>Ga0153915_10006826_pt1 | contig 10739 bp, 2 predicted proteins | sample Opewatmetagenome_2_FD_107003 | JGI IMG/M metagenome (GOLD analysis project Ga0153915, IMG submission 107003) | Freshwater wetland microbial communities from Ohio, USA - Open water 3 Core 3 Depth 3 metaG | ecosystem: Environmental > Aquatic > Freshwater > Wetlands | place: USA: Ohio, Lake Erie...
GGCGTAAGTGAGAGTCGCCCCGTTTGGCCCGCTCCGCGAGCTCGGTGAGACCGAAATGCTGACGCTTCTTGAGATCGTCACTGTAGCTGTGCAGCTCTTAGAGCCGCTGCCTCCAGCTCCGTTCGCAGTTACTGTTATGTTGTCAATGGTGCCGCCTAAGGCATTCGGGGGCACTGTCACGCTCAGTGTCGCGGTCCTGTTTTCTCCCGCAGGTATCGTGATCGAGGTCGGCGAAAGTGTCGGACCCCAGCTTGGCGTTGCGTTGTCGCTTGCCGTCAAGCCAAAATTGTCCGAGTTGTTTTCGGTATTTGTGACCGTCACCGTGTAGGTCAGTAGCGCCCCGTTCGGCCCACTATTGGCGCCGGGGGAGATCACAACGACAGGATTCTGGGTCGCAACTGTAACACTAAACGAACTGGTCAGTGAGTAAAGCCCGACATCTGTGGAGTTGTCGCCCGTCCTCACCCGCCAGTACCATTCTCCATTCGTCAGAGGGGTCACTGGGGTGTAGGAGGTGGTTGCGATATTTTTTACAGTGCGTGCGTTGATCGTGAAGTTGTTGTCAGAGGCTAGCTGGAAGTCGTAAGAGCTCGTGCCGCTGACGGAAGTCCAAGTGAAAGTCGGCGTGTTATCATTGGTGCTCGAACCATCCGAGGGTGAGGTCAAAGTCGCGGCTGGAATTGTGAGCCCCGCCTGAATCATCGCCGAATACCATACGTTTGCCGTGAACTGAACTGCTGACCTCAACCTATTCTCGGTCATGCTCTTTATCCAGGGGTTCCAGGTGATGGGGGGGTTGTTATCCAAAAAATCGGTTAGATTGATATCGCCAGGGTTGGCCCCCTCCGCGGTGTAGGAGAAGCTTTTTGCGAGCGATGCCAGAGCTGCTCCCAAGACGTTGTCGAGCTCTTGGGGGAGGTAGTTGTCTGGAATTGATATCTCGCCAATATGAGCGTTCAATGCGGTCGATTCATAGGCGCTGTGTTGATTATTAGGGTTGAAATTCCACGTCGAGTGTAGGGGTTGTGTGGAATCGCCGGTGAAATGGGCTATAGCACCCATCAGGTGCGCCGAATTATCCCAGTTATCCCAGTTATCATCCTGCCGCAAATTCCTAACTAAATTTTCAAATATATTTTCAACGGCCCAAGGCAACTTGCCACCATTATCATTCTCTGGATTGTAACTTCTAGCATCCAAATAGTGCCAGTCGGATTGCCCGAATTTTCCTTGATCTGGGTAGAGCACCCAATTATCCAGTGTGCTCTGGTGACTAGAGAAGAATGAATTGGTGGAAAAGACATGTACAGCCTTATTTTCAATAAATTTATGACCGGTCGCGCTCCATGAATGCGCTGCGGGGATTTGCGCGGAGTAAACAACAGAGGCGGCCAGCAACAAAAATATTAAAATTGAAACTTTGAACTTCGATTTCTCGTTCCTCATTTAGTTCACCAAATCTATAGTTATAACATCGTTATATATATAACTTTTTTTGCTCTATTGACCTTCTTTCTAGGAGTCTTTAGTCTATATTTGTAAACAAAATGATATAAAATTGTCGATTAATCAAAATTTACACGGAGTTTACATTAAATTGCTAATTCTACTGCTTCCTTTTGTTAAAATAGAAGCCTAACCCAATAGTTATTTGCAAGAAATGAACTTGTCGCCGTCACGTGAATTATGAAGTTGCGTTGACCTTAAATCACTTTTTTAATGCTAGGATCAAGGTTACCATAGGATCAAGGCTACTATTATCACGATTACCACGATGATTACTAAAATAATGATCACGTATACCCATAAAGAAATTCCACCTGTTGGTTTTTGGCCAGTGCTGGTAGCCACGCAGCTAGCGCTGTTGCTCACAGTGTTGTCTGCATGAGAGGTTGCTGTGACCCTTATGTTGTCGACCGTGCCTTTTATCGCGTTCGATGGCACAGCAACTTTCAGTGTCGCGCTACCGCTGCTGAAAGCAGCAACTACGAGCGATGTCGGCGAGATGTTTTCAGACCATCCAGAGTTGTCTGTGGCTGCTAGTGAGTAATTATCCGAAACGTTGCCGGTATTGTTGACCGTTATGGTGTATGTTAGCGTAGTTCCGTTTGCTCCGCTCTTTGTGCTGGGTGAGATTGATACGCTGACGCTTCTGGCGATCGTCGCTTGTCCTGTGCAGCTGGATGATGCGCTCACCGTGTTGTCTGTCCTCGAGGTTGCTGTGACCCTTATGTTGTCAATTGTTTCGCCTATCGCATTCGATGGCACAGTTACGCTCAATATCGCATTTTCGCTGCTCCCTGGTGATAAAGTAAGCAATGTCGGCGATACACTTCGCGACCAACTGGGGCTTGCATTGTCTGTAGATGTTAATGAGAAGTTGTCTGAAACGCCGCCAGTGTTGGTAACAGTCACCGTGTAAGTCAGCGTCGCTCCGTTCGCCCCGCTTCGCGTGCTGGGTGAGATTGATACCCTGACACTTCTGGCGGTCGTCGTGGATTGTGCTGTGCAGCTTGCCGATGCGCTCACTGTGTTATCGGTATGCGAGGTCGCTGTAACCCTTATGTTGTCGACCGTTCCGCCTATCGCGTTTGATGGCACTGTCACGCTTAGCGTAATCGTATTATCGCTGCTGAATGCAGCTACTACGCGCGATGTCGGCGAGACGCTTGGTGACCATCCGGCATTGTCGTTGTCTGTTAAGATGTAGTTGTCCGAGACATTGCCTGTGTTAGAGACCGTTACGGTGTATGTCAGAGTTGTATTGTCCGCCCCATTCTCCGAGGTCGGCGAGATCGAAACGCTGACGCTTCTGGCGATCGTCGCTTGTCCTGTGCAGTTTGCTGATGCGCTCACTGTGTTGTCTGTCTTCGAGGTTGCTGTGACCGTTACGTTGTCGATTGTGCCGCCTATTGCGTGGACTGGAATGGTCACGCTTAGCGTAATCGTATTATCGCTGCTGAAAGGAGCTACTACGCGGGAGGTGGGCGAGACGCTTGGTGACCATCCGGCATTGTCGTTGTCTGTTAAGATGTAGTTGTCTGAAACGTTGCCGGTGTTCGAGATCGTTACGGTGTATGTCAGCGTCGCGTTGTCCGCCCCGCTCTGTGAACTCGGCGAGATAGAAACATTAACGCCTCTCACCGCGACCTGCGCCGTGCAGCTTGCTGAGCCGCTTTTCGTGTTATCTCCCTGGGATGTCGCGGTGACGGTTATGTTATCGATTGTTCCGGGTATTGCGAGAGTTGGAATGGTCACGCTCAGCGTCGCATTATCGCTGCCGAGCGCAGGAACTACGAGCGAAGTCGGCAAGATGCTTGGGCTCCAGCTCGGCGATGCGTTATCACTTACTGTTAAGGAGTAATTGTCTAGGACGTTGCCGGTATTGGTGACTGTAACGGTGTAAGTCAACGTCGCACCGTTATCTCCGATTTTTGAAGATGGCGAGATCGAAACGCTGACGCCCCTGGAGGTATTCAATTGAGCTGTGACTGATTTGTTGTCATTCACCGTGTTGTCTGCCTGCGAGGTCGCTTTGACCCATATGTTGTCAACAGTGCCGCCTATCGCGTTCGATGGAATGGTCACGCTCAGCACCGTCGTGTTGTCGCTGCTGAACGCAGGTACCACGACTGATGTTGGCAATACGCTTGGAGACCATCCAGCATTATCTCCGACACTCAAGGCGAAATTGTCCTGAACCCCACCAATGTTGCTGACCGTCACTGTGTAGTTAAGCGTCGCACTGTTGGCTCCGCTCTGAGAGCCCGGCGAGATTGACACAGTAACCCCTACCTGTGTGTTGCTAGCTATAGCGCTCTTGTTGTCCACCTTCGTGTTGTCCCCTTCCGAGGTCGCTTGAACCCATACGTTGTCGTTGTCGCCCGGCGAACCTCCTATCACGACCCATAGCGAACCTGAGAAATTATCCCCAGGTGCGACTATTCCGGTGTTCGCGGGTAGACCACCCATCGACCAACCAGCATTATCGCCAAAGGCCAGATCGAAGTTGTCGTTATCGTTGCCCGTGTTCTGCACTTTGATGGTGTAGACGACATTTTCGCTAGTCACACCGCTATTAGAGGTTGGCGAGATCGAAACGCTGACGCCCCTGACGGAAATCGATGCTGGGGTCACATTCACGGCGACATTATCTTCAGGAACTATGTTTGGACTTAGCTCGATGACGGCAATGCCCGCTCCGTAGGTAATATCGTTTTCAAGGCCCACTTTGTGGATAGTGCCATCGGGGCTAGCGGCCCGTAGCCAAAAGTCGACGTTGAAGTTTCCATCGACGTAGTTCTTGTCCCCAGAGTCGATCCAAGCACTGATCTCCCACTGGCCTGAGGGAGCAGGATTAATGACATTGTTATCCCATTGCACGTTCTCTACCGGTAAGCCATTTTCTGGACCAGAGATCCAGTAAACAGACGGGGCGTTCTCGAGGGTAAAGTTATCATCGCTGCTGGGAGCATCCCAGACGATCGCTATCACAAAGTATCCCGGCTGAGATTGGTTAAAAAAAAGCTCGTGCCTCAGGAGGAACGTTTGCCCTTGAACAACATCGATGATGGTGTCCTGCGGCGTCGAAGTCACCCCACCGGCAGAAACCGAAACAGGCAAGGTGATAATAACAGAAGATAATACGATAGCGAAAACTATCAAAACGACCAAGGACCGTTCACGGCCTCGCACTTTACATACCTCTTTTAGGGATTGAAGAGACAATCTATTTAAGAGTATTGATTCGAGGTTCGGAAGGCTTAGAAATATAACAAAACGGTAACGATCCCATAGTAGATAGAAGCCCAAGTGCCCAAATGGTCCGTTAGCAGTGCTAAAAATGGATTGGTAATTTGCTATAATATTTTAGTAAATTTTGCTTTATCAACAATTTTATATACATAATGCAAACAAACTAAGTTTGAGGTCATGTTTATTATTATAAAGGAGGCAATGGATGAAGGTAAACCATTTTGGTAGCGTGTTGCTGTCAATATTATTTTTAGTATCATTAGTTACACCCATATTTATTTCGGCCGTGACGACCTCGGTCGGCACGGTAAAGGCATCACCTGATACGCTTTTTAGCGCAAACTTCAATGACGCGACCGATGCAGATGCCAGGTATAGTAATTGGGATGGTGGCACAAATGGAACGACAGTTAACAATGCCTCCTGGAAAAAACTTTCGAGCACAACAGGGGCCCCAAAGCAAGGCGCTGCAAGGCTCGGTTTATTGCCTTCTAGCACTGCTACAGATCCGTTCATTAACGCACCATCCTTTGCGACAACTGGTTACTACAGCATCCAAATTTCGTTCGTATGGAATAAGGAAACTAACACAGGCGATACTAGAACAACCACCTTCGATACGTACTGGTCAACAGATGCTAGTACATGGACCTTAATCTCTGGAGCTAGTTACACTCCAGATACCGATGGGACGTCAAAAACGATCACTAATGTATCAGTTGGTTCTGATGCCGATGTGGGAAACAAGTCAACTGTATACATCAAATGGCGGTCTGCAGGTCGTGGTTCCGGAAGCGGTTCTTCTGATAAAGTCAGCTTCGATGATGTGGTGATTACCGGATCTCTCAGCGGTGGCATGGGAGTCAGCGTTTCGATATCGCCGAGCGAGAACAGTGGAATGCCCGAGACGACGCTGACCTACACCGTGGTCACCAGAAACGTGGGCACAGCTGCAGATAACTACATCCTTTCTGTGAGCGATAATGAGAACTGGGGCCCGACACTCGATGATAACCTGTTTTTGAATGTTGGACCAGGTGAAAATGGGACTACCACGCTCCGTATCACTGTGCCAGTCGATGCCCTGGATAACGCCCAGGATCTCATAACCGTTACCGCCACCTCTCAAGAAAATGCAGCCATAAAAGACAACGAAACATGCAAGGCAACATGCTATCTCGTGCCTGCCCCGATACAATACAAGGAATATCCCACTGATGACCAAGCTGTGATGGAAGGAATGGGCAACCTAAGCGAAAATTATCCATACAAACTTCCAAGCGGCAGATATCACCTGGCGGATTGTCCTAGAGAGCGATCGTTCCTCAAGTTCGATTTATCATCAATTCCGCCGGGAGCGTTGATCGAGAACGCTTACTTGGGGCTTTACCACCACTTCGGTGTCTATATCGATGGAAGGTGGTGTTGGATCGAAGTCTGGACTGTCGATAACGACAATTGGACGGAAAACACGATAGATTGGAGCAACCAGCCACTAAAAGTAGAAAACCTCTATCATGAGTTCATTAACTACACCTCTTATTCTCCCACCCCCTGGCTCGGCAGTATTAACGGCTGGCCCGGTGTTCCTGTTACATCGTACATTCAGAATGAGATCGCGAATGGGGCGGCAAGCTTCGTCATATACTCACCCCAAGAGGACGTTGATCCGTCGGAAAACACTGATGTGGACTTCACCGCCACGGAAGATAACGGTTATCCAGAACAGTGGCCTTATCTTGAGGTGTGGTACTATGAGAATGCGCCTCAGGTTTTGTTCTCCACCTCAATTTCTCCAAGCTCTCAGGCTGGCTGGTCGGGGGATAATCTTGCGTACACCGTCACGGTCAGTAATCGCAGCGCGATCATTGACAGCTATAATTTGGTGGTGAGCGATAACGCCGTTCCTAGCTGGGGTCCGACACTTAACAGTAACCTGTTCTTAAACGTTGGGCCTGGTGAAAATAGGACCACCACGCTTCGTGTAACCATACCTGAAAATGAGAACCTCGCCACTAGTGACAAAATAACTGTTACCGCAATCTCGCAGACAGACAACAGGGTTAGCGAATCCGCCGATGCAATTGCCTCCGGCCCTGGAGTCTGGATTGTAGTATCTAATTCTCCTTTCATAGTAAGTTATGCTGTATCTGTGGTGGGTGCAGGGGAAAACATCTACATCGCGAATAGTGATCCCGATCATTTCATGTGCTACAATTCTGTCAGCCATACGTGGCAGAACCTTTTAGTCCCAGCAGGGTTGCTGTGGCAACCGGGAAAGCCGGGCTCTACGATAGGAGCGTTCAAGAACGGGACCTACATGGCCTGGGATAACAGAGATTATCTCTACACCGTATTTGGCGGCTCTTATGCTGATGGCGACGATGGTTATTACCGAAATTACTTCTACCGTTACAGCATCTCTAATGGCACCTGGGCGCAACTGGAGAATACTAAAAACCCACAAGGTCAAGGCGCGGGGGACGCTATAGCATGGGTACCTGGGAGCGCTATAGGCGACAACGAAAACTACATTTTTGCGATAGTGGGCATGAAAGACCATGGATCGAGCTTTTGGCGCTATAAAATCAGCACCAACACCTGGGAAAATATGGCCCCACTTCTTAATGAGACCGATGACGGTTGTTCACTTGTATGGACGGGGGGTACCTACCTTTACGCTTTGCGTGGCGAAGACATCGAGACTAGCCCACTTTATGACTTTTGGCGCTACGATATCGTGAACAATACTTGGGAGTACATGGCGTCCATACCGGCATATCCGTGGGGTGGCGGGGTTGGTGGCGTTGGAGACGGTGGCTCCCTGATTTGGATAGGGGGTGAATACAGCGATTACATTTATGCGTTGAGTGGCAATCAATGCGTTCCTGAACCCCTCTATGACAATCGTTTCTACCTTTACACCATCTCCACAAACTCCTGGCAGCGTTTAGCTGACATGCCCGGCGGCGTGGGCAATCAAAATGGCCACCGCCTCGGCTTTGCGATTGGTAGTAGAGGCAAGATATATTGCTGGAAGGGATGTAATGCTGATCCCGTCCTCTGGGCGTATCTACCTAGGAAGGTTGAGGCGCTACCGAATGAAGCTGAAGTGAGACTGAACCCGATTGATGATTCATACGTTGTTGAAGGTAGCCCGACAATTCAGGGTCTTGGCGATAATTACAACTTCTATGTTGGGTGGGATGATAATACTGCATATTTAGCGCAAAGGGCGTACCTCAAGTTCAATCTGAGCGGGATCCCAGATGGGTCGACAATACTTAGTGCTGATTTATATGCATATACTAAGTACGGCCCCTCGAATGGGCCCCCCAGTTATACTCCAATGACCCTAGTGATTGATGCCAAGAACGTCAGCGATGACACTTGGAGCGAGAGCACGTTATGTTGGGATAATAGACCGCCGATTGGTCCCACCCTCTTGGACAGCTTGAGTGTTGATAGCACGGAAAATGTGTGGTATTCGTGGAATGTCACATCGTACGTTCAGGGTGAGTTAACTGGTGATAAAACTGCAAGTGTTGGTTTGATCTCGGAGAATGAGAACACGGACGCGTCCTTGTGGTTCTACAGTAAGGATGCTTACGCCGACGAACCTCTCCCCTATCTCAGGGTCGTCTACACCTCGGCGGAGAATATACCGGAGAATATACCAGAAAATATCGAATGGATCAGGCAGTTCGGAACATCCGACGCCGATAGAGCGTATGGCGTGGCGGTGGGTGGCTCGCACAATGTTTATGTCGTGGGTATCACAGGGGGCACGCTTCCAGGGCAGACGTCATCCGGCAGCAATGATGCGTTCGTTAGAAAGTACGATAGCGCTGGGAACGAGATCTGGACAAGACAGTTCGGGTCATCCGACAACGACTATGCATGGGGTGTGGCGGTCGATAGTTCGGACAATGTCTACATCACAGGCATCACAGGGGGCACGCTTCCCGGGCAGGATAATTTAGGCGGCACTGATGCGTTCGTTAGAAAGTACGACGGTTCTGGAAACGAGATTTGGACAATACAATTCGGTACATCCGCCGACGATCGAGCATCTGGCGTGGTGGTAGATGGCTCAAACAACATCTATGTCATGGGCTACACATATGGTGCGCTTCCGGGGCAGACATCTTCGGGCGACAGGGATGTGTTTGTCAGGAAGTATGATGGTGCTGGGAACGAGATCTGGACTAGGCAGTTTGGTACATCCGCTTATGATGATGTGCGGGACGTGGCGGTTGATAGCTCGGACAATGTCTACGTCTCAGGTCTTACGTTGGGCGCGCTTCCCGGGCAGGATAATTTAGGCAACTATGATGCGTTCGTAAGGAAGTACGATGGCGCTGGGAACGAGATCTGGACAAGACAGTTTGGGACATCAGATGAAGATTTTGGATACGGTGTAGCGGTCGATGGCTTGGATAACGTGTACGTCGCAGGCGATACAAAGGGCGCACTTCCCGGGCAGACGTCCTCTGGTGGCAGGGATGTGTTTGTCAGGAAGTATGATGGTGCTGGGAACGAACTCTGGACTAGGCAGTTCGGAACATCCGCCGACGATCGAGCATCTGACGCAACGGGTGATGGCTCAAACAATGTCTACATTGCAGGCCACACGTTGGGCGCATTTTCCGGGCAGACCTCCTCCGGTGAATGGGACGCATTGGTCATGAAGTACGACAATGCGGGGAACGAGGTCTGGATGAGTCAGTTCGGGTCATCCGACAACGACTATGCATGGGGTGTGGCGGTCGATGGTTTGGAAAACATCTACGTCGCAGGCGAAACATGGGGTGCGCTCCCTGGGCAGACATCTTCTGGAAGCTGCGATGCGTTCTTGGTTAAATTTGTGCAGATTGCCGAGTCTTGTACCGGAACGGCGAGCATCAGAATTGCAACAGGAACTGCACCATTCCTATGGGGCATACGCAAAGTTAAGGTAACGGCGAGCCTGGTGGTCTACCAGGGAGATAACCTACGACTAAGGTTCTTAGCAGCCGACAACATTACCATCGAATCGGAAAGCGTAATATGGAGCAGGACTGCACCGGGCGCGCAGACCGTGACTCTCACGAACCTGATAGCCCCACACGATGGTAATCTCCCATATCCATCGGGCAATGTGAAAAGGGTCAAGCTGGTGCTGACTGATAGCTCTGGGAACGTGATATTGGACAATATGGCTTGGTACAAGGTCGTTCAGGATGGCTGGGGCAGCAGGATAGGTTGGATCATATTGAACTGGTCTGCCCACAACAGCGCACAGCAGGACCAATTGGGCGATGAGATCTCACAAATCATATTGAACTGGGCAGGCACTCCCACTACCGGCGACCAGCACGATTTCTTGCAATCATAGTAGCGGAAATTGAGCTCGGAGGGGCTAAAAGCGGGTCCCTCAAATATTTTACCCCAAATTTCTTGAAACTGGAGCCAAGCGCATTAAGGGATTAGGAACAACACTCCAGATCTTGATATTATCTTAGCATAGGCAGCAAAGGTGACGCCCATTACAAACCAAACTTTTTAATACTATAAATAGCAATTTTAGATGGAGGAGGCTGTGAAGTGAGGGTCAGGGCATTTGGGGCTCGCGAAAATATCATAAAAAAGTTTGTTTTCTTACCTTTGGTTTGCGCGCTTCTCCTAACACTTGTGGCTGTTCGAGCATCGGCAGGTGTAACCTTCTATCCGCCCGACAAGAGGTTGGACGTTGGGGATTCTCCAGGAAACTCTTACTCGGGAAGCGCCAGCATCTGCGCGGACGACAACGGCTGGATTTATGTCGCCTGGGACGATGGGCGAAACAACGCCGAGAATGACGACATCTATTTCAATAGTTCCTCCAATTGCGGCACGACTTGGCTTGATAACGACAGAAGGGTTGATACCGACCTGCCTGGAGCTGGCTACTCATACATGTGGTCTAGGGCTATTACCTGCGACGATAATGGCCACGTGTACAC
>Ga0153915_10006827_pt1 | contig 10739 bp, 6 predicted proteins | sample Opewatmetagenome_2_FD_107003 | JGI IMG/M metagenome (GOLD analysis project Ga0153915, IMG submission 107003) | Freshwater wetland microbial communities from Ohio, USA - Open water 3 Core 3 Depth 3 metaG | ecosystem: Environmental > Aquatic > Freshwater > Wetlands | place: USA: Ohio, Lake Erie...
CTGGTGCGGGGTGACACGACACGCGCACGCGAGTGGTTCGAGCGCTCGGTGAAGTCGGGCGGCTGGCCGGCGTTCGGGTTCATTGCGTCGGAGGCGGAGCTGCGACGACTGCGGCGGTAGCCGCAGATGGAGGGCGAAGAGGGGCAGAGATGGAGAACGACCTCCTCTCTGCCCCTCTGCCCCTTCTATCCCCTTCTACCTTGCTCGCCTGATCTCCGCCCTATCCCTTCGCCGCGTGCCACGCCTTCAGCACTTCCGTTTCCCGCTCCGGCGTGAGTCCCGCGCTCAGCTTGGCCTGGCGCTCCGCGGGCCGCGACTTGTGGTACGCCAGCGTGTCGCGCGCCGTCATGTCGAGCGGCCGGTAGCTGAGCCCTTTGGCCATCGCCGCGGCCACGCTCACCGTCATGAAGCCGGCGGTGTCCGGCCCCTGCCGGACCCATACGGGGAGGTCAGCCCACCCGTGGACATTCTGGTCCTGGAGGAAGTCCTGATCGACCCACGTGAACGTCGCGTTCGAGCCGAGGGCGGTCTTGATGCCGTTCAGCATCTCGCCGAACGGGCGGGGCCGCTCGGGACCGGTCGCGTTGTACACGCCGACGTCCCCCTGCTCCACCATGCGGACGGTCCACTCGGCCAGATCGCGCGCGTCGATGATCTGCGAGGGATCGTTCGGGGTGTTCGGCGCCAGCACCTCGCCGCCCCGGTCGATCCGCACCGGCCAGTAGGTGAACCGGTCGCTCGTGTCCCCGGGGCCCACGATGAGCCCGGGCCGGATGATCGTGACGCGTCCGGGGAACCAGTAGGCGGCTTCGCGCTCTGACAGCGCCTTGAGCTCGCCGTAGAACCGCATCGTTTCCTGGTTGAGCTCGAGCGTGAACGGATCCTTCGCGTCCTTGTACTCGAGCACCGGCGTCGTCTCGTCCATTCCCACAACGCTGGTGTCGGCGTAGACCGAGATCGTCGAGATGAAGACGTACTGCCGGCAGGCATCCTTGAGCAGCTTGCCGGAGAGCCGCACCCAGTTGGGGAGCGTGGTGGGGTTGTCGATCACGACGTCCCACTTGCGTCCCTCGAGCGTCTTCAGGTCGTTGTTGCGATCGCCGATCAGGTGCTCGACCGAGTCGGGGAGATCCGCCTGGCGCCGCCCGCGGTTGAATACGGTGACGGTGTGGCCGCGCGCCACCGCGTAGCGCACCTGGAAGGGGCCGGTGAACCCGGTGCCGCCCAGGATCAAGATCTTGAGCGGTGTCGGAGCCCGCTCGACGTCGCTCAGCTCGGGCGCGCGGTTCACGCCGATGCGGGGAACGACACCCAGGCCGAGGGCGCTACCGCCCGCAGCGGCGAGCTTCAAAAAGTCTCTGCGATTGGTGGTCATGGAAGGTCCGTGAGTCCTCGAGGTGATCGGGAAACCGTGCTCACCGCCTAAGGTACCACGGCGCCCGGGTCTTCGGAAAAGGCCCATGGGCGCAGGCCCGCGGGTCGGCGCTACGATCCGCCTACTCCCCCCGCCCCCCTCCCAACTCGACCCACGTCCCCATTCCCTGTTCCACCGCCCGCGCGTAAACCAGCTGCGCGGCGGCGAGATCCTCGACCGCGATGCCCAGTGACTTGAACAGCGTGATCTCCTTGTCCGACTCCCGTCCCCGCACCCTGCCGAGGAGGAGGTCGCCGATCTCGCCACGGATGTGATCGTCGCCGATCGCCCCCTCGGCCTTAGGTATCAGGAAGTCCCCCGCCTCGTTGAGCGTGGACTCCCGCCGGTCCACGAACAGACGGGAGCGGCGCACCGCTTCGGTGTCCAGCTCACGCGCGGTTTTGATGCTGGAGCCGACGGCGTTGACGTGCGCGCCGGCGGCGATCCACTTGCCCCGGAGCACCGGCTCGCGGGCGGACGTGGTCGTGCAGATGACGTCCGCGCCGGCCACCGCGCTCTGCACGGAAGCCGCGGGCTCGACGGGGACATTGTGCCGACGGCTCTCGTACTCGATGAAGCGGTCGCGATTCTCCGCGTTCGGGCTCCAAACGCGGACCCGCCGAACGTGCCGCACCACGAGCATCGCCGCGAGGTGCGTGCGCGCCTGCACGCCAGAGCCCAGGATCGCGAGGTCGGCCGCATCCTCCCGCGCGAGCAGCCGGGTCGCCACCCCCGAGACTGCCGCGGTACGGATCGCCGTCACCTCGCTCGCGTCGAGAATGGCGCGGAGACTGCCGTGCTCGCCCTCGAACAGCAGCACGACGCCTTGGTGGGAATCGAACGGCGTCCCGCGGTTCCCCGGAAACACCGCGATCACCTTGACCGCCATCGCCCGCGGCGACTCGGCGTAGACCGGCATGGAAGCGAGCGCGCCAAGCCGGTGCGGCAGCGGGACCACCTGCCGGAGCGGGAGCACCACCTCGCCACGGGCCACCGCCCGGAGCGCCTCGGCCATGGCCTCGATGCACTCGGGCATCGGGAGCAGGCGGGCGATCTCTGGCTGACTGACGATCAGAACTTTCATGCGGAGCGCGGGAATCGGGATCGCCCAGTATCGGCGCGGCGGCCACCGCTGTCAAACGACGAGGGGGCGCGGGGATTCGGCGGGGTAGGCATGCGAACGATGACGGGCCGGGTCGCGCCCCCCCCATTCTGGGACGTGCCACCTTGCGCTCCCTTCCGCGCCGAGCCGAGCTTATGGGCATGGTCGCCCCGACGTACCACACCGCGGACATGGTCCGCGCCCTCCCCGACGACGGGAACCGCTACGAGGTTGTGCACGGGGAGCTGCTGGTGACTCCGGCACCGCGGGCTTTCCACCAACTCGTCCTGCAGCGGCTGCAACTCGCCCTGGGGACATACCTCGAACGGGAACGGGTGGGTCAGCTGCTGGCGTCCCCGGCGGACATCTCATGGGGACCGGACATTCTCGTGCAGCCCGACTTGTTCGTGGTGGACCTTGCCGAGGCACGGACACTCGACTGGCGCCGGATGCGAACCCTGTTGCTGGCCGTCGAGATCCTGAGCCCGTCGTCCGGGCGCGCCGACCGGTTCACCAAGCGGCGGCTGTACCAAGAGCACGGCGTCGAGACGTACTGGGTGGTGGACCCGGATGCACAACTGGTCGAGCTCTGGGCCCCGGAGGCCACCTTCCCAAGAGTGGAGCGCGAACTGGTGACGTGGCATCCGGCGGGCGCGCGGGAGCCGCTGGCGTTGACGGTCGGGGAACTGTTCCGGCCGGTATAGGACCGTCACACGGCCGCCCGGAAACGACAGCGCGGCAGGAACCCTCCTCGCCGCGCCGCACCCCTCACCCCTGCCCCTCTCCCCCTACTCGATCGGCCCACCCTTCTTCACCTGCGGCACCCCGTCCGTCATCCACTTGGGCGCGGGCGTCCCCTTCAGGTAGTGGTCGAAGAACTGCTTCATCCGGGTGTGGCCGGTCACCTGGCTTCGGGCGCTTTCGCGATCGTCGGCGTCATCCGCTCCCGCACCAGCGTCACCTGGGGTTGCAGCTCGGGGTCCGCGTCCTTCCACAGGTCAACGAACTGTCGGTAGTACTCTACCGCCTTCCCGCGGTCGCCCTGCGCGTCGTACAGCTCGCCCAGCCGACGCAGCACGATGGGGTACCACAGGGCTTCATATTCCGGCTGGATGAACGCCGGCTCCGCCAGCGCCCGCTCGTACAGCCTCATCGCCGTATCTGGCCGTCCCGCCCGATCCATCGCCAGGCCCCCCTCGGCCAGGCCCCGGTTGGTCCAGTGTTGCCCACCAGCATAGGGCGCGGCGTGCCACGCCAGGAAGTGCGCCACCGCGCTGTCCAGGCGGCCTTCGGCGAGAGCGATGGCCCCGAGGCTCCACGCACGGTCGCCGTGCAGTCTGGGACTGTCAGGCATGGTCGCTTCCCACTCCGACAGGAGGCGGCGCGCCCTCCCGACATCGCCCAGTTCCGCGAGGAGCGGGATCAGATACCAGTAGGCGCGTTCCACGGGCGGCAGCGTATCCCAGCCCGCGCGCCGGAGGTACTCGCCCACCATCCGCCGGGTGGCAGCCGTGTCTCGCCGATAGCGCAGCACGTAGAACGCCCGCTCCAGGGCCTGGGGAATGTCACTCCGCACGATCCCGAGATCGGTGCCCGCCTCGGCCATCCGCAGCTTTCCAAGAAAGGTGTCCAGGTACATTGCGGCGTCGGGAGTCATCGAGTCGCGATACACCCGGAGCGCGCCCCAGTCGTGCCTGGCGAAGAGGCGCCAGACCCCGAAGAAGTTCGGCCCAAGGGCCGAGCGCTGGACCACCGAGTCGGCCGCGGCGACACGTCCCTGGGCGAACCGCGCCTCGATGGCGTTGAAGGCCGCCGACCAGTTTTCGGGATCGCGGTCCAGCGCGCGCAACGCAAGCGAATCCGCCTGGGACCACCGGTGCTGGTAGAGCCGCAGATCGCTCAGGAACACGAGCGGTTCGTCGGGCTCCGCCGAGCGCCGGAACGCCGCTTCCGCCAGGGCAAACTCGTGCCGCTGCGCGTACCACGTCGCCTCGACGAGCAGCCGCTCCCGCTCGGGCAGGCGATCCCGGAACCGGTACGCTCGGTCGATCGCTTCAGCAGCTAGGCTGACCCGCGAAGCATCACGGTGGATCCCGCCAATCTGCCAGTACGCCGACGCAAACTCGCTGTCGATGGCCACCGCCTCCCGGAAGAAGAGCAGGGCGCCGCCGCGGGCACCGGCGCGCATCCGTCTGACGCCATCCGTGTAGGCTCGGAGCGCGGCGAGCGATGGGGTGGTGACGCGGGCCAGCTCCGGTCGCGCCAGCGCCTGGCGCATGGACTCGCCAATGCCCCGGCGGACACGCCCAGCGAGCCGGTCCACGGCGGTGATCATCTCATCTCCGTTTCGAGCCGTTACCCGCGCCATCATGAGCAGCCGACCATCCGCGGCGCTGTGGATGCGCGCGCTGATCTGGTAGCCGGTGCCCAGACGGCTCACTTCACCCGTCACGTAGGCCTGGGCATGCTCGCGCTCGGCCAACTCGCGGGCCACCGGTTCGTCGAGGCGTGTGGTGCGGGGGCGTCCCATCCGGGTCAGACCGTCGCTGGCTGTGGCGGGATCCACCAGACGCGCGACACGCAGGTCGGCGAGCGCGGCACGGAGCGCCTCCTCGACCGCGTAGGCAAGCGATGAGTCGTCCGCACGACTCTCGAAGTTGGCGAGCAGCAGCAGGCCTCCCCGGTCCAGCGCTCCCCCGCCGATCAGGGTCCCCCGCCACCATGCGCTCATCCCGAGCGCGGTCGCCAAGAGCAAGCTCGCCACCGCGAGACCGATGGCTCTGAGGCTCCGCCGCCGTCGCCGGCCTTCTTCCCGCCACACGGCCCCTGCGGGAGCCGTTGGCCCGCTAGCCGGTGGCGCCGCGATCGGCACCGGGCCAGGAGGGGCCTGGATGGCACCCCGGAGTTCCGCGGCGAAAGCCTCGACGTCAGCGGCCGGCGCCAGTTCAAGGTCGCGGTGACGTCGGCGCGCGTGTTCCTGCGCCGCGGTGAGCGCGCCGGCGAGATTCCCGGAGGCAGCCAAGGCCTTCATCAGTGCGAGGGTCGGTCGGTTCGCGTGTGGCTCGCACTCGACCAACCGACGCCACCATTCGACGCCCGCGTCAGGGTCCCCGCGCTCCGTCGCCGCGACCGCCAGCCGCTCGACTGCGCCGGCGCACGCCCGGTGCAGTCGCGCGCGTTCAGCCGAGAGCCATTCCTCGAAGCCGGTACTTCCGTTCAAGTGGAAACCCGCCAGGAACGGCCCGCCGTAGGCATCGACCGCACGGGCCGTGTCGCCCCCCGCCAGCGCGTCCTCGAACCGCCAGGCGTCGCAGTCGATGACGGCCCGATTGAGCTCGAGCTGCTCCCGGTCCAGCGCGCGGAGGACCTCCGCCCCGGCGGCCTCTCTGACGTCGAGCAGCAGTCGCCGGAGTGCCATCCGGCCATGATGCGCGTCCGATTCCGGATAGAACAGCGCCAGGAGGGAGTCGCGGCGATGGGGACCGCGCGGACGGGCGGCCGCCAAATACGCAAGCAGGGCCAGCGGCTTCGGCGGAACCGCGACGGGGCAATCGGAGTCGTCGAGCACGGCGAGGGCACCAAGCGTCCGCAGCAGCAGCATGCCCCGTCCCCGCAGCATGAGGAGACCACCGCCCATGCCTCCTCACGCCGAGTGCGCCGAGTCGCGCACGGCCGAGGCGCAGAAGCCTCGTGCAGCGTGTCGGGCGGTGGGGCGACAATGTGGTGCCGAGCAGAACGGAAGGCAATACGGGGGGTCACGCGCAGGCACCTGACGATCCCCGAAAAGCGCACCGCCCGGCGCGGGGCCGGGCGGCACAGGCTGAGTGATGTGGCTCGATGGCGATACCGGCGTCAGTTCTTCTTCTCGCAGCGGAGACCGACGATCTCGTACCGGTCAACAACCAATTCGCCGTTGGCGGCGGTGGTGAGGTGCAGCCAGCCGTCACTGTAGAGCCTGCTACCAGCCTCGGACTCGTACATCTCGTGCCATTTCAGCCGGTAGATCTCAGCCGGTCCGACGTGGAACGATTCGTTGTAGGGATGGCCGTTCTGGTACCACCAGACCGTGCCACTGGTCATGCCAGTGAACGAGAACTGCTCACCCCACGGGGTGACCGGAAGGAACTGATAGAAGTAGCTGTACGCCCCGGCCTCGTTCGTCACTTCATGCATCTGGTAGGGCACCCAGCCGTACGCGCGAAACGCCTCGCCGACACAGCTGTTGACGGCATTGGTGTTCACGAAGTCGATGAGCAATGCGTCACGGGTCCACGTTGAGGTCGCCGCGAGGTCAGGCGCGGGACCCGGGTCCGGTGCGACCGCCTCCGGCTCACAGCCAAGCAGCAGCAGCGGAGCGAGGGTGAGGGCGATTCGTCGCATCATGCACCTCCAGTGCTAACGGTGGAACGGCGTTGGCGACGCGGAGGCCGTCGTCGGGTGGTGCCAGGAGGCACTCAACAGGCGGGACGACGCGACGCCCTGCTAACGTGGGGGGACACGCTATTCGGAGGGCGTGAGCAAGCGGTGAGCACGACGTGAGGACGGCAGGGGAAAACGGGACTCCGAGCGTCGGGATTCCGCCTGACGCGATCTAACGGCCGCCCCACGCACAGCGGCACCAACCCCACCAGCTGTTCGGACACGGCCGCCCGGAAACGGCAGCGCGGCGGGGATCCCTCCCCCGCCGCGCCGTCAGCTCTGTCGCTCCTGCCGCCCCTGCGGCTATTCGATCGGTCCACCCTTCTTCACCTGCGGCACCCCGTCCGTCATCCACTTCGGCGCGGGCGTCCCCTTCAGGTAGTGGTCGAAGAACTGCTTCATCCGCACCTGGAAGTCCTTCTGGTTCTCCTTCTTCGCCAGATGGTGCGGCTCGTCGGGATACGACAGGAAGATCACCTGCTTGCCGTTCCGCCGGGCGGCGTTGAAGTACTCGAGCCCCTGTACCCAGTCCACCGCGCCGTCGGCGGTGCCCTGGAGGATCAGGAACGGCGTCTTGATGTTCTGCACGTTGTAAATCGGCGACTGGTCCTCGTACTGCGCGTGCGCCGTCCACGGGGTCGAATCCTGGCCCATGCGCACCTGCCCCACCTCCATGATCCCCTGCTGCACCGTGCCGGTCTGCTTGTACAGCTCGTCGTAGAAGCTCACCAGGTTGGTGGGCGGCGCCCCCGTCACGACCGCGGCGAACATGTCGGTCTGGGTCACGATGTACGACGACTGGTAGCCGCCCCAGCTGTGCCCCTGGAGCCCAATGTGCGCCGGATCGGCGTAGCCCAGCTCGATCACCTTCTTCACCGCGCTGGTGACGCAGTCCACCGCCGACGTCCCCGGCCGCCCGATCTGATACACCACGTCGGGCTGAAGCACGAGGTAGCCGTCGCTGGCGTACTCGGAGATGTGCGGGCGGTCGTCGTACACCGGCATTGAGAAGCGGTGATGCGTGTTCGACATGATCTCGTAGAAGTACACGAGCATCGGGTACTTCTTCCCCTGCTCGTAGTTGGCCGGCAGGGTGAGCGTCCCCTGGAGCCGCTGGCCCTTGCTGTTGGTGTAGTCGATCAGGACCTTGCCGCTCGACCACGCGAAGTCCTTGATCTGCGGGTTGGCGTCGGTCACCTTGGCGGGCGCCTCGAACGACGTGTTGCTGACCCAGTAGTCGGGGAACTCGGTGAACGTCTGCTGGGTGAAGATCACCCGATCCGCCTTGTCGGCCTTGTCGGCGTCGCCGATCGCCTTGTCGGCCCAGATCAGCGCCACCGGGGGCTTCCCGGGCGGGAGCCGCCAGTAGCCGGACTTCTTGGTCCACTCGCCATAGGCGGAGAGCAGCAGCGGCTTGGTGAGATCGAGCCCTTCTTCATCGCCGCCACCGCCGCCGCCGAACGCGCCGCGGCCGCCGCCGCCGCGGCGCGGCCCGGCCTGGTCGAGTCGGACGATGCGGAACTGGATCTCCTGCGCGTCACCCACGCCGCGCGTGAGGTTCACGGCCTTCCCGCCGTCGAGCGGGAGCTGCCACACGTCGTACTTGTGATACAGCAGCACCGACTTGCCGTCCTTGCTCCAGCCCGCCACGCCGTAGACGGGCCGCTCGTAGGGATGGTCGTCGTCGGCGTCCACGAAGCTCACGCCGGCATTCGCGTCCACCGGCACGATCTTGGCCGTCTCGAGGTCGTACGCGAAGACGTGTCCGTTCTGGAGGTAGAGGAACCAGCGGCTGTCGGGTGAGGTGCCCATCGTGCGGCTCAGGCCCTTCACGATCAGCGTGCGCTCGCCGGTCGCCACGTTCACCTTGTAGTAGTCGGCTCGGCTCCCGCCCCAGGCGACCTCGCCGCGATACGGCGCGTCGAATCGCCCGATCGCCCACTTGCCGTTGGCGGTGGGCTGCACGGTGCGCATGTCATCGTCCCCCAGCTGCACGAACTTCACCGTGGGGGCGAGGAGCAGCACCGCCGGGAACGTGGCGCGGCGGAGCTGCTGGATCCGCACCATCTGCACCGACTGCGGCTCCGTGTCCTTCCAGTGCCACACGTCCACGTTGGCCTTGGGCTCGCTGCTTTCGGCCGGCGCGGCTGCCTGCTCCTTGATGCCGATGAAGAGGCGCGAGCCGTCCTTGCTCCAGCGCGGGGCGGCGAACTCGCTCAGCACCATCCCCTTGGGGAAAACCGCATCCTTCGCCGGATCGTACGCGACGGCTTTCTCCCGCGAGGTGCCGAGGTCCGTCCACGCAAAGAGCAGGTTGTCCTTCTGCACGTTCTCCTTCTGCTTGTCGCCCGACAGCACGGCGAGGTTGGTCCCGGAGTCGCTCCAAGTCATCTGGTCGAAGTCGCGGGTCGCGGTGTTGAGCGCCCGGGTAGTGCCGGTCGCGAGATCGAGCACGTAGATCCCGTTGCCGAGCCGCTCGGCCGCGTCCACCGTGTAGGCGAGCAGCCGGCCCGCGTCGTCGAACGCGTAAAGGTTCACGTTGCCGACGTTGCGCGTGGCGCCCGTCGCGAGCTCGCGCAGCACGAGGTCGCCGCCGCTACGCGTCGTGTCGCCCTGCGGACGGTTCAGCCGGATGGCAAGCCACCTGGAGTCGTCGGAGAACGCGAAGCTCGCGGCGTTCGTGACGTCGAACTTGTCACCGGTCGCGAGGCTCAGCAGCTCGAGCTTGCGCTGCGGCCGGGCGCCAGTCGTCGCGGCTCCCGGGAAGCCGGGGCGCTGGGCGCCCGGTCCGCCCGGCACGCCGCCGCCGCCCCGGCCGCCACGCCGGGTCGAGTCGCGCGACGGCGGGTTGACATAGTACACCACCCACCGCGCGTCGTCGGAGAAAGTAGGCCCGCCGCCCCCGCCACCACCGCCGAACCGCCCGCCGCCTGCGCCGCCAGCCGTGGGCGCCGAGCCGGCGGGAATCGTGTAGCTCTTGTCGCCGACGAGCTGCTTCACGTACAGCGTCAGGTCCCCGTCGTTCGGCTGAAGCCCGTAGACCATCCACGCCCCGTCCGAGGAGATCGCGGCGCTGGTGATGCGATTCCACGGACCGTAGTCCGCGAGGGTGAGGACCTTCGGGGCCTTGGGGCCGCTATCCTGGGCCGCCGTGTCGCGCGGCGGGCGGCCGGGCCGAGCCTGGGCCTGGATCGCGCCGGAGCCAAGCACGACCAGCGCGAGGACGAGAAGACGAGTCAACGAGCGACGCATGGGGAGGATCTCCGACGTGGAGTGAGACCGATACGGCGTCGCCGGACATACGCAGTGGGGCGGCAGGTCGTTGGCGGAGTCGCTCCCGGAGGCCTTCACCGTCTCCGCGTGCTCTGCGATCTCTGCGGTAACCAGGTGGCGCTCCTCTTGCGCGCAGCCCGCCGGCCTTTGCACATATCAGGCGGTGATCGCCCGATCGATGCGCGCCGCCTCGGCCGTCGGCTTCGCAGCAGCGCTGCTGGCATCCCTCCCGGCCACCGGGCGGGCGCAGGAGCGCGAGTTCGGGGATTCGCCGCGGCTCCGGTGGGAGTTCTTCTACCAGAAACGGGCCTTCCCGTTCGCGCGGATTCCGGCCGGCGCGCTCGCGCGGGCCCAGCTTCAGGCGGCGTCGCTGCGGTCCCTCCTCCAGGCCGCCCCGCCTCCCATCTCCGGCACGCAGTGGCAGTCGATCGGGCCGGAAGGGATCCCGATCAGCCAGGGGTCGATCGGCCGACTCACCGCCATTGCCGTTCACCCGACCGACCGCAACACGATCTACATCGGCGGCGCGCA
>Ga0153915_10006828_pt1 | contig 10739 bp, 1 predicted proteins | sample Opewatmetagenome_2_FD_107003 | JGI IMG/M metagenome (GOLD analysis project Ga0153915, IMG submission 107003) | Freshwater wetland microbial communities from Ohio, USA - Open water 3 Core 3 Depth 3 metaG | ecosystem: Environmental > Aquatic > Freshwater > Wetlands | place: USA: Ohio, Lake Erie...
GAGGATTTTGCACCGAATAGGGGCCAGTGTTGCTGCGCCGAAGCAACCCGGCAAAAGTGGTGGCAATCACGGCAAATATTGCCGGGTCCGCCCGCGGAAACACCTCTAACACATTGAAAATACACCATTCCGGCACTGGCACAGGCTCTGCTTTAACCCCAACGGAGCGCGTCGGCCTCGCCGCATTGGGACTGTGGTGAGGCCCAGACATCGTCTCGCGTTCCGTTGCCCGAAAGGATCACGGCACGGCGAGCGGAAGGCTCGGTTATGGGTGTGTCTGTGTCATACGTTTCTGCTGTCGGCCTCACGCCGACACAGATTGCGTCGTTGAGCACGACTCAGATCGAACTTTTCACGATCACCGATATCGAATCGCTCGACAGCACCGATATCGCTGCGCTTTCAACCCAGCAAGTCGCCGCCCTGACGACGACCCAACTGGGTGTGATCTCGACCTACCAGATTACCACTTTCAGCGCCTCGCAAATGGAAGTGCTGATCAGCGCCCAAATCGACGCTTTGGGCGTCGATGAAATCGCCGCACTGACGACGACACAGATCAGCACATTCACGCCGTCAGAATTGGGCGCCTTGACCGACGCGCAGTTTGCCGTTCTTTCCAGCACCCAGCTCGCCTGCCTGACCACCACCCAGCTTCGCGGTCTCACCACTACCGAATTGAGCGAACTGACGGCAACCCAGATCTCCGGCCTTTCGGCCACCCAGGTGGCAAGTTTTACAGCAACCCAAGTTCGTGCTCTCAGCACCACTGCCGTCGCCGCGCTTTCGACCACCCAGGCTGCGGGGCTCACCGCCACCCAGATCGCGGCCATGGACGACACGCAGATCGAAGCCCTGTCGGCGACCCAGTTGGCCATGTTTTCCGCCACCCAGATGGGCGCCATCGGCGCGACGCAGTTCGCCACCCTGACGGTGACCGAGTTGGCCGGGCTGACCACCACGCAGTTGCAGCGGCTCAGTTCGGCCGATTTGGCGGCGTTGTCGAATGCACAGGTCGCCGCTCTTACCGAAACACAAATCGGGGCGCTGTCGACCACCCAGGTCAAAGGGTTCACCGCCGAGGAAACCGGCGCACTCAGCACCAGCCAGATCGCCGCCCTTTCCAGCGCCCAGATCGGCGCGCTCACCACGTCAGCGATCGCCGGGCTGGATGAAACCGACATTGCCGCGCTGACCACGACACAACTGGCGGGTTTAACCCAGACCCAGATCACCTATCTCACCGAAACCCAGACCGGCGCCCTTTCCGAAACGCAGATTGCAGCGCTGACCACGACCCAGATTCGCAGCCTTACCGCCACCGACGTGGCGTTGCTGTCGTCGGAACAGTTCGCCGCACTGACGACACAGCAGTTCTCCGCCCTGACGGTGACGCAATTGCGGGCGCTGACCGACGATCAGTTTCTCGGCCTGACCGCCACGCAACTCGCCTGCCTCAGCGCCGGCCAGATTTCCGGTCTTTCCACCACCCAGATCGAAAGCATCCCGGCCACGCGGATCGCCCAGCTTACCACCGGGCAGATTTCCGGCCTGTCTTCAACCCAGATCGCGGCGATGGAGCCGGCGCAGATTGCGGCGATGACGACGACGCAACTTGCCGCTCTTTCGACCCAACAGGTGAAGGGTCTCGATGACGCCGACGTTTCCGCCTTGACGACCACGCAGTTGGCGGTTCTGACCTCCAAACAGATCGCCGCCTTGACAATAACGGCGATCAATGGGCTCAGCACGACCGACGTCGCGGCGCTGAGCACCACTCAATTGAAGGGCTTAACCGCGACTCAGGTCGCCGCACTGTCCGCCGATCAGCTTGGGGCTCTCACGGCGACGCAGATTGCGTCGCTTTCCACGACCCAGTTGGCCGGGCTCAGCGCCATCGACGTCGATGCCCTGACCACGACCGATATCGCGGCGCTGACCACCACCCAGATCAAAGGCCTGACCGCAACCCAGATATCGGGGTTGAACAACGACCAGATCGCCAGCCTGACGCAAACGCAGATGGCGGCGTTGACCTCGACCGCACTCAGCGGCTTGTCGACGACCCAGATCGCCAGCTTGACGACAACCCAGGTGGAAAACCTGACCACGGCGCAGATCGTCGGCCTCACTTCGACGGCTCTGGGGTCGCTCAGCACCGATCAAATCTCCGCTCTGACGGTTTCGCAGATCGGCGCCCTGACAACGACCCAAGTGAAGGGTCTGACGGCCGATGAAGTCAGCGGTCTCACCGCAACGCAGATTGCCAAGCTGACCTCCAGCCAGCTTTCCGCCTTCACCGCGACGGCTTTTGCCGGTTTCAGCGACAGTCAAATTGCCAGCCTCACCACCACCCAACTGACCAGCCTCAAGGCCACCGATATCAACGACTTCTCCGCCGATCAGATTGCCGCGATCACCACCACCCAGATCGCCAAGTTGACCGGCACCCAATTGGCCGGACTCAGCGCCACCGACATGAATGCGCTGACCGCCACCCAGTTGGCGACGCTGTCGCGCACCCAAATCCGGCAATTGACGGCGACGCAGATCAGCGGTCTGTCCGAGGCACAAATCCAGTCCCTCACCACCACCCAGCTTTCGGGTCTTTCTGAGACGACCTTGGCCGGGCTCTCCACGACGGCGATTTCGGCCTTGACCGCCGATCAGATCGCGGCGCTGTCGGTGGCCCAGGTCCGCAGCCTGACGCGGACGGAAATCGCCAGCCTCGGCACGGCGCAGGTGTCGGCGTTGAGCACGACCCAACTGGCCGCTCTGTCCACGACCCAGATGTTCGGATTGACCGCCGAAGACGTTTCGGCCCTGAACCAGACGCAATTGGCGAGCCTCAAGCAGACTCAGATCGGCGGCCTGTCGGTGACCGGTTTGGACGGGCTCGATCCGACCCAACTTGCCGCGCTCACCGTCACGCAGATCCGCGGTCTGACGGCCACCCAGATCGCGTCGCTTGATGCCGATCAGATCGCCAGTCTCAACACCACCCAGATCGCGGCGTTGACGACCACCCAGGTCCTTGGTTTGACGGCAACGGAGATCGCGGAACTGTCGAGCGAACAGTTTTCGGCTCTTTCGATGACCCAACTGGCGGCGTTGTCGGCCACTCAGACGGCGGCATTGGCCGATACCGAGATCGACCTGCTGGACGCCACCCGGATCGCCGCGCTCTCGGTCACCGAAATTGCCGCTCTCGGCACGACCCAGTTGGACGGCGTGACGGCGACGCAACTCAACGCCCTGTCGGCGGCACAATTGCGCAGTTTGACCTATACGCAGGTCGCTTCGCTCGACACGACCCAGATCGGCTCTCTCGACTCTACCCAATTGTCGCGCCTGACGACGACGCAGATTTCGGCGCTCACCAGCGACGCCGTTGCGGCGCTGTCGGTAACCCAGCTCAGCGCCCTTTCGACGGCGCAAATCGGCGCCATCAGTCGGACCGCCGCCGCCGGCCTGACCACGACCCAGGTTGCCGGTTTGACGGTCACGCAGGCGACGGCCCTGACGGCGACCCAGATTGCGGGTCTGGCCGACACCCAGATCGCCAGTCTCACAACCACCCAATTGGCGACCCTCACCACCACCGAAATCGGCGTGTTGAACGCGGCGCAGTTGGCCGCCCTGACGTCGACCCAACTGGCGAATCTGACAACGACGCAAATCCGCGGCCTGACCGCCGGCGAGATTGCGAGTTTGGCGACGACGCAGATTGCCGCTTTGAGCCAGACCCAATTGGCGGTGATGACCACGACGCAATTGGCCGGATTATCGTCCGCCGATGTTGCAGCCCTCACCACCACCCAGCTCTCGCAACTTTCGGCCAATCAGATCGGCGGCTTGTCGATCACCGGCCTCACCGGTCTCAGCCAGACACAGATCGGCGCTTTGTCCACGACCCAGGTTGCCGGCTTGACGGCAACGCAACTCGCGTCCCTGGCCGATACCCAGATCGCCGCCATGAGCACGGCGCAACTGGCGACCCTGACCAGCGCCGAAATCGCCGCTTTGAAACAGACGCAATTGGCGGCTTTGACCGACACCGAAATAACCGCTCTTTCAACCACCCAGATTAAAGGGCTCACCGCCACCGCTCTGTCGGGCCTCAGCCAGACCCAGATTGCGGCATTGACCACCAGCCAGGTGGCGGCGCTGTCGAGCACGCAGATCGGCGGGCTGACGGCCGACGAAATCAGTGCCCTGACGGCAACCCAGCTCGCCGCTCTGTCCACGGCGCAGATAACCGGCCTCAACACCAAGGCGGTGGCGGCCCTGTCGGCGGAACAGATTGCCGGACTCAGCACCAGCCAGATCGCGGCGCTACGTACGACCCAGGTATCGGCGCTCACTGCCACGCAGGCGAGTGCTCTTACCACCAGCCAGATCGCTGTTCTGGCCACGACACAGATCAGCGCCTTGACCACCACCGATGTGGCGGCGTTAAGCTCTACGCAGTTGTCGGCCTTGTCGGCGACCCAGACCGCGGCCCTGACCGCAACGGAAATTGCCGCCTTCACGGCGACGCAGTTCTCGGGCCTTACCGCCACCCAGTTTGCTGCCTTCAACGCCACCGAGATTGGCGCCTTGACCGCCGACCAGCTCGACACTTTGTCGGCCAGTCAGATTGCGCAATTGACGACCACGCAACTCAAGGGGCTGACGGCGACGCAAATCGGTCAGCTCTCCACCACCCAGACTGCGGCGTTGACGGCCACGCAGCTCGCCGGCCTGACGGTTTCCCAGATATCCGGTTTGACGGCCGACGACGTCGCCGCATTTTCGACGACGCAACTGGCGGTCCTAAACGCCACGCAGATGTCCGGTTTGAGCGCCACCGCGGTCGGCGGCTTGACCAAATCCGAAATCGCCGCGTTGACGACGACCCAGATCGGCGCGCTCACCACCACCCAGATGACCGCTTTGACCGATACCCAGGTGCAAGCGCTCACGACGACGCAGTTGGGCAGTCTTAACGCCACGCAATTGAGCAAATTGTCAGCCACCAATGTCGCTGCCTTGACGACGACTCAGTTGGCGGCACTTTCGGTCACGCAGTTGACGGCGCTTTCGACCGCGCAGATCGGTGCCTTGGCGGATACCCAGCTCGCCGCGCTCTCCGCCACCCAGATGGCCGCCTTGTCGTCCACCCAATTGGCCGGGTTGACGACGGCGCAGATCGCACAGCTTTCAGCGACGCAGATCGCGGCCCTGACCACCACCCAGATCGCCGGTCTGACGGCGACCGAAATCAGCGCGCTCAAGACCACCCAGGTCAATGCCCTGACGACCAGTCAGATCGACGCCCTGACCACCACGCAGATCGCCGGTCTTTCCGCCGATGAAGTGAGCAATCTGACCGCAACCCAGATCGCAGCACTGAGCGACGCCCAACTTGGCGCCCTGTCGACGACCGCGTTGACCGGATTGAGCACCAGCCAGATCGCCGCTTTCACCACCACGCAATTGGGCGGTCTCACCGCGACCCAGATCGGCACCTTGGCCGACACCCAGTTGCAGGCCCTGACGGCAACCGAATTGGCGGCGTTGTCCACCGCGCAGATCAAGGGCCTTACCGCGCATCAAGTCTCGGTCCTGACGTCTACCGAATTGGCGGCGCTCAGCGCCACTCAGATTTCGGCGATGACGACCACCGAACTCGGCGGCTTCACCCAGACCGAATTGAAGGCACTGTCGACCACCCAGATGGCCGCTCTGACCGTCACCCAGATGGGCGCGCTTTCGGAGGCGCAACTGGAAGCCCTGACCACGACGCAGATCGCTGCGCTCACCACCACCCAGCTCGGCAGCCTCAGCGCGACGCAAATGGCAGCCCTCGACACCAGCCAGATCGCCGCCCTGACCACGACACAGATTTCGGCCTTGTCGGCGACACAACTGAGCGGCCTCAACGACGACGGCGCGCGGGCGCTGTCCACCGACCAGATCGCCACCCTGACCTCGACGCAAGTGTCCGGTCTTTCGACCACCGCGATCGCCGGCCTAACGACAACCGAATTGGCTCAACTGACGACGACGCAGTTGCGCGGGTTGACGGCGACTCAGATCAGTGCCCTGACGGCCGACCAGGTGCAGTCCCTCGGCACCGAGGATATCGCCAGCCTGACCACCACCCAAATTCGCGGCATCAGCGCCACCGGCATAGGTGCCCTGACGGCGACCCAAATGGCGACGTTGAGCGCCACCCAACTCGCGGCATTTACCGCCACCGAGGTCGCCAGCCTCAGCACGGCGCAATTGGCGGCCTTGAACGCGACCCAACTGGGCGCTCTGACGGCGACCGAAATCGGCGCCTTGACCAGTGCCCAACTCGCCATCTTGAGCGCGAGCCAGTTGGCCGGCCTCAGCACGACCCAGATCAAGGGCCTCAGCGCCACGCAAATTGCCGCGCTCAGCACGACCCAGTTGACCGGACTGACCACCACCCAAATCGCCGCGCTCACCACCGCGCAAGTGCAGGGCTTGACGGCGACGGAAGCCAAATCGCTGACCGACAGTCAGCTTGCCGCATTGGCATCAACACAATTGGCCGCCCTCACCACGACCGCCGTCAGCGGCTTGACGGCGACCCAAATCGGCGAACTGACCGGAACACAGCTCTCGGGATTGACGGCCACCGAGATGGCGGCTTTGCAGGACACCCAAATCGCCGCCTTGACCACGACCCAGATCGCCGGATTGACGACGACGCAGTTGGCTGGTTTCGGCGACACCCAGGTTGACGCTTTGAGCACCACCCAACTGGCTGCCTTGTCGACCCGCCAACTGGCCGCCATCAATGCCGCTTCGGTCGATCAGCTTTCGACCAGTGATCTCGCTGCACTCGTCTCGACGCAACTGGCCTCGCTGACCACCAGCCAGATCGCCGCCCTCAGCAAGGAGCAGCTCTCGTCGCTGACGACCGGCCAGCTTGCCGCCTTGAAGACCAGCCAGATCGCGGCGCTCACCGCCACCGCGCTGTCGGGCCTGACGACCGCGCAACTGAACGCCCTGGCCACGACCCAGTTGGCAGCGTTGTCCGTTTCGACCATCGCCGGTCTGACGGAAACCCAGATCGCCGGCCTCGATGCGACCAGTCTTGGTGCGTTGACGTCGACTCAGATCGCCTCGCTTTCCACCACCCAGGTCGGAGCCCTGACGGCCACCGAGTTGTCGGAGCTGACCAGCACCCAGTTGAAGTCATTCAGCGCCGCGGCCATTTCCGGTCTCAGCACCAGCCAGTTGGCGGCCTTGACGACATCGCAAATCGCCCTGCTGACGGCGACGGAGATCGCCGGCATGACCGCTGGTCAGGTTTCGTCGCTGTCGGCCGGCCAATTGGCCGCACTGACCACGACGCAGGTCAGTGCCCTGACATCCACCGCACTGGCCGGCCTGGGCACCGACGATATGGCCGCCCTTACGGCGACGCAACTTGCCGCCCTTACCGCTACCCAATTCGGCGCCTTGAGCGATATCCAGATTGCGGCGCTGTCGTCGACGACACTGGCAAGCCTGACGACCACGCAAGTCGCCGGTCTTTCGGCCACGGCCATCGAGGGTCTCAGTACCGACAAGCTCGCTGCCTTGAGTACCAGTCAAATCAGGGCACTGACCGTCGGCCAGATGGAAGCACTGGAGAGCACGCAGATCGCAGCGCTTGCCACCAGCCAAATTGCGGCGCTGACGACGACGCAGGTCGCCGCTTTGGGCGAAACCGCGATTTCGGCCCTGACCGATTCACAACTGGCCAGCCTGAAGGCCACCCAGATCGCAGCCATTTCGGCTGGCGCCATCCACGGGCTGTCGACCTCCGATCTGGCCAATCTTTCGGCGACGCAGTTTGCCGCCTTGACCGCGACCCAGATTGCCGGACTCGCCGACACCCAGGTCTCCTCGCTCACGGCGACGGAAATCGCCGCCATGAGCACGACCCAGTTGCAGAGCCTGTCGGAGACTGGCATCGAATCCCTGACGACGACGCAGATCGCCGGCCTGACCACCACCGAATTGCAGCACCTGACGGCGACGGAGTTCGGCTATCTCACCGATACCCAGATCGCGGCGTTGAGTTCGACCCAGATTGCAGCGCTGTCGACCACCCAGACGGCGGCTTTGACCAAGACGGCGCTCAGCGGCTTGACCGCCAGCCAGATTGTAGCTCTGACCACGACCCAGCTCGCCACCTTGACGTCGACCGGCCTCGGCGCCTTGACCGAGACTCAGTTGGCGGTTCTGACGACGACGCAGCTTGATGCCCTGACCACAACGGCGCTGGCTGGCCTTACCGCCACGCAGGTATCGGCCCTGTCGGTCGAACAGATCGACTCGCTGTCCAAGTATCAACTTGCGGCGATCGGCGCCACCGGCATCTCCGGTCTCACGGACACTCAGCTCGCCAGCCTTTCCACCAACCAGCTCTCCGCCTTGAGCGTGACTCAGTTGGCGGCCTTGTCGAGTACGGCGCTGGGCGGTCTGACGGAAGAACAAGTCTCTGGGCTCACGACCACCCAGATCGCCAGCCTGTCTGCCGAATCCATTTCGGGCCTCAGCACCACCCAAATCGCCGGTCTTACCACCAGCCAGATCGGTGCCCTGACCACGACGGAGATCGGCGGCCTCACCGAAACCCAGATCGCGGCCCTATCAACGACGCAAATCCGCGCCCTTTCCGCGACCCAGGTTGCCGCCCTTTCCACCGACGCGATCGCCGGGATTTCCGCCACCGAACTCGACGCCCTGACCAAAACCCAGCTTGGCGCCCTCAGCCAGACGCAGATCGGCGCCATTACGTCGACGGCGGTGTCCGGCCTTTCGGCTGACGACTTGGCGGCGCTGACGGCAACCCAGTTCGGCGCGCTGTCCGCGACGGCGATCGCCGGGCTGACGCAAACCCAGATCGAGAGCCTTACCACGACGGAAATCGGCACCTTGACGGCGACCGAGATCAGCGGCTTGTCGTCGACCCAGGTTTCGGAACTGTCGACGACTCAATTCGCCAAGCTGACGGCGACGCAGATCAGCGCCTTGTCGAAAAGCGCCATCACCGGCCTGACCGAGGATCAGATCGAGAACATGACGCTGACGCAGATGGCGGGGCTGACCGCGACGCAGCTCGGCGCCTTGACCACCGATGAAATACCCGATTTTACCACCACCCAGATAGCCGCCATGACCGCCACCAAGTTGGCGGCGCTGGTGCGCGTCCAGTTGCGGGCTCTGACCACCAGTCAGATCGATGCGCTGACGGTCACCCAGATCGAGAGTCTCACTTCGACCCAGATCGGCGCCCTGTCCGTCGACCAGTTGCAATCGCTGGACGAAACCCAGTTCGAGGCGCTCTCGGCGACCCAATTCAGCGGACTGTCGGCGACCCAGCTCGACAGCCTGTCGGCGGCCGAATATAGTGAACTGAGCGGCGCCCAACTCGAATACATTACAACGACGACAATGTCGCAACTTGATACAACTATGCTCGAATCCCTCTCCGCCGAGCAGATTGACGGCTTGACCGCGGAGCAGATCGACGCGATTTCTGACAGCGTCTACGCGAATCTATCGGCCGACACCCAGGCCGCATTGAGTGCCGCGCTAAATTGATCAGGGATGCAATAGGGGAACCGCGTGTCGTCCACGTTGCTCGCATCGTCGCTGCAAAAGGCAGCCGATGGAAAACTGCCTGTCGTTGAGCTCATCCAAGCGGCCGAATCGCTGAAAAATGCCGGTGCCGAAGCTGTCCGCACGCTCTATGCCACCTGGCTCCGGCACAACGCGACTGATCCGCTCGCCTATGCGGTGCAGTTCAACTACGCGGTCATACTTTCCGATTCCGGGGCTTTGGATGACGCCCAGGAGGCATTGGAGCACGCCCTGGCGCTGAAGGGCGATTTCATGCCGGCCCGCATCAATCTCGGCCGCATCTTCGAACGCAAGGGCAGCACGCTGAAGGCGGTCGAGCAGTGGTCGAAGGTTATCGATGGCCTGCCGCAGGTGAACGGCTCGGCCATCGCCAACAAGATCACGGCGCTCAACCAGATGGCGCGCGTGCTGGAGGCGGCCAACCAGGACGATGCCGCCGAGAACCTGCTGCGGCAAAGCATTGAAATCGACCCCACCCAGCGCGAACCGGTTCAGCATTTCATCGCCGGACGGCAGCGCCAGTGCGAATGGCCGATCGTGCAACCCTTCGACCGGGTTGATCGCCGGACGTTGATGACCGGCATGTCGCCCTTGTCGGCTGCCGCCTACAGCGACGATCCCATGTTTCAGCTCGCCCTGGCGAACCATTACTGTCTCCACGACGTTGGAACGCCGGAGCCCGTCGCGCTTTCCGGTTTTGTGGAATCGGCGGCGCCACTGCGCGTCGGCTATTTGTCGAGCGACTTGCGCGAGCATGCCGTCGGCCATTTGATGGCGGAGGTCTTTGCCCTGCACGACCGCAAGGCGGTCGAAGTGTTCGCTTATTATTGCGGTCCCAAGGCCGACGATCCTTTGGCGCGCCGGTTCCGGCAGTCTGCCGATCACTGGGTCGACGTCACGCCGCTGGATGATGCAACGGCTGCGCGCCGCATCGCCGACGATAAGGTTCAAATATTGGTTGACGTCAACGGATATACCCGTGAAGCGCGCACCAAAGTCGTGGCGCGGCGTCCCGCTCACGTCATTGTCAACTGGCTCGGCTTTCCCGGCACCATGGGAAGCCCATATCACCACTATATCGTCGCCGA
>Ga0153915_10006829_pt1 | contig 10738 bp, 10 predicted proteins | sample Opewatmetagenome_2_FD_107003 | JGI IMG/M metagenome (GOLD analysis project Ga0153915, IMG submission 107003) | Freshwater wetland microbial communities from Ohio, USA - Open water 3 Core 3 Depth 3 metaG | ecosystem: Environmental > Aquatic > Freshwater > Wetlands | place: USA: Ohio, Lake Erie...
GGGGGAGATCCCGGACAAGCCGGAGGCCCTGCGGGAAATCCATGCCAGCCTGAAACCCGGCGGGTTCGTCTCCATCACGGAAATCTTCCCCGACCCGGACTACCAGTCCCGCCGGAAGGTGAAGGCCCTGGCAGCAGAGGCGGGCTTGCAAGTGCGGGAGGAATTCGGCAACTGGTTCTTGTTCACGGTGAATATGGAAAGGCCGGAGCAGGCCTAATTGCTGGCATCGCCTTTCTCAACGTTTTCCCTGCCAAAAGGGCGACCCGCTGGGTCGCCCTTACAATTTCTCGAACAGTCCGAAGGCCAGCGAAAATGGGGAGGAAGGTTTGGATGGGGGAACTTTCGCGGGTTGGCGGGAGTCTTTACAGTAATGTTAGGATTCATTACCGGACAGATCTCCCGCAGGAGGCATTCCTATGGCACGCAAGCTTGTTTTTTCCCTGTTTTTCTTTCTTTTCATGGTCATCCTGGCGACTTGCAGCATGGTGAAGGAACAGGAACCGCCTTCTCCGACCCGCGATCCGATGGGGACGATGGCGGCGGAGGCAATGGCGAAGCCAAGTTTCGCGCCGGGATTTATGCAATAATCTGCGCCACGCACCAATTTTCAGCCCCACCCCAAGCCTCCTTTTCACCTGGCTACAAGGATGCCACGCGAATCCCCAAATCCATAGGATTTGGGGAAGGTGTTAAAAGCAACCAAGCGCTTGCATTCAGGGGAGATTGTCTCTATACTAACAGAAGTAAAACCATTCGCGGGTGAGTTCAACATGATTCAGGAGGAGGACAGAATGAACGCCAAAAAAGCCGCAATCATTTTAGTGCATGCGTTCATCGGCTGGGCGCTGTGCGCGGCGACTATGGGGATCGGCATGGCAGTCACTTCACTGAAAACTACACTGATCATCCATGCCATCGGCGCGCCGATCTTCTTTGCGCTCGTGTCGCTGGTTTACTTCACGAAATTCCATTACACCTCCCCGGTGCGGACAGCGATCATCTTTACGGCCTTCGTGATGCTGGTGGATTTCTTCGGGGTGGCGCTGCTGATCAACAAGAGCCTGGACATGTTCGCCAGCCTGCTGGGGACGTGGATCCCCTTTGCGCTGATCTTCCTCTCGACGTATTTGACGGGGCTGCTGGTGAGCAGGAAGGCGGCGGTCCAGGCGGCGTGAGGCCCAGCCCGGCCTATTCGGCGCCAAAGGAGGAGGAGATGACAAAAAGACTAACCTGGCATCTTCAGCTTTTGACCGGTGCGGCATGCCTGCTGGTGCTGACACTGAACGCTTGCGGCAAGGCAGCCTCCCATGGGGGTCAATTCGTGGTAGCCAATTCTCTCGCTACCCACAATTACCAGTGGGTGATCTTCGGCATGGACCTGAAACAGGGGCAACCGATCGCCCTGACCGATGACCAGAGCAACAACCGGGACCCGGCCTGGTCCCCAGACGGGATGAAAATCGTCTTCGTTTCCGACCGGGACGGGCAGCCCGAGCTCTACAGCATGAAGCCGGACGGCAGCGGTCAAACCCGCCTGACGCAGAGTGCAATGCCCAAGTACAAGCCGCAATGGTCGCCGGACGGCAAAAAGATCGTCTTCGTGGATGAAAGCAGCAAACCCGGCAACCTCTATGTGGTCAATGCCGATGGCACCGGGATGGTGACGCTGGCCGGCCAGGTAGTCACAGCAATGCCCATGAGCTGGTCACCGGATAGCCGGCGGCTCGCTTTTGCCGGGGTCCTGGAGCACGGGACTGAGCTGATGATCATAGAAAGCAACGGTTCCGGCCTCCAAAGCCTGTCGGGGCAGGAAGGGCAAGTCATGTCGTTCTGCTTTTCTCCCACCGATGAACAGCTGCTCTACAGGCAGATGAAGCCGGACCGAATGATCAGTCAAATCTTCAGTGTCAATGCAGAGGGCGGCCCGCAGACTCTCCTGACCTCCCCCGACATGGGGACCGTCAACAGTTTCTGGTGGACGGAGGGGAATCGAATTCTCTTCCTGGCCACAGTTGAAAACCAGCGGGGATTGTACCGGATGGATGCGGATGGGAAAAACCTGATCCAAATAGCCGATAACCTGAGAATCATCAGGCCATTAGGTCCTTCACCAGATGGGAAGACGATCGCGTTCATCGTGCTCGTGGGTGCGGGGCCGGATCAGCGTACGGAAGTCCAGGTGATGAACATCGACGGCACGAAATCGAGGCAGGTCACCCAACTGGACGAGCTCATCCTGTTCGCCGGGTGGTCGAGCGATGGGAAATATATTGATGTTCGCAGCAACCTGGATAAGACGCTTAAACCGGAAAATTACAGGAACCGGGTAATCAGCCTGGACGGTTCCTTCCAGATGGAGATCAGCGATTTTGCCGGGGCCCAACAAGTGGTCTGGAGGCCGTGAAAGGGAACTTTTGCCCTCCTGCGAGAGTCTATACAATAGAAAGTCTATACAATATTATCAGGTGATGAACGACTCGATGGAGGCGGTTATGAAAACTCTCGGGTTCAAGCGTTCTCTTTTGCCTCTTTTGCTTTCTTGCACACTGGGGCTTCTGCTCCTTATAACCGCCTGCAATCTTCAGGCAGCCTCGGGCGGGCAGACGGCCATTCCGCAGGTCGACCAGATCGTCCAGCAAACCTTTGCCGCTATGACCCGGGCGGCAGGCGGGCCGGTGACAGACCCATCCATGCAGGAGACGCGCATAGCCTTTGCCGTTGAGCAGACAGTGGCCGCCATGCCTTCCAGCACGCCTCAATTTACCCCCACGCTCACGGTGACGCCCACCCCGGGAATTGTGCGCGTGACCGTTTCGATGGAGACGAACTGCCGCACGGGGCCCGGCCCAGCCTATGAGACGCTGGGCATCCTGAGGGTAGGCCAAACCGCAGAGGTGGTAGGACGCAACTTTATCAACGACACCTGGATCATCAAGCTGCCCTCCAATCCGGCCATCACCTGCTGGGTATGGGGCGGGTACTCCACCGTATCGGGGAACTGGGAGGCCCTTCCCATAATCAAAACTCCGCCTACGCCAACTCCGACCAAGTATTGAGAAAATACCATGTTGCGTAAATTAATCCTGCCTTGTTCGATGCTTCTATGGATTGCGGCCCTGGTCACCGCCTGCGGCGGGCCAATGGCAGCGGCCTCCCCTACCTCCCAAAATGGTCTGGTCAGCACGATCGTGGCGGGGACCATGGATGCATTGCTTTCGGCGACGCCGGTGCCAAGCTCCACCTCGATACCCACCGACACGCCGGCGGCAACGGCTACACTGGTTATGCCGCAAGAATGGGTGGTTTACACGAACGAACAATACGGATTCCAATTCGCTCATCCGAATCTGTACGATTGCAAGGACCAGTGCGGGATTACCACTTTTCTTAGCCCGAATGTGTATTCGGTAGTCAATCTGGCAGTGGAAAGCACACTCAGTGCGGGTCCATTCGATGGATTGAGCATCGTTGTATTCACTAATCCAGATGCAATTCCACTTCCAGAAATTGTCGAACAGGAAAAGCAGGCCATGTTAGCAGGTCCCACATTTATTGGGCCACCTTTAGACATAACCCCGTATATTGCAGGCGGCCAAACGGGAATATCCATGAGCTTCGCAGGAAATATTTCACGGGCTATCTATATCCCCCTGGCAAATAGCAATAAGATTTTGATTTTTTCGATCGGAAATCAACACGAGGGGAGTTTTGAAGAAACGGCCGATCAGATTCTTTCCACACTGAGGTTTACGAAGTAATTTGTAAGGGAGCCCAACCCTGCGCTCCCTCCGCTCCCCATTCCGTTTCACTTCGGGGGCAGGCTGCTTCGGGATACCCTTACCCCCTGGCGGGGACAGGCGGGCACACGTCCATACTGGATGCTCCGCGATGCTGCGCGATCCCCATTTTCCAAGAGCGAAAATGGGGAGGGAGAGATTGGATAGGAGAAATTCGTCCGGCAATGAGGGAAAAAAGGGATATAATCCGCCCCTAAGAGCGTGTTCCATGTATAGACCAGGTCTTGTTTATACCACCACTACGACCACTCCCGCCCCCGCTTGAGCGGACTGTAGGCCGTACCTGGAATTATCGAAGGCTTCCGAAGTCCGCTTACTTCGGAAGTTTTTTTGTTGGAAGAAAAGGGCTTAAGAAAGAATTTACCACAAGGGTCACCAAGAATCACAAAGGAAAAACTCACAGATGGAGAATTATCAGGGAGTGCTGCACCGGTATCAATTACTGCTGGACCTGCCGCCGCATACACGCACGGTGACACTGTTGGAGGGGAATACCCCGCTCATCCCGGCGCTGCGCCTGGCAGCGGAGATCGGTGGGGAGTTCGAGCTGTTCGTGAAGTTCGAAGGGATGAACCCGACCGGCTCGTTCAAGGACCGGGGAATGACGGCGGCGGTCAGCGAGGCGGTCGGGCGGGGAGCGAAAGCGGTCATCTGCGCCTCGACGGGGAACACGGCGGCCTCGGCGGCTGCCTACGCCGCCCGGGCGGGCCTGCGGGCAGTGGTACTGATCCCACAGGGCAAGGTGGCGGCGGGCAAACTGGCAGGAGCGCTGGCCTACGGGGCGGAGGTGGTGCAGGTGAACGGTTCCTTCGACGACGCCTTGAGCATGGTGGTGCAACTGACGGACAAGCATCCGATCTGCCTGGTCAACTCGCTCAATCCATACCGGATTGAAGGGCAAAAAAGCGCCGCCTTCGAGATCTGCGACGTGCTGGGGTCGGCCCCGGACTGGTTGTGCCTGCCGGTGGGCAACGCGGGCAACATCACCGCCTACTGGGCCGGATTCAGGCAGTATGATGGGCTGAAGGGGACGGGCCTGCCGCAGGTGTTAGGCGTGCAGGCCGAGGGTGCAGCCCCGCTGGTGCTGGGTCACCCGGTGGACAAGCCCGAGACGGTGGCAACGGCCATCCGCATCGGCCGCCCGGCGCGAGGCGAACAGGCCCTGGAAGCCGCAGAACAGTCGGGTGGGAGAATCATCGCCGTCAGCGATGATGAAATCCTGGCCATGCAGAAGGCACTGGCACGCTTGGAAGGCCTGTGGGTGGAACCGGCCTCGGCGGCGGGGCTGGCGGGACTCATCCACGAGGTGCGGGCCGGGCGCTTCGATACAAAGGGCAAGCGCATCGTCGCCATCTGCACCGGGCACGGGCTGAAGGACCCGGAAATCATTACCAAAGAGATGACCAAACCGCTGGTGGTGCCGCCACGGCTGGAGGCGCTGGAGGAGGCGATCCTTTCATGAAAAAAGTCATCGTGCGCGTCCCGGCCACCACCGCCAACCTGGGGCCCGGCTTCGACGCCCTGGGGCTGGCCCTGGACTTATGGAACGAGACCGAATTCAGCCAAGGCGGCCGGAAGAATTTAGGCGTTACCATCGAGGGCGAGGGGGCAGAGTCGCTGCCGAAAGATGAGAGCAATGCCATCGTGGGGGCGGCGCTGCAGTTGTATAAGCTGGTGGGGAAAAAGGCAAGCGGGCTGAGCATCCACTGCACCAACCGCATCCCGCTGATCTCGGGGATGGGGTCCAGCTCAGCCGCGCTGCTGGCCGGGATGCTGGGCGCCAACACCCTGCTGGGCCATCCCTTCCGGCGGGAAGAGATCCTGACCATGGCAACGCAACTCGAAGGCCATCCGGATAACGTTGTCCCGGCCATGCTGGGAGGCTTGGTGGCCTCGGCCATCCGGGACGGCGAGGTGGTGTCGCGCAAGCTGCGGGTCAGCCCAATGGCGATCACGGTGGTCTTCCCGGACTTTTATTTCCCCACCAAGGCAGCCCGCGAGATCCTGCCCGAATACGTGCTGCGCCAGGATGCCATCTTCAACTTGAGCCGTTCGGTGCTGGTCATCAAGGCGCTGGAGGAGGGCGACCTGGCCCTGCTTGGCGAGGTGATGGATGATTCGCTGCACCAGCCCTACCGCCTGCCGCTCATCCCGGGGGCGCTGGAAGCCATGCGGGCAGCAAGAAAAGCAGGGGCCAACGGGGTGGCCCTCTCGGGGGCAGGGCCGAGCCTGATCGCATTTTCGGGGCAACCGGCGGATGCAAGGATCGGCGTGGTGATGAAGCAGGCGTTCGAAAAGGCGGGGTTGACGGCGCGGATCTTCCCGCTCAATATCAGTCACAGCGGCGCGAGCGTGATCAACGGGATGGAGGAGAGCTAGAGGGGGATAGATGAGGTTGTGAGATAATGGGGTCCGGACTTTAGTCCGCTGGCAAAATAGGGCAGCAGGCTACCCTTTCAGGGTGCTACGCAAAAGACTGCACTCCAAATAAAACAGGCAGAGGCACATGATCGAAGTCCGACCCGTCGAGAGCAAGAGAGATAAGCATATTTTCCTGACGTTCCCCTGGCGAATCTATAAGGGCGACCCGCTGTGGGTGCCGCCGCTGCTGCCGGAGCGGAAGAAAACCATCGACCCTCGGCAGGGCAACTTCTTCAAGGACGGGTACGCGGAGCTGTTCATCGCCTGGAAGGACGGCAAGCCGGTCGGAACGATCTCGTGCGCCGAGGACCGGTCCGCCACTCACAGCCGCGGCTTCGGGGAATGCCAGGTCGGTTTCTTCGAATGCCTGGAGGAGTATGCGGTGGCGCAGGCGCTCTTCGACCGGGCCGAGAAATGGGCGCGGGAACACCAGCTCAAACGCCTGGTGGGGACGTTCAACCTGGATCGGGAGGAATCCCGGGGTGTGTTGATCGAAGGCCGCGACCGCCCCCCGGCGATCTACTGCGGGCACGGGGCCAGTTATTATCCCGGCTTTTTCGAGCAATACGGTTTCAGCAAGTACGGCGAGGACGGCCTGGCGTACGCGGTGGACATCGACCTGAAACGGCCCGAACTCCAGCACCTGATGCGGCTGGCGGAGGCAATCCGTCAGCGCAAGAAAAACATGCGCGTGCGCGGGGCCAATTTAAAGGATATGGATGCCGAAATCGACCGGATCGTGGAGCTGCAAAACCGCGGCCTGGCGCACTTTGCCGACTTCACTCCCTATACACGCGCGGCCATCGAAGCGATGGTGCTGCCGATGTTGAAGGTAGTCGATCCCGAGCTGGTGCTTTTCGCCGAGGTGGATGGGCAGCCGGCCGGTTGGTTCCCGGCGGTGCCAAACCTGAACGAGGTCTTCATCCATCTCAACGGCCTGCGTCATCCGTGGGACTACCTGCGCCTGCTCAAGTACGGGCGCCACAAGCCGAAAAGCATTGCCATCAAGAGCGTCGTCGTGCCGCCCGAGTATTGGGATACGGGGGTGGGGGTGCTGCTATTCGACGAGATGGCCAGGCGGGCCGCCGCCAAGGGATATGTGTGGGCCGACATGTCCCTGACGGGCGAGGATAATCCGGATACGTTCCCACTGGCCCACCGGATGGGCGCAACGATTTATAAGCGGTACAGGTTTTATGAGAAGGGGGTGGAGGCTTAAAGGGCGTCCCGGTTCTTCCATTTTTTGCGCCTGGGCCTGAGAGAATCCTTTCTGGGCCGGGAATCCTACCTATACAGACCCGCCCCTACAGGCGATAATGCAAGGCATTGCCAGAAATAGAGGATTTCAAAATGAACCTTGATTTTGAGGCGTTGGACCATGAATATTTTATGCGGGAAGCGCTCAAGGAGGCCGAACTGGCGGGTCAAGCCGGGGAACGGCCGATAGGCGCCGTCGTTGTGCATGATGGCCGGGTAATCGGGCGAGGCCGGGCTCAACACCGGACGCGGCAGAGCGAAATCGCTCACGCTGAGTTGAACGCACTGCTGCAGGCTGAAAAATATATTTATGCACACATCCATGATGATTGCATTCTCTATACGACGCTGGAGCCATGCGTCATGTGCCTGGGGGCGGTCGCGCTGAGCGACATGGAATACATCGTCTATGCCCTGGACGATAATTGGATGAGGCCCAAGCCGATGTTGGAGGTGGAACATATCCGCAGGCATATCAAGAAGTACCTGGGTGGTATCCTGGCGGACGAAAGCATCAAGCTGTGGGAGCGGTTCAATCCGCGCGAGCTGAAGATGCTACAGGAAGGGAGAGTGGTAACGACTTAGGCATTGTTCTGCTGCGAACGTAACCAGCCCTTCGTCTACGCGCTTGGACAAAGTCCGTCCAACCGCTCCGCTCAGGGCCGGCCGAGAAAATCGTTACCATTAATTGGAACTTAATATGCTATCCATTCTCTATGGCGTTTTGTCTGCAATCAACTGGGGAGCGGGCGATTTCGCGGGGGGAATCGTCAGTCGCCGGGCCGGAGTCTATAAGGCCGCGTTTTACGGATATTCAGGAGGTTTGATCTTCCTAGCTGCTCTGCTAGCCCTATTTCGGGAGCCGTTTCCAGCGTGGACGGACCTGGGCTGGAGTGGCCTGGCAGGTGTGATGGGATCGGCGGGGTTATTATTACTCTTGCGGTCTCTGGCGGAGGGCAAGATGAGCATTGCGGCGCCTGTGTCGGCGTTGATGGCGGCGGTGCTGCCAGTTATTGCCAGCTCATTGACCGAGGGGCTGCCGGGCCCGATCAAATATGCAGGATTTGCGCTGGCCTTGCTGGCGATCTGGCTCATCTCGCGGGGGGACGGGCATCAAAAGAAATTCCATCTGCACCTGGCCGACCTGCGGCTGCCGCTCCTGTCAGGGGCACTATTCGGGTTCTATTTCATTTTTATGAACAAGGGCAGCCAGACGGCAACTATCTGGCCGATGGTGGCGGCCCGCTGCTGCGGGTCTTTTCTCCTCTTCTGGTTTGCACTGGCTAAACGTGAATTGAGCTGGCCAGGAAAAACCATCGCGTCGCTGGTGCTGCTGAATGCGGCCGGAGACATCGGCGGAAATACTTTTTTCATCCTGGCCGGGCAGGCGGGCCGCCTGGATGTGGCGGCGGTGCTGGGCTCCCTGTATCCGGGGATGACGGTGCTGCTGGCGGGGCTGCTCCTGCACGAGCGGTTGAACCGGTTGCAGTGGATAGGGATCGCGGCTGCATTTACGGCGATCGTGCTGATGACGGTGCCGTAATAAAAGATGTGCGAGCCAAAACGCTCGCACATCTTTTATTATTTTCTTCCCAGTGCAAGATCAAGGCGCGCCGTATTTGATGCGGGTCAGGAGGGTCTTGTAGCTGGCCAGATTGGGGGGATTGAGGGCGATGATGGCTTCGATGGCCTGGATGGCCCCATCCCGTTCGCCGGCATTGAGAAGTCGCTCACCCAGCGTATCCAGTTGGGCGACAGCATCCTGGGTGCGGCCGGCGCGGCGGTATTCCTCCGCCAGGGCCCGGCGGAGAAGAGGTGGTTGAGGCATCTCGCCGACCATTTCTTCCAGGAAGGGGATGGCTTCTTTTCGACGCCCGGCTGCCTCCAGGTAGAACAGCAGGTTTTGAAGCTCATCGGCAGCCTGGGGATCTTGATTCAAGCGGATGTTCAGATCGATCAAGCTCTTGCGGGCAGCGATATCGTTCGGTTCGAGGGTGCGAATCTGCTCGAAGACGCGCAAGGCCTGGCGCCAATCGAGGTGCTGCATATCGATATCGGCCATACGCTTGAGCAGCTTGAGACTCCAGGCACGGTTGGCATTACCCTGTTGGGCCAGGCGTAAGGCAATGGAATAGGTTTTGCGGGCCATATCCAGCTCTGCCAGGCGGTAATAGAGATCCGCCAGGTCAAGATATTCCCCGATGGCCTCGTCGACCTGGCCGTAGGCAGCGAGCTGATCGATCAAGCGCGCACGGGCCGCCAGGTCCATGGGTGCGACCTCGACGATGCGACGGAGTAGATTGACTGCCTGGGCCGGCTCCCCGCGGACGCTATACGCCTGCGCCACCACCGAATATTTGGCAATGGCATCCTGGGTGCGGCCTTCTTCGATCAGCAGATCGCCCACCAGGGTATGGAGCGGCAAATAGGTGGGGGCAATTTTTAACGAATCAAAGGCTTCATCCATGGCGGAGCGCAAATGGCCGGAGCGGGCCAGCTCGCGCACCCTGCCAACGGCCTCGATGACCTGGCCGCTCTGAGCCTGGGTCATGATCTCGGCCAGCGGCATGGGAGGGGTGCCTTCCGGAGATTTGGGAAGCTGCTCGCGCGCCTGGATCAAGGCGTCATGCCAGTTGGGACGGAGGAGTAACTGCTTGACATTGTCGCATAGCTGCTCCATCTTGGTAGTTTCGGTCTCATGAGCCTCGGCTTCGATGATCGGCTCATACAACTGGCCGATCTCAGCCGCCTGGGCAGGGGGAACCACCATCGAATCAGCAAACTTGAGGGCCTCAAGATAATGAACGGCCGCGGCGGGCAGGCGCCCGGCGTCCCGTTGGAGTTGGCCCATCATGAGATGGGAGGCCAACGCGTAATCTTCATTTTTGATGGCGTTTTGCAAATGGCCCAGAGCGTTGTCGGCTTCCCCAGTCTTGGAGTAAAGCAGCCCAAGATCAAAATAAATGGACGGATCGGTAAAGCCACCCTGGAGGGCCTTTTCGAATTCGGCGGCAGCCTGGGCATTCTCGTCCTTCAGCTGGGCGTCAATGGCCTGGCCGATATGGAGAATACTCAGGGAGCGGTCATCCTGTTTGGACTCCCCGGAACCACTGCCCTGGACGATGGCCTGCAGGCCCCGCCGGGGCGAAAAGGAAGTCCCGCTGGTCTCATCAGATAGATCAAATACCACTTCAGCCAGGCGAGCGATGGCTTTTTTGCTGGCCGCCGCGAGTGGATCCTGTTCCGTGCTGGCGGGCTTTACC
>Ga0153915_10006830_pt1 | contig 10738 bp, 7 predicted proteins | sample Opewatmetagenome_2_FD_107003 | JGI IMG/M metagenome (GOLD analysis project Ga0153915, IMG submission 107003) | Freshwater wetland microbial communities from Ohio, USA - Open water 3 Core 3 Depth 3 metaG | ecosystem: Environmental > Aquatic > Freshwater > Wetlands | place: USA: Ohio, Lake Erie...
GGTGGAGCTCATTAGCCCGATCGCGATGGAGCAGGGGCTGCGCTTTGCCATCCGCGAGGGCGGCAAGACGGTCGGCGCAGGCGTCGTCTCCAAAGTCATCGCCTAACGGTTATTAGCGAGGGGCCGGACTTAAGTCCGACCCCCTCTTGAGTCAACAGGCCAGTAGCTCAATTGGCAGAGCGGCGGTCTCCAAAACCGCAGGTTGGGGGTTCGATTCCCTCCTGGCCTGCCACGGTGCGCACGGAATGATGGAGAAAAGCGGGCAGCAGGCGGCAGTCGAGCGCGACACGAACGCGCTCGACATCGTTTTGATCGTGGTCGCCCTGGCCGCACTGATCGCGGGCCTGTGGGCGTTCTATCACTACGAGGACGTCGAGGCGGCCTGGATCCGCTGGCTGATCGTGCTCGGCTCGCTGGTGGCGGCCGCGCTGATCGCACTGACGTCGCAGATCGGTCGCAACCTCTGGAATTTCGTGCAGGGGTCGCGCGTCGAGCTGCGCAAGGTCGTGTGGCCGAGCCGCGACGAAACGGTGAAGACGACGCTCGTCGTGTTCCTGTTCGTATCGATCGCAGGAGTGTTTTTCTGGGGCCTCGACATCTTTCTGTCGTGGCTCGCCAAGAAGCTGACGGGCGCCGAGTGAGCGCGGTTCAGGAGGAGATGCAGGTGACTTTGCGCTGGTACGTCGTTCACGCCTACTCGAACTTCGAGCACAAGGTGGCCGAGTCGCTCAAGGAGCGCGTGAAGCGTCAGGGGCTCGAGAGCAAGTTCGGCGAGATCCTGGTGCCGACGGAAGAAGTGGTCGAGATGCGCGACGGTCAGAAGCGCAAGAGCGACCGCAAGTTCTTCCCGGGCTACGTGCTCGTGCAGATGGAGATGGACGAGGACACCTGGCACCTGGTGAAGGACGTGCCGAAGGTGCTCGGCTTCATCGGCGGCACGAGCGACAAGCCCGCACCGATCACGGAGAAGGAGGCGATGGCGATCCTCCGCCGGGTCGAGGAGGGCGTCGACAAGCCGAAGCCGAAGGTGCTGTTCGAGCCCGGCGAGGTGGTGCGCGTGATCGACGGCCCGTTCAACGATTTCAACGGCGTGGTTGAGTCCGTCAACTACGACAAGAACCGCCTGCAGGTGGCGGTGCAGATCCTCGGGCGCTCGACGCCCGTGGAGCTGGAGTTCAGCCAGGTGGAGAAGGCTTAAGGGCCCTCACCCCCGGCCCTCTCCCGCGTGCGGGAGAGGGTGAGTGATGAGTTCCCCTCTCCCCTTTGGGGAGAGGGTCAGGGTGAGGGGTGATTTGCGGGGAGCTCGACAGCGAGCGTTTGGACCCACTCGAGGTGACAGATGGCGAAGAAAGTTCAGGGCTACATCAAGCTGCAGATTCCGGCCGGCCAGGCCAATCCCAGCCCGCCCGTCGGCCCGGCGCTCGGCCAGCAGGGCGTCAACATCATGGAGTTCTGCAAGGCGTTCAACGCGCAGACCCAGAAGCTGGAGAAGGGGCTGCCAACGCCGGTGGTGATCACGGTCTACAACGACCGGAGCTTCACCTTCATTCTGAAGACCCCGCCCGCTTCCGTGCTCCTGCGCAAGGCGCTGGGGATTGAAAAAGGCAGCGGCACCCCGAATACCCAGAAAGTCGGGAAGGTCACCCGCAAGCAGCTCGAAGAGATAGCCAGGCAGAAGATGCCGGACCTCACGGCCGCGGATCTCGATGCGGCGGTGCGCACCATTGCGGGCAGCGCCCGCAGCATGGGCGTCGACGTGGAGGGGGTCTGACATGCCGTTCGTAGCCAAGCGGGTCAAGGCCTGGAAGGACAAGATCGTTCCGGGCAAGCACTATCCGATCGATGAGGCGCTCGCGCTGGTCAAGGAATTTTCCAGGGCCAAGTTCGCCGAATCGCTCGATGTGGCCGTGAACCTCGGCATCGATGCGAGCAAGTCGGACCAGCAGGTCCGCGGCTCCACGGTCATGCCGAACGGCACGGGCAAGAGCGTGCGCGTCGCCGTGTTCACGTCGGGCAAGAACGCCGAGGCGGCGAAGGCCGCGGGCGCCGATATCGTCGGGCTCGACGATCTCGCCGAGCAGGTGACGAAGGGCGAGCTCAATTTCGACGTGGCGATCGCAAGTCCCGATGCGATGCGCGTGGTCGGCAAGCTCGGCCAGATCCTGGGTCCGCGCGGGCTGATGCCGAATCCGAAGGTCGGAACGGTGTCGCCGAACGTCGCGGAGGCAGTGAAGAACGCGAAGGCTGGTCAGGTGCGTTATCGCACCGACAAGGCGGGCATCGTGCACTGCCCGATCGGCAAGTCGAGCTTCGAGGCGCCGAAGCTCAAAGAGAATCTGATGGCCCTGCTGCACGATCTGCAGAAGGTGAAGCCCGCATCGTCGAAGGGCGTGTTCCTCAAGAAGATCACGCTGTCATCGACGATGGGTCCGGGCATCGTCGTGGATCAGGCGAGCCTCGGCCTCTAGCGGGCCGTGGCTTGAGGCGAAGGTTTTAGGTTGAAGCGATCGAAGACCGCAGGCGGGTCGCCCAAGGGCCCTTAATTTCCTGCGCAGATGGCGTTACCCGCACCGACTGGCCGTTCGGACTGGTGATGGTAGCCATCGAAAGATGGGTGGCGTCGAAGGATCGATGCCGTGACGTTGGCACTTCTCACCAGGAGGCGAGAGATGACATTGAAACTGGAAGACAAGCAGGCGCTGGTGGCCGAAGTCAACACGGTGGCGGCGACTGCCCAGTCCGTGGTGGCGGCGGAATACCGCGGCCTCTCGCTCTCCCAGATGACCGAGCTGCGTGCGAAGGCACGGGCGGGCGGCGTGTACATGCGCGTGGTGAAGAACACGCTCGCCCGCAAGGCCGTGGCCGGCACTCCTTTCGAGTGCATCGGCGATTCGCTCAAGGGACCGCTCGTGCTGGCCTTTTCGAAGAGCGACCCGGGCGCTGCCGCCCGCATCGTCAAAGCCTTCGCGAAGGACCACGACAAGCTGGTGCCGAAGCTCGTGTCGATGGGAGGGCAGCTGCTCGGCTCGAAGGACCTCGACAGGGTCGCGAGCCTGCCCACGAAGGAGCAGGCGCTCGCGCAGCTGATGGGGCTCCTCAAGGCGCCGATCTCGAAGCTCGTACGCACGCTCGCGGAGCCGCAGGCGAAGCTCGTGCGCACCATCGAGGCCGTACGCCAGCAGAAGGCGGCCGCAGGCTGAGCGCGATCAGGATGAACGGGTAACTGACAAGCAAGCATTTTTCTGGAGATCATCTTGGCTGTTAGCAAAGAAGACGTACTCGAGGCCATTTCCAAGATGACCGTGATGGAAGTGGTGGACCTCATCGCCGACATGGAGAAGAAGTTCGGCGTCACGGCCGCGGCCCCAGTTGCCGTCGCCGCCGCTGCGGGCGCCGCAGGCGCTGCCGCTCCGGCCGCCGAGGAGCAGACCGAGTTCACCGTGACGATGAGCGAGTTCGGCGCCAACAAGGTCGGCGTCATCAAGGTCATCCGCGAGATCACGGGTCTTGGCCTCAAGGAGGCGAAGGACCTGGTGGAAGGCGTGCCCTCGACCGTCAAGGAAGGCGTTGCGAAGGCCGATGCCGAGGCGATCAAGAAGAAGCTCGAAGACGCCGGCGCCAAGGCTGCCATCAAGTGACGCGGGTCGAACCCGTTGTCAGTTGAACTGTTGAGTCGCACTTAGCCGGACCGGCCGTCAAGGGCCGGTCTGGGCGTGCGCATTTGGGCCGTTAGCAAGTTAGAGGGCGACACCGATGGCATATTCCTTCACCGAGAAGAAGCGCATTCGCAAGGATTTCGGCAAGCGTCAGAGCATTCTCGACGTTCCGTACCTGCTGGCGATTCAGATCGATTCCTACCGGCGATTCCTGCAGGCGGAAGTGGCCGAGGAGTCGCGCGAGGAAGTCGGCCTGCACTCGGCGTTCAAGAGCGTGTTCCCGATCTCGAGCTACTCCGGCAACGCGTATCTCGAGTACGTGAGCTACCGGCTCGGCGAGCCGGTGTTCGACGTCAAGGAGTGCCAGCTGCGCGGCCTGACCTATGCCGCGCCGCTGCGCGTGAAGGTGCGCCTCGTGGTGCTCGACAAGGAAGCGAGCGGCCCCAAGAAGCCGGTGAAGGACGTGCGCGAGCAGGAGGTCTACCTCGGGGAACTGCCGCTCATGACCGACAACGGCACGTTCGTGATCAACGGCACGGAGCGCGTGATCGTCTCGCAGCTGCACCGCAGCCCGGGCGTCTTCTTCGACCACGACAAGGGCAAGACGCACTCGTCCGGAAAGCTCCTCTTTTCCGCGCGCATCATTCCGTACCGCGGCTCCTGGCTCGACTTCGAGTTCGATCCGAAGGACTGCGTGTTCGCGCGCATCGACCGGCGCCGCAAGCTCCCGGTCTCGATCATCCTCAGGGCGCTTGGCATGACCGAGGAGGAAATGCTCGACACGTTCTTCGAGAAGAACACGTTCTATCTCTCGGCGTCCGAGATCTCGCTCGGCCTCGTGCCGCAGCGCCTGCGCGGCGAAACGGCGATGTTCGAAATCCGCGTCGGCAAGAAGGTCGTCGTGGAGGAAGGCCGCCGCATCACCGCGCGCCACGTGCGCGAGCTCGAGGAAGCGGGCGTGAAGCAGCTGCCCGTTCCGCCCGAGTACCTGCACGGCAAGGTGCTCGCGCACAGCGTCGTCAACAAGGACACGGGCGAGATCCTGGCGAAGGCCAACGAGGCGCTCACGGCGCAGACCGTGCAGAAGCTCATCGAGGCGGGCGTCACCGAGGTCAACACGCTCTATGTGAACGACCTCGATCGCGGCCCCTACATCTCCGACACGCTGCGGGTCGATCCGACGCGCACGCGCCTCGAGGCGCTCGTCGAGATCTACCGCATGATGCGTCCCGGCGAGCCGCCGACGAAGGACGCGGCCGAGAACCTTTTCCAGAACCTCTTCTTCAACGACGAGCGCTACGACCTCTCGGCCGTCGGCCGCATGAAGTTCAACCGTCGCGTCGGGCGTACGGAGATCACGGGCTCCGGGATCCTCTCGCGCGAGGACGTCGTCCTCGTGCTGAAGACGCTCATCGACATCAGGAACGGCAACGGCACGGTGGACGACATCGACCACCTCGGCAACCGCCGCGTGCGCAGCGTCGGTGAAATGGCGGAGAACGCCTTCCGCATCGGCCTCGTGCGCGTCGAGCGCGCGGTGAAGGAGCGCCTGACGCTCGCCGAGACCGAAGGCCTGATGCCGCAGGAAATGATCAATGCCAAGCCGGTCGCGGCGGCGGTGAAGGAGTTCTTCGGCTCCTCGCAGCTCTCGCAGTTCATGGACCAGAACAATCCGCTCTCGGAAGTCACGCACAAGCGCCGCGTCTCGGCCCTTGGCCCAGGCGGACTCACGCGCGAGCGCGCGGGATTCGAAGTGCGCGACGTTCATCCGACGCACTACGGCCGCGTGTGCCCGATCGAAACGCCGGAAGGCCCGAACATCGGCCTCATCAATTCGCTCTCGGTGTACGCACGCACGAACGGATACGGCTTTCTCGAGACGCCGTATCGCAAGATGAACGGCGGGCGCGTCACCGACCAGATCGACTACCTCTCGGCGATCGAGGAAGGCCAGTTCGTCATCGCGCAGGCGAATGCGACGCTCAACGAGAAGGGCGAGCTCGTCGATGAGCTCGTGTCCTGTCGTCATCAGAACGAATTCACGCTGATGCCGCGCGAGCGCATCGAGTACATGGACGTGAGCCCGAAGCAGATCGTCTCGGTCGCGGCTTCCCTCATCCCGTTCCTCGAGCACGACGACGCGAACCGCGCGCTCATGGGTTCGAACATGCAGCGCCAGGCGGTCCCGACGCTCAGGTCCGAAACGCCGCTCGTCGGCACGGGCATGGAGCGGGCGGTCGCGACGGATTCCGGCGTTACCGTGGTGGCGCGCCGTGGCGGCACGGTCGACTCGGTCGATGCGGGACGCATCGTCGTGCGCGTGAACGACAACGAGACGACGGCCGACGAGGCGGGTGTCGACATCTACAGCCTCACGAAGTACACGCGCTCGAACCAGAACACCTGCATCAACCAGCGGCCGCTCGTGAACGCGGGTGACGTGATCGCGCGCGGCGACGTGCTGGCGGACGGCCCCTCGACGCATCTCGGCGAGCTCGCGCTCGGTCAGAACCTGCTGGTCGCGTTCATGCCGTGGAACGGCTACAACTTCGAGGACTCGATCCTGATCTCGGAAAACGTCGTCCAGGAGGATCGTTTCACGACGATCCACATCGAGGAGCTCACCTGTGTCGCCCGCGACACGAAGCTCGGTCCCGAGGAGATCACCGCGGACATTCCGAACGTCGGCGACGCGGCGCTCGCGAAGCTCGATGAGGCAGGTATCGCGTTCATCGGCGCGGAAGTGCGTGCGGGCGACATCCTCGTCGGCAAGGTCACGCCGAAGGGCGAGACGCAGCTGACGCCGGAAGAGAAGCTGCTGCGCGCGATCTTCGGCGAGAAGGCCTCGGACGTGAAGGACACTTCGCTCCGTGTGCCGCCCGGCATGGACGGCACGGTGATCGACGTGCGCGTGTTCACGCGCGACGGGGTGGAGAAGGACTCGCGTGCTCTCGCCATCGAGAAGGCCGAGCTCGAGCGCGTGCGCAAGGACCTGGGCGACCAGCAGCGCATCCTCGAGGACGACCTCTTCAGCCGCATCCAGACGCTCATCGTCGGCAAGCGTGCCGAGGGCGCCCCGCAGATGAAATCCGGTGGCGAGCTCACGGCCGAGTACCTTGCCGAGCTGCCGCACGAGCAGTGGTTCGAGATCCGCATGCAGGACGAGGAGCTCAATGCCCAGCTCGAGCGCGTCGCGGAGCGCCTGCAGGCGCAGCGCAAGAACTTCGAGAAACGGTTCGACGAGAAGAAGGCCAAGATCACCGCGGGCGACGACCTCGCTCCGGGCGTGCTCAAGATGGTCAAGGTCTATCTCGCCGTGAAGCGCCGCGTGCAGCCCGGCGACAAGATGGCCGGGCGTCACGGGAACAAGGGCGTGATCTCGACGATCGTGCCGGTGGAAGACATGCCGTACGCGGCGGACGGCCGGCCGATCGACATCGTGCTGAACCCGCTCGGCGTGCCCTCACGCATGAACATCGGCCAGATTCTCGAGACGCACCTCGGTTGGGCCGCGAAGGGCCTGGGCCTGAAGATCGGCGCGATGCTCGACCAGCAGGCGGCCATCGCCGAGCTGCGCGAGTTCCTCACGACGATCTACAACTCGACCGGCGGCAAGAAGGAGGACATCGCGAGCCTCAACGACGGCGAAGTCGTGGAGCTGGCGAAGAACCTGAAGGAAGGCGTGCCGATGGCGACGCCCGTGTTCGACGGCGCGAGCGAGGAGGAGATCAAGAATCTCCTGAAGCTCGCGGACCTGCCGACCAATGGCCAGACGACGCTCTACGACGGGCGCACCGGCGAGAAGTTCGAGCGCCCGATCACGGTGGGCTACATGTACATGCTGAAGCTGAACCACTTGGTCGACGACAAGATGCATGCGCGCTCGACGGGACCCTACAGCCTCGTCACGCAGCAGCCGCTCGGTGGCAAGGCGCAGTTCGGCGGCCAGCGCTTCGGCGAGATGGAAGTGTGGGCGCTCGAGGCCTACGGCGCCTCGTACACCCTGCAGGAAATGCTGACCGTCAAGTCGGACGACGTGAACGGTCGCACCAAGATGTACAAGAACATCGTGGATGGCAATCACCAGATGGATGCCGGGATGCCGGAGTCCTTCAATGTGCTGGTGAAGGAAATCCGCTCGCTCGGCATCAACATGGAGCTGGAGAACGAGTAATGAAAGATCTACTGAAATTGTTCAAGCAGCAGGCTCCGGTTGAGAATTTCGACTCGATCCGGATCGGCCTCGCATCGCCCGAGATGATCCGCTCCTGGTCCTACGGCGAGGTCAAGAAGCCGGAGACCATCAACTACCGCACGTTCAAGCCGGAGCGCGACGGACTCTTCTGCGCGAAGATCTTCGGGCCCGTGAAGGATTACGAGTGCCTGTGCGGCAAGTACAAGCGCCTGAAGCACCGCGGCGTCGTCTGCGAGAAGTGCGGCGTCGAGGTCACGCAGTCGAAGGTGCGCCGCGAGCGCATGGGCCACATCGAGCTCGCGAGCCCCGTCGCGCACATCTGGTTCCTGAAATCGCTCCCCTCGCGCATCGGCCTCATGCTCGACATGACGCTGCGCGAGATCGAGCGCGTGCTCTACTTCGAGGCCTTCGTCGTGATCGAGCCGGGCATGACGGCTCTGCAGCGCGGCCAGCTCCTCACCGATGAGATGTACCTCGAGGCGATCGAGGAGCACGGCGATGAGTTCGATGCGCGCATGGGCGCGGAGGCCGTCTACGAGCTCCTGAAGACCATCGATCTCACCGCGGAAAGCGTCAAGGTGCGCGAGGAAATCGCAGGCACCAATTCCGAGACCAAGATCAAGCGCCTGTCGAAGCGCCTGAAGCTCCTCGAGTCCTTCATCGAGTCGGGCAACAAGCCCGAGTGGATGGTGCTCACGGTGCTCCCCGTTCTGCCGCCGGATCTGCGCCCGCTGGTGCCGCTCGATGGCGGCCGCTTCGCAACTTCCGATCTCAACGATCTGTATCGCCGCGTGATCAACCGCAACAACCGCCTGCGCCGGCTCCTGGAGCTCAACGCGCCCGACATCATCGTGCGCAACGAGAAGCGCATGCTGCAGGAAGCGGTGGATGCGCTCCTCGACAACGGCCGCCGGGGACGTGCTATCACCGGCACGAACAAGCGTCCGCTCAAGTCGCTCGCCGACATGATCAAGGGCAAGCAGGGGCGCTTTCGCCAGAACCTGCTCGGCAAGCGCGTCGACTACTCGGGCCGCTCGGTTATTGTCGTCGGCCCGACGCTGCGCCTGCATCAGTGCGGCCTGCCGAAGAAGATGGCGCTCGAGCTCTTCAAGCCGTTCATCTTCTCGAAGCTGCAGCTGCGCGGCGAGGCCTCGACCATCAAGGCGGCCAAGCGCCTCGTCGAGCGTGAGGGACCCGAGGTGTGGGACATCCTCGAAGAAGTGATCCGCGAGCATCCGGTGCTCTTGAATCGCGCGCCGACCCTGCATCGCCTCGGAATCCAGGCGTTCGAGCCCGTGCTGATCGAGGGCAAGGCCATCCAGCTGCATCCGCTCGTCTGCACCGCGTTCAATGCAGACTTCGACGGCGACCAGATGGCCGTGCACGTACCGCTCTCGCTCGAGGCCCAGCTCGAAGCGCGCGCTCTCATGATGTCGTCGAACAACATTCTGTCGCCGGCGAACGGCGATCCGATCATCGTGCCCTCGCAGGACGTGGTGCTCGGCCTTTATTTCATGACACGCGAGCGGGTGAACGCGCGCGGCGAAGGCATCGCCTTCAGCGACGTGCACGAAGTGCACCGCGCCTACGAAGCGCGCCAGGTCGACCTGCAGGCGAAGGTGAAGGTACGCCTCACCGATCACGTGCGCGACGAGTCGGGCGAGCTCAAGAGCCGCACGCGTGTCGTGCAGACGACCGTCGGCCGCGCGCTCCTGTCCGAGATCCTGCCGCGCGGCCTCGCGTTCGACACCGTCAACCAGGACATGACCAAGAAGGCGATCTCCGCGGTCATCAACGCGTGCTACCGCACGGTCGGGCTGAAGGAAACGGTCGTGTTCGCCGACCAGCTGATGTACACGGGCTTCCACTATGCAACGCGCGCCGGCGTTTCGATCGGCGTCGATGACATGGTGGTGCCGCAGCAGAAGTCGAAGATCCTCGCGACCGCCGAGCACGAAGTGAAGGAGATCCAGGACCAGTACGCCTCGGGTCTCGTCACGAACGGCGAGCGCAAGAACAAGGTCATCGACATCTGGTCGCGCACCAACGACCAGGTCGCGAAAGCGATGATGGAAAAGCTCGGCACGGAGGAGACGACGGATTCGAGGGGCAAGAAGACCTCGCAGAAATCGTTCAACTCCATCTTCATGATGGCCGACTCCGGGGCGCGAGGCTCCGCGGCGCAGATTCGCCAGCTCGCAGGCATGCGCGGACTCATGGCGAAGCCGGACGGCTCGATCATCGAGACGCCGATTCAGGCGAACTTCCGTGAGGGCCTGAACGTTCTGCAGTACTTCATCTCGACGCACGGCGCCCGCAAGGGTCTCGCCGACACGGCGCTCAAGACAGCGAACTCGGGCTACCTCACGCGCCGTCTCGTCGACGTCGCGCAGGACCTCGTGGTCACGGAAACCGACTGCGGCACCGAGAACGGCCTCGCGATGGCCCCCATCGTCGAAGGGAGCGACGTCGTCGAGGGTCTCGGCGAGCGCGTCCTCGGGCGCGTGCTTTCGAAGGACGTGTTGAAGCCGGGCACGAAGAACGAAGTGCTGGTGGCGGCGAACACCCTCGTCGACGAGAAGCTCGTGAAGAGGATCGAGCAGATGGGCGTCGATCACGTACAGGTCCGCTCCCCGATCACCTGCGAGACGCGCTACGGCGTGTGCTCCATGTGCTACGGCCGTGACCTTGCGCGCGGACGGCTCATCAACATCGGCGAGGCGGTGGGTGTCATCGCCGCGCAGTCGATCGGCGAGCCGGGCACGCAGCTCACGATGCGCACCTTCCACATCGGCGGCGCGGCGTCGCGGGCGGCCGCCATCAACAGCGTCGAGATCAAGAGCAGGGGCACGGCGCGCCTGCATAACATCAAGACCGTGCACCATGA
>Ga0153915_10006831_pt1 | contig 10737 bp, 10 predicted proteins | sample Opewatmetagenome_2_FD_107003 | JGI IMG/M metagenome (GOLD analysis project Ga0153915, IMG submission 107003) | Freshwater wetland microbial communities from Ohio, USA - Open water 3 Core 3 Depth 3 metaG | ecosystem: Environmental > Aquatic > Freshwater > Wetlands | place: USA: Ohio, Lake Erie...
CCTGGTTTTCCGCGAGCGGGCGGCCGAACAGAACGCGCGTCTTGGTGTAGTCGATGAGCTGAGTGAGGCAGGCCTGTGCCGAGCCGATCACGCCCCACGTGATTCCGTAGCGCGCCTGCGTGAGGCAGGACAACGGACCCTTCAGGCCGACGACGCCCGGCAGCATGTTCTCCTCGGGTACGACGACGTTGTCGAAAAACAGCGCGGAGGTAACGGACGCGCGCAGCGAGAATTTCTTCTCGATCTCCGGTGCCGCGAACCCCGGCGTGCCTTTCTCGACAATGAAGCCCCGAATGCCCTCGTCCGTCTGTGCCCAGGCGATGCACAGGTCCGCGATGGCGCCGTTGGTGATCCACATCTTCGCGCCGTTGATCACCCAGTCTTTGCCGCGGCGTTTCGCATGCGTCTTCATGTTCGCGGGGTCGGAGCCGCCGTGCGGCTCGGTCAGGCCGAAGCAGCCGATGAGCTCGCCGCGTGCCATGCCCGGCAGATATTTTTGCTTCTGCGCTTCGCTACCGAATGCGTAGATGGGATACATGCAGAGCGAGGATTGCACCGAAACGAAACTGCGAATGCCGGAGTCTCCGCGCTCCAGCTCCTGGCAGATGAGACCGTAGCTCACCGCGTTGAGGCCCGCGCACCCGTAGCCCTCGATGGACGAGCCGAGCAGGCCCAGGCCCGCGAGCTCGGGAATGAGTTCCTTCGGAAAGCGATGCTCCTCGAAGCATTCCCGGATGATCGGAAGCACGCGTTCGTCGACGAGCCGTGCGACCGAATCCTGCACCATGCGCTCCTCTTCGCTCAGCAGGCCGCGAACACCGAACAGATCCACGGGGTCGAGCGTCGGTGAGGAGGATTTCTTGGACTTGATGTCGCTGACCGCAGTCACCATGGAGCCGCTCCCGAAAAAAGGTGCGGAATGATACCTAACCTGCCCGTACGGTGATCGCCACCTTGCCGAGCGTGCGACCCGTTTCCACTTGCGCGTGGCCTTCCGCCACGCGCTCGAGCGGAAAGCGGTGGCTCACGCGCGGGCGCAGCAGCCCGGCATCCACGAGTCGCGATATTCCCGCCAGGATGTGTCCGGGGCGCTCGGGCTCGATCTCGTAGGCGGTTGGAATGCCCACGAATTCGTAGTGCACCGTGACGTTTCGATAGAGCAAGAACTGGCCACGATCGGCCGTACTGGCGCTCGCGCCGAGGATGGTGACCACCTGCCCGTTCACGGCGCAGCAGTCGATGCTCTGCAGAAAGACGTCGCCGCCCACCGTGTCGAACACCACCGGAAGGCCTTTGCCGTCGGTAATCTCCTTGATGCGCTCGACCACATTCGTCTTGCGATAGTCGATGACCTCGTCCGCGCGCAGCACGTCGCGGCAGAATGCGATGGATTCCTCGCGGCTCGCAGTGGTGATCACCCGGCAGCCGTGCAGCCTGGCAAGCTGGACTGCGATATGCCCGACACCACCGGCGCCCGCATGAACGAGCACAGTCTGGCCGGGATGAATGCGCGCGCGCAGGTGAAGCGCTTCCCATGCCGTCTGGCTCACCAGGGGAAGCACGGCAGCCGTGGCGTGATCGACGCTCTGGGGCTTGCGCGCGGCGCTTCGCGCATCGATGGCGACGTAGTCCGCGTTAGCGCCGTTTCGAAACAGATTCGGCGTGGCGATGATTTCGTCGCCCGGCTTCCATTGCGTGGCGCGCGGCCCGCAACGCACGACCACGCAGCTCAGGTCGTAGCCGAGAACGATGGGAAACTCGCGCGTGCCAGCGCGCTGGCGCACTTTGGTATCGACGGGGTTTACCGAAGTGGCACGCACTTCTACCAGCATGTCGGTATCCCGGAGCTCGGGCTCGGGAAGCTCTTCGAGCTTGAGCACGCCTGGTGCGCCGTGCTCGCGAATGACCATTGCACGCATGAGTGTCCTCAATAAGAGACGCCGAGGCGTCGGTAGAGCGCGGCCACGAGCCCCAGCCGGCCGATGACGGCGAGTACGATCAGCGGCACACCGATCCAGTGCAGCAACTTGTTGGTCGGGTTGCCGTGGCTGTCACCGTATTCGCCGAGCCAGTCGATCACACTGCGCATGTGTGGGTTTCCTGTGCGCGAGGTCTCGAACCAAGCTACTCCAGCGCGCGAGGCCCACGCATCATACCGCCCGTACCGGGGCTTGGCTGACGCACGGAAATTGCTGCTTCTCGTCCAACTTGCAGCAGAGATATCCCTGACGAAATTCGCGCGCCCGGGCTGCGCGTCCCGGCGGTTCAAACGCGGGCGTCACGGCACCGGCGCGACAAAAACAAAGGCCCGCCGTTCTTGCGAACGGCGGGCCTTTCAGATGAAGCCGTCTGTCAGCTTCGATTCGTGCGCGCTTACGCCGCGGCCGGCGCCAGCAGGCCGCGCAGCTTCCCGAGGGCATTCACTTCGATCTGCCGGATGCGCTCCGCGGAGACGCCATACTTGTCGGCCAGCTCATGGAGCGTGGCCTTGTCGTCCGTCATCCAGCGCTTCTGCAGGATGTCCCGGCTGCGGTCGTCCAGCCGATCCATCGCCGCCTTCAAACGATCCGACGAGTCGCTTTCCCATTCGTCCGCTTCCACGCTGATCGCCGGATCGGAGTCCGGCGAAGGCAGGAACGCCGCGGGGCTGTACACGTCGTCCTCGTCCGACTCAGGCGTCGGGTCGAAGGACATGTCCCGCGCCGAGAGGCGCTGCTCCATCTCCGTGACTTCCGCCGGGCTGACGCCCAGGTCACGCGCGACGGCCTTGGTTTCCTCAGCCGACAGCCAAGCCAGGTTCTTCTTCAGCCGGCGCAGGTTGAAGAACAGCTTGCGCTGCGCCTTGGTCGTGGCGATCTTGACGAGACGCCAGTTGCGGAGCACGTACTCGTGAATCTCCGCGCGAATCCAGTGAACCGCGAACGACACCAGGCGCACGTTCATCGTCGGGTCGAAGCGTTTCACGGCCTTCATGAGGCCTACGTTGCCTTCCTGGATGAGATCGCCCACGGGCAGGCCATAGCCGCCGTAGCCGCGTGCAATGTGCACCACGAAGCGCAGATGGGCCAGAACGAGCTCCCGGGCAGCGCCGAGATCGTCATCGCGACGGAAACGAACCGCGAGCGCATGCTCATCCTCGCGAGAGAGCACGGGGATGCGACTCACACGTTCGAGATAGGCGTCGAGACTGCCGAGCGGGCCTGCGAGGGCGAGATCGGAATTACGCGTCACCACTGCCGTAGCTGTAGTCATCGCTGTCTTGAACTCCCTTGGGGGACGGCCCCAAATCATGGATCGAGATATTAGCAGTCGAGCCATTAGAGTGCTAAGGGGCGCCGGAGTTCAGTGCCGGTTGAAACGCGTCAAACGTGTGTAAGCTGATGAAAGATATAAACAATTAACGACACAGCGCAAGCGGGAGAGCAGCCGCTCCCCCGTTCGGGTGAGACGCTTTGCCGGGGCCTGGTGCCACTCACGCGCGGCGGCGCAGCAGAGCCTTGGTGAGCCCGGCGCGAGTACTGCTGGCAGGCCTGCCCTTCGCGTTCACGATCAGCGTCCGCATGACTAGGCGCGCGGTTCGATGCTGCTGAGATGTCGGCTCGCGGATATCCAGGCGCCGAGCCAGCCCAGTACGGCGCCGCCGGCGAGCAGAATCGCTGCGTCTTCCATGCCCAGGCCGGTCAGCGAATAGTGACTGCCATAGAGAGAGGCCAGCGTTGCAACAGGCCGGGCCAGCACGACGACCGTCACTGCGACGATGCCCCATGCGAGCAGCGCGCCCCCCAGCCCGTAGAGCATGCCGGTGTACAAGAACGGCCGCCGTACGAATCCATTCGAGCCACCGACGAGCTTGGTGACTTCGATCTCCGCGCGCCGATTCAAAATCTCGAGCCGGATGGTGTTGCCCACAACCGCGAGCACACCCATCCCCAGCAACGCAGCCGCAATCACCAGCACAGTGCGCAACACGTCAAGAATCGCGTTGAAGCGCATGACCCAATCGGAATCGATCTGCACGAGCTCCACTTCGGGCCACGCCGCGAAGTAGCGGCGCAGCGATTCGACCGAAGCGGTCGAGCTCGCATCCGGCGCGGGATGAACCTGCAGAACGTGGGGTAACGGATTCTGCTCCAGCACCTCGAGCGCTGCGCCGAAGCCTGAATACGTGCGGAATTCTTCGAGCGCCTTGTCCGCCGGGATGAGTGTGACATCCGCAACCCCCGGACGTGCGCGCGCGCTGGCGGCGAGCTGCTCCGCTTTCGAAAGGGCAACGTCGGTCTTCAAATACACCGACAGATCCACGGCGTTCGTGAAGTCACCGGTGGCCACGCGAGCGTTCGTGACGAACAGCTTCAGGCTCATGGGCAACGCAAGCGCGAGTGCAACCACCAGCAGCGTAAGTATGCTCGCGAGTGGATTGCGTGCCAGGCGCCCCAACGCGCCCAGAAACGCCTGCACGTGGCGTGCGCCGTAAGAAGCGACGCTCATCGTGTGGCGACCAGGCTCGGTAGCGCGTCCGCGCCGGTTCCGCCGTGAACCTGGCCATTTTCAATGGTGATCGCGCGCTGACCGAACTCGCGCACCAGATGCACGTCGTGCGTGGCGATGACCACGGTGACGCCCACTTCCTGGAAGCGCTTGAACAACCGCATCACTTCGAGCGCGAGGTCGGGGTCGAGATTTCCCGTGGGCTCATCCGCAATGAGCAGCGGAGGTTTGCTCACCACCGCACGCGCAATGCCGACGCGCTGTTGCTCGCCGACAGACAACTCGAGCGGCGACATGCGCTCCTTGCCCAGAAGGCCTACCTGATCGAGCGCGGCGCGCACGCGCTTGTCGATTTCCCGGAGCGGCGTGTCGGACACGACCAACGGCAGCGCGACGTTGTCGTACACCGGCCGGTCCGCGAGCAACTTGTGATCCTGAAACACCACGCCGATGTGGCGACGGAACGCGGGAATGTGCCGCGCCTTGAGCGTGCTCGTGTTCCTGCCATTGATGAGTACCGTGCCGCGCGTCGGGCGCTCGAGCAGCGCGATGAGTTTCAATACCGTGCTCTTGCCCGCGCCGGACTTCCCGGTGAGAAACACCATCTCGCCCGGATCGACCCGAAAGCTCACGCCGGCCAGCGCCTCGCGGCCGTTCGGGTAGCGCTTGGCGACCCTGTCGAACACGATCATCGGCGGTGGGCCCTTCCCTCGCCGGCGCTGGCGGGCCCGATTGCGCTGCCGCTCGAGTGCTTTGTTGCCCCAGCTGCGCCTTCGACCAGCGCACTGGCGAACGCCTGCGCATCGAACTCCCCGAAATCCTCGGCCTGCTCGCCCACGCCGATGAAACGGATCGGAAGACCGAGCTTGCGCGCGATGGCAAGCACGATGCCGCCCTTCGCCGTGCCGTCGAGCTTCGTCAGCACGAGGCCCGTGACGCCCACGGCTTCGTGAAATTGCACCGCTTGCGAGAGGGCGTTCTGGCCCTGGTTCGCATCGAGCACGAGCAGCACCTCATGAGGCGCGGAAGGATCCACCCGCTGTAGGACGCGCTTCACCTTCTTGAGTTCTTCCATCAGATGCGACTGGCTGTGCAGCCGCCCCGCGGTATCGGCCAGCAGCACGTCCGTTTTCTGCGCGCGCGCGGACTGAAGCGCGTCGAACACGACGGCGCCCGGGTCGGCGCCCGCCTGCTGGGCCGCGAAAGCGGCGCCCGAACGTTCTGCCCAGACGTGCAACTGCTCGATGGCTGCGGCCCGGAACGTATCCCCCGCCGCGAGCATGACGCTGCGTCCGTCTTCAGCGAGACGCCGCGCGAGCTTGCCGATTGTGGTCGTCTTGCCGGAGCCGTTGACGCCGACGACGAGAATGACGAAGGGGCGGCGCGACTCGTCTATGACCAGCGGTCGCGCGCACGGCGCGAGAATTTCCGCAACGGCGTCGCGCAAGGCGCCCACGAGCGAGTTGACGTCCGCCAGCTCCTTGCGTGCGACGCGTTTCTGCAGCCCGGCCAGAATGTGCTCCGTGGCTTCGACGCCGGCGTCCGCGGTGAGCAACCGCGTCTCGAGCTCATCGAGCACCGCGGCGTCGATCTCGCGGCCGCGGAACAGCTCGCCCAGGTCGCGGGTGAGAAACGAGTCGCCGCGATTGAGTCGCGCGCGCAGGCGCCCGAAGAAACTCTGCTTCTGCTGATCTTCACCGGATCTGGGTTTACGTCCGAACATGGTCGGCGCGTATTCTAGCGGCGAAATCAGCGAGGGCGGCCTCGCGCCGCCGTTAAATCTGCGCGACGGTGCTTTCGAGCTAGGGCTGGACGACGCCCGTCGAGCCGATGTTGACAATCGTGCCCAGCGATCTTGCGAAGAACACCGATTCGGTCTGCATTTCCACCGTGGCGCGCAGGCTGGCGGCCGGTCTGTGGAACTGTGGCGCCGCAATTCAGCGACCGGTCGCAAAGGATGCGCCGTGCTTGTAGTCGTTGGCGGCTAGGGTACGCTTGCGGCGACGACGGTCGCATGCCACGAGGCGTCACAAGATCTTGGTTCGCGCTGGAAAACCGCGCGGCGGCCCGCGGGCCGTAACGCAGTACGACGAGTCCCGAAAACGCACGGCGAGCGCATCGTCGCCAGCGCCGGGCCGCGCCTCGCGTGGTGCGCAGTCTCGCGTCATTCGCATCATCGGCGGCATGTGGCGCGGACGGCGCTGGCGCTTCGCCGATGTGCCGGAAATTCGTCCCACGCCCGACCGTGTGCGCGAGACGCTCTTCAATTGGCTGGGTACGCGCGTGAATGGGGCCCAATGCCTGGACCTGTTCGCGGGCAGCGGCGCGCTCGGGCTTGAAGCACTTTCGCGAGGCGCGAGGCGTACCGTGTTCGTTGAGCAAAGTGCTGTCGTTACGCGCGCGCTGGCTGCGCTTGCCACCGAGTGGAATGCGCAAGGTGCGCAAATCGAGCGTGCCGACGCACTGGGGTTTCTCGGGCGCCCGGCCGAAGCCTTCGATATCGTTTTTCTGGACCCACCGTTTGCGAGCGGGCTGTTGAGTCGCGCCGCGATGCTTCTGGAGCAGCGCGGCTGGCTCGCGCCCGAGGCCCTCGTCTACGTCGAGAGTTCCGCCCGCGAGCCGCTGCCGCCGCTGCCCGGCAACTGGCAGCCGTTGAAAGCGAAGCGGGCGGGCGAGGTCGGGTATCATCTCTTCGCCCGATCCGCGAGGGGAGCCGTGCCCGAATGAAACGCAACGCCATGTATCCTGGCACGTTCGACCCGATCACCAATGGGCATCACGATCTCGTGCGCCGCGCCTCCGGGCTGTTCAACCACGTGATCGTCGCCATCGCGGCGAACCCGAACAAGACGCCGATGTTCTCGCTCGACAAGCGCGTGGACCTCGCGCGCAAAGTGCTGGCGGACCTTCCGAACGTCGAGGTGATGGGCTACGCGGGACTCACGGTTGATTTCGCACACCAGCACGGACTGTCCGTGGTCGTGCGCGGCCTGCGCGCCGTCTCGGACTTCGAGTTCGAGTTCCAGCTTGCGAACATGAGCCGCCATCTGGCGCGCGACATCGAAACGGTGTTCCTCACACCGCAGGAACAATTCACTTTCATTTCTTCCTCGCTCATCCGCGAGATCGCGGTGCTAGGCGGTGAGACGCGCGAGTTCGTGCATCCCATCGTCGAAGCGGAGCTGAGGAAGCAGAAGCGCGGCTGAGTCGCGTTCATCAGGAAGCCATGTCGATCACACGCGACCCTGCCGGCGCAGCCGAGCCTGTCGATACTCTTGTTGGCCTCGCAACGCTGACCCGCACGCGAGTTGTGCGTTCACGCGTCATGCGCGCGTCGCACGTGGCGCTCGTTGCACTGCTGTGCGTAGCGCCGTTCGCGGCGGAAAGCGCGGAGCGTGCGCCGGGCAAAGCGGCAATTGCGAGCGCGCATCCGCTCGCGTCTCAAGCTGGGCTCGACGTCCTTGCGCAGGGCGGCAACGCATTCGATGCCGCCATTGCGGTTGCCGCGGCGCTCGCCGTGGTCGAGCCGAGTGGATCGGGCCTCGGCGGCGGCGGCTTCATTTTGATTCACCGCGCGAGCGACGGGCTCAATTCGATGATCGACGCGCGCGAGAAGGCGCCGGCGGCCTCGACGCGCGACATGTTTCTGGATGAGAAAGGCCAGCCCGTGCCGCGGCTCTCGTTGGACGGCGCGCTGGCGGCCGGGATACCCGGAGAGCCGGCCGGTCTCGGCGTGCTCGCATCGAAATACGGGCGGTTGCCGATCAAGATCAGCCTCGCGCCGGCTATTCGGCTCGCGCGCAATGGCTTTCCGCTTTATGAGCGTTTGCAGGAAGGCATTCGCGGCAAGCAGGCCGCCCTCAAGCGCTCGCCCGATGCAGCGCGCACTTTTCTGAACCACGGCGAAGTTCCGGCGCTGGGCTATGTGATCAAGCAGCCGGACTTCGCACGCACGCTCGAGCTGCTTGCGGACAAGGGCGTCGATGCGTTCTACAAGGGGCCGTTCGCACGCAAGCTCGCCGACGGCGTGCGCAAGCTCGGTGGCATCTGGACGGAGCAGGATCTCGCGGACTATCGCGCCGTCGAGCGCGAGCCGGTCGTCGGCACGTATCACGGGGCGCGTATCATCTCATCGTCGCCGCCGGCGTCCGGCGGCATCGCACTCGTGGAAGCGCTCAACATTCTCGAGGCGTACGACTTCAAATCGCTGGACGCGGTCACGCGCGTTCACCTCGTCGTCGAAGCCATGCGGCGCATGCATCGCGACCGCGCCATCTACCTGGGCGATCCGGACTTCGTGAGCATTCCGGCAGATCGGCTCACTAACAAGTTTTATGCGGACGGCCAGCGCACCGCGCTCCGGCTCGATCGTGCAACGCCGAGCGAGTCGTTGCCGAGCGATGCGATCAATGCCACGCAAGGCATGCACACCACGCACTATTCCATCATCGACCGCGACGGCAATCGTGTCGCCACCACGATCACGCTCAATCTCTGGATGGGCACGGGCATCGTGGTGCCGGGCACGGGGCTGCTGCTCAACAATGAGATGGATGATTTCTCCATCAAGGCCGGCACACCGAATGCGTACCAGCTCATCGGCGCGGAAGCGAACGCCATCGCGCCGGGCAAGCGCCCGCTGTCGTCTTCGTCGCCGACGTTTGTCGAATCCGATCGCGGCGTGATGATTGCCGGCAGCCCGGGCGGCAGCTACATCATCGGCATGGTGTTGCTCGCTACGCTCGATTTCATGGCAGGCAAGAGTGCGACGGAGATCGTCAGCGCGCCGCGCTTTCACCACCAGTATTTTCCGGACGTCCTGACTTACGAGCCCGGTGCGTTCACGACCGAGCAGGTCAAGGCACTCGGCGATCGGGGCCACAAACTGCGCGAGGGACGGCGGTGGGGAAATCTGCAGGTCGTCACCTGGGACTACGCGACGAACGAAGTGCAGGCCGCATCCGACCCGCGCGGCGAAGGAAAGGGGCTCGTCTACTGACCTGCGCGGCGGGATCCGGTTTTCTTCCGGAGTAACTTCGCTTTCCGCCGTCGCCGCGGAATCCGCGGCAGCGTCGTGCGCTCGCAGGGCTCCGGTAGCGTTCCCGCGCGATGCAGTTCGACGGCGCGCCAGAGATACCACGCCGCAGCGGATCGATGCGGCGCCCAGCGCTCGCCGAATGCAGCGAGCACTTTCGGAGGCGGCATTTTGCGAAGGCCGTAGGCGAGCCTGAATCCGGTGCGTACGCCGAAGTCATCCACCGGCAACACGTCGCGCCGGCCGAGCTGGAACATCAGCATCATCTCGACGGTCCAGCGGCCGATGCCGCGCACCTGCGTGAGCCGCTCGATGATGTGCGCGTCTTCGAGCTCGATCAGCGTCGCGTGATCCGGCACCACGCCGGCAAGAACCTTCGCCGCCAGGTCCTTCAGCGATGCGGTCTTTGCGAATGAAAACCCCGCCGCGCGAAAGGTCGACTCCGGCGCCGCAATCACCCGCTCCGGCGTTGGAAATGTGCCGTCGCCTACGGTGTTCACGAAGCGCGTGAGAATGGTGTTGGCCGCGGTGCCGTTGAGTTGTTGATGCGCGATGGCGCGCGCGAGCGCCTGGAAAGGCGTGCCTTCGACGTTCGCCTTCAGCTTGCACGCGCCCACCGCCTGAATGACGCCCGCCATCACCCGATCCGCGTTGCAGAGGTGCGTGATGATCCGCTTGCTCATGTGAAGGGCGTTTCCATCATTGAATGCCGACGCGCCAGAAGGGCCCTAGTGAGCCCGTGTGCGTGCGCGCCTATCGTGGAGAAAGTTGCTCACCTCTGGCACGCGGGGCAGTAGTAGGTGGAGCGCTGGCCCTGCGTGAAGTGCTTGATGGGCCCGCCACACACGCGGCACGGCTTGCCGTCGCGTTCGTACACGAAGAGCTTTTGCCGGAAATAGCCGGGGTTGCCGTCCGCACCCACGTAATCGCGAAGCGTGGTGCCGCCGACGCGAATGGCCAGGGTGAGCACGGCGCGCACGGCCCGAGCGAGCCGCGCAACTTCGTCACGTTTGAGATTTCGCGCCTGGCGCCGCGGGCGAACGCGCGCGCGGAAGAGCGCCTCGCTTGCGTAGATGTTGCCCACGCCGACAACCAATGTGTTGTTCATGAGCAGTTGCTTGATCGAAACGCGTCGCCTGCGCGTGATGCGCCAGCGGTAGTCGGCGTCGAACTTGTCGTCCAGCGGCTCCGGAGCGAGGCGTGCGAGCAGCGGA
>Ga0153915_10006832_pt1 | contig 10737 bp, 17 predicted proteins | sample Opewatmetagenome_2_FD_107003 | JGI IMG/M metagenome (GOLD analysis project Ga0153915, IMG submission 107003) | Freshwater wetland microbial communities from Ohio, USA - Open water 3 Core 3 Depth 3 metaG | ecosystem: Environmental > Aquatic > Freshwater > Wetlands | place: USA: Ohio, Lake Erie...
AGGGTCTAAAATAGCCCTTAAATAAAGATTGAGAGGTTTAGTTCTGGGGTGGCGGAATAGGTATCGCCTGCCGAAGTTACTTGGATATCACAAGCAAACAGACAGCTAACAGAGGACTGCAAGGTGCAAATCCTTGCCCTCAGAATTAAGCCTCTCAATCTAAATAAAGGATATAAAAAATAGCGGTGGGGAAATTAAAAATATAACTTAAAACCTATGTCTAAACAAATAAAATCAGGAATTGATTTAAAACAATTTAGAAAATATCTGATTAAATATTATGGTAAAAAGTGTAAAAGTTATGCGATTGGTTGCTTTACTTGTCAAGTTTGGCGGGTTTATGAAAATTTAAAACAAATATGTCTAAACAAATAAAAGATAAAAAGCTCAAAACTTATATGGAATTGATAGAATATATTTCAGCAGAAGGAGAGATGTGTTCTACTAAAGAAGAGACAGATAAGGTTATTGGTGATATTTATACTATTTCACATATAGCTGTTGGACGTTGTAAGGCAGAACACAATGATTGGATAGAAAAATGGGATAAAGTTATTAAAGAATTAAAAGAAAAAGGGGAAATATGAAAAAAGAAGACAAAAATGTGGTCAAGAAAAAAGTTAATTGAATTATTAAAGAAATGAAGAATAATTTAGAGATATTAAAAAGTATATAAGAAATAAAATGAACACAGGTTCAAAAATACAATCCTACCCTAAAATTTTTCATATTGGTGAAAGATTTATAGAAAATCTATTTAAGGGCGAAGTTGAAATTACAGAAAAAGTTGATGGATCATTATGGGCATTTGGCATAGATAAAAAAGGACAAATAGTCAAAAGAAGTAAAGGAGAAGATTTAACTTTTTCAGATATTCCTAAAATGTTTAAATTGGCAAACAAACAAACAGAAAGAATAGCAAAAATACTTAAAAAGAAAAAATTAAAAGACATATATTTCTATTCTGAATTTTTAAGCAAGCCAAATCATAATATTTTGAAATACAATAGAATTCCTAAAAATAATCTTTATTTATTTGGAGTAAAAGAAGGGGAAAACTTTGTTTCTGATTTTAATAAACTTTGTGAATACGCTGAGTTATTGGAAATAGAAAAACCGAATCTAATTTATAAGAAAGAAATAAAAAATGTTAAAAAATTGGAGAAATTATTGGATAATGATAGTTGTCTTGGTGGCACAAAAATTGAAGGAATTGTTATTAAAAATTATAAACAGCCAGCTCAAATAACAGAAAATATGATACTTCCAATTTCTATGGGAAAATATGTCAATGAAAATTTTAAGGAAAAACATAGAACTGATTGGAGTCACAAATTTACAAGCAGAGGAAAATTGGAAATATTGTTAGATAATTATAAGGCAGAAGCTCGATGGCGAAAAGGAATCCAACACTTATCCGAAAAAGATGAACTGGAAAATTCTCCAAGAGATATTGGAAAATTATTAATAGAAATTAAGAAAGATATTCTTGAAGAAGAAGAACAAAATATTAAAGAAGAATTATTTAAGATATTCAAGGATGATATTTTAAGAAAAGCTACTAAAGGATTTCCAGAATTCTATAAAAAATATTTATTGGAAAAATCAATAAAGTGAACCTGCGTTCAATAATATGAGCTATGATAAAAATTATAGAATAAAATGTGATACTTGCGGAGAATATTGTATTCCTTATGATGAAGAAACTCCTTTTGGTTGTAAAAATGAAGAAGACCCTGAACCTTATGACCCATATTTTTATTGTAAGAAATGTGCCAAAAAATTAGAAAAAGAATGGTTAAAACATTTTGAAAATGGTGATAGAAGTGGTTATTACCAGAAATCAAACGCTGAAATAAAAGCAGCAAAGAAATTCAAATTAAAATGGGTTGATAGTAGTGGAATAGGAATGCTTCCTGGTAATAATTCAATTAGAAATTCAGAAACTTGGGCTGATCCATATCAATATATTTCAGAAAAAAGATATAATAAATTAGAAAAATTGCCTTATTGGGGATATTGTAAAGTTTGTGGAAAAGAAAGAAAGGGTGGATATTGTTCTAATAAAAATTGTAAAGAATCTTTTGAAAATAAAACAAAAATAACAAAATAAAATAAAAATATGAAATTTTATATTATTTTAATAGCAATAGGATTAGTTATATATTGCATTGGAGTGATTGGAGGAATAATAACTAGTAAAAAATAAAATGAAAATAACTAAAAATGAAAAAAACTTAATAATTGAAATTCCTTTATGGCAAAACGCTTTAGATTATTTTGGCGAAAAAGTTGGGAAAATACCGAATATAATTGGAGTAGTGAGCCAAGACCAATGGGACAATGAAGAAATTGGATTTCATCAGCTTATAGATATGACCTACAAAGATAAAGAGCCCCAGATTGACGGTTTATTGGTTCAGTATTATGGAGAAAAAGAAGATTTTAAGAAACTTTGTAAAGAATTAGATATTGAATATTTTGAATATCCGATTTGTGCTTATTGTGGAAAAAGTATTTATGGAAGTTTTACTATTGGAGAAAAAGGAAATATGTGTTTTAGATGCGAACATAAAAATAAATAATATTAGTTCATTAAAATCTGGGAAGTTGATAATAAAGTCTGAGGTCGCCAATGACTATAGCCCTTGAATTAACAAGGACAGCCAGAAATGGTGGGCAACTAGTGGCAGAAGTGTAGCCCCAAGACTATCTATTTCGGACTCCCACATTCTGTAAAGACATGGTGAGAAACCAATGACGTGGATAGCGAGTATGTGGCGATAATAGGCAACTACTTGGTGGCAGCTAGATGTAAGATTATTTGCTATTACGAGGCGATACGGGCGAATCAATCAAACGGCTATCCTATAAGGAGCGGTAATCAATCCGCCTTCCCAGATTTTAATGAACTAATAAAAATAAAATGAAATGTGATATTTGTAAAAAAACAGAAGTATCAGATAAAGGATTTAGATTTTTTGTAAAATATGATGTAGTATCTTTGTTTTGGTCAACTCAAAAAGATAAAAGATATGATTTTGCTAATGGAATGATTACTCGTCAAATAAGAATTTGCGATAAATGCCTTAAAAGAAAAGGCAAAAACTTAGAAATAAATATTTAGAAAAATATATGAATAAAGATAAAATAAAAGATATAATAAGATTATTAAAAGAAAACGAGGAGGATTGGGTTTATGTTTCTTGCGAGCAAATGATACTAATATTAGAAGCTATTTTAGATGAAGAAAAAATTGACTTTCCTACTTCAAATTCTCAAGGAATAGAATAAAAAATCTAATCTAAGAAATGAAAAATAAAAAAGCCATTATTGGCAAGTTTTATAACAATTTAAAACAAGCAGAAGAATATAGAAAAGAAAAAGAAAGGCTTTTCAAAAGCAATTTTGTTATTTTAGAAATTAAAAATGGTTGGTTAGTATTATCAGAAAAACAGGTTTTGACCTTGAGTTCAAAATGAAAAGTGAAATTGCTCATAAAATTAAACATAGAAAAATACCAAATAATGATTTTACCACTCCAAGAAAATTGGCACAAAAATTATTCAAAATTGTTCCAATTAAAAATAACGATATAATTATGGATAATGCTTATGGAACAGGAAACTTTTATTTTAGAGGGCTAAAATCAGATGATTTTCTAAACGATAATAGAAAAGTAGATTGGTATATTACAAATCCACCCTATTCATTTTTAGATGATTGGTTAAAAAAATCTTGCCAAGCCAAAAAAGGTTTTGCTTATTTATTAGGACTTCATAATTTAACACCAAGAAGAATAGAAATGTGTGAAAAAATGGGCTTTGGAATAACTAAAATATATCTCGTAAAAGTTTTCAAGTGGTTTGGGATTTCGGCATTTATTATTTGGGAGAAAAATAAAAAAGGAATTATAAATTACGATAGAATTGTTTGGAGATAATAATTAAAATTTATAAATAAAACTATGAAAAAAAATAAAATAGAAAAAGTAAGCATTTGGGGGCAACTAAATTCTGCTGGAGATTTTTTAGTAACAGTTAGTTCTATAACAGGTTGGCTTTTTTCAAAAAATCCAAAAATAGCGAATGATTTTGTAAAAATAACCAATGGACTTTATTTAAAACTTAAAAAAATGCGTAAAGAACAAGAAAAAAAATTAAAAGAAAAAATAAAACCATTAAAAGAAATGTGTGAAGAATTAGAACCGAAAGAAGAAAAAAAATCAAGATTTAAATTTTGGTAATAATTATGTCCAGTCCATTATCAGTAAAAAAGAATAATTATATTAAAAATCCTAAAAATAGGGATATTAAAACTCCAGAAGTAATTTGTGAATTTATAGCAAGTTTATTTCCAAAAATAGAAAGTGTTTTTGATCCTTGTTATAGAAATAAAGAATTATTAAAACCATTTATAAAAAGAAATATTAAAACAGATGGTTGCGAAATAAAAGATGGAAAAGATTTTCTTAAAAGAACTGAAAGGATTTATAGTGATTTAGTTGTTTGTAATCCACCATTTAATTTAGGAGTGGGCAAAAAATTAGGAAGCGAAATATTTCTTGAAAAAATACTTGAACTAAATGGAAAAAATAATATAGCAATAGTTTTATTCGTTCCTATGGGATTTCGGCTTAATCAAAGAAAAACAAGTAAAAGATGGAAATGGTTAAGAGATAATTGTCCGCCAATTACAAGCATTATTTCGTTGCCATTAAATATTTTTGATAAAGTTCAATTTCATTCAGAAATATTGATTTTTAATGCCCCAGAATTAAAACCCCATTATTTCCTGCCATTATGAACAAAGGTAATTTTTATAATGATTAAAACATTACAAGAAGCAAAAAAAGAAGGAGTAAAAAATGGGTTTATTTATAATTGTGATTGTTTAGATTTATTAAAATTAATTCCTGATAAAACAATAGATTTATGTCTTACTGATCCTCCTTATGAATTAGATTGGAGACAAAGTATAAATTTCAAAAATAGAAAATCAATGTTCCATCATAGAAAAGAAACTCAAAAGTGGGATATGGGGGTTCAAAAATTATATCCCATTTTATTTAAAGAATTGGATAGATTAATAAAATATAATGGTTCAATCATTATTTTTACTCGTTCAGAATATATCACTTGGGCAGTTGAATCGGGAAAGGCAAATAATTTTGATAATAAAGCAACAATAATTTGGCATAAAACAAATCCCATCCCACAAGTAAGAAAAAAAAATTATTTGAGTAGTATTGAAACTATATTATGGATGGCAAGATATAATGAAAAAAAATGTCCTTTTACTTTTAATTTTAAAACTCAAAATGAAATGCATAATTTTATAGAAATGCCACTATGTGGTGGAAATGAAAGAACAAAACATCCTACTCAAAAACCCCTTAAACTTATTGAACATTTAATACAAATTCATTCTAATGAAAATGATATTATATTAGACCCATTTTCTGGTTCTGGGACAACTGGATTGGCTGCCGAAAAATTAGATAGAAGATGGATATTATGCGATATTTCTGAAGAATATTGTAAAATATCAGAAGAAAGAATTAAAAATTATAAAGCACAAAAAAGATTAATATGAAAATATATATTGCTGGAAAATATAGTTCTAATAATATAATAGATATTTTTAAAAATATAAGAGAGGGTGTAAAAATATCAGCCAAAATACTAAAACTTGGACATATTCCATTTTGCCCGTTTTTAGATTATCAATTTTTATTTTACGAAGATTTAAGTGTTGAAGATTTAAGAAAATATTCTATTGAATGGCTGAAAGTTTGTGATATATTGTTTGTTCTGCCAAATAGTGAAAAATCAAAAGGCACGCAGGAGGAAATAAAAATAGCCCAAAAATGGGGCATTCCTATAATTTATTCATTGAAAGAAATCATGAAAAAAATGAACACTGGTTCAAAAATATGATAGATAAAACAAAAGATAAATGGTGGGAAAATCTCCAATATCAATGCCCAAAATGTAAACAATATTTATGTTTCAAACTTTTTAAAGAAGACAATAAATATTATTATAAAAAATGTAGCAAATGTGGATTTGAAAGAAAATCTGAAATAATTTGGGGAATATGGAAAATGAAAGGGAAAAAAGTATTTCTTAAAAGACAAAACAAAAAAATTTATATTGAGGTTGAATTAAATGAAAGAATTAAAAAAGGAAAAAAGTATCTAAAAATTGAGCCGAAAAATAATTTTAAACTTTTTTAATTTTTTAACGTTAATTATTTTATTCATAAGTATAGCTACTCTTTTGAAATTCCCCAACTGCTATGAAATCCAGGAAAGGAAACGCAACCAAGCCATAGGTTTGGTTTACTGAAGTTTCAAAAATCCGTTTTCTCTCGGTAAAACTTAGAATTGACTGTAAGTGAAATAGTAATGCCCCATCACCCCGACTTCTTTAATCGTTCAATTCACTATTCAGTTTAACGATTAAAGCAATATAGACAATTATACTCTATTATATTGTGCTATGATTACCTATCAGAGGTTTCCGCACCAGAGCTAACAATTAAGTGGCTTCCAACGAGTGGCTGTTAGTTCGCCCACCATATCCCGTTAGTATATTTTTTTATATAAACTAAAACAGCCTCGTCCTAAAAAGGAGAAGCTGTTCTAGTTGTATGCAAAATACAACCCAAAAAATCAACAATTTTTATTATTAAATTTTTAACTTTTTGGGTTTTATTTTGCATATTTTTTAAATTAAAATTTACTTTATTATTTTCATTATAGCAAATCAAGAAAGCGTGTCAAGGGTTTAAAATCCTTTTGGTATTTTTCCCTCAAAAATACTTGGTGAACCCACTCTAGGAATTCTATCTTTTGCATCAAAATTGCCAAATTTACTTAATCCTATAAGTGCTAAAGCGATTGACCAAAAGCAGTCAGAATGCTTTCTACCTCCTGCTGTTTCTATGCTTATTAAATCATTAGTAACAGAACAAATAGAATTAAGCATTTCTTCATCATCAAATATTTCTACTTGTTTATTTAAAACCGCTTTTTCAAATTCGGTTGCCATTTGTATTCTCATTTTAGGAGTGAATACAATAGGAATAAAATGGTCGGTTAATAGTCCAGAATCTCTTGCTCCTTGAAATTCTCCTCTTGTATCGTCATAATAAATAAAACTGATCCCGAAGTTTTTTATCGCTTCTAGGCAATATTCGACTTGGCTTGGTTTTAGTGGATCGTATGGTTTTCCAGTATAATAATTCCATTTAATCATTTCTTTGCGATGAATATGAATTGCTTTATTGTTTTTAATATGAAAGACATTGAATTCGGCAGGATGTTTGAGTTTGCCAATATCTAATCCTGCCACTACTAAATCAGAAGTATTAAAACCTTCCAACAAACGAATATTTTTTAATTGGGGATTAACTACATCTTTTCTTAATTGTTCTTTTTTAAAAAATGTATCAGTGGAATAATATGGGGTGCATAACATTTCTGATTGCCAAGCACGTTCTCCCATAACAGGTATTTTTTCTTTTAATTGTTCTAATGTATAAAATTCTGGCCATGCAGAAATTTCATTTCCATCTTCATTTTTGACTATAGCAGGATAAAATTTTACATGGAATGCTTTTTGGATTTCTGGGTCAAAACATAAATCAGCCCTAGAAAGAGTAGAAGCAACTACATGTATTTCTCCTATTTTTGGCTTCACTGTTTCTAATATAACACTTTTAAATATATCATTTATTTTAAGAATTAAAGTAGGATGAACTAAATTTGATGGGTCAGAATATGGATCATCTACCAATACTATGTCATCTTTTGAACCTCTGCTAAAACTAATTATTCCAGATGGTTTTATTCTTATTATATGTTTTTTGTCCCAAGTATAAGCTGCTGTGTTTTCAGCCAGTGGCTTAAGATTAATTAATTCTGAAAAAAAGGGATTTTTGTCTATTAATGCTTTAAGATTTTGGATATGGGAACCAGCTAGGTTTTCATTGAATGAATAATATCTTATACTTAAATCATTTTTAAGTCCTTGAAACATTATTTTATACATAATATAACTAGCAAAACTGGTGCTTTTGAAACCAGACCTGAAAGCAATTCTCATGCTTTTATCATACTTTTGAAGATAGTTACAATTATCTTCAATATATTTTCCATCAACAAAATTAGTAAAACTTTTGGCAAAGATATTTTTTGTAAAATAATAAAGCGAAGACTGAGCTTCGCTAAGCATTTCTACATTCTTCTTTAAATTATTGGAATTCGTCATTTTTTATTTGCCAAAATATTGAGAATATCTTTTATAGAACCGCCTCCTTCAACTTCTACACTGTATTTTTCTTGATAGATGTTTTTTAATTTATTTAATTCAATTTCATCTGCTCTAATCTCGGAATTTAATTCTTTTACATTTCTTATTGATGGCGGAGTTTTCTTTAATTCTTCTTCCAATAAAACAGTAAGTTTTTTAAGTCTTTCTTCTATAGAAAATATCGCCCCACTCAAAATTGATTTAGTAGGAATCTTAACAAAGTTCTTTTGAACCAATTCTATGGATTTTTTGATAGTTCCCAAAGAAACATCGTATTTTTTAGTTAATTCCCAATAAGGAAGCTTTTCGTAAAAATGGCTAATCCAAATTTTGATATTTCTATCTAATAATTCTTCGTTTTCAAAAACCGATGGGCGACCGATGTGTTTTTTTTCTTTTTTTGGCATAGTTTTGAACCTGTTAATAATTTAGTATTGACAAGGTATCTTTAATTTGCTAAAATTATAAATATGAATAAAGATATATATAAAACAACAAGTTTACATTTGGCGACTTTTTTATGTATTAAGGGATTTAACATGGTAAACATAAGAGTTGTTGATAAAAATGGGATTAAATTGGAAAGGAAAGTTTTTATCTTTGAATACTCTGACCGAATAAAAGAAATGGTCAGGGTTTTTTATTTTGGCGAAAATAACAATCCTGAATTATTGGCAAACGCCAGAAATATATTGGGAGTATTTCGGGACATTAAAAATAAACTTTACGCCTTAGATTTAGAATACCATAATAAAAATAAAGGTCAAGATTAAAAATATGGAAATACTAAATACAAAAATACCATTAAAAATATGGACAGATGATATAGAAGATGGGGCCCTAGAGCAGGCTAAAAATCTTACTGAATTACCTTTTGCTTTTCACCATATTGCTATAATGCCCGATACTCATCAGGGTTATGGTATGCCGATAGGTGGAGTAATGGCTACAAAAGGAGTTGTAGTGCCAAACGCTGTTGGGGTTGATATAGGTTGCGGAATGTGTGCTGTTAAAACTTCTTTGACCGAGATAGATACAGATACTCTCAAAAAAATAATGGGTGAGATAAGAAAAACCGTGCCAGTTGGATTTAATCACCATAAAGAAAAGCAGGGTTGTATGCCAATGCCAAAAGAGAGCTTGAAAGATATGCCAATAGTTGATAGAGAGTTTTTGGCTGGAGATAAACAAATTGGAACGCTTGGCGGAGGAAATCATTTTATAGAAATACAAAAAGGGTCAGACGGGCATATTTGGATAATGATACATTCAGGAAGTAGAAACTTTGGGTTAAAGATAGCGGATTATTATAACAAAAAAGCCGTAGAGTTAAATGAAAAATGGTATAGCCAAGTGCCAAAGAAATGGGAATTAGCTTTTTTACCGATAGAAAGCGAAGAGGGTCATAATTATTACAATGAAATGAAATATGCTGTAGATTTTGCTCTTGCTAATAGAAAATTGATGATGGAGAGAATAATAGGAATATTTAAAGATATTCAACCTGCTCTTGTTGGATTTTCTGGCTATCTTGGATTTGACGATATGATAAATATAGCCCACAATTACGCCTCTTTAGAAAATCACTTCGGGCAAAATATTTGGGTGCATAGAAAAGGAGCAACACTAGCAAGAGAAGGAACAATTGGAATAATCCCAGGTTCGCAAGGAACTAAAAGTTATATTGTTAAGGGTTTAGGGAACAAAGAAAGTTTTGAAAGTTGTTCTCACGGAGCAGGCAGGTTGATGAGTAGAAAAAAAGCCATTGAAACGATAGATTTAGAAAAAGAAATAAAAATGCTTAATGATAAGGGAGTAATCCACGCCATCAGGGGAAAAAAGGATTTAGACGAAGCTCCGTCTGCTTATAAGCCGATAGATAAAGTAATGGAAAATCAAAAAGATTTAGTTGAAGTATTAGTTGAGCTTCAGCCCTTGGCAGTTATTAAAGGATAGAAATTTAAAAATATGATTAAAAAAGGATTAAGCCTTACTGAAAAGTATAAAATAGCAAAAAAAGCAGAAGACGTTATTATAGAATATAAAAGGATAGCGGGTGTCAGTTTTATTTATATTGGCAGGGAACTTAAAAAGATTAAAGAGGACAATCTTTATAAATATCTTGGACAAAGTCCAGAATATGAATCTTTTGAAAATTACGTCAATAGCTTAAATATAGATTTGAGAAAGGCTTATTATCTTATCCAAATATATGATACTTTTGTTCTAAAATATGGATATAAGCCAGAAGAATTAAGTGATACTAATTGGACTGCATTGCGTGCTATATTGCCCGTAACCAATGATAATAATTATAAAGATATGGTAGAAAAAGCAAAAATCTTAACTAGAACACATTTAGAACAAGAAGTAAAGTTATTAAAAGCAGGATTAACATCAATGGAAGAAATGGAAAAAC
>Ga0153915_10006834_pt1 | contig 10735 bp, 1 predicted proteins | sample Opewatmetagenome_2_FD_107003 | JGI IMG/M metagenome (GOLD analysis project Ga0153915, IMG submission 107003) | Freshwater wetland microbial communities from Ohio, USA - Open water 3 Core 3 Depth 3 metaG | ecosystem: Environmental > Aquatic > Freshwater > Wetlands | place: USA: Ohio, Lake Erie...
GGCGTGGGCGACGACTTCTGGGTCCAGCGCCTCACCAACCCGACCACCGCCGCGGGCACCCCCGTCCTCGTCAACGCGACCGCCCCCACCACCGACCGCTGGAACCTCTCCGCCGTCGAGGTCTTGGCGGCAGGGAGCGCACCGTCCTCGACTCCAGCGCCGATTCTCAGCCCAGCCCCGGGGACGTACCCCGCGGCGCTGACGGTGACGATCTCGGACGCCGCGCCGAACGCCACCATCTACTACACGACGGACGGCTCACCGCCGACGTCGAACTCGAGCGTCTACGCGGCGCCGCTCGCCGTGAACGCCACCACCACGGTCCAGGCGTTTGCCGTGGCGCCGGGCCTTGGTCCAAGCGGCGTCGTCGCGGGACAGTACGTGATCCAGGCAGCGCAGATGAACGGCCATACCGTGGTTCTGGACGGGAGCGGCAAGCTCCTCTCGTGGTTGCCGCAGGGGAGCGCCTACGGCCGGATCGTGGACCGCGTGTGGAACGGTTTCCTGAACACGATTCCCACGGACCCGGTGACCGGGTTGAAGCTCTACTACCTGTATCCGTACGTCGCGCCAGGCACCTACGCCGTTCCGTACTGGCCGCATAGCCCGGCGGGCACCTTCGCCATGCTGACCGACTCCGCGCTGCTCTCGTATCCGTTCAGCGGGGACGGAGCGATGATGGCTGCCATCCGGGGTGTGCTCGTCTACGACCTCGCCCACGGGATGACGGCCGCCACCGACTTCTGGGCCAGCGTCCCGTACTCGGCGGCCGAGCCCGGTTCCACCACGTACCGCGGCACGGACAGCTTCGGCAACGGGATCGGGGACGGTGCCGGAGTGCTGGAGCCCGACAAGGTGGCCGAGCTGGCTTACGCCTGGCTCCGCTTCTACGAGTTCGACGGTACGACGGCGTTCCGGGACGCGGCCATCCAGAGCGCCAACCAGCTCGTGGCGCATCGGCGAGCCAGCACCAGCGCGTCGGTGTCGCCGTGGCCGTTCCGCGTGCGGGCGTCGGACGGGAGCGTCGTCGAGGGCTACACCGCGCACGTGGTCGCGGCCATCCGGCTCTTCGACGAGCTGATCCGGCTCGGGCTGGGAGACACCGCCAGCTACCAGGTCGCCCGCGATGCCGTCTGGACCTGGCTGATGGCCTATCCGATGCAGAACGACGCCTGGTGCCAGTACTTCGAGGACGTCGGCATCCAACCCAGCTACGACACGGACGACAACCAGTACCTGCCGGGCAACACGGCGCGCTACCTGCTCGAGCATCCCGAGCTGGACCCCCAGTGGCTGGCGCACGTCCAGGGGATCATCGCGTGGATCGAGGCGAACTTCGGGAACCCGGCGGTCTACGGCGCCACGCCGATCAGCGAGCAGTTCACCTACAGCCACGAGATGGGCAGCCACACGTCGCGGTACGCGGCGGTGAACGCCCTGCTCTACGAGCGGACGGGTGACCCGGGCGCGAAGGAGAAGGCCTACCGTGCCCTCAACTGGGCGTCCTACCAGAACCGCTCGGATGGGATCACCGTGGACTGCAACCCATTCCCGAACCAGGTCTGGTTCACGGACAGCTTCGGCGACTATGCCCGGCACTTCATGATCGCGCTGGGCGCCGTGCCCGAGTGGGCACCCCCGGGGGAGGATCACCTGCTCCGCTCCAGCTCGGTCGTCCAAAGCGTGGCCTACTCCAGCGGGCGGGTGGAGTACCAGACCTTCGACGCCGCTGCACAGGAGGTCCTGCGCCTCTCCTTCGCTCCGGCGACCGTGCTTGCCAACGGCACCGCCCTCCCGCAGAGGGCCGACCTCCTGCAGCAAGGCTGGACCTTCGACTCGAGTCTCGGGGTCCTTCGCGTCCGCCACGACGCCGCGACGCGCATCGCGGTCGCAGGGACAGCGTTGCCGCTCTCCGTCTCTCCGTCTGCGACAAGCACGCCGCCGAGGGGGAGCGTGACATTCACGGCGAGTGGGGGTAGCGGAGTGGGATTCACCTGGACGCTCGCCACGAACGCTTCCGGGGGAACCGTCGATCGGGCGAGCGGAGTCTACACTGCCGGTCCCATTGGAAGCGTGAGCGACGTGGTGTTGGTCTCGGACTCGCTCGCCAACTCGGCCACGGCCAGCGTCGCCGTCACGGCCGGGGTGTCGATCTCCCCCGCGACCACGAGTGTACCTGCAGGTGGCAGCATCGCCTTCGCGGCCAGCGGTGGCGGTGGCGGGTACACCTGGACGCTCTCGGTCAACGATTCGGGCGGCAGCATCAACGCCAGCAGTGGCCGGTACCAGGCTGGATCGACCGGCAATGTCGTCGACGTAGTCCAGGTCACCGATTCGCTCGGCAACTCCGCGACGCGCAGCATCGCCGTGACCTCCGCAGCGACCGGCTTGACGGTCGCACCGCTGGAAGCGTCCACGCCGCCGAAAGGGAGCGTGGCATTCACGGCGAACGGCGGAAGCGGAGCGGGCATCACCTGGACGCTCGCCACGAACGCGTCCGGAGGAGCCATCGATGGGGCGAGCGGGGCCTACACCGCCGGCCCCATCGGAAGCGTCATCGACGTGGTACAGGTCTCGGACTCGCTCGCCAACACAGCCACCGCCAGTGTCACCGTGACGGCCGGGGTGTCGATCTCGCCTGCGACTACGAGTGTGCCTGTGGGTGGGAGCATCGCTTTCGCGGCCAGCGGTGGCAGCGAGGGCGGGTACGTATGGAAGCTCTCGGTGAACGCTTCGGGCGGTAGCATCGACGCCGGCAGCGGTCAGTACCGGGCCGGATCGACCGGCAATGTCGCCGACATGATCCAGGTCACCGACTCGCTCGGCAACTCCGCGACGCGTAGCGTCGCCGTGACGACGGCAGCGATGGGCAGTGCCACGGCTGGCTGCGGATGCTCGGCAGGCTCGGTCGGACTGGATGTGTTTGCCTGGACCGGACTCGCTGCACTGCTGCTGAAGAGGCGTTCCATGGCGAGACCCGCGCGAGCGGTCTTGCCTCGAAGCGCCGCTTGACCTGGGTTCACGGGGGCAGACGGCAGCCAGGCGCACGGCTTGCCCCGTCGGCGGCAGACTCGCCCGGGCTTTCGCCAACCACTCGATTGCACTCGGGGCCGTCACGGATGGCTCCGTTCAGCCTCGGGTAGAAGTGCGTTCCCATAGCCCGGCGCACCTGCCGCACGCCGCGAGCGGCGCGGCGGGCTGCGCGACCGCCATCTGCCCCATGAGCGTGGGACAACGACGCGTCGGCGCGCAGAAGGGACTGTGCGACCGGTGGGGGAAGGGGCAAACGGCCCGGGACGACACGACCTTTCCTCCAACGAGCAGGCGGCCGCCCCTGCGTACCAGGAACGTGGGAAGCCCTCCTGGTACCACACAATGTGGGCAACGGCCCGCTACACAGTACCGACTCGAGCGCCTTGTCTCCTGGTGAAAACGGTTGCGGAGGTACGCATGACCTCGCAAGAGCTGCCGACCGCTGGCTTCACGTTCCTCCCGACCACCCTTCCATCGACGAGTAGGATCGCAGGCATTCTCGCCGCTGGCGCGCTGCTCCTCGCTATTCCGCGGGCGGCAGATGCCTCTTGTACCTCGCCTGCGAACGCCATCGAGGCGGAGAACTGCCTCACCGGGACTCCCCAGAGCACTTGGGACGTGAGCGGCGCTGGCGACGCCACGATCCAAGGGTTCGCCACCGACATCAGCGTGAACCCGGGTGGCACCGTCAACTTCAAGGTGAGCACTCCCGCCAGCGCCTGGCGCCTCGACATCTACCGGATGGGCTACTACCAGGGCAACGGGGCGCGCCTGGTCACGACGGTCAATCCTTCGGTGCCCTTGCCGCAAGTGCAGCCTTCCTGCCTGACGGACTCTGCCACTGGCCTCATCGATTGCGGGAACTGGGCGGTGTCGGCGTCATGGGCGGTGCCGGCCGCGGCGACGTCGGGCATCTACTTTGCGCGCGCGATCCGCACCGACACCGGCGGCGCGAGCCACATCTTCTTCGTCGTCCGCAACGACACCAGCCACTCCGACGTCCTCTTCCAGACCTCGGACACGACCTGGCAGGCTTACAACGACTACGGCGGGAACAATCTCTACACGGGGAACGGCGCCGTCGGTCGGGCTTACAAGGTGAGCTACAACCGTCCGTTCCACACGCGCGTGTACGAGGCCGAGAGCTGGGTCTTCAACGCCGAGTATCCCATGGTGCGGTGGCTCGAGGCCAACGCCTACGACGTCACCTACTTCACCGGCGTCGACGCCGACCGGAACGGCGCGCTCATCAGGAACCACAAGGTGTGGATGTCGAACGGCCACGACGAATACTGGTCGGGAAACGAGCGCGCCAACGTGGAGGCGGCGCGCGCCGCCGGCATCCACCTCGCCTTCTTCAGCGGCAACACGATCTTCTGGAAGACTCGCTGGGAGAGCAGCATCGACGGCTCCGGTACGGCGTACCGCACGCTCGTCTGCTACAAGGAGACGCAGGCCAACGCCGTCATCGACCCGGCAGACCCACCCACCTGGACGGGCACCTGGCGGGACGCGCGCTTCAGCCCGCCGGCGGACGGCGGGCGCCCCGAGAACGCGCTCGGGGGGACGATCTTCATGATCAACGGGCCCTACACGGACTCGATCACCGTCCCGCAGGCCGACGGCCGGATGCGTTTCTGGCGCAACACGGCGGTCGCCACGCTCGCGGCTGGGCAGACGGCAACCCTCGCGCCCGGGACGCTCGGGGCGGAGGTGCACCTGGACCTCGATAACGGATTCCGTCCGCCCGGCACGTTCGGCGTCTCGACCAACCCCATCTCCACGTCGAGCCTGTACCTGCTCGACAACGGCAGCACCTACGGCGCGGGTTCCGGGACGCACCGCGTGGTGCTCTATCGCCACTCCAGCGGGGCGCTGGTGTTCGCCGCCGGCAGCTACCAGTGGTCCTGGGGCCTGGACACGAACCACGATCGCTCGTCCCTGGGCTCTACGGCCAACCCTGGCATGCAGCAGGCGACCGTGAACCTCTTCGCCGACATGGGCGTGCAGCCGGCGACGCTGCAGGCGGGGCTGGTGGCGGCCACCCGCTCGACGGACGCGACCGCGCCGACGTCGACCATCACGTCCCCGGCGGCGGGCGCGAACTTCGCGAGTGGCAGCACCATTACCATCACGGGCACCGCCGCCGATGCGGGCGGCGGAGTTGTCGGCGGCGTCGAAGTCTCAACCGACGGCGGAGCCACCTGGCATCCCGCATCGGGGCGCGAGTCCTGGACGTACGTCTGGACCGCGGGTACGGTCGGTAGCGTCACGCTGCAGTCGCGCGCCGTCGACGACAGCGGAAACCTGGAGACGCCGTCCGCGGGCGTCACCGTCAACGTCGCCGGGTGCACTACGAACTGCACCGTATGGCCTTCCGCCACGGTGCCTGGGCTCGTCGACGGCGGGCCCGACAGCTCGGTCGAGTTGGGCGTGAAGATCAGGTCTGACGTCGCCGGCAGGATCACCGGCATCCGGTTCTACAAGGCGAGCACGAATACCGGCACGCACGTCGCGAACCTCTGGTCGAGCACGGGGACGCTCCTGGCGAGCGCCACATTCACCGGCGAGACCGCCTCCGGCTGGCAGCAGGTGAACTTCGCCACTCCCGTCAACATCGCCGCCAACACGGTGTACGTGGCTTCCTACTTCTGTCCCAATGGCCACTACAGCGCCGACCTCGGCTTCTTCACCGGAAAGGGGGCGGACGCAGCTCCGCTTCACGCCCTGGCGGACGGCGTCTCCGGAGGGGACGGCGTCTACGCGTACGGCTCGGCGAGCACCTTCCCTGCCGCGACCTACAACGCCTCCAATTACTGGGTCGATGTCGTCTTCTCCTCGTTGTCACTGAGCTCGATCACCGTGACGCCGGCCGCCGCAACCGTGTCCGCGGGGGCCACGCAGGCCTTCACCGCCACCGCGACCTACTCCGACGGAACAACGGCGAACGTGACCAGCTCGGCCACGTGGACCTCCTCGAACACGGCGGTGGCGACGGTGAGCTCCTCGGGGATCGCGACCGGCGCGAGCGCCGGAACGGCCACCATCACGGCGGCTGTCGGCACCGTCGCCGGCGGCGCCCAGCTCACGGTCCAGGCGGCGCCGCTCGCGGTCACCACGACCTCCCTGCCTGCGGCGACGCTCAACCTCGCTTACGCGGCCACGCTGTCGGCGATCGGCGGCACACCGCCGTACGCCTGGTCGGTCGCCGTCGGGTCGTTGCCGCCCGGCCTCTCGCTCAACGCCGGCACCGGCGCTATCTCCGGGACCCCGACGGCAAGCGGGAGCTATCCGTTCACGGTGCGGGTGACCGACGCGGCCGCCGCGTCGGCGTCCCAGGCGCTGAGCATCGCCGTCAGCGCCGCGACCGACTTCACCATCTGGCCGAGCACGACGGTGCCCGGCCTGGTCGACGGCGGGCCGGACAGCTCGGTGGAGCTGGGCGTGAAGTTCCGGGCCGACTCGAACGGCTTCGTCAAGGGTATCCGGTTCTACAAGGCGAGCACGAACACCGGCACGCACGTCGCGAATCTTTGGACCAGCGGCGGCACCAAGCTGGCCACGGCGACCTTCTCGGGCGAGACCGCCTCGGGATGGCAGCAGGTTCTCTTCTCGAGCCCGGTGGCCATCACCGCCAATACCGTCTACGTCGCCTCCTATCACGCCGCGAGCGGGCACTACAGCGCAGACGTGACCTACTTCGCGACGAAGGGCGTGGACAGCCCACCGCTCCATGCCCTCGCAGACGGCGTCTCCGGCGGGGATGGAGCCTACGCCTACGGCTCCACGAGCGCCTTCCCGAACCAGACCTACAAGTCGACCAACTACTGGGTCGACCTGGTCTTCAGCGCGACGCCCCCGGCGACGCTCTCGTCCATCGCGGTGACGCCGGCGAGCGCGACCGTCCAGGTCGGCGCGACGCAGCAGTTCACGGCGACCGGGACCTACTCCGACGGAAGCACGCAGAACCTCACCAGCACCGCGACCTGGGCGTCCACCAGCACCGCGGTGGCGGGCGTGAGCTCGGCTGGGCTAGCCACCGGTGCGAGCGCTGGGACCACGACCATATCGGCGACGGTCGGCTCGGTCGCCGGAAGCACCTCGCTGACGGTCGTGGCAGCGCCGCTCGCGATCGCCACGGCGTCGCTCCCCGGCGGTACCCAGTACGTCGCCTACTCCTCGTCTCTGGCCGCAAGCGGTGGGACCCCGCCGTACACGTGGTCCCTGGCAAGCGGGTCGCTGCCCCCGGGCCTGGCGCTCAACGCCGCGACCGGCGCGATCTCCGGAACCCCAAGCGCTCCAGGAACTTCCGCGTTCACCGCCCAAGTCACGGACGCGTCGTTGCAGACCGCCACCAAGGCCCTCAGCATCGCCGTGGCCGCCGCCCCAGCACTCACGATCACGACGACGGCGCTCCCCGGCGGCACGCAAGGCTCGCCGTACTCGGTGACGCTGGCCGCCACAGGCGGGCTGCCCCCGTACACGTGGTCGATTCCGGCGGGCCTTCCCCCGGGCCTCTCGCTGGCCCCGACCACGGGCGTCATCTCCGGAACGCCCACGGCCGTCGGCGCCTACAGCTTCACGACCCAGGTGGCCGATTCCGCCCTGGGCACCGCGAGCACGACGCTGAGCATCACCGTCGTGCCGCCGGGCAACTACACGCTGTGGCCGAGCGGGACCATACCCGGAGTCGCTGACGCAGGGCCCGACAGCAGCGTCGAGGTCGGCGTGAAGTTCCAGGCCGACCAGGCCGGCTTCATCACGGGCATCCGCTTCTACAAGTCCACGGCGAACACGGGCACGCACGTCGGAAGCCTGTGGAGCAGTGCCGGCACGAAGCTCGCGTCGGCCACCTTCACGAGCGAGACGCCCTTCGGGTGGCAGCAGGTCAACTTCGCCACTCCGGTGGCCATCGCGGCCAAGACGGTCTACGTCGCCTCGTACCACGCCAGCGGCGGCCATTACGCCGCCGACGCGAGCTACTTCGCGAGCGCCGGCTGGGACAACCTGCCCCTGCACGCGCTCGCCGACGGCGTGTCGGGAGGCGACGGCGTGTACCAGTATGGCTCGGGCAGCGTCTTCCCGAACCAGACCTTCCAGAGCACCAACTACTGGGTGGACGTGGTCTTCAACCCCTCGGCGCCCGTGCCCTCCGTGGCCTCGATCGGCGTGACGCCGGCCAGCGCGACCCTGGCGGCGGGCGGGACCCAGCAGTACGCAGCGGCCGCGACGTACTCGGACGGGAGCATGGTGGACGTCACCCGTGAGGCGACGTGGACGTCGTCCGACGTCACCATCGCTGCGGTGGCTGCCGGCGGCCTGGCGACTGCCGTGTCCAGCGGCACGGCCTCCATCACGGCTACCGTGAACGGGGTCTCGGGCAGGGCGAGCCTGACCGTGTCGCCTCCACCACCTCCGCCCAACGAGGGCCCCGGCGGCCCGATCCTGGTCATCTCCAGCTCGGCGAACCAGGTCAGCCGTTACCTGGCGGAGATCCTGCGAGCCGAGGGCTTCCAGGAGTTCACGGCCATGGACATCTCGTTCGTCACGAGCACGACGCTGGCCAGCTACGACCTGATCATCCTCGGCGACTTCGCGCTGACGGCGGCCCAGGCGAGCATGATCAACAGCTGGGTGACCGGTGGCGGCAACCTCATCGCCATGCACCCCGACAAGCAGCTGGCCGGACTGCTCGGCCTCCACGACGCGGCGGCGACGCTCTCGAACGGCTACCTGCTCGTCGACACGACCACCGCGCCGGGAACCGGGATCGTGGGCCAGACCATCCAGTTCCACGGATCGGCCGACCTGTACGACCTCACCGGCGCACAGGCCATCGCGACGCTCTACTCGACCGCGACCGCCTCCGCCGGGCGCCCCGCGGTGACGCTTGCGACCGCGGGGGCGGGCCGGGCGGCGGCCTTCACCTACGACCTGGCTCGGTCGGTCGTCCAGACGCGCCAGGGCAATCCGGCGTGGAGTGGGCAGCAACGAGATGGCCTCGCGCCGACGCGCTCCGACGACCTCTATTACGGCGCTGCCGCGTTCGACCCGCAGGCCGACTGGGTGGACCTGACCAAGGTGGCGATTCCGCAAGCGGACGAGCAGCAGCGGCTCCTCGCCAACCTGATCGTGCGAATGAACCTCGGCAAGAGGCCGCTGCCTCGCTTCTGGTACTTCCCTTCGGGCTTCAAGGCGGTGGTCATCATGACGGGCGACGACCACGCCAACGGAGGGACGGCCGGGCGGTTCAACACCTACATCTCCGACAGCCCCTCCGGGTGCTCGGTGGCCGACTGGCAGTGCGTTCGCAGCACCTCGTACGTCTACGTGGGCTCTCCGCTCACGAACGCACAGGCCCAGAGCTACGTGAGCCAGGGCTTCGAGGTGGCGCTGCACGAGACTACCAACTGCGCGGACTTCACGTCCTACGCGGACCTCGACTCGTACTACGCGCCCCAGCTCGCCAGCTTCGCGTCGCAGTATCCAAGCGTACCTGCGCCCGTCACCAACCGCACGCACTGCATTCCCTGGAGCGACTACGACACCCAGCCGCAGGTGGAGCTGGCCCACGGAATGCGACTCGACGCGAACTACTACTACTACCCACCGACATGGGTGAACGACCAGCCAGGCATGTTCACCGGCTCGGGGATGCCCATGCGCTTCGCGCTGAGGACGGGCAAGACCATCGACGTCTACCAGGCTGCCACACAGATGACCGACGAGTCGGGGCAGACGTATCCCACGACCATCAACACGCTGCTCGACAACGCCATCGGTCCGCTCGGTTACTACGGCGCCTTCACGGCGAACATGCACACCGACACGGCGACATCCGCCGGGTCGGACGCCATCGTGGCGTCGGCGCAGGCGCGCGGGGTTCCCATCGTGTCCTCGAAGCAGATGCTGACGTGGCTCGACGGCCGGAACGGATCCGCCTTCGGCTCGCTCTCCTGGAACGGCAGCGTCCTCGGCTTCACGGTAACGGCGCCGAGCGGGGCCCGGAACCTCCGGGGCATGCTCCCGACGCAGGTATCCGGGCTCACATTGGCTACCCTCACGCGAAGTGGGACCTCGGTGGCCTTCACGACACAGGTCGTGAAGGGGATCTCGTACGCCTTCTTCCCGGCGACCGCGGGGACGTACCAGGCGACCTACCGCTGAGCGGCCGTTCGCCCCGCGGGCGGAAAACCCGGATGGACTGCCTTCGGGCCGCTCCCCGCGGCGCGACGGGCCCGCCACGTCCTGACACGCACAGAGCGGGCCTGACAGGGGCGTCCCCCATCCTGGCCCTTTCGGGCAGGGCAGTGGCGTACGAATCTCACTGCGGCGTCTGAAGTCAGAGGGAGAGGGCCGGCGCTTCGGGCAAACCCACCGCTTCGAGTCCGAGGCGGTTGCAGCCTATGTGGCCGTGGCGTGTGCCGGGAGGGAGCGATGAGCACCCATTCGATCAGGCGTATGCCCTCCGTGGTCCTGCTAGGGGTTGCACTCGCGCTGTGGGCGTCGGCCGGATGCGGACCGGCCACGGAAGGAATGTCCGGCACCGGGGGCGAAGCCGTCTCTACGGACGTGCTGCTGTACCGGGATGGGCGGGGCGCGGTGACGACGGCGGCCTTCAGCACCACCGCGGCGAACGAGCTGCTGCTCGCGTTCGTCGCTTCCGACGGGATGTACTCCGGCGGGCAGAGGGTCACGGTGA
>Ga0153915_10006835_pt1 | contig 10734 bp, 9 predicted proteins | sample Opewatmetagenome_2_FD_107003 | JGI IMG/M metagenome (GOLD analysis project Ga0153915, IMG submission 107003) | Freshwater wetland microbial communities from Ohio, USA - Open water 3 Core 3 Depth 3 metaG | ecosystem: Environmental > Aquatic > Freshwater > Wetlands | place: USA: Ohio, Lake Erie...
GCATTCAATAATTGAAGAATACCGATAATATCATTTTCATGATTCCGCATAGGCACAACGAGCATGGACATAGAGCGGTATCCCGTTTCTGCATCGAATTTTCTTGTGCCCTCAAAATTAAAGCCTTCTGCGTGATAGACATCAGCAATATTAACCACCTTTCCGGTAATGGCAGAATATGCAGATACATTTGCATGATTGGGAGTCCCGTCCGGATTCCTCATCATTACTGATGGCCAGGTAATCTTTCCTCCCGTTCCTCCCATGCGGATATTTAAAGAAGTATTCTGCACTATGGCAAACTGGAGCTCTGTTTCATCATCAGACATTATATAAAGGGTGCCGCCGTCTGCATCGGTAAACGCTCTTGCCTGATCAACAATCATTTCTAACAGTCTGTCCAGATTTCTTTCGGCTGAAAGAGCTGTACCTATCTGATTTAGCCGCCTGATTTGATCTAACTGGTTCTCCGTAAATCCCTTAACTTCAGATACCAATCTGCTCAGCAACTGATTTATTTTATCGTTGTCAGTATAATGAGGAAAAGGACTTATTTCTTTATCTTTATCCATCCAACAATATCCTTGATCATTTGTTATTATTAAAACTATCGTATTAAAACATTGGACACACTTTTCTCGAGTTTTTTTCTGAAGTATTCCATTTCCTCCAGAGAATATGTTTCATATTTTATAAATCCTCGATCAAGTATCTTGGAGGGGATAAATTGCTGTAAAATGTAAAGCCTTGCATTTTTTATCGAATTACCGATTTCTATGATGTCGTTTTTTTCCAGGAGCTTCTTCAGGACAGTTGTGCGGAATTCATAAGGTATTCCTGATTTCATGATTAATTGGATAGTTTGTTTGATTGTATCATAGCTGACTTGCGACTTTGTTACCATTTTGTACTTATGTGCTGGTGACTTTACATCCATGGCAATATAATCCACCAGTTTACTGCTGATGAGTTTATCTATTACTTCCGGGTTAGAACCGTTTGTATGTATTTTAATTGAATAACCCGTTTTTCTCACACGCTTTACGAACTCTATCAAGTCATGTTGTATGGTAGGTTCACCTCCGGTAATCGTCACTGCATCAATTTTCCCCTTGCGTTTCGCTAAAAAAGAGAATACATCCTCTTCCGGCAGGCATTCTCCATATAATTCAGGATTTACCAATTCCGGATTATAACAATAGGGGCACCTGAAATTACAGCCCTGCGTGAATACAATGGCGCATATTTCCCCGGGATATTCAATCAATGATACCTTCTGCAAGGCGCCAATCTTCATTTTTTAAAAATTAAAAACCCTCCTCTCTCTGAACTCCTCCTGCTTCCCCAAGTTCCATTGCTTGACAGGACGCAGATAACCGACAACACGTGAATATATTTCACACGGCTCCATACAGATTGGACATGTTTCCTCCTCACCGCTTAAATATCCGTGAGATGGACAGACGCTGAAGGTGGGCGTAAAAGTAATGTATGGCAAATGGTAATTAGTGCATATTTTATGTACGAGTTTTTTTACCGCAGCCGGATTTTGAATTCTTTCGCCGGCATACGTATGGAACACCGTTCCGCCTGTATATTTTGACTGAATTTCATCCTGCAGATCCAGGGCTTCAAAGATATCGTCTGTATAATTGACCGGCAGCTGCGTCGAGTTGGTGTAAAATGGTTCTACTTTAGCGTTTACATTATGATTCGCGCTGATTATATCCGGATATTTAGTTTTATCAATTTTCGCCAGGCGGTACGATGTTCCCTCTGCGGGGGTAGATTCAAGATTATAGTTATTCCCCGTTTCCTTTTGAAACTCTATTAATTTTTTTCTCATGAAATCCAATACTTTTAGTGTAAATTTCTGTCCTTCCGCGGTGGCTATGTCCTTGCCAAGAAAATTGAGGCACGCTTCATTCATGCCCACAAGACCGATTGTGGAAAAGTGATTTTTCCAATATTCAGTAAATCGCTTTTTGATATTCCTCAGGTAATATTTTGTATAAGGGTAGAGATTACTCTCTGTAAATTTTTCCAGAACTTTTCTCTTCGTTTCCAAACTTTCCTTCGCAATAGTCATCAATCTCTGCAGTCGCTCCATGAATTCATCTTCCGTATTCGACAGGTAACCAATTCTTGGCATGTTCATCGTAATCACACCAATAGAACCTGTTAATGGATTTGAGCCGAAGAGTCCACCTCCCCTCTTCTCTAATTCCCTATTGTCAATACGAAGTCTGCAGCACATGCTCCTTGCGTCTTCAGGGTTCATGTCCGACTTGATAAAATTCGAAAAATAAGGGACTCCATATTTGGCTGTCATCCCCCATAAATCATCAAGGTTACTATCTTCCCAGTTAAAATCCTTTGTTATGTTGTAGGTAGGTATGGGAAATGTAAATACCCTGCCCCTGGCATCCCCGTCAGCCATAACCTGAAGAAAGGCTTTGTTGAATAGGTTCATTTCTTCCTGAAAATCCCCGTAAGTTTCTTTCTGAGGCTGTCCACCGATAATGATATTTTGATCAGCGTAGTACTTTGGAACCGTCACATCCAGGGTAACATTGGTAAAGGGGGTCTGGAAACCTACCCTTGTGGGAACGTTGATATTAAAAATAAATTCCTGCAAAGCCTGTTTAATGTCATTATAATCCAGACCATCGTATCTGATATATGGCGCCATAAGGGTATCAAAATTTGAAAAAGCTTGCGCACCTGCCGCTTCACCTTGCAGAGTATAAAAGAAATTGACAACTTGTCCCAAGGCGCTACGAAGGTGTTTTGCCGGTCTGCTTTCCACCTTTCCGGAAACACCCCGGAAACCTTCCAGAAGAAGATCATACAAATCCCAACCAACACAATACACGGAAAGAAGGCTCAAATCATGGATGTGGAAATCACCGTCTGTGTGAGCTTTTTTTATTTCCGGTGAGTAAATTTCATTTAACCAGTAAACTTTACTGACTTCGGAGGATATATAGTTGTTCAAGCCCTGTAAAGAATAATCCATGTTGCTGTTTTCATTTACTTTCCAGTCTTTTTTCTTCAGGTATTGATCGACTAAATCAACCTCCATCTTATTGGTTATGTCCCTTAATCTGGCGTGCTGTTCTCTATATATGATATAGGCCTTTGCGGTGCGCCGGTATGGACCTGATAAAAGCACCTCTTCTACAATATCCTGGATTTCTTCCACCGTCATTACCTTATTATCGAAGAGTTTCTCAGCTAAATTCAGCACTTTGATCGTCAGTTTTCTCGCGATCATCCCATCAAACTCACCAGTCGCCGCTCCCGCCTTCGCTATGGCATCGGTAATCTTCACCGCATTAAATTTTACTAAGCGTCCATCTCTCTTTTTTATCTTTTCATGCATGAGAATTCCCCTCCCTGTTCCTGTAATAAAAGATTTATCTCAGCCAGTGATTATGCCCAATATATTGGGGTAGGGATTATTAATACTACTATATATTGATATAATCAAGTGAATAATTAAAATTTTTTCCACCCGCAAATACTCTAATTTCCACATCTACAGACTCTCACAATATCATTATGGTAAATATATAAATTTACATTCAGTGTAATCCATATGCGAGGTATATACGTCATGATATCCTGTGAAAATTAAACTCTCCGCAGTAAACTGCGGAGAATCTTCGATCCATTAGGAATAATAATGTTACCCATGCGCTCGTTGCCGGATTCAAAATACTTTGTCTTTAAATGTTTTCTTTCAGATTTGGCAAAGCATGCAATCGAGGTCGGTCCCTGTCTGAAAACAGGCAGCTACTATGGAAAATCTGCCGCGAATATTAGAATGGGCGGAAAAGAGATTGGAGGTATTTAAGAACAGCAGCAAGGTCGGGAATACGTCTATCCCGATCTTTTAGATAAAGAAACAGGCCTGATCGATACGTTGAAAATTTAGACAAGTCACGGGTTCCTTCAACTCTCCAGTATTTTCTGTACGATGATCTCTGAATTTCTGAATACCTCTGATGCTTCTTTTTCCGTCATACCGGCACCGATTGCAATCCGTAATGCCGACTCTCTACTAATGAGATCCTGGGGAGAGTGACTGTCTGTATTCACTATAAGAGCGGCATTTGCCGCCCGCGCTGTCCGGACAACATGGCCGTTCGTGAGGCTGTGTCCTTTCCGTGCACTGATTTCCAAATATACGGAATTAACCGCTGCCAGGTGTGCTTCTTCTTCTGTAAGCAGCCCGGGGTGAGCAAGTATATCAATGGGCGATTTAAGCGCTGCCATGTTGGTCCCGGCAATCACCGGCTCTACAATCGTTTCACCATGGACAACAATGATTTTTGCTCCGAGCCCTCGCGCCGCTACCGCCAGTTCGTGAATGTACTCGGGAGGAACATGTGTCAACTCGATGCCTGGCAGCACCTGTATGGAATACGCATCCGTCAATTTACGGCACACCTTTAACATACAGGGAATGATGATATCTATGTTGGAATGATCAGCATGGTCGGTCACGGCAATAGCACGGTATCCGGCAACCTTGGCCCTTCTTACGAGTTCTGAAGGAATCAGTTCTCCGTCGCTGAATATTGAATGGGTGTGAAGATCAATCACGGCTCATCACCTCTCCCGGAAGAGTCATTCCCGCGCATGCGGGAAGCAAGTTATACCTTTTATCTTTTTCCTTAATATCGATAATAATCCGGCTTAAAGGGGCCCTTTACAGGTACGCCAAGATACTCTGCCTGTTCTTTGGTCAAGTTTGTCAATTTAGCGCCGAGTCTTCCTAAATGGAGTCTTGCCACTTCCTCATCAAGCTTTTTCGGCAGTGTATACACACCGGGCTTATATTTCCCGGTTGCCAGTTCAATCTGAGCCAGGCACTGATTTGTAAAGCTGTTACTCATAACAAAGCTGGGATGTCCCGTGGCACAGCCAAGGTTAACCAGTCTGCCTTCTGCAAGGACAATGATAGCGTGACCGGATTTGAGAGTCCACTTATCCACCTGCGGCTTAATGTTTTCCTTTTTATACTCCCTGCTCTTTTCAAGATACTGTATGTCAATTTCGCTGTCGAAATGACCGATATTGCAAACAATCACCTCGTTCTTCATCTTTTCCATATGCTTGCCTGTAATGACGTTGCAGCAGCCTGTGGCCGTGACAAAGATGTCTGCTGTGGAAACTACATCTTCCAGTGTCTTAACCTCATATCCCTCCATGGCCGCCTGGAGGGCGCAAATCGGATCGATCTCAGTGATCACGACACGGGCGCCAAAACCACGCATCGACTGCGCACATCCCTTGCCCACGTCTCCGTATCCGCAGATGACCACCATCTTCCCGGCGACCATGACATCAGTGGCCCGCTTTATTCCATCGGCAAGGGATTCCCGGCAACCGTAAAGATTATCAAATTTTGATTTGGTCACTGAATCATTCACATTAATTGCCGGAAACAGAAGCTCCCCGGATCTGGCCATCTGGTGAAGTCTATGGACACCCGTTGTCGTTTCCTCTGAGACGCCGAGAATACCGGCAGCTATCGTGTGCCAATAATTTGGATTACGCTTGAGAGAGTGTCCTATGCGATCCATAATAATTTTGTATTCTCTATGATCATACTCCATTTTGAGCAAGGAAGGATTTTTTTCGACTTTCACGCCCTGATGGACATAGAGCGTTGCATCGCCGCCATCGTCAACAAGCAAATCCGGGCCGGAACCATCCGGCCACATGAGGGCCTGTTCTGTACACCACCAGTACTCTTCGAGAGACTCCCCCTTCCAGGCAAACACAGCGGCAGACCCCGCCTTGGCAATTGCGGCAGCCGCATGATCTTGAGTTGAAAAAATATTACACGACGCCCATCTGAGGTCGGCGCCAAGTTCTTTGAGCGTCTCAATGAGCATCGCCGTCTGAATCGTCATGTGCAGACTGCCCATAATCTTTAAACCCTGAAAGGGCTTCTTGGGACCATACTTTGCTCTTATCGCCATGAGGCCGGGCATCTCATTCTTGGAAAGTTCAATCTCTTTCCGCCCCCATTCCGCAAGCTTTATGTCTGCTATTTTGTATGGCAGGTTCTTGACAGGTTTCAGATACGTCATCAGTTCCCCCACTTTGATTTTAGTGAACAGCCCTTGAACTTAGACGGCCGCAGCCTGTCTAAGCGCTTCGACCATGTCCGTCTTTTCCCATGTATAATCATCAAGAAATAATGATTTCGGCAGTTTTTTGTAAATATCACCTCTGAGAAGGTCTAATTTTTCAATCATACCCCGGGGGGATAAATCAAAATACTCTTTAATAAGTACATTGAGCTTGTTGTTGGAAATAATCCCTGTGCCAAAAGTATTCACATATATGGAAATAGGCCTGGCAATGCCGATAGCATACGCAATTTGAATGGAACACTTTTTTGCAAGTCCTGCGGCAACGATATTTTTTGCAACATATCGGGCGCCCAGCACCGCTGAACAATCGACTTTTTCCGGCGATTTATTGATGATAGAACCGCCACCTATCTGCGCGCCCGGATACCCCCCATAGAGTTGAACCACAAGTTTTCGACCCGTGACTCCTGAATCCGCTGCGCTACATGAATTAATGGCCTGCCATTCTCCCGTCGGGTTGAAAAGAAATTCGGTCTTTTCGTCAATCCAGCCTTCGAGACATTCCATCGCAATATGCCTGGCCTGAGGTTCTACGCCAGCCTTTGACCCCTCGGGAACTTTACGGTAATCGATTGCATTAGACATTAGCACCGTCTCCGCCCGCAGGGGAACACCTTCGTCGCTATATTCCACCGTTATCTGTCCTTTTCCATCCGGAGCGAAAATGGGGTTCCCGCAATTCTCGAAGGCCCTCATCATCCTGGTGGCCAACACATAAGGAAGCGGAAGCAACTCAGGTGTTTCGTCGCAGGCAAACCCATATATAATTCCCTGATCCCCGGCGCCTATTTCCTTGTATTTACCCATGTCGGCCCGGGTGCCAATGTTGATATCCGGTGATTGTTCGATAATCGTATTGAGAATGCCCATGGAATTTCCATTAAGGCCAAGATGATAATCACCATAGCCGATGGAAAGAACCGTATCGCGGACAATCTTCTCTACATCGACATAAATCCGTGTAGCAACCTCTCCGCCGACTATACAGAGCCCCTTCCCCAGAAATATTTCAATTCCGCAATGCGGCATATTATCTACGTTCATTCCAATTTTATGTTCCTCATCGAGAATCGCCGCGATGATATTGGCTGCTATCGAATCGCATACAATATCCGGATGGCCTACCTTAACGCTTTCAGATGTTATTTGCATCTCGTTTCACTCCTATTTTCATATTGATTTGTCATCACTACTTCCATGAATTAAATTTATCCTTTGCTCTGTAATTTCTCTCTCCTTTTTGGATGATCCGAAGGAGACACGATCCCCACGGAAATTATAAAGGTTAATGCTTCTTCAACCGACATCTTCATAGGAACCAGCTCATCTTCCGGGACGATAATTAAATATCCCGATGTCGGGTTGGGTGTTGTCGGCAAAAAAACACTAATGCAGTTCTGCCCTGTCTTATCCCGAATCTCCGAATTTGGTATACCAGTTACAAAACCGATCGTATATAGACCTTTCCGGGGAAATTCTGCGAGAACAACCCTTTTGAAACTGCTTCTCCGATCCGTGAACATGCTGTCAGAGAGTCTTTTGATTGCCTGGTAAATATTCCTCACAAACGGGATTCTGTCGACAAGATCCTCCCCCGACTGGACAATTTTGTTGCCAATGTAACTTGTCGTGACAAGGCCACAGATAAAAATCAACACCACAGTCACAATAATTCCCAGGCCGGGTATATGGATGCCGATTAACGTATCAGGATGATACCTGGCCGGCATAATCTTCAGGAGACCATCCATTATGTCTATGAGAAAGAATAGGATATAAAGCGTTAACCCTATAGGGATTATAACGGCGAGACCTGTTAAAAATATCTGCTTCAGTTTCTTCTTCAATTTCGGGTAACCTTCATATCCTCACGAAGTGGAACTACATAACAAAAAGTTGCGCCGTTATCAACCGCTATTTAAAATAAAGGGGCACAGTGATCATGTCACCCTGCCCCATAAACGTGCTTTAAAAAGGTATAAATGCCTCGTATAAATCTCTTTGTGCTACTTTTGTTTCTTAATCTTATTTTTATCATCCACATAGACACACTTTGGACGCCACTTCTTTATATCAGCCTCATCAATAAGTGCATAGCTCGCAATAATAATTATATCTCCCTTTTTTGCTTTCCAGGCTGCAGCCCCGTTTAGACATATCACCCCTGAATCCGGTTCTCCTTTAATCGCATATGTGGAAAACCTCTCACCGTTAGAGACGTTATATATATTTACTTTTTCATAAGGCATTATGTCTGCAGCATGCATCAGTCTTTCATCAATTGTGATACTGCCCTCATAATGGAGGTCAGCATCAGTTACTGAAGCCCTGTGTAGTTTTGATTTGAGCATAAACCTTTGCATTTTGTGGGTACCTTTCTCCTAACAAATCTTGCACGTAAATCTTATATATTCAACATCTCGCCGAATACATAATTGTCTATCAATCTCGTCTTATTAATCTTGACCGCAAGCGCTAATACCGCTTCTTTTTCAAGATGTTCGATATCTTGGAGGGTCGTCGTATCGCATATCTTCACATAATCAATCGCGGTATCGGGGTATCCTTCGATAATTTTTTTCACCTCCCCATGGATCTTTACCGCATCCCTTTCTCCGTTGTCATAGATTTGCTTTGCCAACTTCAGAGAACGACTAAGACTGAGGGCAGAGGCTCTCTCGTTTTCCTGGAGATACACATTCCGCGAACTCATGGCGAGACCGTCGGCTTCCCTCACGATCGGCATACCGATTATTTCCAGATCCATATTGAGATCCCGCACCATCCGTCGGATAGTTACAAGTTGCTGAAAGTCCTTCTTCCCGAAGATTGCTGCATGAGGTTTTACAATATTGAATAGCTTTGCACATACTGTTGCAACACCCCGGAAATGCTCCGGCCTGGAAATTCCGCAGAGATTCCGTGTCACCGTTTTCACCGTTACATAGGTCTGATAATGTTCAGGGTACATTTCAGTGTTTTCCGGATAGAAGATCACATCAACACCAACACCTTCGGCAAGATTTCTGTCTCTTCCAAAGTCTCTTGGGTATCTCTCCAAATCCTCGCCAGGACCGAACTGCGTGGGATTCACATAGATGCTGATGGCGAGGCAGTCACATACACGCCTTCCTTCCCTCATCAGACTCAAATGACCCTCGTGGAAATAACCCATAGTGGGAACAAAGGCTATTTTCCGGCCTCTATTTCTTAAAGATTCTGAAAATGCCTGCATTTCGCCTGCCGAACTTATAATCTTCATCTTTTTTACCTACAAAAAAAGCCTCAACGTCAAAGACGAGAGGCTTCATATTGTTTTAGTATATACACTCTTTGCTCTACCTTCCGTCTCAGTCCGTAGCCGGATCCAAGCGGCTGGGTGTTCTTTACTAAAATAACCGTAACTTGTCAAGATTTTTCTTTCGAACGCAGAACGTTACTCAGCCTTCCAAACTCTTCCGCAGTGAGTGTTTCGGCCCTTCTTTTGCCGTCGATTCCCGCATCTTTGAGTGATGCGATAATATTTTTTTCAGAATATCCAAGTCCTTGTGAACTTCGGAGATTATTTAACAGGGTTTTTCTCCTTTTCGAAAAAGCTGCTTTTACAATTTCGTGGAACAGATGATGATCATTTACGTCTATTAACGGGTTTCCCCTGACTGTCATTTTTATAACCGATGACGTCACTGCCGGTCGTGGATAGAAGCAACTGCGGGGGATTGTCATTTCACGAGAGCATTCTGTATACATGGAAACAAACACCGTTGGTATCCCATAATCCTTCGTTCCCGGATTTGCGGTGAGTCTGTCTGCCAGCTCTTTTTGAAACATGAGAATCATTGAGGAGATGCAGTGTCGATACGCCAATAAGTGAAATAAAATCTGTGACGAAATGTTGTAGGGGATATTTCCGATAACTTTTAGCTTCTGTGACGGCAATCTTGTGCCGGCGAAAGAAAAATCATACTCAAGTACATCGGCCTGAATAACATCCACGTGGTGATAATCGGCCAGCCTTTCTCTCAAAATACCGATCATTCTAGGGTCAATGTCGAGGGCGACTACCTTCTTTGCGTTCTGGGCTAATAGTTCCGTCATGATTCCCACACCCGCACCGATCTCAACAATGGTATCATCTGCCCTGATATCAGACATGACAAGAATCTTATTTATGACATTATTGTCTTCAAGGAACGACTGACCTAACCTTTTGATGGGTCGTATGCCGTAATGCCTGAGAATTTTCCTTACTGTCGACATATATCAAAGTGAGTCCAGCGGCCATCTGGAAACCGCATTCATATCCAGTGAATCTCTGATTCCTCTTTTTAGAAGATTGTCGCCGACGACAGCGATCATTGCTGCGTTATCCGTACAATAAACGGGGGGCGGAATATACAAATCAAACCCTCTGATATGAGATTCCTCGGTAAATCGTTCTCTCAGCCGACTGTTCGCTGCAACACCACCACATACAACAATTTTTGATACTGAATTCAGCTCTGCAGCCCGAATTGTTTTTTCAACAAGAACATCCGTAATAGCCTCCTGATAACTTGCA
>Ga0153915_10006836_pt1 | contig 10730 bp, 8 predicted proteins | sample Opewatmetagenome_2_FD_107003 | JGI IMG/M metagenome (GOLD analysis project Ga0153915, IMG submission 107003) | Freshwater wetland microbial communities from Ohio, USA - Open water 3 Core 3 Depth 3 metaG | ecosystem: Environmental > Aquatic > Freshwater > Wetlands | place: USA: Ohio, Lake Erie...
AATCACTCATCCAGTAAACAGTAAAAAAAACGGAATCCTTAGCTCTCTCTCATCTTTCTGTGAATCTAGAATGCCTCTACTCCTGCGATCATGTTGTTGAACCTGGCCATCTTTTGGGACACATTTTAGAAAAACTAATGGTGGAATTTGTAGGTTCAGCTTCTCAGCAGAGATTCGGATTGAATAAACGAGATTAGCTTCCCGTTATTTGCCGTAGTTGTGATGCTCGCTTTGCCTGTCAGGGAGAATGCCCACATACCCCGCTTCATCAGGACTCCGGATGGAGAAGAAGAGCGTTTGAACTGCCTGTGCGCCGTCGGAAATAATGCAGATGTAAGGTTTAGTGCTCCCAGCTTTCGGTGCAGTTGCTTGATATGAATTTCTCAGTAAAATGAAGTTAGCGTTAGCTGTCACTTATTTCCGTCCGATCGGCTCGTAAACAGCAAGCTCAGGATCCGTTCGAGGTGTGGGAGAGCCATGTTCACCAAAGTGATCGCATTCTTCAAGCCTCCCGAATATGACACGATTGGTGGGTTTCCTACTCTGGGTTGTCGTGGATAATTGGGAAAAAATATTGAGAAATCTCCTGGATGCTTATGACCTAACATTATCCGGCTGGGGGCAGGCCCTGGAATACCGCCAACATGAAACGGCGGGGCACAGCCAACGCGTGGTGGAGATGACGATAGCCCTGGCAAAAGGATTGGGCATTTCGAGCTCAGAATTGGACTCGTCCGCCGGGGGGCCTTGCTCCACGGCATCGGCAAGATGGCTGTTCCAGATTCGAGATTGCTCAAAAACGATAGCCTCTCAGAGACTGAATGGGAAATTGTAAGAAAGCACCCACTATTGCAAGAAGTATGCTTGAGAACATACCTTATCTCAAAGCTGCAATAGAGATCCCCTATGGTCACCACGAATGATGGGATGGTTCGGGATATCCTCAAGGTCTGGCAAAGGAAGAGATTCCATTTGCCGCACGAAGTGTCGCCGTCGTGGATGTTTGGGATGCACTCACTTCAGAACGCCCCTATCGCCATGCCTGGCCTGAGGATAGGGTTTGGAAGTACATTCGCGATCAATCGGGTAAACAATTCGACCCAGAAGTTGTCAGAGCGTTTCTGGAATTAGTAGGACCTAAAAAAAATAGATCAACCTCGAGCGAATACCAGATTATAATACCTTACTTCAATCTCACAGTTACCTCATCGTTAGAAAGGAGAGACCTATGTCAGTAGCCAGCATCTCTGAGATTAAAGCTTCCTCCACCAAAAGCTTTGACGATGCGATCAAGGAAGGGGTTAAGCGCGCCTCAAAAACGCTGAGGAATGTTAAATCGGCCTGGGTCCAGAATCAGGAATTAATCATCGGAGCAAATGGGCAGATCACGGAGTATCGCGTTCATTTGAAGGTGACATTTGTGCTCGATGATTGAACCATGGGGTTCGATTTTTCTGCCTGTTTAATTGCTGCCCCATAATAGCCCTCCTAAAGACGAGAAGTAAATCCCAGCAAATTCCTCACAACGTGCCTGACAATATAATGGCATGGTGTGTGTTCTTTTTCTCATCCTAATCACATTCCATACTCGCTAATTCAGATTATAATAGGTGTGTTTAACGGAGCAATTCTTATGTTATTATCCTTACCGAAGCATTTCCGGTTGGATTGGCCCTGGTGATACTATCCCCCTCCGATATCATTTATGGTCAGCTTCAGCTTATAGGTAGCCCATGGAAGATGTATTTATTGTCCAATCGTTACGGACTCCTTTTGGTTCTTTCTGCGGTGCCCTGGCAGAATTTGACGCGCCACATTTAGCAGCCATCGTCCTGCAATCCCTGATTTCACAATCCGGATTGGATCCAGCCAGCGTGGACGAAGTCATCCTGGGAGAGGTCCTCTCAGGCGGAACCGGCCAGGCGCCTGCACGACAGGCTATGCGATTTGCTGGTTTGCCTGATTCGACCCACGCCATGACCATCAATAAGGTCTGCGGAAGCGGGTTGAAAGCGGTCATGCTGGCAGCCGGTTCAATAGCTCTTGGCGATTCCCACATTGTCCTCGCGGGTGGGATGGAGAGCATGTCGCGGGCCCCCTACTTATTGCAAAAAGCTCGTTCCGGCTACCGTATGGGTAACGCCGATCTGATAGACCTGATGATCAATGACGGCCTGCGTGACCCCTACACGGGAAAAATGATGGGGGAGATTGCAGATGCAGTCGCAGAACAATATGAAATCTCTCGTGAGACGCAAGATGAGTTTGCCATCCGATCCTACAAACGGGCACAGGAGGCGATCCGCTCAGGCACTCTGAAGGGCGAGATCATCCCGGTGAAAAAGAAGGTCAAGCACGGCGAAGAAATAGTCGCCGAGGACGAGTCGCCGTTCAAGGCGGATTTCGATAAACTAAGGAAGTTACCGCCGGCGTTTGGTCCCGAAGGAACTGTAACGGCCGGAAATGCTTCCACTATCGCTGATGGTGCCGCGGTTTCCCTCCTGGCGAGCGAGAAAGCGCTGAAGGAGCATGGGCTAGCGCCGAGTGCTCGCCTGGTGGCCTATAGTACCCATAGCCTTGCACCCGATCATTATCCTGAAGCTCCTGTGGGAGCCATACGCTCGGTTTGTGAACGTGCCGGCATCTCCGTGGAGAACATAGATCTATTCGAAATCAATGAAGCCTTCTCATCCGTGCCATTGATCAGCATGATGGAATTGGATCTTGACCCGGAAAAGGTTAACGTCAATGGCGGAGCGGTTGCATTCGGACATCCGATCGGTGCCAGCGGCGGCCGTCTGGTTGCCACGCTTGTTAGGGAGTTGCAGCAAAAGAATGTCCGCTATGGACTCGCGACTTTGTGCATCGGCGGCGGCGAAGCCGTCGCAGCCATCTTTGAACGTGTTTAACAGATTTTTCTGTTCATAGTTCTTATCTTGAGTAATAGTTTTGCCGTTTTTTTTCGTAGAGGTAACGGAGGCAAGACATGGACCAACCGGTCGGGATACTGGGTGCAGGTCAGATGGGCAGCGGGATCGCACAATTATTTGCACAGCACGATCAGCAGGTGCTGCTCTACGACGTATCTGCAGTTCAAATCGAAAAAGCTCTGTGCAATATCGAGGCCGATTTGCGGAAACAGGTGGAGAAGGGCAAACTTGAACCCGGCAGCCAACAGAAAGTTCTCACAAGAATAAAGGCAGACAATCTTCCCTCCTTTACAAATTGTGCGTTAGTAGTGGAAGCGGTCAATGAGAATGAATCTGTGAAATTGGATTTATTCCATCAGATGGACGAGATTCTTGAGAAAGATGCCATCCTGGCATCCAATACTTCTTCCATCTCAATTACCCGGCTTGCATCTGCCACCCGCCGGCCTGATAAGGTCATCGGGATGCATTTCATGAATCCAGCTCCCGTGATGAAGCTGGTGGAAGTGATCCGAGGCCAAACGACCAGTGAAGCAACCTTCCAGACGGTGGCAGGTTGGGTGGAAAAACTTGACAAGACCATGGCGGTCTCGCAAGATTATCCGGGATTCATAGTCAATCGAATTATGGTGCCGATGTTGAATGAGGCTATTTTCGCCTTATTTGAAGGCGTAGCGACCGCTGAGGATATTGACAGTAGCATCCAATTGGGGTTGCACCATCCGATGGGGCCGCTGGCCTTGGCTGATTTTATTGGCCTGGATACCTTGCTGGCGATATGCAATGTTCTGTATGAAGGATTTAAAGACCCCAAGTATCGGCCCTGTCCACTGTTGGTGCGGATGGTCTCTGCCGGTCAATTGGGACGTAAAAGCGGGCAAGGGTTTTATTCGTATTAATTTGATAATATAGGGATAAGGATAGTGGAGGTGTCCTTGGCGATGAAGTATATTCAATGCGAAACCAAAGACATGCTGGCCATATTGACCATTCGCCGTCCGGAGAGTCTCAACGCATTGAACAGCCAGTTAATCCATGAGTTGGATGGAGCCTTGCATGAATTAGAGGCCGATGCAGGGGTTAAAGTTGTGATACTTACCGGCGCGGGCGAAAAGGCTTTCGTTGCCGGGGGAGATATAAAGGAAATGCTGACATTGGATATCACCGGCGCTCGAGCCTTCAGCCGGACCGGTCAGGCTACGACATTGTATATCGAAAGCATGAGAAAACCAGTGCTGGCGGCAGTCAATGGCTATGCCTTGGGCGGCGGGTTGGAATTGGCTTTGGCGTGTGATTTTATCTATGCCGCACAAAGAGCCCGCTTCGGTCTGCCGGAGGTGACGCTGGGAGTGTTGCCTGGCTTTGGTGGTACCCAAAACCTGGCCCGTTTGATCGGGCCGGCCCGCGCCAAGGAGTTGATCTTCACGGGCCGCACCCTGACGGCACAGGAGGCTCTTGAGTGGGGCCTGGTCAACGCCGTGTACCCGCAGGCCGAGCTGCTTGACCGGACGATGGAGACCGCCCTCCGGATTGCCCATAATGGGAGCCTGGCCGTCGCCTCTTCCAAAAAAGCCATCGTTCAAGGCCTCGACCAGGAGAAGGCGGAGGGCTTGCGGATAGAGAACGACCTGTTTGCTGACCTTTTTGCCACCAGTGACCAGAAGGAAGGCATGCAGGCTTTCATAGAAAAAAGAACTGCGGAATTTAAAAGCCGATAAGAAAGGAAACCGGTGCATGGATTTCGAGCTAAGCCAGGATCAAAGAGTTTTACAAAGCAGCCTGCGTGATTTCGTTCAAAAAGAGATCCAACCTCTCGCCGCACAAATCGACGAGCAGCACCACATCCCTGACGAATTGGTGGACAAGATCCGCCAAATGGGGCTGTTGGGGAGTTATATACCCGAGGCATATGGTGGTTCGGGCCTGGGTGTTCTTTCTTATGCAATTGTGGTCGAGGAGGTATCCAAAGCCTGTGCTTCCAGCGGTATCCTGATCTCGGCGCATACCTCTCTCGCCTGTGATCCGATCTATCAATACGGCACCGAAGCTCAAAAAACGACCTACCTTTCCCCTTTGGCTTCCGGCGGAAGGATCGGGTGTTTCCTCCTGACCGAACCGGAGGCGGGCAGCGACCCGGCCGGCATTGCTACCACTTACTACAAAGATAGCCATTATTTCATTATCAATGGCACCAAATATTTCATCACCAACGGCGGTTACCGGGGGATTGGGATCATTTTCGCCAGCCGGGATCGCAACCTGAAACACAAAGGCATATCCGCCTTCATCGTCGATTTGGAATCGGAGGGCGTTGAAATCCTGCGGCATGAAAATAAGCTGGGGATTCGGGGTTCTTACACAACTGATTTCGGTCTGAACAACTTGCGGGTCCCGGAAGAGGCTTTGCTTGGCAGCGAGGGCCAGGGTTTCAAAATCGCCATGGAGACTCTCAACGGCGGCCGGATCGGTGTGGCTGCCCAGGCGTTGGGAATCGCAGAAGGGGCCTTCGAACGGTCGTTGGCCTACTCCAAGATCCGCAAGCAGTTCGGCAGCCCGATCAGCGAATTCCAGGCCATCCAGTTCAAGCTGGCAGACATGTATGCCCGCATCGAAACCAGCAAGTTACTCACCTATCGAGCTGCCTGGCTCAAGGATAACAAGAAACCCTATTCGACCCAGTCGGCCCTATGCAAGCTGCATGCTTCTGAAACCGCCACCTATGTCACCAAGGAGGCCGTCCAGATCCATGGGGGATATGGCTACATCAATGATTACGAGGTCGAACGAATGTACCGGGACGCCAAGATCACAGAGGGCTATGAAGGGACAAGCGAAGTGCAGCGCCTGATCATCTCACGGGCGCTGCTCACGGGAGGATGAGTATGCCAACTGACACCCGGGAATTCCTTTGGAATGTGGGGCATGAGGTGTTGCTGCCCATGTACATCTTTTTTGCCATCACTTGTTTGATCTTTCTGTATGCGTTCTATCTCCGGTGGCGTGTTTATCGGCTGGGCAAACCTTTGAATCGTCTGGATCATTTCGTCCGGCGGGTCATTCGTTATCTTGAAAGAGCTTACGCCCAATTGCGGGTGCTGTTGGTCAGGGTGCCGGGGATCGTGCATGCGTTCCTTTTCTGGGGAATGGTCATTCTTTTCATTGGTACCGCCATTATTACAATCCAGGTGGATTTCACCCAGCCTCTTTTCCATTGGACTTTCTGGAAAGGCATTTTCTACGACTACTACTCCATCTTTACCGATCTCGCCGGTCTGGTCGTCTTCGGCATGCTTGTCTACTTTGCCATCCGGCGATACATCTTTAAACCAAAAGGGCTCCCAACTTCCTGGGAGGATATTGTCATCCATGCTCTGATTACCATTATCCTTTTTACAGGCTTCATCATCGAGGGGGCACGCATGGCTGTCACCGAATTGTACGCCAACTCACGCCTGGCAGCTTTTTCGCCGGTCGGGCTGGAAATGGCGCGGCTTCTCTATCCACTTGGAGAAACCACCCTGCGGGAGTTGCATCGAGTCACCTGGTGGGTTCATTTCTTCCTTGTCATGGGCTTCATCGCCCTCATCCCCTTTACGAAGTTACGCCATATTCTGACCACCTCTTTTAACTATATTTTCGCCGATTTACGCGAGAAAGGCTCCCTGGCAGCCATTGATCTGGACTCCCCCACTGTTGACCATTATGGCGCTTCCCGGGTGTCCAATCTCAATTGGAAAGATATCTATGATGCGGATGCCTGCACCAAGTGCAAGCGCTGCCAGGATCGTTGTCCTGCCTGGAGCACAGGTAAACCTCTCTCTCCGATGAATGTAGTCCTGCAAATTGGCGAGGTAGCTTTTGGGAACCCCGCTACCGATCTCATCTCCACAGTCACGCCTGAGGTGTTGTGGGACTGCACCACCTGTCGGGCCTGCGAAGAGATCTGCCCGGCGGACATCGAACACATCACCAAGATCATGGAGATGCGCCGGCACCTGGTGTTGATGGAAGGTAAATTCCCGGGTGATGAGGTCGTGGCAGCCGTAAATAATCTCGAAGTCAATGGCAACCCATTTGGCTTATCTCCGACTATGCGCAGTGACTGGGCTGAGGGCCTGCCGGTGGAGCGCTTGGAAGCCGGCAAGACCATTGATCTCCTCTACTTTGTTGGTTGTTATGCCTCCTACGACAAACGCAATCAGATCGTGGCCAGGAATTTCATAAAAATTTGCGCTGCAGCCGGGATCCAGGTGGGGATCCTGGGGAAAGAGGAACGCTGCTGCGGGGAGCCTCTACGCCGCCTGGGGAATGAATATCTCTATCGTCAAGCTGCACTTTGGAATATCGAGAAATTCCGCTCCTATGGCGTTAAGAAGGTCGTCACGACCTGCCCGCATTGTTTCAACACCCTCAAGCGTGATTACCGAGAGTTAGGAATGGAGTTGGAGGTCGAGCACTACACGGTCTTCCTGGACCGGTTGATGAGAGAAGGAAGACTGAAACTCAATTCTGAAGAGTTTGATTGCACTTATCATGACTCATGTTACATCGGCCGGTACCAGGACATTTTTGATCAACCCCGCCGCATGTTGGAGGTAGCCGGTGGCCATGTCCACGAAATGAGCAAGAACCACCAGGAAAGTTTTTGCTGTGGGGGCGGCGGTGGGCGTGTCCTGGCCGAGGAAAAGAGAGGCCGGCGAATTAGCGTCGAACGGATTGGAATGGCCCAGGCTACGGGCACCCCAACACTTGTCTCGAATTGTCCTTTCTGCCTGACCATGTTCGAGGATGGCATTAAAACCGGTGGTGCGGAAGGAAATTTACAAGTGCGGGATCTGGCCGAGGTGATTGCTGAAAGGATTCGTGCGTAGTATGGAACTCTATAGTGTTCCAAGCAATATGTACAAGCTGGATGGCGGTGCCATGTTCGGGAATGCTCCCAAAGTCTTATGGGAACGCTGGATCCCGGCCGATGAGCAGAACCGCATCCGTATGGCCACCCGCCCTTTACTAGCTATCACTAAAAATGCCACCATCTTATTCGAAGCCGGCATCGGTGCTTATATGGAACCGCGTTTACGCGAGCGATTCGGAGTAGATGAGCCCGAGCACATGCTCTTGAAAAATTTGGCCGCCAAAGGTATTTTCCCCGAACAGGTGACTCATATTTTCTTGACCCATCTGCATTTCGATCATGCCGGCGGACTTTTGAGCGCTTGGGAAGAAGGCCATGAGCCCGAACTTCTTTTCCCCAATGCCCGCTATTATGTCAGTGCAGCCGCCTGGGAACGGGCCAATCACCCTCTGCAGCGTGATAGAGCCTCCTTCATTCCTATTCTCAACCAAAAACTGGACTTGTCCAACCGATTAATGTTGATCAATCCGGAGGATTCTTTCACGTTCGATGAATTGCGCTTGGACTTTTTTCTGAGTGAAGGTCACACTCGGGGTCTGTTATGTTTCAACATCCACTATGACGGAGAGCGGATGGTATATGCATCTGACTTGGTTCCTGGGAGGCCATGGGTTCACCTGCCGATCTCGATGGGTTACGACCGCTTTCCCGAGCTGTTGATCGAAGAGAAGACCCGCCTCCTGGTCACATTGGAAAAAGAGAATGGTTGGATTTACTACACTCACGACCCCGAGATGGCTCTCTCCAAGGTCAGGTACGATGTTGAGCATAAAACTTACACGGCCATAGAACCACAGGCTGGATTGAATCTCGGCCCACGGTAGCCGTTCTTGTGGAGAAATAAATGTACGATTCGAAATTCCTGAAGGACTTGCGCCAGCGTCTCTCCGAGTGGGAAAAGGGTACCCTGGCTGAGACGCTCCGCCGCACCCCTGAACGCCAACCCCGTTTCATCACCGCTTCCTCTGAGGAGGTGAATCGCGTCTACACGCCGCTCGATCTGGACGGGTTCGATTATGAAAAAGAACTGGGCCTGCCGGGAGAATATCCCTTCACCCGCGCAGTTCATGCCACCGGTCAGCGCGGCCGCATGTGGACCATGCGCATGTTCGCCGGCTTTGGGACAGCCGAGGAATCCAATATCCGTTATAAATATTTACTCGAGCAAGGCGGTACAGGCCTCTCGATTGCCTTTGATTTACCCACCTTGATGGGGATTGACACGGACGCACCCGAAGCCGAAGGCGAATTTGGCACCTGCGGAGTGGCGGTCAGCTCGCTGGCGGATATGGAGATTCTCCTGGATGGCATTCCACTGGATAAGATATCCACCTCCATGACCATTAATTCTCCCGCTGCGGTTATATGGGCAATGTATATGGCCGTCGCTGAAAAACAAGGAGTCTCACCGGTCCAACTGCGCGGTACTATCCAGAACGACATCCTGAAGGAATACATCGCCCAGAAGGAGTATATCTTTCCGCCCGAGCCATCCATGCGTTTGGTGGTGGATACAATGGAGTTTGGCTCCAAAACAGTGCCGCAGTGGAACACCATCTCCATCTCGGGTTATCATATCCGGGAGGCCGGCAGCACGGCAGCCCAGGAACTGGCCTTTACTCTGGCGGATGGAATGGAGTATGTGCGTTGGGGGATCGCTCGAGGTATGGACGTGGACGAGTTCGCTCCCCGTCTCTCTTTCTTCTTCAATGCTCACAACGACTTCTTTGAAGAGATTGCCAAGTACCGGGCCGCTCGCCGGATCTGGGCCCGCGAGATGCACGACAACTTCAAAGCCAGGGACCCGCGTTCATGGCTTCTGCGTTTCCACACTCAAACAGCCGGGATGACCCTTACAGCTCAGCAGCCCGAGATCAACGCCGTACGAGTGGCCATCCAGGCTCTGGCAGCCGTCCTGGGCGGGACACAATCCCTGCATACTAATTCCATGGACGAAGCCTTGGCCGTCCCTTCTGAGCAGGCTGCCACCATCGCCCTGCGCACGCAGCAGATCATTGCAGCCGAGTCCGGTGTTGTCAACACGGTGGATCCGCTGGGCGGGTCCTTCTTCGTCGAGACCTTAACGAACCGGCTGGAATCTCAGGCGCATGAGTATTTTCGGCGTATCGACGAAGCCGGCGGTGTACTTCCGGCCATTGCCCAGGGCTTTTTTCAACAAGAAATTTCTGATGCCGCCTACACGTACCAGCGCGAGATCGATGAACACGTCCGCACCATCGTGGGGGTAAACGACTACCAGGATAACAAACCCATCACCATCCCATTGGTCGAGATGGATCCCGTCGGATACGCTCGCCAGATGGAGCGTATACGCAAGCTGCGCCTTGAACGCGATAATGGGCGGGTCGGGCAATGCCTCGACGGGCTGCGCTTGGCGTGCCAGGGGACTGAGAATACCATGCCGCACCTATTGGATTGCGTGCGGAGTTATGCCACCTTGGGTGAAATTATAGGTGTAATGAAATCTGTGTTCGGGAAATATACTGAGCCGACCTGGATCTAAGAATAGATCTAAGAATATTGGAGAAGCAGGATGAAAATACTGGTTTGTGTCAAACAAGTGCCCGACATGGAGTCGGCTTTCCGGATCAACGCAGAGGGCACCTGGCTGGAGGAGCGTGATCTCGCCTTCCGCATGAACGAGTACGATGAATACGCGCTCGAACAGGCCATCCGGGTCAAAGAACAAGAAGGCAATGCTCCTGACGTCACCGTTCTTTCCATCGGCCCGGCCCGCGTCGGGGAAGCCTTAAAGAAGGGCCTGGCCATGGGCGCCGACCGCGGTGTGCATATCCAGGACGATCTGGCTTACCAGAAAGATTCTTTCCAGATTGCTTCCGTCATCGCCGCCTTTGCCAGGGATA
>Ga0153915_10006837_pt1 | contig 10727 bp, 7 predicted proteins | sample Opewatmetagenome_2_FD_107003 | JGI IMG/M metagenome (GOLD analysis project Ga0153915, IMG submission 107003) | Freshwater wetland microbial communities from Ohio, USA - Open water 3 Core 3 Depth 3 metaG | ecosystem: Environmental > Aquatic > Freshwater > Wetlands | place: USA: Ohio, Lake Erie...
AGACAGCTCGTGGTTCGGAGAGAGAAGTTGCGATACTACCGTCGCTCATGCGGATGAGTTATGGCTTCTTTGCCGTCGCCCGTCGCCATTTATACTGCGGGTGACCTTCATCGAGGCCGCGTCCGGTCTTTGCCAGCGCGCCGGCCCTCCTGATGTCGTTCAATACTGAATCCAGAACACCGTTGACGAATTTGCCACTCCGCTGTGTGCTGAAGAGCTTTGCCAGTTCGATGGCCTCGTTCATGGACACTTTCGGAGGGATCTCCTTGAAGTACATTAGTTCGCAGATTCCCATCCGCAGGATGATTCGATCCAGGAGCGCGACGCGCTTGACGTCCCAGTTATTCAATTTGCCGCGAATAATCCTGTCGAAATCCACTCGATGTTCAATGGTCTTGGCCACCAGCCGCTTTGCGAACTCGTGGGCCGGTTTGTGGTCTTCAAGAGGCGGGAGGATTGTTCGGATCACATGGTCCAGAGTATCGCCCGAGAGCTCATACGCATAGAGCGCCTGGACGACCTTCTCGCGAATGATCCGCCGCCGCATCACCTTCTGCGGTGCCTGAACAGCATCGCCCTCATCACTCTTCGACGTCTCTCGATCCGCCTGCGCTTTCATGGTACCAGTGTGATACGTGGTGCGTGATTCATGGGATGATGGTCGATCAACACATCGGTCTGGAAGGCCTCACGAATTCTGAACTGGGTGAGCACTTCCTTGGGGGTGCCAATTGCCAGCAGGGAGCCGCAGACGAGAATCGCGATCCTGTCGCTGTACGATGCCGCAAGGTTCAGGTCATGGGACACCGAAATCACGGTCAGCCCTGATTTGGTGTTGAGCCGCTTCAGAATTCTGAACACATCGACCTGGTGGGCGATGTCGAGATGGGCATTGGGTTCGTCGAGAAGGATAATTTCAGGCTGCTGCGCCAGCGCGCGCGCGATGTAGACTCGTTGCCGCTCTCCGCCCGAGAGTGCAGTAATAGGCTTCTCAGCGAGGTGCCCCGTGTCCGTTAGCTGCATCATGCTCAGGGCGATTTCACGGTCGTGCGCATTCTCGAACAGCGAGCCCCGTGTATGCGGCGAGCGACCCATAAGGACAACCTCGGCGACTGTATAGGGAAACTGAGGGGTCGGTTCTTGTGGGACGAACGCGATCTTCCGGGCGAGTTCCGCTCTCGAATAGCTGCCAAGGTCTTTACCGTTCAGAAGAATCCGCCCCCGGTCGGGAAGAAGAATCCTGTCCAACAGACGCAACATCGTCGTTTTGCCTGAACCATTGGGGCCAACCAGCGTCAGGAATTCTCCTGTGTGAACCTCGAGGGAAACGTCGTGAACGGTTGGGACATTCTGCGTGTAACTGAAAGAAATGGTATGAACGGCGAGAGCACTCATCATAGATCCGAAGAACTGGGCCCGGAATCCCGACACCCTGTCGGGACGGTATGGGGAAGCGCACATCTGACTTAACGTAGGGAAAAAGAATGAGGAAGGCAAGGACCCCGGCAATGAGCGATATCCCCAGGCATTGCAGTGCCGGTCTAGGAACGCTTGAGAAGATAGACAAACAGCGGCGCGCCGATGGCGGCGGTCACCGCGCCAACGGGGATTTCAGCAGGCGATAATACTACGCGGGCGAGCAGATCCGCAAGAATCATAAAGGAGGCGCCCACAAGCAGTGACGCGGGAAGCAGAACGCGGTGGTCGGGCCCGAAAAGCATCCTGCACACATGGGGGATGATAAGCCCGACGAATCCCACAACTCCGCTGACCGAGACTGCAAGTCCGGTGATCAATGACCCGGCGAGGTAGGAGAAGCGCTTCAGGGAGGGGACGTTGATACCTAACTGCATGGCCGATTCCTCGCCGGTGGCAATGAGATTATAGGCTTTGGCATTGAGGAGAAGGAAGATCGAAGTCGCGAGCAAGGCGGGACCGACGATGGCTATTGATTCCATCCTTGCGTTGCTGAGATTTCCCATAAGCCACAGAAATGCGTTGCGCATCTCCTGGTTTGAGACGGCGATGATCAGAAGAACGGCGGCATTGAAGAATGCACCTATCATGACCCCGGACAAGAGCAGGGTGTATGTGTCCAGCTGCCCGCGACGGTGGGCGAGCAGATAGACCAGAAGCATCACGGCCGCCGAGCCAACAAACGATGCCACCGGAGTCGTGATCACACTCGCTCCGAGGGAGAGTGACAGAGCAACAAGCGCCCCGACCGTTCCGCCACTGGAGATGCCAAGGATGTACGGTTCTGCGAGCGGGTTGCGCAGAAGTGCCTGGAACACAAGGCCTGCAACTGAAAGGCCGGCACCGACGATCATTGCGAGCAGCACACGGGGCAGCCGGAGACCCACAACAATCGTCCGCTCCGGCGCCGGTACGGCGTCGCTCCCGGTGAGAGCGCCAAAGACGTGCGAAAGCGGCACGCCAACGCTTCCGAACGACAACCCGATGACAACAAAGATTGTGAGAACAGCGCTGAGCAATACCACAATCCCGGCGAGCCGCCCCGCTGTCAGGGGAGTCCGTTGATGGCGTGCGCGGAATGTCATGCCTTGTCTCCCCGGCCGGCGGCCACCGACTTCCATAACGCCCGGACCAGCATTTCTATCCCTTTGCCGGTGACAGCTGAAATCGGGTAGACAGGGATCTTGCCGAATTGTACCTTCTTCAGCTGCTTCAATCGGGTCTCGTCCACAATGTCGATCTTTGTCAGCGCAATCAGACGCGGCTTCTTGGCAAGCGCCTTGTTGAACTCCGTCAATTCGTTCAATAGCGCTGCGTAGTCGTCCTTGATCTCGTCGCGACCGGCTTCCAAAAGAATGACCAGAACGCTTGTCCGTTCAATGTGCCGGAGAAACTGAACTCCCAGCCCCTTCCCGAGATGTGCCCCCTTGATGAGGCCCGGGATGTCCGCCACAACGAAGCTCTTCCCCATGTCGACGCGGACGATCCCCAGATTCGGCACCAGCGTTGTGAACGGATAATCGGCGATTTTCGGGCGTGCTGCGGAGATGACAGAGATGAGAGTTGACTTTCCGGCATTGGGGAAGCCGACGAGCCCGACGTCAGCGAGGAGTTTCAGCTCGAGCTCGATAACCCGCTCCTCACCTTCCTCCCCGATTTCATATCTCCTCGGAGCTTGGTCTGTCGATGTGGCGAACTCCGCATTTCCGCGTCCTCCGCGTCCGCCGCGAGCCACAACAACTGTTTCTCCGTCTCTGACCAGATCTGCCAGTAGTTCACCGGTGGAAGCATCCCGAAGGAGGGTCCCCACCGGCACTTCGAGCAGCAAGTCCTCTGCACTCCTGCCGGTTTTCGTCGACCCCATTCCGTGCTCGCCTCGCTTTGCCTTGTAGTTTCGCTTGTACTGAAAATCCAGGAGTGTTGTAAGATGCCTGTTTGCACGGAGCACCACAGAACCGCCGCGGCCGCCGTTTCCCCCGTTGGGGCCCCCTTTCGGGACGAATTTCTCACGACGGAAACTGACAGCACCGGTACCTCCGTTCCCTGCCTTGACGCTTATCGTGGCAAGATCAAGGAACTTCATGCGTTTCCTTCCTGGGTAAACCGGCTTCGCACCGTCTTGCTCAGTTCCTTCAATTCAGGAGTCGATGGGTCCAGGTCGTTGATCTCGCACAACTGATCCAGATACGCGGAGGCTTCTGTCCAGGTCCGGAGGCTGTTTAGCGCTGAGACGATCGTGCGGTAGTATTCGCTATCGCCCATGAACACGTTCTTGGTCAATCGGTCGCGCAGCTCGAAGGAAATCGTGGTGTTAAGGTCGGGGAGACTAGCCTGAGGTTTGGCAGCATGATCCGGCCGGTTGCGGAGTCCCGCGAACGTCAGTGAGAGAGGGATATTTTTCTGGGTCGGCTGATCGCCAGCCGCCGGGGGAGTGTCCGGCTCGCGTGTGGCCGGCGAGGGAGAAAGCTCTTCGATCCGGGGGCGAACATCCATCGCTTGTTGCCGGGCTTTCGCCTGGCCAAGGTACAGATCCTCGATAAGCTCGGCGAAATCGTTCAGCGTCAGCTCCTCGGTATTTCGTATCTGGCAGATGTTCTCTATGTATTCCCGCATGATTCTCATCTTCTTGTCATCGAGGAAGACGAGAATTGGCTTGATGGGGACAGGAATGTTGGCCGGTGTGTCCGTCAGGAGCAGGAAATCGTAGATCGGTTTTGCGAGCGCTGCCAGTTCCATCGCGGAGTGCTGGCGAACTACCTGGTCGTCGATCTTGGTCAAGAGAGTCTTGAACTCTTCGATCCCGATGATATCGTCTGTGCGCGACTGCAACGCGCGCTCCAGAAGCGTTGGTAAGTAGGCGTAGTCGGCAAAATGGTCTAGCTTCGCGATGATATCTGACACGCCAACGCTGGTAGTGTCCTGATATACAAAACTCGCCAGCGTCCATTGGGGTCGGCACAGATAGTTTTCCAGGAAATGGACGGCGTTGTCGACCATCGTGAGATATTCTTCGCGTGGGAAAGTGTAGTTGTCTGCGAGCCCCCGAAGGAAGTGTTTCGTGAGCTTCTGAACGCCGGTTGCATTTCTGTTGACGTTTCTGAGCGACGGTGCGTTGTCGAAGTCGCGTTCAATCCAGCGGACAACCTCGGCACGAAGATAGGCTTTCACACCCCGCGGTATGTCAGCCATGATGACTTCCTGCAAGACAATGCTCTCCTGCGACCCGATGGTCCGACTCGCCACCGTCTGAATGATCAGTTCAGTCTCACGCTCGAGCATAGTCTTCACAATTTCTTCTTCAGGACCAACTTCACGCGATCGATTTCCTTTCGTGCTGCTGTCTTGTATGTGGCGTCAATTCCGGGTCGGTCGACGATCTGCTGATACATTGTCAGCGACTGGTCGTAGCGTCCCATCTTCTCGTACGACTGCCCTGCCATGTACAGCGAATTGGCTGTCCAGTCGATCTTACCTTTCTTGGTGACAAGATAGGGGACCTTCAGAAAATCCAGGATGGCCTGCTGAAAATCACCTTTGTTGTAATTTGCATCGGCGATATAGTAGCGGATCTCCCCTTCGAGATCGCTTCCGGCTTCGTCCAGAAGGCTCTGCAGATGAAGCACGGCCTGGTCAAAGTAGCCGAGGCGGTTGTAGAGAATGCCGATCTTGATCTTCTTGTCAAACGCATCATCGCTGTTCGGATAGAGTTCGAGGTACTTGCGTGTCAGCGAGAGTGCGGCGTCATACGCGCTTGCGGCATCATATGTCTCGATGAGGTTGCTCATGGCCAGCGGTTGCAGTGCCGCGTCGGTTTTCGGATTGTCCATGACTTGTTTGTAGTGCCGGATCGCCTCGTCCCATTTCTCCGCATTGTAGTAGATATTTCCCAGTGCAAAATAGGCGCGCGGAATGATCTCCGCCTGGGGATGTTCCCTGATCAACCTGTCGAGCTGTCCGATGGCTTCCTGGGGCTTCTCGGTCGCCTCGAGCGTCTTCCCGATCCAGTAGTGTGCAACGGGGGCTGCCGCAGTCTCCTCATATTTGCCGGTGACCGCCTGGAACGATTTCAAAGCCTTTCCGTAATCTTCCTGAGCGAAGTAGTAGTTTCCTCGTTCGAGCTCGAACGTCGACAGGTCTTCGTCTGTCTCCTTGTACTTCTTTCCGAAGGCGGCGACATCTCTATCGACTGTGCCTGGCCCGTTGGCGCGCAACCGGGCGATGATGATTCTCGCCTCACAGTACTGCCGGTCAGCGACTGTCGTCGATGCCTGTGCGAGCATCGTGTATTGTCGTATCGCATCGGCGTAATCTCCACGATCAAACAGGAGCTGTGCAATGTCGCGAGTTGCTCCTATGCCAGGCGCCGCTGCCTCTGCCTGGCGGAAATACGTGGCCGCATTGTCAAGTGATCCCTCGTCGCGGTAGATCAACCCCAGTGTCATGCAGGCTTCGCCGGCCAGCGGACCTGATTGTTCGTGATTGAGGAGCTCAAAGAGTTCCTTCTTCGCTTCCGCGCTCTTTCCGCTCAGGTGAAATGATTTTCCGAGCGCAAGCAACAGTGATGGGTCAACCTCCTCATTTGTAAGGGGATCGTCACTTCTCTCCTGGAGGAGGGCTGTATAGAGGGAAATTGCAGCAGTATAATTGCCCGACGCGGCATGGGCGTCCGGGAGGTTTCTTCTCGCCGTCCCGGCGGCGGCGGTATACCAAAAGTCGTTGGCAAGTTGTTGGTACAGCTCTGCAGCGCGCGCTGGATCCCCTTTCGTGAGAAGGATGTTGGCCGCCGAGAGGAGCACTGAGGGGGCATGTTCGCCGGAAGGATAGGAGCTGATGTACGCGGTTGCTTCTGAGAGGGCTGAATCAGGAAGTCCGAGTTTCTGAAGGAGTGTGATGCGCCGGTATGCCGCCTCCTGGGCCGGACGCGAAGAGGAATTCCCGGCCATGATGTTTGCGTATGTTGCGAGCGCTGCAGTTGCGCTGTCGGCACCTTCTTCCAGACTGCCTAACGTAAGGAGACATTCCTCTCGATTCGGGTGGTTCAGCAGGAGGGGGGGCATTTCGTTGTATGCCACCCACGCCTCTGCAAGCGATGTTGATCTCAAATTGAATACTGCGAAGGCCGCTTCCGCAGCCCGTGCATCCGCAGGATAAACTCTCAGGAACATTTGAAAGCCCTCGATTGCTCTGGGCTTTGCCGTTCCGTCGTTCTTGCTCAGATACTCATAGCAGCGAGAGCGCAAGAAGAGTGCGTCTGCAATCTTCGGCTCCCTGAGGCCGGCGTTCAGGGCATTCGTGAATTGTGTCGCGGCTGCCTGGAAATTCTTAAGATCGCTGAAGTAGATTTCGCCGAGACGAAAAGCGAGCATCGCTTTTTCCTGCTCAACCACAACATCGCCGATGAGGAGCGCCAGTTTTTCGAGTCCGGCATCCTTGTCCTTTGCCTCATACGTTTCAATCCTGCGGACACGGTCTTCAGCTTGAGATCGGAGCTCCGATGCCGGGTATTTTTCAATCAGTTCTCTGTGCGTTGCAAGCGCGCGTTCTGTTTCCCGAAGCTGCTCATAACAGCGCCCTGCCCCGAGGAGCGCATCGTCGACGTATGCAGACTGTGCTGCGCGCGCTGTAAGGAGTTCGTACCAGGTTGCAGCTTTCCGCGGGTCTTTGAGTTGCTTTTCCGTAAGAGTGGCCAGGCGGAAGAGAACATCGGGGGTCGACGGATCGTCGGGGTACTGGTCGACGAACGAGTTGAATTGTTGCGCTGCCTGCAAAGGATTGTTCTGGTCGAGCGCGTTCAGTGCAAGCCTGATGAGGGCGCGCCTCCGGTAACGATCTGATGCTCCAGATTTCAGGATCTGATTGCATACTTCGTTGGATCGGCGGAAGTTCTTCCCCCTGCTTGCTGCCTCGGCGATTTTCCCGAGGACCTGGCTTGCGCGAGCGTCCCGTGGAAATGTTGTGGAGAATTTTTCGTATGCAGTCACAGCATTCGGAAAATCCTTGAGTGCGGTATATGCGTCGCCGGTCCCAATCATGGCCTCCCTGGCCAGCAGCGAATCGGGAGAGGTCTTTTCAGATGCGGCCTTCTTGAAATGATCCACCGCTTCGAGGTTCTTCCCTTGGGCGGCGAGGAGCTTCCCAAGAAACAGATGCGCTCCCTGCGCGGCAGCAGATGATTTGTACTTATTCAGAATCTCGCGGTAGCTCGCCTCCGCTTGGTCGATCTTTCCCGTTGTCTGTGAGATGTTGCCCAGGATCAGGAGTGCCTGGGCCTTTGCATCCGGCGATGGGTCACCTTCGATCACCCGCTTCAATTCGCTCTGGGCCTGATCCAGATTCCCCTCCTCGAAATACATCCGGGCGAGTTCAGTCCGAGCTTGCATTACCGCCCCGCTCGTGGGGTATTCCTGCAGGACGATGCGCAGCACGCGACGGGCAATGTCTTTTTCGCCGGCGAGCGAAAAGAACCGCGCCGCCTGCACAAGCGCATCCGGTGCAGACTTGTGCTTCGGATGGAATACCTTTACCCGCTCAAATGCTAGTGCTGCCTCCCGGTAGTTGCTGATTGCGGCATACGATTCGCCAACGTTCCACCAAGCCTCCGGAGCTTTAGGGTTTTCCTGATACGTCAGGGCAAATGTCTGAAATGTCAGACGTGCGTCGTCGTACTTCTTCAGTTTGAGTTGAGTCAGTCCAAGATAGAACCGCGCTTCAATCCCCTGCGGAGTTGTGGAATAGCTGCCGATAAACTGCTTCAACTGCTCGCCAGCAAGGTCGAAAAGCCCATCATTATAGAGATTGATTGCGAGTTTGAAGTCGGCGTTTTCCTTTGTGTTTTGACAGAGGAGTGCCGTGGGCAGGAATAGGAGGAAGGCAACTGTGAATCCGACAATGCGCGCGCGCATAGACCTGAGGCTCGTGAATGGCAGCTAAAAGTACGACTTTATTCCGAGGGGTGCAAGGAGGCGGGAAACACAAAGGCACGAAGCCACGTCGGTGTGGAAGGATGAAATTTCTACCCTTGCCGTCTCCGTGTGGCTTCGTGCCCTCGTTGTGAATTTTCGGATCAGACCAATTTTGCTCTCAGGTATTCCCTGTTCATTCGCGCAATGTGCGCCACAGAGATCTGCTTCGGGCACTCCGCTTCACACGCGTACGTGTTTGAGCAGGCTCCGAAACCCTCGGCGTCCATTTGCGCGACCATTGCCTCGACGCGCTCTTTCCGCTCGGCGTGTCCCTGCGGAAGGAGTGCCAGTTGCGATACTTTTGCCGCCACGAAAAGCATCGCAGATCCGTTCTTGCACGCCGCGACGCACGCGCCACATCCGATGCATGCAGCCGCATCCATTGCCTCCTCGGCATGATGTTTCGGCACGATCACCGCGCCGGCATCGGGGGCTTGGCCTGTCTTCACCGAGATGAACCCTCCGGCCTGCATGATCCGGTCGAGCGCGGTTCGATCGACGATCAGATCTTTGATCACCGGGAACGGCCGCGCTCGCCACGGCTCGACGGTGATCTCATCGCCATCCTTGAACAAGCGCATCCGGAGCTCGCAGGTCGCAACTCCTTTGTGAGGACCGTGCGCCCGGCCGCTGATCATCAGTCCGCAGCTCCCACAGATTCCCTCCCGGCAGTCATGGTCGAACGCAATTGGCTCGACCCCACCTTTGACGAGATTCGTGTTGACGATGTCCAGCATTTCCAGGAACGATGCGTCAGGAGTGATGTTCTCCGCACGGTATGTCTCAAACCGCCCTCTGTCGTTGCGGCTATTCTGACGCCATACTTTCAGTGTGAAATTCATGAGACACTCCTCATTTATAGCTTCTCTGAGACGGTTTGACGTATTCGAATTTCAATAGCTCCTTGTGGAGCTTCGGGGATTTCTTCTCACCGGTGTACTCCCAGGCGGCGACGTAGCTGAAGTTCTTATCGTCCCGCTTCGCTTCTCCTTCTTCCGTCTGGTATTCCTCGCGGAAGTGTCCGCCGCACGATTCGTTGCGATGGAGGGCGTCCTGTGCCATCAGTTCGCCGAGCTCGAGGACGTCCACGACGCGAGCGGCGCGCTCGAGTTCTGCATTCAATGAGTCCGCCGTGCCGACCACCTTCAGGTCGCTCCAGAAGGCCTCCCGGATCTTCGGTATTACCTGCAATGCCTTCTTTAGACCGGCCCGGTTGCGCCCCATCCCCACATAACTCCACATCACCTTGCCCAGCTCCTTGTGGAACTCGTCCGCGGTCTTCTTTCCGTTGATCGACATCAGCTTGCCGATCCGCGCTTCGACTTCCGCATGCACTTGTTTGAACTCCGTATCATCGGTTTTCACCGGTTTGAACTTCGTGGTCGCCAGATAATCTCCGATTGTATAGGGAAGAATGAAGTAGCCGTCGGCCAGCCCCTGCATCAATGCACTTGCGCCGAGGCGATTGGCACCGTGGTCGGAGAAGTTCGCCTCGCCGATAACGTAAAGGCCCGGGATGGTGCTCATCAGGTTGTAGTCGACCCAGAGACCGCCCATCGTATAATGGACTGCCGGGTAGATGCGCATGGGAGTCTTGTACGGGTCTTCGGCCGTGATTTCGTGGTACATGTCAAACAGGTTACCATACTTTTCCTCGATCCACGCTTTGCCGTTCCGCTTGATTGCATCGGCAAAGTCGAGGTAAACGGCGAGTCCCGTCGGCCCGACACCAAAGCCATTGTCGCACATCTCCTTCGCACGGCGCGACGCGACGTCACGCGGTACCAGGTTCCCAAATGACGGGTACATCCGTTCGAGGTAGTAATCGCGCTCGTCTTCGGGGATATCCTCCGCCCGACGCTTGTCACCTTTCTTCTTTGGGACCCAGATCCGTCCGTCGTTCCTGAGGCTTTCGCTCATCAGCGTCAGTTTCGACTGGTAGTCGCCGCTCTGCGGAATGCAGGTCGGGTGGATCTGCGTAAAACAGGGGTTACCGAAGAGCGCCCCTCTTTTATATGCCCGCCAGATTGCAGTGGCGTTGCTGGCCTTTGCCATCGTCGAAAGATAGAAGGTGTTAGCGTAGCCGCCTGTTGCCAAGACCACTGCGTCAGCGGCGTATGCTTCGAGTTTCCCCGTGACCAGGTCCCGTGCGATGATGCCGCGAGCCTGACCGTTCACGACAACCAGGTCGAGCATTTCGCGGCGGGGATAGAATTTCACCTTGCCGAGGCCGATCTGACGGCTGAGGGCCGAGTATGCGCCAAGGAGAAGTTGTTGACCAGTCTGCCC
>Ga0153915_10006838_pt1 | contig 10726 bp, 9 predicted proteins | sample Opewatmetagenome_2_FD_107003 | JGI IMG/M metagenome (GOLD analysis project Ga0153915, IMG submission 107003) | Freshwater wetland microbial communities from Ohio, USA - Open water 3 Core 3 Depth 3 metaG | ecosystem: Environmental > Aquatic > Freshwater > Wetlands | place: USA: Ohio, Lake Erie...
GATGTGCGCGGCTCGTCTCGGCCATCTGGTTTGCCCTGAGCGTGCTGGCTTCCCCCTTCCTCTTTGTCAAAGGGGAAGGGGGACTGAGGGGGATAGGAAATTAGAAGGCCAGTCGGCCAACAGACAACGTTTAGACTAGTGCGCGTCGCGATCGCATCGTGGATGGTCTCGCAATGACAATGGTGCAAAGGAGACGAGAGCCAAGCTGAGTCATCCAGCCCATTGACTTCGCCCGTAGACGTGCCTAAAATAGATTGACAGTCGGAACAGGCGTCCAGCCGGGCGCCGGGCTATACAGGCAACGGAACAAGAGCCGTGGGACCATCGGTCTCACGGCTTTTCTAATATGCGAAGAGAAGACAGATGAGGGCCGGCCAACCGAAGAAGCTGAGCAAGACGCGCGCGGCCACGGTCTCCGTGGCGTCGAACAGCGCGCTCATCGCGTTGAAGCTGGCGGCCGGGATCGCCACCGGCAGCGTCAGCATCTTTGCTGAGGCCATCCACAGTCTGCTGGACCTGGCTGCGGCGGGCATCGCCTTCTTCAGCGTGCGCCTGTCCGACCGGCCGGCGGATGCGCAACACCCCTTCGGCCACGGCAAGATCGAGGCGGTGAGCGGTTTCGTCGAGGCCATCCTCATCGTCGGCGCCAGTGCGGCTATCTTCTGGCAGGCGGCCAACCGCATCCGCACCGGGGCCGGCATCGAGTTCGCCGAGGCCGGCATCGCCGTCATGGTCGCCTCGATGGTGGTCAATATCTTCGTCTCGCGCTGGCTTTACCATGCCGCCCGGGCGACCGATTCGCTGGCGCTCGAGGCGGACGCTGGCCACCTCTGGGCGGACGTGTTCTCATCGCTGGCGGTCGTCATCGCCCTGATCGTCGTGCGCCTCACCGGCGTCAAGATACTCGACCCCCTCGTGGCCATCGGCGTCGGCGTGTACATCCTCAAGATCGCCTATGACCTGCTGCGCAAGTCTTTCGGCATGCTCATCGACGAGAGCCTGCCACCCGCCGACCAAGCCGAGATCAAGCGCTGCATTGAGGAGCACACCCGCCTTCTGGTGGGCTATCATGAGCTCCGCACGCGCAAGCTGGGCAGCCAGCACCAGATCGACCTGCACCTGGTGATGCCGCGCGACGCCACGGTGGCCGAGACCCACGAGCTGTGCGACCACCTCGAGAGCGACCTCAGATCGCGCATCCCGCGCGCCGAGATCACGATCCACGTTGAGCCTTGCCCGGACGAGTGCGCGACGTGCGCTGCCGCTTGCAGCTTACCTGGCCGCGGCCACGCCACGACGGCGTGACCGGGTGACCCTAGTGGGCTAGGCTTGTTGCAGCGATAGCGTGAAGTAGAAAGTCGAGCCCTTGCCGGGATCAGACTCGACCCAGATGCGGCCGCCGTGGGCCCCGACCAGGATCCGGCAGACTTTCAATCCGAGGCCGGTACCCTCCACGCTCACCGTTGCCAGGCGTTCGAAGCTCTGGAACAGCCTGGCCTGGTCTTCCCGGCTCATCCCCACTCCCTGGTCGGTGACCGTGACCAGCGCTTGCCCTTCCTGACGTACGGCCCTCACGCTCACGTCCCCGCCATGCGGCGAATACTTGATCGCGTTGTCGATCAAGTTGTAGAGGATGCGCTCCAGCCGGATCTTGTCGGCGGGCACCGGCGGCAGCTCACTCGAGACTTCGGTCAGGATTCGGTGCACCGCCGACTTGTGTTCGAGCCTCCTTACCACGCTCTGCAACGACCGGGCAAGGTCCACGGGCTCGCTGCGCAGCACCAGCCGGCTGGCCTGCTGTCGGGACAGTTCGAGCAAGTTGTCGATCATGGCAGACAGGCCGTCCGCCTCGGCAGCCGCGTCCTGGAGCAGTTGACGCTGGTCGGACTCAGAGATTCCGCCACCGGCTACCGTCGCCAGCGCGCCGACGATGACGGTCAGCGGGTTCTTCAGCTCGTGGGAGACCATCCCGAGGAAATCGTCTTTCAGCCGCTCTGCCTGTTTGCGTTCAGTGATGTCCACCAGACTGGAAAGGAGCAACCGCTCCTCGCCGAGGTTGATCGTCTCCAGCGAGCAAACGGTGTCTACCAGCCGCCCGTCCTTCCGACGGAACCTTAGCTCCTGGTTACGGAACTCGCCTCTTTCCGTCAGCTCCCGGAGGATGTCTGTCCGCTGGTTGGCGTCGAGGTAGATGTTGAAATCAGTAGTCTTCTTGCCGACCAGCTCGCCCCGGCTGAACCCCAGGAGACGCTCGTAGCTTTCATTCACATCAAGGAAAGTGCCGTCGCCCACCCGCGTGATGGCCAGCGCCGCCGGGCTGGACCGGAAGGCCTTGTTGAAGCGCTCTTCACTCTCCTTCAGGTTCCGGTAGAGTATGTCCTGCGGCCTGGTCAGCGTGGTCTCGACAAACGCGACATAGACCAGACTGAAGGTGCCGATCTGCAGAAGATGGCCGACCATGTTGGTAATGCCGAACGGATCAGTGTAGAGCGTGAAGGCCAGCCCGGTGCCCACCGACAAGCTCAGTGAAAGCACCATCGCTCGCAGCACGCCGCGCTCAAAGTGTCGCCGGTTAACGACAAGGAGGCCGATCGCCCCGAGCAGCATGACGCAGATGATATAGTCACTGATCACTTTGAAGGGCGTCAGACCAACCCCTTCCACGTAGGTGACCGGGAAGCTCTTCCAGTAGAAGACCGAGAGGATGACCAGGACGGTGGCCGCCGAGTAGGCGGCGAACGCGAGCCCGGTATTGAGCTTGCGCCTGATGAACAGAGGTGCCACGAGCATTGACACGCTGAGCAGGTACCGGCTGGCGATGTACAGCGTCGGTCCCAGGTTGCCGTACTTGGGAAACACCCCCATGTTCTTGTTACCGAGCAGGTGCAGGAAGTCCAGGAGGCCAAAGAACAGGAAGGCGATGCTGACGAAGAGCAGGTAGTGGTTGTCCAGGCGGCGCCGCCCGTTCCAGACCACGATGAAAACACTCACCGCGATCAGCACGGTTAGGCCGTCGGCCAGGCTGTGAAAAAGCGGATAGTCCGCTCTGGCGGCGATGTAGGAGCCGGCGACGACCGCCGCGCCGGCCAGCACCAGCAGCACGACCTTCGTGAGCGCGACGCGTGGGGGCTTGGTTATGTGTGTTTGCGTGTCAGCGGGCACTCTTGCCATCGCGGCGGTCTGGGAAGACTCGACGTCATTCTACCACGCGTACTCACCGGTCTCCAAATCACAACCCTTGCCTGCTGGCTTCTTGAGTTTTGACTATTGAGTTTCCATCGTATTGACACTGCCTCGTGTACTCACTACAATGAGATTGCTGCTGTCAGCGCACTCGGGCCAGGAGCTGGCGTCACCCGGGAAGAAGGAGGCTGATCACTATTTGACCCAGGTTAAAGCGGGCGAGAACGAGAGCTTCGAGAGTCTACTAAAGCGGTTCAACAAGCGGGTCCAGCAGGATGGCATCCTCGCCGAGATCCGCCACCGGGAGTTCTTCGAGAAGCGCAGCGTCAAGCGCAAGCGCAAGGAAGCCGCCAAGCGGCGCAAGTCAGCCAGAGCCGCCAGCAAGTCGGTAGCAACGAGGTAGCTCGCGGTGGAAACCACCAACCTGAGAAGCAAGCTCGATAGCGATATCAAGCAGGCGCTGAAGAGCGGTAACGCAGTCAAAGTCACCGTCCTCCGCTCAGTAGTTGCCGCCATCGCCACCGCCGAGAGCGCGGCGCGCGATGAGTTTATCGACCAGATCCTGAAGAAGGCCGGTTTTCCGCATGGGCTTCGCACCGAGTTCAAGGAGTCCGACCAAGACTCCGAGGGTAGGCAACGCTTCGAGGCCACCTTGTCCGGGATCGATAGCGCTGAGATCGCTCGCCAGTCCAGGCTGGAGGAAGCTGCCGTCCTGGCCGTCATCTCAAAGCAGGCCAAGCAGCGCGAGGATAGTATCGCCGCTTTCCAACGGGGCAACCGCCCCGACCTGGTGGCCAAAGAAGAGGCGGAGCTCGTCATCTTGCGCGAGTATCTGCCCCAGGGGGCTACCCGCGAGGAGATCATGGCCGAGGCCCGCAAGGTCATCGCCGAGACCGGCGCCCAGGGGCCGCGCGACAAGGGCAAGGTCATGCCCAGGCTGGTCGCTCAGTTCAAGGATCGGGCCAACGGCCGCGTCATCAACGAGGTGGTCACCGAGCTTCTGAAGTAGCCATGCGCAGGATGTATTCGGGGAGCGACTGAAGGAGGGGCGGAAGCCCCTCTTCGTATTTTGAGATAACCGATGCATCGCGTTGAAGTCAGCCTGACCAGCCGCCTGCCGGACGCCCGCGGGCAGGGCCTCGTCAGGGACATTGCTGACCTCGGCATTACCTCGGTGACCGGCGCTCGCGTCGTGGATGTCTACTTCCTCGACGCCGAGTTGAGCGAAGCCGACGTCAACCGCATCGGCGGCCAACTCCTCGCCGATCCGGTCACGCAGGAGTACCGACTCGGCGCAACCGCGGCTGACGACGCTGTCCGCCGCGTCGAAGTGGCCTACAACCCGGGAGTAACCGATCCCGTCGAAGAGACGGTGATGAAGGCCGTGCATGATCTGGGCATCGAAGGGGTACGGGCGGTCAAGACGGCCAAGCTGTATCTGCTCGAAGGGGACGTCAGCCCCATCGAACTGGAGACGATCAGCCAGCGTCTCCTCGTCAACCCCATCATCCAGCGGGCCGTTGCGCCCGGGCAGTCCGTGTTCCCGGCCAACCCGACCTACAAGTTCCGGCTCAAGAGGGTCCGCATGCTCGGTCTCACCGGCACGCGCCTGGAGACTGTCCGTCGCGAGTTCGGTTTCGACAAGCGCGAGTTCGATGCCATCCTGGCCTACTTCGCCAAGTCTGGCCGTAACCCGACCGACGTTGAGCTTGAGACGCTGGCCCAGACGTGGTCCGAACACTGCGTGCACAAGACCTTCAAGGGCAAGATCAGGTTTGACGGACAGGTCATTGACAACCTGCTCCGGAGCACGATCGCCAAGGCCACCCGCGACCTCAACAAGCGGTGGTGCTTGTCCGTTTTTGAGGACAACGCCGGCGTCATCGACTTCGACGGCCGCTACGCCGTCTGCTTCAAGGTCGAGACGCATAACCACCCCTCGGCCGTGGAACCTTACGGCGGCGCGGCTACCGGCCTGGGCGGCGTCATCCGCGACCCCCTCGGCACCGGCCTCGGCGCCAAGCCCATCCTGAACACGGACGTCTTCGCCTTCGCCCCACCCGATTACCCCTACGCAAAGCTGCCCAAGGGCGTCCTCCACCCGCGCCGCGTCTTCAAGGGCGTGCGCGCCGGCGTGGCTGACTACGGCAACCGCATCGGCATCCCCACGCTCAACGGCGCCATCATCTTCGACGACCGCTACGTGGGCAACCCGCTCGTCTATTGCGGCACGCTCGGCCTGATGCCCGTCAGCATGGCCAAGCGCGGCCAGCAGCAGCCGGACGACCTCGTCGTCGTTGCCGGCGGGCGGACGGGGCGTGACGGCATCCACGGCGTCACTTTTGCCTCCGTGCAACTGACCGACGAATCGAGCGCCCGGTCGTTCACCTCCGTCCAGATCGGCAACCCGATCGTCGAGAAGAAGCTGATCGATGTCCTGTTGCAGGCCCGCGACCGCGGCCTCTACCGCCGCATCACGGACTGCGGCGGGGGTGGCCTTTCCTCGGCCATCGGGGAGATGGGCGAGTCCACCGGGGTGCGGGTGGACCTGGACAAGGTGCCCCTGAAGTACGCCGGGCTCTCTTACACTGAGATCTGGATCTCGGAATCCCAGGAGCGCATGCTGCTGGCCGTACCGCCGGACAAGGCGGATGAGCTCCTCAAGCTCTTTGCCAGCGAAAATGTTGACGCCGCCGTCATTGGCGAGTTCACTGATGACAAACACCTGCGCCTGTTGTACCGGGGTAAGCTCGTCGGCGACCTGGCGATGGAGTTCCTCCACGGCGGCCGCCCGCAGCTCGACCTCACCGCCACCTGGCAGCCGCCGCAGCACCCGGAGCCAAGCTTCGCGCCTCCGGCTGACCTGACTCCGGACCTGCTCTCCATCCTCTCCTCATGGAACGTGTGCAGCAAAGAGTGGGTTATCCGGCAGTACGACCACGAGGTCCAGGGCGGCAGCGTGCTCAAGCCGCTGGTCGGCCGTGACGGTCCGGGCGATGCCTCTATCGTCCGCCCGCTGCTTGATTCCGACAAGGGCGTGATCATCTCGAACGGCATCTGCCCCTCCTATGGTGATATCGACCCGTACTGGATGGCCGCCTCCGCCATTGACGAGGCGCTGCGGCAGATCATCGCCGTCGGCGGCGACCTGAAGGAAGTGGCCCTGCTCGACAACTTCTGCTGGGGCCGCGCCGACCGTCCCGAGATGCTCGGCGCGCTGGTCAAGGCGGCGCAGGCGTGCCACGACATGGCCGTTGCCTACGGTACGCCGTTCATCTCCGGCAAGGACAGCCTCAACAATGAGTTCGAGGTCGATGGCAAGGTGATCTCCATCCCGCACTCGCTGCTGATTTCGGCCGTCGGCGTGATGGACGATGTCCGCCAGGCCGTCTCGATGGACCTGAAGCAGCCCGGGGACCTGCTCTACATCGTTGGCCTCACCTACTCCGAGCTGGGCGGCTCCGAGTATTTCAAGCTCAAGGGCTTTACCGGCAACAGGGTGCCCAGAGTTGACGCAGCGCGGGCCAGGTTGACAATGGAGCGCCTCAGCCAGGCGACGGCGAAAGGCCTGGTTCGGGCTTGCCACGATTGCAGTGACGGGGGCCTGGGCGTGGCCCTCGCCGAGATGGCCTTCGCCGGCGGCCTCGGGGCCGAGGTCAGCCTGATGTCCGTCCCCCTGGGCGCTCGTATCGTGCGCGATGACTTCGTCCTCTTTTCAGAGTCAAACAGCCGGTTCCTGGTCGAGGTGGCGCCGGAGCATCAGGCAGAGTTCGAGGCGACGCTGTCCGGCGCACCTTTCGGCCGCATCGGGCAGGTGGCCGACAACAATGCGGTCGCGGTCAGCGGCCTGAGTGGGCAGCGCGTTGTCGCCGCCGCCATCGGCGACCTCAAGGAGGCCTGGCAGCGGCCGCTGCGGTGGTGATATGGCGAAGCCGAGAGTCCTGATCCTGCGCGCGCCGGGCACCAACTGCGACGGCGAAACGGCCTACGCTTTTCAGCTCGCCGGCGCCGAGGTGTCCCTCGTGCACGTCAACCGGCTCATCGAAGGCTCGACCCGGCTGGCCGACTACCAGATCGGCGTCATTCCCGGCGGTTTCACCTACGGCGACGACATCGCCGCCGGCAAGGTGCTTGCCAACGAGCTCAAGCTGAAGCTCGGCGAGGACGTCGGACGGTTCATCGAGAAAGGCGGCCTTTTCCTGGGCATCTGCAATGGCTTCCAGGTCCTCGTCAAGGCCGGCCTGCTGCCCGAGCCCGGGGGCAATGGCACGCACGTCACGCTGACCAACAACGACTCGGGCGAGTTCGAGTGCCGCTGGATCCACATGGCGGCTGACCCCAACAGCAACTGCGTCTTCACGAAAGGCATAGAGCGCATCACCCTGCCGGTGGCCCACGGCGAGGGCAAGCTCGTCGCCGACCCGGCCTTGCTGCCGAAGCTAAACGTGCCGCTGCGCTATTGCGACGAGCGGGGCAACACCACCGCCGGCTATCCGCACAACCCCAACGGTTCGCTGGACAACATCGCCGGCCTGTCCGACAGCTCCGGGCGCATTTTCGGACTCATGCCCCACCCCGAGCGCCACGTCCGCGGTACGCAGCACCCGAGCTGGACCCGCTCCGGCCCCAGCTCGGAAGGCGCCGGCCTGCGCATCTTCCGTAGCGCCGTCCAGTGGGCCGCCCATCTGTAAAAGATGTAAGCCCTTCGTTGGCCGGGGCCTCAGCGGAGTTGACATTCCACCTTCCACCTTTGACCTTTGACTTTTGACCTGGTCTTAGTGTACGGTGTGTGGCAGTCCACCCATCGCTGAAGCTCTGTCTCCGGGACCACGCAAAAGGAGGTAGCGAATGGCCAGGTACGAGAAGTACATCCTCAAGCAGACCAAGCCGAGTGCCAGGGGAACGGCGGCCACCGGGCCGGTATTTGACAAGGGGCCGACGAAGGACTGGGGCGGCATCGCCCACCGCTTCGTCTGGACGCACGTCACCGCACCGACCGTCATCGAGACCAGAGCCCACTCGCACGACTTTGAAGAGTACCTTTGTTTCTGCTCCGCCGACCCGGCCACGCCGTTCGATTTCGGCGCCGAGGTTGAGCTCTCTCTGGGCACCGAGGGCGAGAAGCAGGTCATCACGAACTCCTCCATCGTCTGCGTCCCCAAGGGGCTGGTCCACGGGCCGATCAACTTCACCAAGGTGACCAAACCGGTCCTCTTCACCGACATCTATTCCGCCCGGGCGCACCCCAAGCAGGCCTAGAAGCCAAGGGTAGAGGCCAAGAAAGGGAGAAGCAAAGAAATGGCTGGAGCGAAATACGGCAAGTACGTTGTGAAGGAACCGAAGGGGCAGCCGATGCCGCCCCGCACCACGCGCATTCAGTCCATCAGCCTGACCGGGGCCAACTACGGCGCCATCGCCCCGCTCAACATGGACTTCAATTTCGTCGGCATCGTCGGGACACACGTAATGATGGACCCGTCGCACAAGCACAACGTTGACGAGTTGCTCTTCTTCATTCCCAAAGAGCCGGGCGCCGCTGACCTCGGCGGGGTCGTCGAGGTTGCCCTCGGCGAGGAGTGGGAGAAGCAGACGATCAGCACGCCCGCCATCATCTGCCTGCCGGCGGGAGTGCAGCACGGCCCGCTTTACGTCAAGAAGGTGACGACGCCGTTCTACTTCGGGCACTGCTTGCTCGCCCCGAAGTACAGCTCAAGCGAGACCCCGGCCGTCTAGACACGCCCGATGAAGCTGGTCATCTTCGACCTCGACCAGACACTGGTCGAGCTCACTGATATTCATGACCGGGTCACCCGCCGTGCGCTGAAACAAGTCCTCGGCATCGACGCCGGCATGTCGGACGTTGACTACGCCGGCCGGACGATGACGGATAGCTGGCACGAGCTGGCCCGCCGCAAGGGCATCGCCGACGAGACCTACTGGGCCAAGGTGCCTGAGCTGCTGCGTACGTTTGAAGCCGACTTCCCGGCGGCGCTGCCGGCCGACCCGGCGAGCTACGTGCTGCCCGGGGCGCGCGAGCTTCTCGCCGCGCTGGCGCGGACGGACAACCTCGTAGTCCTCTACACGGGTGACTCGCCCGGCGTCGCCCGCGCCATCCTGCGCGCCGCCGGCCTCGAGAAGCACTTCGCGTTCTGCTTCTTCGGCACAGAGGTGGCCGAGCGGGCGGACATGGTGCGCGCCGCCATCAAGAAGGCCGAGGAACGGACCGGGCGCCGCTTTGCCGGCAAGGATATCGTCATCGTGGGCGACTCGATCCGGGACGTCGCCTGCGGCCGGGTGTTCGATGCCCGCACCATCGCCGTCGCCACCGGGTTCTATTCGAGGGCGGACCTGCTCGCCGCCGGTCCGGACCACCTCGTCGCCAGCCTGCAAGACTACCGGGCCGTGCTCAAGCTGATTCTGGCGTAGGCCCGGGTCAGTCGCGGACAGCCGGATAGCCGGCGGCGCGCCAGGCGGTCATCGAGCCGAGCACGTTGCTGACGTCGCGCCGGCCGCTGCGCAACAGGATACTGCCCGCCAGCCCCGACCGCCGCCCGATGCTGCAGAAGGTGGCCACCGGCCGGCCCGCGGGTACCTCAGCCAGCCTCTCTTGGAGATGGCCGAGGAAAAGGTGCTGCGCTGCCGGCACGTGTCCCGAGTCCCACTCTTCCCGCTCGCGCACGTCGAGAACAAGGATGTCCTCGCCGTGGTCCAGCTTCGCTTTGAGCTCATGGACAGACATCACCGGCAGCCTTTCGATCGGCAGCCCGGCCCCGTACCAGTCCTCGATGCCACCCTGGAGGTAGCCGACCACGCGATCGTAGCCGAGCCGCGCCAGGTTGGTTACTGCCGTGAGCAGGTCCTCGGCCCTCTCGAGAAGCAGCACGATGTCACGGTCGTAAGGCAGGAACCAGCCGGCGAATTCGGACAGGCCGCTCGTCCAGATCGAGTAGGCACCCTTGATGTGCGCCCCGAACCCCCACGGCTCCCGCGTGTCGACAAGCACCGCCCCGTTGTCCAGCGCCGCCCGGAACTGGGCGAGCGTAAGGGCGGGCGGGAGCGCCGGCTCGCCCCGGCCGAGGGGCGGCGCCCCTTCCAGGTTGAGCTTCTCCATCTGCCGGAAATAGGGCGGGCGCTCGGGCCTTTCGGCGAGGCGCTGCCGCACGAACTCGGCGCTGTCCTTCGCCCGCAATGCTGCGTTCTGTCCGCGCTCGATACCGATCGTGCTCAGCTCCCGCTCGGCGATGTGGCTGCCGCAGACGGACCCGCCGCCGTGGGCCGGGCAGATGATAACGCCATCTCCGAGCTGAAGGAGATTGCCGAAGATGCTGTCGTAAAGGGCGGCCGCGAGGCGCGGGGCTTCGCCCGGCCCATAGAGGTCCGTCCGCCCCACGCTGCCCACAAACAATGTGTCGCCCGTGAAGGCCATTACCGGAGCCGGGCCCGCGGCGAGGTCGGCCACCAAGTAGGACATGCTCTCGTCAGTGTGGCCGGGAGTGGACAGAGCGGTCAGCTGCAGCCGGCCGATGTCGAACAGTTGGCCGCC
>Ga0153915_10006839_pt1 | contig 10725 bp, 11 predicted proteins | sample Opewatmetagenome_2_FD_107003 | JGI IMG/M metagenome (GOLD analysis project Ga0153915, IMG submission 107003) | Freshwater wetland microbial communities from Ohio, USA - Open water 3 Core 3 Depth 3 metaG | ecosystem: Environmental > Aquatic > Freshwater > Wetlands | place: USA: Ohio, Lake Erie...
CGCAAACGCTTCCGCGACGTCGGGTCTCCCAAGGACGGCGACGAATGCCCGGTTCAACTGCTCGACAATCTTCCCGTCAGTGCCGGCCGGAGCCAGCAGCCCGTACCAGTTCGTCACTTGGTATCCGGCAAGTCCTGCTTCCGCGACCGTCGGAACCTCAGGCAGCGCCGGGGAGCGTTTCGCCGAGCTCATCGCGAGGGCTTTCACTTTACCGGCCCTTATGTGGGGCACCGCGCCCGGTAAGGACGGGAACATCAACTCCACCTGGCCGCCGATGAAATCGGTAAACGCCGGTCCCGTCCCTTTGTATGGCACATGCACGATGTCGATTCCCGCCATGCTCTTGAACAGTTCCCCGGCGAGATGCGTGATGCCGCCCGTGCCGGAGGACGCAAAGTTGAGCTGCCCCGGGCGCGCTTTTGCCAGCGCGATAACTTCCTTCACGGACTTTACCGGCACCGAAGGATGCGCCAGTAGCACGAGAGGGGTTGAGCCCACCATGGTCACCGCGACAAACGAGTCTACCGGCTGGTAAGCCAGTTTCTGGTACAGGCCTGCGCCCACCGCATGGCTGCTCGTAATCATCAGCAGCGTGTAACCGTCGCCGGCAGCCTTCGCGGTGATCTCCGCGGCAATGCGGCTGCCCGCGCCGGGCCGATTGTCCACAACGACCTGCTGTCCCCACTTCTCACCGAGCTTCGGCGCCGTGATGCGCGCCAGAAGGTCCACTGCACCGCCAGGCGGGAAGCCGACGATCATCCGAACCGGTTTCGACGGGTAGATTTGCGCCGGCGCAATGCCTGCTGCCGCCAGGAGCACGGCAAACAATACCAGCGCCGCGATATGCCCATTGCCAGTTTTTTTCCGCAAAGCGCCTCCTTATTCCAGTCTCGGGTCAGACCGCGCCAATTTTTGGCAACCACAGGGTTTTCGCCCAAACAACAATGTTATCAGCTCTTCGAGCGTTACCTCTGGTCGCGGAATCACTTACGCAAGCGCTCGGCGGTGCCTCGGGCGTATACGTCGTTTCGGCTTCGTCGACTTCGCGATACCTGGCCGTGATTTCGTGCTCACGCTTTTCTTGGCTTGACGGCTGACTTTGGCCGGAACGCCTTCACCACGTCTTCATTGGTTTCGATATACGGCCCGCCGATGAGATCGATGCAATAGGGCACGGCGGCGAATATTCCATTGATGACGGTTTTGCCCTGATCGTCCTTTAGTCCTTCGAGTGTCTCCCGGATGGCCTTGGGCTGGCCGGGGAGATTGATGATGAGCGCACCCTTTCGAATGACGGCAACCTGGCGTGAGAGGATCGCCGTCGGCACGAACTTCAGGCTCACCTGGCGCATCTGCTCGCCGAAGCCGGGCATCACTTTGTCGGCGACAGCCAGCGTTGCCTCCGGCGTCACGTCGCGCGGCGCGGGACCGGTGCCGCCGGTGGTCAGCACCAGGCGGCAACCCTCCCTGTCGACGAGTTCCTTCAGCGCCGACTCGATTACCGGCTGCTCGTCGGCTATCAGGCGCGTCACCATGCGCCACTGCGGTGCGGTCAGCGCCTTCCGCAGCCATGCTTCGAGTGCGGGAATTCCCTCGTCCTTGTAGACGCCGCTGGAGGCGCGGTCGCTGATGGAAACGAGTCCGATGAGGAGTTCTTCATTGGCCGTCATGGTGCGAAAGTATACCGCGGGCCGGTGACTGCGGAAAACCAGAGGCGTGATTCGTGAATCGCGACCCGGTGCAAGCGCGACCGCCGCCGCGCGGCGGGGCAACGGGATCATGGCTCGCGCTTTTCCTCCAGCACGGCGCGCAACGCCTGAAACAGCGCGCGGTAGCTTCTGGGCGGTCTGTTCTCGATGCGCTCCCGGAGCGCATTGCGGATCAGTACGCGCAGTCGCTGCGTGTCGGCAGCCGGGTAGGAGCTGACAAGTTCGTGCAGCGCGTTTTCTTCGTCAAGCAGCCGTTCGCGCCAGCGTTCGACGTCGCGCAGCCAGGAAGTGTGTCGTCGCGACGCGGCCTTCCAGGCGTCGAGCTGCTCGCGAATCGGTTCGGAGTCGACCGTGCGCATCAGTTTCCCGATGTACTGAAGTTGCCGGCGCCGGGCTTCGAACTTGGTGATGCGCTGCGCGGCGGCAATGGCGTCGCGCAAGGTTTCGGGCAGCGTCATGGCGGCGAGTTGATCGGCATTCAGGTCGACCAATTCGGCGCCGAGGCCCTGGAGTGCCGACATCTCCTTCTTGCGCTGCGTCTTGCTCGGCGGAATTTCGTCGCGAGTCATTCTTTTTAAAGCCCGCGTAAGGGGGCCGGGTCACAGTTTGCTATGATAACGCTCTTTTTTGAGCCAGACCCCGTGTACCGCCCTTGCCAGACGGGCGGTTCGGACTCCATACAATGTCAGCCAACCGTTTCTCGTACAACGTCGATCAACTCAAGCAGATCGTGCAGGACATCCTGAAACACGCGTCGCAGCACGGCGCCAGCGCTGCGGAGGCTGAAGTCAGCGAGGGTTTCGGTCAGACCGTCACCGCCCGCCGCGGCGAGGTGGAGAATATCGAATATAACCGTGACAAGGGCATTGGAGTCACGGTGTACATCGGCAAGCAGCGTGGCCATGCCAGCAGCTCTGATTTTTCACCGCGGGCGGTGCTCGATACCGTGGATGCGGCGCTTTCGATCGCGCGTTTCACCGCATCCGATGACTGTGCCGGCCTCGCCGATGCCGACCTTCTGGCACGCGATATTCCCGACCTGGACTTGTGGCATCCCTGGGATGTTCCGGTTGAGCGCGCGATTGAGTTGGCAAGGGCATGCGAGGCGGCGGGTTTTGCCGTTGATCCGCGCATCGGAAATTCAGAAGGCGCGACGATCTCGACGCAGGAATCGCAGTTCATCTACGGTAATTCGCTGGGCTTCCTCGCCGGTTATCCCTCTTCCCGGCACAGCGTATCGTGTTCGCTGATCGCCGGCCAGAATGACGGCATGCAGCGCGACGACTGGTACGAGACCACGCGCGATCCGGCGGAACTCGCGACGGTGGAATCCGTCGGGCGGCGCGCCGGAGAACGCGCGGTGAGCCGCCTCGGCGCGCGAAAGATCACGACCACGCAGGTGCCGGTGCTGTTCGAGGCGCCGATTGCGTCCAGCCTGCTCGGGCATTTCGTTTCGGCGGTAAGCGGCGGCAATCTCTACCGCAAGTCTTCGTTCCTGGTCGACTGCGCCGGCAAGCGGGTATTCGCGCCGTTCGTAAGAATCAGCGACCTGCCGCTCATCAGGAAGGGGCTGGCGAGCTGTGCTTTCGACGAAGAGGGGGTGGCGACGCAGGCGCGCGATGTCGTCGAAGGGGGTACGGTGCGGGGTTATTTTCTGAGCAGCTACTCGGCACGCAAGCTGGGGCTCAGAACGACGGGCAATGCCGGCGGCAACCACAACCTGATCTTGCGGGATACCGGGGACGGTTTTGCCGCGCTGCTCGGGAAGATGGGCACCGGCCTGCTGGTGACCGAACTCTTGGGGCATGGGATCAACATGGTGACCGGCGACTATTCGCGGGGCGCCGCGGGTTATTGGGTCGAGGACGGGGAAGTCACCTACCCGGTGCAGGAAATTACGATCGCGGGCAACCTGAAAGAAATTTTTCTCGGCATCGCCGCCATCGGCGATGACGTAATCCGACGCGGTTCCAGGCAGTGCGGCTCGATACTCATCGAAAATATGACCGTGGCCGGAGATTGACAGTAGCGACCAGCGAGAAATAATGAGCTCTACCGCTTGATCTGCCATCCGCGCATATTCGCCGCCGGATCTTGGCCGGTCACCAATCACCGATCACCAGTTACGGATTTTTTGCGGAGAGGGAAATGAAAAGACGTCAGTTCCTGAGCCGGACGGGACTCGGAATTGCTGCTGGCGTCATCGCTCCACCGGCGATCGCGCAAACGCAACCGACCATTCACTGGAGGATGGTCTCCAGCTTTCCCAAAAGCCTCGATACACTGTACGGCGCGGGCGAGATGATCACCCGGCGCGTTTTCGAGGCGACCGACGGCAGGTTCCAGATTCGACCGTTCGCAAGCGGCGAAATCGTTCCCGGCCTGCAGGTCCTTGACGCCGTGCAAAGTGGCGCAGTTGAATGCGGCCACACCGCGCCGTATTACTACGTCGGCAAGGACCCGGCGTTCGCCATCGCCACGGCGCTGCCCTTCGGTCTTAACGCCCGGCAGCAAAATGCCTGGATGTATCACGGCGGCGGCCTGGAAGCCATGGCGGGTCTGTTCAGGGATTACGGCTGCATACAGTTCCCCGCGGGTAATACCGGCGCTCAGATGGGCGGCTGGTACCGCAAGGAAATCAAAAGCCTGGCAGACCTCAAGGGGCTGAAGATGCGCGTGAGCGGTCTCGCCGGGCAGGTGCTCGCCAGACTGGGCGTCGTTACTCAGCAGATTGCGGGCGGTGACATCTATCCAGCCTTGGAACGCGGCGCCATTGACGCGGCAGAATGGGTGGGCCCCTACGACGATGAGAAGCTCGGTTTCTACAGGGTTGCACGGTATTACTATTATCCGAGCTGGTGGGAAGGGGGACCGCAACTCTCCGTCATCGTCAACCTCAAGAAATGGGATACTCTGCCGAAGGTCTACCAGTCCATATTCGAGTCGGCATGCGCCGAAGCCAACGTGCATATGTTGGCCAGATACGACGCCGCAAACCCGGACGCGCTGAAACGTCTGGTGTCGCGTGGCACGCAGTTGCGCCAGTTTCCGAGGCCCGTAATGCTGGCGGCGCAAAACGCGGCTTTCGCGCTATACGACGAAGCGGCGAAAAGGAGCCCGCATTTCGGACGCATCTACGACGGGTGGAAAAAATTCCGTGCCGACCAGTTTTTGTGGTTCCGCGTCGCCGAAAGCAGCTACGATAATTTCGTATTCACCAGCCTCGCAGCAGAGCCCGGGAAAAAGTAGGATGCCGGTGCGGGCAAGCCCGCTTCTCCTCCGATGCGGAGCGTTCATTTGAAGGGGTCCAGGCGCTGATCGAACATCGCCGGGCTGGCGTTAAGCGTGCTAAAATCAATCATTTAGGCGACCGCGCCGCGAATCCCATGTATTGTCTCCAAGACACGATTGAAAGCTTCGACCATGAACTCGCGCACGCCATCGATGGGGAGAGCAGGCGTCAAGAAGAGCATGTCGAGCTGATCGCTTCGGAGAACTACGCCAGCCCGCGCGTGCTGCGTGCACAGGGTTCGGTACTGACCAATAAGTACGCCGAGGGCTACCCTGGAAAGCGCTATTACGGCGGCTGCGAATACGTCGACATCGCGGAGCAATTGGCGATCGACCGTGCCAAGCAGTTGTTTCACGCCGGATACGCCAACGTGCAGCCGCATTCCGGCGCGCAGGCCAACCAGGCGGTGTATGCGGCCGTATTGCACCCAGGCGATACTCTGCTCGGCATGGCGCTGGACGCGGGTGGTCACCTGACGCACGGCTCACCAGTCAACTTGAGCGGCCGCTACTACGATTCGGTGACCTACGGCCTCAACCCCGATACCGGAGAAATCGATTACGCGGAGGTCGAAGAGCTTGCTCATGTGCGAAAACCCAAGTTGATCATCGCAGGGGCGTCCGCCTATTCTTTAGCGATCGACTGGAAACGCTTTCGTGCAATTGCGGACCGCTCAGGCGCTCTGCTGATGGCCGATATCGCACACTATGCCGGCTTGATCGTTGCCGGGCTCTACCCGAGCCCGGTCGGCGTCGCAGATTTCATCACCAGCACTACCCACAAAACGCTGCGCGGTCCGCGCGGCGGGCTGATTCTGGCCAATGCCGAGCACGCGAGAGTGCTCAATTCGGCGGTATTTCCGGTCACCCAGGGCGGACCGCTGATGCATGTGATCGCCGCCAAGGCGGTTGCCTTCAAAGAAGCGATGACGCATGAATTCAGGCTTTATCAGGAGCAGGTGCTGGACAATGCGCGAGTGATGGCCAAGGCATTGCAGGAGCGCGGCCTGCGAATCGTATCGGGACGCACGGAATGTCACATGTTTCTCGTCGATTTGCGCGGCAAGCACGTGACCGGGCGGGACGCGGAAACGGCTCTCGGGCGTGCGCACATTACCGTCAACAAGAATTCGGTACCGGACGATCCGCAGCGGCCAACGGTGACGAGCGGCATTCGCATCGGCTCTCCGGCAATGACTACGCGCGGGTTCACGGAGATCGAAGCCGAATTGGTCGCCAATCTGATCGCCGACGTGCTCGACGCGCCGGGTGACGACACGGTCATCGGGCGCGTGACCGGCGAAGTGAAAAAGCTGTGCCAAAAATTTCCCGTTTATGGAGCGTAAACGGGAAATGTCATGAAGTGTCCGTTTTGCAGGGCTGAAGATACCCAGGTGATCGATTCCCGGGTCAGCGACGACGGGGAGAGCATCCGGCGGCGGCGGCGCTGCACGAGTTGCAACAAGCGATTTACCACTTACGAAACAGTGGAATTACGCATGCCGCAGGTGGTCAAGCAGGACGGCACGCGCGCCGAATTCGATCTCGACAAACTGCGCACGGGCTTCCTGCGCGCGTTGCATAAGCGCCCGGTGCCGACACCGCTGGTGGACGAGGCGCTTGGGACCATCACCCAGGATATTCTCTCGCTTGGCGAACGGGAAATTCCGTCGCGCCGAATCGGCGAGATGGTGATGCGTGAATTGCACAAGCTTGACCAGGTCGCCTATATCCGTTTTGCCTCGGTCTACAAGAGCTTCCAGGGCATCGATGATTTCCAGGATGCGATCAAGGAAGCGCAGAATCCGCCGCGCCGCCAGCCTCCGGGACATGACAAGGGCAGCCATAACGGCCGCTGATGATACGCGGATCGCTGTTCTTGTACCCCGGGTTTCAGGTCAATTGCATTTTTCATGATCTCCGCCGAAGATTACCGGTTCATGGCACGGGCGCTGCGCCTGGCGAGGCGCGGTTTGTATACCACCGCTCCCAATCCGCGGGTGGGATGCGTCGTCGTGCGCGACGGGAACGTGGTGGGAGAGGGATGGCACCAACGCGCGGGCGAACCGCATGCCGAGACGCATGCGCTTGCTGCGGCCGCGCGGCAGGCTGACGGCGCAACGGCGTACGTATCACTCGAGCCCTGCGCGCACCATGGCCGCACGCCACCCTGTGCCGAGGCGCTGATCGCCGCCGGGATCGCGCGGGCGGTGGTTGCAATGAAAGATCCGAACCCGTCAGTCGCCGGCAGGGGCTTGTCGATGTTGCGCGAGGCCGGAATCACGGTCGAGTGCGGCGCGCTCGAGGATGAGGCGCGCGAAATCAACATTGGATTCGTCTCGAGAATGACGCGCGGCCGGCCCTGGGTGAGGCTTAAACTCGCGGTGAGCCTCGACGGCAAGACCGCGCTGTTGAACGGCGGGAGCCGATGGATTACCGGCGGAGCCGCGCGCCGAGACGGGCATCGATGGCGCGGAAGAGCCTGTGCGGTGCTGACGGGGGTCGGCACGGTGAGAGACGACGATCCGCAGCTCACAGTCCGCGGGGTCGCGACCTCGCGCCAGCCGCTGCGTGTCGTTGTCGACAGCAGACTGGAGACGCCGCCCGCCGCGAAAGTGCTTGCAGGCGGCGGCGCGTTGATTGCCACGGCAGTAGCGGATAGTGCCGGGATGCGCGCGTTGCGGGACAGGGGCGCGGAAATCGTCGTGCTGCCGAACGCGGCCGGCAAAGTCGAATTGGGAGCCTTGATGCGTGAGCTTGCGCATCGCGAAATCAACGAATTGCATGTCGAGGCTGGATTCAGATTGAACGGTTCATTGCTCGGCGAGGGACTGGTCGACGAATTGGTGATCTACCTGGCGCCTCATCTCGTCGGCGATGCCGCTCGCGGGATGTTCAGCATTCCGGAGATCAGGGACCTGAAGGACCGGCGGGAGCTACGAATTCTGGATACGCGAATGGTTGGCAGCGATCTGCGCATCGTCGCAAGACCGATCAAAGTATAATGTTCACGGGGCTTGTGGCAGCGGTTGGAAAAATCGCCGGGGTCAGAGAAACCGCCGGAGGGGAAAGGGTTTCCATCGACGCGGGCGGCCTGGAAATGGGGGACGTCGCCGTGGGTGACAGCATCGCTGTCGACGGCGCATGCCTGACGGTAATCGAGTTGAGATCCGGCTGTTTTGAGGTCGAAGCGTCCCGTGAGACGTTGCGTTGCACGACGGGTTTCGGCGAGGGCCGGTCCGTAAACCTGGAGAAAGCGCTGCGATTGTCGGATCGTCTTGGCGGCCACCTGGTAACCGGACATGTGGATGGCGTGGGCGAAGTGAAGCGCTTGGAGGAAGCAGGGGACAATCGCCGCGTGACGATCGCCGCGCCCCGTGAACTCGCGAAATATATTGCCCGCAAGGGTTCGGTCGCCATGAACGGTGTGAGCCTTACCGTAAACGACGTGGATGGTGTCGAGTTTTCCGTCAACCTGATCCCGCTCACGCTGCGGTCGACAAATCTGCGGCAATTGAGACCCGGCGATCATGTCAATCTTGAGACCGACGTATTGGCGCGTTATGCCGAGCGCCTGCGGCGGTTCGATGCCGAAGAATGAACGATCCTTGAATATGGCAATCAGTCCGATTTCGGAAATCATCTCTGACTTGAAGTCGGGGCGAATGGTGATACTGGTCGACGAGGAGGACCGCGAGAACGAGGGCGATCTTCTGATGGCGGCGGATTTCGTGACGCCCGATGCCATCAACTTCATGGCCCGGCACGGCCGGGGGTTGGTCTGCCTTACGCTCACCGAAGACCGTTGCCGCCAGCTCAATCTGCCGCTGATGGTCGCCAACAACCGCTCGCCGCTCGGAACCAATTTCACGGTATCGATCGAAGCCGCGGAAGGCGTGTCCACCGGCATTTCAGCGGCGGACCGCGCGCGCACCGTGCAGGCCGCGATCCGGGCCGATGCGAGCCCGGGCGACATCGTTCAGCCCGGTCATATATTTCCGCTGATGGCGCAGGAGGGCGGTGTTTTGATCCGCGCCGGACATACCGAAGCCGGTTGCGATCTCGCACGGCTCGCCGGCGTGACACCGGCGACGGTGATCTGCGAGATCCTGAAGGACGACGGCGAAATGGCGCGCCTCCCGGACCTTGAGGAGTTCGCCGCGCGGCATAAACTCAAGATCGGGACCATTGCAGACCTCATACATTACCGCAGCAGGACGGAATCGCTGATTACGCGGGTTACGGAACGGGATATCGACACCATTCATGGCCGGCTCCGGCTGTATGCCTACAGCGACAGGATCGGCAACGAGACACACCTGGCACTGGTCAAGGGCAAACCCGGCGCAAATTCGGAAGTCCTGGTCCGCGTACACGAGCCGCTGTCGGTGATCGATCTTCTCGACACGGGCAGCACCCGCCATTCCTGGAATTTCAATGATGCGCTCGCGACGATCAGCGGCGCCGAATGCGGCGTGATTGTATTGCTGCACCGGCTGGAATCCGCGGCCGAGTTGCTCGAGCGCGCCCGTCCGCAGCGCGACGCCGCAAAACAGTCGAAAATTGCGCTGAGGAATTACGGTATCGGCGCGCAGATTCTGAGGGATCTCAAGGTCAGGAAAATGCGGCTGCTCGCGCTGCCGCGCCCCATGCCCAGCATGGCGGGATTCGACCTTGAGGTGACGGGCTATCTGCAACCACCAGATAAAAGATAACTAAATCAATTACTTATGGCAAGATACGACAACATCGAGGAAGTGGAACCCGATCGCCGCGGCAACGGGCTGCATATCGGCATCGTCATGAGCAGATTTAACATCGATGTCGGTGAGGGTTTGCTTTCGAGCTGTACCTCTGCGCTGGTAAAGCTGGGCGTAAGGGAGGCGGACATGAGTATCGTGACGGTACCGGGCGCGCTCGAAATGCCCCTGGTGCTGCAAAAGATGGCGCAAAGCGGGAAGTTCGACGCGTTGATCGGACTGGGTGCAGTGATCCGGGGCGAAACCTATCATTTTGAGATCGTCGCCAACGAGTCGGCCGGTGGTATTACTGCAGTGCAGCTCGACACCGGTGTGCCCATTGCCAACGGCATATTGACCGCCGACAACGACGAGCAGGCACTGGCGCGAATGGCGCAGAAAGGTGCAGATTGCGCGGAGGCGGCCGTTGAGATGGCCAACCTCATGAAGAAACTCGATGAAGAGTAACCGCCGGCGATCACGCGAGTTTGCACTGCAGGGTCTCTACCAGTGGCAGCTTGCGCGGACCGATCCCGGGACCATTACCGGCCAGCTTGCCGAGGCCAAGGGGTTCGACAAGATCGATAAGGCCTATTTTTCAACGCTGCTGGAGGGCGTGGTGGAGCACGCGGCAGAGCTGGAGCAGCAGCTTGCCCCCTGCCTGGATCGCGGATTCGGGGAATTGAGCCCCGTAGAACGCGGCATCCTGATGCTTGCCGGTTACGAGCTCATGCATCAACATGCAGTCCCGTATCGGGTGATCATCAACGAGGCCGTGGAACTTGCGAAAGCCTTTGGCGGTACCGACGGTTACAAGTTCGTGAATGGAGTGCTCGACAAACTGGCGGCGCGGGTGCGTACGTCAGGGGAAAAGTGATCATGCCGATCCGGACAGATTCCAGAAAAAATGGACGCGCGACCCAGAGCCTGTTTCATAATGAACCGCGTGATGCGCTGTCACGATTTTGGCTCAGGGCGCGAAGCGA
>Ga0153915_10006840_pt1 | contig 10725 bp, 8 predicted proteins | sample Opewatmetagenome_2_FD_107003 | JGI IMG/M metagenome (GOLD analysis project Ga0153915, IMG submission 107003) | Freshwater wetland microbial communities from Ohio, USA - Open water 3 Core 3 Depth 3 metaG | ecosystem: Environmental > Aquatic > Freshwater > Wetlands | place: USA: Ohio, Lake Erie...
CAGCTTCCGCTGGCTGGGTGTGGCAGGTGTTGAATTACAGGCCGGCAATCAGGTCTTGGTGATCGACCCATTTTTCACCCGCCCTTCGCTGATTGGCTTATTCCGCCCGATTCCAACCAATGCCGACCTGGCGACGAAAAAACTACCCATCTGTAACAATGTTCTGGTAACTCATTCTCACTGGGATCACCTGATGGATGTGCATGAAGTAGTACGCCACACCCATGCTCAGGCTTACGGCTCAGAGAATACCTGCCAGATATTGCAGTTGCAAGGCATTGCAGATGCGCAAATAAATGTAATCCACGTAGGAACTAAGCTTTCACTTGGGGCTTTCAAAGTGGAAGTGATCGAGGGGAGGCATAGCCGAATCCCATTTGGAAGGTTTTTTAATGGAAGCTTGAGACCCGGTTTGCTTCCGCCGCTGCGCATGCAGGATTATCGCATGGACGTCTGCCTTGGATTCTGTATCACCGTGATGGGCATGCGGGTATTGGTGTGTGCTGCGCAACCCCGACCAGCTGAGGTGCTCTTCACAGGTGCCCAGGAATCACGCCGATATTATCAGAGCTTATTCAAAGGAGTGCAACCACATACGGTCATTCCAATCCATTGGGATAATTTCATCCGCCCGCTGAGCAAGCCATTGCGCCGGCTCACACGCCCCGGTGGAATGCCCCTTTGGCGATTGACAATGTTAGCCCGTGACGAACTACCATATGCGAAGGTCATCATACCGGAGATATTCCGGCGGTACGCATTGGAGACGTAGAGCAGGTCAATCCCCCGATAGGAGATACCTTAATATTGGGGATTTCAACTGAGCAGGCATCGGGGAGGAAGTCTCATCGATGTTTAAGGAAACATTCTTACCTTGACAGGTCAATTGCGTTATACTCATTTAACATCTACACAATTATTGCCATTTACCGGTAGTGAACTTGATCAAATGTGGCTTAAAGTTAATGCAGTATGTTATCAAGGATGCAATGGTAAAAGGCGAGAAAGATACTTCTATTATGCCTAAAGTTGCCTTGATTTTTCCACACTTCCGCACAAAAGCATCCACGGAAATGCTCTTCCCACCCTTAGGATTAGCTTATCTGGCGGCTCAGCTGCGACAACGCAATATTGATGTACGTATATTTGACTGCACTTTCCTAAAGTATCAGGACGTCAAAAAGGAACTCATCGCCTACCAGCCTGATATCGTAGGAATCTCTTCGATGATCTTGCTGAACCGGAATACCTTTCGCTTCGCGGAAATGGTGCGCGAACGCCTGCCTGAGGCATTGATCATCGCAGGCGGTCCGATGCCGACCTTATATCCAGAGAGATATAACGGTCCTTTTGATCTTGTATTCAGGGGTGAAGCCGACCTGAGTTTCCCCAATTTTTGCCAGGACTACTTCTCCCATCAGCTTGGGAGAAAAACTTTGTATAAGCTGGATTTAAATGCTTATCCAGGCTTATACGGGCACACGCTAGATTTATCCGTCGACAACCTCACTACTCATCACACGGATGAGGAAATCTCCAGTTTTGCCTTGCCTTATCGCGGCGACTTCGATCATGCTGCTTACCAACAGGCCTGGCTGGAGAAAGATGGCTCAAAAACTACCTCCATCATGATCACCCTGGGTTGCCCCTATGATTGTGACTTCTGTTCCCGCCCCGTATTCGGCCATGCATACCGAAAACGCAACCTCAACCTGGTGTTCGATGAGATCGAGCAGATCAAGAGGCTAGGTTATGACCGCCTGTGGATCGCAGATGACAACTTCACCCTAAATATCTCATACCTGCGCCATTTCTGCCAGAGAATGCTTGGTCAGGGGCTGACCTGGAGCTGCCTTTCCCGTTCCACCGGCATTACCCCTGAAATTGCACAATTGATGAAGGAAGCAGGCTGCCAAAGGGTTCACCTGGGATTGGAAACGGGAAGTAATGAAACCTTGCGCCTGATGAACAAGAAAGCCCGAGTTGAGGATGGGGTGCGGGCGGTTAATTATTTCCAGCAGGCGGGCATGGAAGTGGCCGGGTTCTTCATCGTGGGATATCCCGGTGAAACAGAATCCTCCATCGAACAGACACTAAAGTTTGCCTTGAGTCTGTCGCTGGATGATATTTCCTTCAATGTGCCTTTTCCGTTGCCCGGCTCTGCGTTGTTTGAGCGCGTGAGCGGTATTGATGCGGATAAGGATTGGAAGCACGAGAACGATATCACCTTTGTATATACTTCCGAGTTCGATCCACGCTGGATCAGGCGACGCATCCACGCGACCATGCGGATATTTGAAGCGAGAAAGCATCCAAACGCGATGGGCTTTCGAGAGCCATTATTTAATCCGCAAAAATATCCAATCAGTGAGTCGCTCAAATAAGCGCATCACCACAGGTGCCAACCGGCCCAAGCGGTGCACAATTTCGAATTGAACCTTTCCCTTTATGATCCCGAACCACATCTTGGCTTCGGAGAAGTTGCTGTCATAGATTAGAACGTGACTGCCAAAAACGCTCTCACCCGGACGCCATGGGCGTTTGATCTGAGCCTTGACCCGTTCATAGAGTGGTGTACCCGGCAAAGGATAGGGCATAGTCAACCCGAGATAGTCCAACGGGAGGGAGGTGGCGAAACGTAAGGTATTTAGGACCGTTTGATCAGATTCACCCGGGTAAAAGAGGATGAAGAAAGCGCCTACTTCCAGTCCTGCCTGGTGCGCAGCTATAACAGCATGCCGTGCTTGTGCGGCGGTAATCTTCTTGTTCATCAGCTTCAGGATCTCATCATCGCCCGATTCGATCCCAAAATAGACCCGCCTGCATCCAGCTTGGTACATCTCTGTATAAGTCGCATCATCGAGCGAATCAACCCGAGCCAGGCACTCCCAGTAGAAATTCAATCCACGCTTTTTAATCTCGGCGCAGATTTCCAACACCCTTTTTTTGCGTAATGTGAATACATCATCAGCGAACGAGATGCGGTCATATCCAAATGCGAGCGCCTGTTCGACCTCATCTACCACGTTGGCAGCCGAACGCTGGCGGTATGAGCCGCCAAAAATGACATTACTGCAAAACTCACAGTCATATGGACAGCCACGTGTGCTCATCACCGTGGTGATGGAAAACCCGTATTTTTTCCTGCCAAACTGGATGTACTTTTCGTTGGGAAGCAACTGGCGGGCAGGGAAAGGCAAATCATCAAGGTGTTCAATGAATGGGCGCTCAGGCGTGAAGATGGTTTCAGCCTGTCCATTACCATCTGAGATCGTCCTCTTGCGTAGGACGATTCCAGGGACTTTACTGAGATCCGCCCCATTCGTATTTGCCTGGAGTAGCTCAAGCACCGTCGCTTCGGCTTCGCCGCGCACCACAACATCGAAGTCATCCAGGAATGCTTGCGGCTCACAGGTTGGCAGGGGACCGCCCACCATCAGCAGCCTGGTTTGCTGGCGTAGCTGCCTGGCAAGCCACAAGCAATCGTCTAGCATAGTCACCATGCAGTAGATGCCCACTACTTCCGCACGTGATGTGAGTGATTGCTCCAGAGCCTCGGATTTCTTCATGAAGGTGCAATCCAGCAATTGCACCTGGTGACCCGCTTCAATCAAGCTGGAGGCAATATAACTGATACCCAGTGGTGGAAAGCGGAAGACCGAGCGATCGCGAGGCGGTCTGAAGTAAGGGTAGATCAACAATACCTTGCTCAAGGTAACCTATCCAACCTGATCTCGTAAGCGAAATGACCCAGGCTGGGTGCGAATGTATAACCAAAACCAGACCAGGCCAGGCGGGTGCCGATCAGCTCCCGTCCGCGATAAAGCCGGGAGCCACTTACCTGTGGGAGGCTGAATGATATGCCTGCCTTGCGGCTTATGAATGTGGCTTCTTTGGCAGAGACCTGATCCCAGAGTCCGATTTCACCTTCGAGCAGTGAAACACCATCTGTATCCTGATATTGGTCGAAATGCCGGGCACCCTGCTCATTCATCACGATCACCTCGGAAATCCCCTCCTGGCTTAAAACCTGCCTGTCCAGTTCAACCTTGATCCGACCAGTCTGAGGTTCAAGGAAAAAATTAAGCGCTACATACGAGGGAGAACTGGAAGGTTCATAAGTGGTCTCCCAGGAAAATAATGAGCGGAGCAGGCTGGAGGTGCGGGTGAGCAGTGTGCGCATAAAAGGCAGCCGGCGAATGAATGCCGCCATGATATTTTTACTCCCGTAGAGGATTGGATTGGTGATTACCGTTGAGCCTGACTTTCTTAATCGCTCTTCCAGGTTCATCTTGAACATGGCGCGGATCGCGCCTGGATAACCATCACCGAGCGGGGATAATTCCAGATCACCTGGAAATATGGATCGTAAGCCGAGTTTAAGCACGGGCACTCCAAACCCCACTGCTTCTTCACATAATTCCTGCCCTTCATATATCAAGATCAGTCCTTTTTGTATTTTGGCTGTGGGATACGATTGGTCATCTGCCGGACCAGTAGCTAGCTTCAAGGTGATTCCCGAGTAGAATGGGAGGTCTATTCTCATATGGTTTCAGATGCTGCCTTTCGAAATCCGTGCCATGCCATCCACCAGCCAACCATTTGCCATGGGATAACGATGATCATACGGGTGACCAGCCTGGGAAAGCGATAGATATCCATCCATTGCAATAATTTCGCCATCAGCTGTGGGGCGATGGGGAATAAAAGCTGAGGGGGTGAGGTATTAAAGATCGTGAAGATGAGTGGCAGCACCCAAGTGGCAGTGAATGCCAGTTTTGGGAGCTCCCCCAGGGCGGTAAGGATGAGCACGAAGGGCAAGATAAGGGTCAGGTTTTGCTCAGACAGCCAGGTGCGAGTGAGGTAAAAAATCAGGATCAAAACCAGGCTGTGCTTAAGTAGACTTATCAGTCCATGATTGCCCTTGGCCAGGAAAATTGCTGCAATCAATATGGCGGGCAGCCACACGATGCCCAATAACCACCAATCCCCAGGTAGCACGTAGGTATTGGTCAATAGCTCGTAAAGTGTAGTTAATGACATGCCTCCACTCACAGTGAACTGGGCGTTCCAACCCTGCAAGATCGGGCTGGCATCCCAATTCAGGATGAAAAACGGGGCGATGCAAAGCAGGAATAAGCCAGCAATCAGGACCAATAAATAAGACACCAACCTGCTCCAAGGTCTTCCCCACAAAAAAACCATGACCGCCAGCACGACCGGCACTGGAGTAGGCTTAAGTGAAATCGCCAATGCCAACAGGATGGAAGATTTCATCCAATGCTGCTTATCGAGGACGACCAATGCAACCAGGGTCAGTAAAGCAACCAACGAGTCGAATTGTCCCCAGGCAGTGTTGAAATAAAGTAGAAATGGATTTAGCAACAGGAAAATCCATGCTTTGCGTGCTATCCCCGCATTGACAGCTTGCTCATTCAAGATATTTCGCACGAGATAGGCCAGAGCAATATTGGCAATAAGGATGGGTAATTTAATCGCCAGGTTGTAAATCAACAGGTTGTGGACGAGGTTATAGGAGACTAAATAGATGACCCCCAAAATGAGCGGCCATGGCGGGGGATAGCCAATGCTGGTCATATCCTGGAAAGCAGGATTATGGAATATCTGGGTGAGATTCTGGGCGATATAGGGGTCCTGTCCGGTAGCCACCAGGTAACCAGTAGCCATGGAAATCCGGATGTCGTACAGGTGACCGAAGAATAGTCCCAGCAGCAATTGGATCAAGATACTGACCAGCAGGTAACCACGGTCTTCTCTTGGGAATAGCATCCGGAGGCGGTTAAGCCCTGTCGGTTGGACCACACTGGTCATACTAGGGTGCTGCCTGGGGTCGACTTTGTTGGAACGTGAGGACGGTGATGAAAATATAAGAAATCGTGTAAGGTAATAGTAATGCCAGGACTCCTATATGAGAATGGATGATCGCCAGGCAAATTGCAGATAATCCCAAGCCCACTGACGCCAGCTCCAGCAGGAAAACGAAATCCAATGGCACCTGATATCGCCGCTTGCGCCACCCCTCCTTATCTTTTATTGTGGCATACTTTGGCGTGCGGGCGAATTCCCATTCGCGATTTGTGAACAGAGCCTTGAGAGCTTCGATTGAATTACTCACACTGATACCACTACCAAGCAGGAACAGCACAAGCAAACTAATAAAATTCTTCCGTACGGATAGATTTTGCAGTTTTAAAGTCACCACGGGTGATAACCAGGCAGCTACCATGCTTAATACGATCATTGTATCTAGAATACCCCAGGTGATGTCGTGTAAATCATTTGCGATTCTCGGACTGAGAGACGAGAATGTACCTCCCAAGGGAGTCAGCATATGGGAGTGGATCAGAAAGGTATCAACTTCTAAAATCACACCCAGGCTTGCCAGGAGAAAGGAGGTGTACATCATGGGGTGGAGGAGATAACCCGTCAGGTGGATGAAGGCTTCCAGGCGCTGATAAACTTTATACCTGTGATCGGGCAGGATCGATGGTAGAAGCTTTCTTGCCGTTCGCAGCGAGCCATTTGCCCAGCGTGCCTGTTGCTTTTTAAAGCTTGGAACGGTTGGAGGTACCTCACCCGGGCTTGGCACGTCCTTGAGGAATAGGACTCGGTAACCTTTCATCTGCATGCGATAACTGGCATCCAGGTCTTCGGCCAGCGTATCCGCCTGCCAACCGCCGGCTTCCACGAGGGCGCTTTTTCGCAATACCCCACCACTTCCGTTGAAGTTCTGGAAGCATTTGGTGGCATATCTCCCCGTTTGCTCGACAAAGAAATGCACGTCGATTCCAATCGCCACCGCACTCGTCACCCGGTTGTAATAGCGATTAAGGTGTGTCCAACGGCTTTGAACGATGCCCAGCTTATCATCTTGGAGCAGGTAAGGTATAGTGCGCAGGAGGAAGTCAGCTTGTGGGGTGTAATCTGCATCGAAAATCGAAATGAATTCGGCGCGTGTATTTTGGAGGGCCAGCTGCAGCGCACCCGCTTTATATCCCTGGCGGTCCGGTCGGCGTTGTGCCTGGATGTGGAAATTCTTCTGAGCATATTCATTGACGATCTCATCCACCAGCTGGACGGTATCGTCGGTCGAATCATCCAGCAGGCATATTTCTGCATTCTCGATACCATATTGTTCAACCATTCTGGCACAGGCATCCACCAGGCGACGTACAACATAGCGCTCATTATAGACAGGTAGCTGAACAGATACGAAAGGTCGCCGATTGGTGGTATTGGGTAGAAGTTGTGGTATGCGATATCGGCGCAAGACGCTTAATAGAAAATAGTGATTGAAGCCATAGACAAAGAACATGAATGTCAGAAATAGGGAGAGTACTAAAAAGACGAGCTGAATGTAAACCATAGATCCCCCTCAGATGCCCAGAACAAACACGATGATATAGATCAAAATGCCACCAAGCGTTGCGAGCATATAAAGCGCATAAGCCCAGCGCATAAATGGCTTATAGTTCTGGAATTTCATCCTTTGCGGAAGCAGCTCGTTCCCCCGGAGAGCGACAAAAACACCGAATATGAGCGCAACCGCCCCGATAACCGCATGCGCAGATGTCACGGCATAATCACCCTGGGCTAATTTGCTGGGGATACCCGGGAGGATGTAGATGATGTAGGAAGTGACCATTGAGATCAACACGACCAGGGTGTTTAATATCACGGCACTGGTCTGGACCCAACGATGAGCAACAAATCGCTTGCGCCTGGCAAGGACAAACCCGATATTAAATAATATCGCTGTAACTATTATCAACACAAGGGTTAGATCAGAACGAAGCGTTGCTTTTGTCCCGAGGAATCCTGGCATGGTTAGAAAGTCTGACATAGGTTTCTTCCTTAGCTCCAAAGTTCATTTTAGCAGAATAATTATAGCTATCGTGGCAGATTACATTATTATACGATTAATGCTCTGTATTCTAAATCTTGCGGGTGGTAAAATCAGGCCGGAGTGAATGTATGCACCCTAAATCCAAAGCTGAACTGCTTGCATCTATATATTCTGAGCGGGAAAAACTGGAAATGAAAGTAGCTAATCTGACCCAGGCAGAGATGATTTTTCCTGGCAGCATGAAGGAATGGTCGGTGAAGGATATCCTGCAGCACCTGGTCGATTGGGAGCAGCGCTGGATAAGCTGGTATGAAGCTGGTAAACGGGGCGATACTGTAGTGACACCTGAGCCTGGATATAACTGGCGGCAAATGGGCTTGCTGAATGAAAAGTACCGCCTGAAGCACCAAGATCGTCCACTTGAAGCTGTGTTGGCAGATTTTCACACTTCATATAAACAAATCTTGGATGTAATTAACCGGATACCAGAAGAGGAAATGCTTACTCCAGGAATGTACTCGTGGACCGGAAAACTTCCCCTGATCGCCTGGATCGCCGGCAATACCTGCCAGCATTACCTGTGGGCGATTCAAATGATCCATCCACTCGCCATCCGAAAGAAGATGGCAGCCAGTATGAAGTAATTATCATATATTCATTTAATCAGGAGCATGGCGATGACAGAAAAGGAAAAAGAAACCTCGACAGGTGAAGGTCATCCGGTTACCCAACCCAAGGACGTGCTGGTGGAGACCAAACACAGCCTGACCATTGGTGAGCGAGTAATCAAATATACAGTCACATGCGGGACGATCGTTTTGAAGGAGGAAGCCGAAAAGAAGGGTGATCATGAGGGCGAATCGGAGGGGGAAAAGCCACGCGCCTCAATTTTCTTTGTCGCATATACTCTGGATGAGGTTGAGGATCGCCAGAAGCGGCCATTGACATTCTCTTTCAATGGAGGACCGGGGTCTTCTTCCGTATGGCTACATTTGGGATTACTCGGTCCACGGCGTGTACTGTTGGATGACGAGGGTTTCGCCTACCCACCACCCTATAAGCTGGTAGATAATGCCTATTCGTTGCTCGATATCACCGATCTGGTGTTCATCGACCCGGTCAGCACGGGTTTCAGCCGTGCTGTGGAGGGAGAAAAACCGAGAGAGTTCCATGGTTTCAAGAAAGATATCGAATCGGTGGGTGATTTCATCCGTCTCTACACCACGCGCTATCAGCGCTGGACTTCTCCCAAGTTCCTGATCGGTGAGAGCTATGGCACCACGCGTGCAGCAGGACTTTCCGGCTATCTCCAGGAACGGCACGGGATGTACCTGAATGGCATCATACTGATCTCCGCCATCTTAAACTTCCAGGCTGATCGATTTAATCCAGGGAACGACCTGCCCAATATCCTCTTCCTACCGACTTACACAGCCACTGCCTGGTACCACCACCGGCTGAGCGATGACCTGCAGAAGGACTTGCACGCCACATTGCAGGAAGTTGAATCCTTCGCCATCGGGGATTATGCCAATGCATTAATGCAGGGGGATGCCTTGCTGGATGAAGACCAGCTGAGCATTGCCCGCAAGCTGGCGCGCTACACCGGTCTCTCAGAGGACTATATCGAGCGAACGAACCTGCGCATCGAAATTTTCAGGTTCACCAAAGAGCTATTGCGGCACGCCAAGCGCACGGTAGGTCGATTGGACAGCCGATTCAAAGGCATTGATCGCGATTCTGCTGGAGAGAAGTTCGAGTTCGACCCCAGCATGAGCAATATCGGCGGCCCATACACCGCTACATTGAATGATTATGTGCGGGGCGAGCTCAAATACGAATCAGACCTGCCTTACGAAATCCATACTGAACGTGTGAAACCATGGAGTTATGCCGAGTTTGAAAACGAGTATGTAAACGTCGCCGAGACACTGCGTAAAGCGATGACCACCAACCCTTCGCTGAAGGTATATGTAGCCAACGGCTATTTTGACCTGGCGACACCATATTTTGCGACACGTTATACGTTGACACACCTGGGTCTGGATAAGTCATTGCTTGGCAATCTACGCATGGGTTACTTCGAGGCTGGGCACATGATGTACATCCATATCCCTTCACTCATCAAGCTGAGGGGTGAGCTGGTGGATTTCATTCATTGGGCTATCCCCGAGGCCTGATTTCAGCTGTATAAGGCAGGCTGATGCAACTATCCATTGTCGCGGTTGGCTCACGTGGGGATGTGCAACCCTACCTGGCACTTGGCCTGGGATTGAAACAGGCTGGGTATCAGGTTCAATTTTGCGCTGACCGATTATTTTCTGACCTGGTGATAGCCTCCGGATTGCCATTCGCCCCAATCACTGCAGCTCCTGCAGATATGATGCAGCAAAACCTTTCCAGGCTGGGCGGACCTTTGAAATTGTTGGCCTGGCTTAAGACCCATTTCAAGCCCATGGCGCGAGGGTTCTTCTCCGACCTGGATCGTGTCACCCGCCACACGGATGCTATTCTCTATTCAACCCTGGCTTTTGCCGGTTATCACGTGGCGGAGAAACACCACATCCCTCGGTTGGCTGTCTATAATGTGCCCATTACCCCAACACGTGGTTTTCAGAACCCATCCTTTCCGGCAGCTCCTGCATGGTTGCCTTTTAAAAAATCGTACAATTGGTGGTCCTTCCGCCTTGCCAACCAGTTATTCATGTACCTGATCAGACCTGTGGTCAATGAATGCCGGCGAGAAATACTCGGATTGCGTGCCCTCCCTGCCAGCTTTTACTGGCACCTGGATGTTTCTCACCAGCCTATCGTTTATGGCTTCAGCCCGAATCTGCTGCCTCGACCTGACGACTGGG
>Ga0153915_10006841_pt1 | contig 10724 bp, 9 predicted proteins | sample Opewatmetagenome_2_FD_107003 | JGI IMG/M metagenome (GOLD analysis project Ga0153915, IMG submission 107003) | Freshwater wetland microbial communities from Ohio, USA - Open water 3 Core 3 Depth 3 metaG | ecosystem: Environmental > Aquatic > Freshwater > Wetlands | place: USA: Ohio, Lake Erie...
AGCTAAAGGAAAAAGTGATAAATAAATCATATGAAAGGATATATAAAATCGGCGCAGCAGCTTTGCCAAAACAGGAGAGACATAATTCCGTAGATCTTTTAAAAGAAGAAATAGCTGCTGAGCTGGTTCCCGAAGGATCTGATGATTATGATGCTAGATTGGTAATGTTTAACCGCTATTTCCATGAAGTGGAAAAAAAGGCTTTGAGAAACCTGATTCTGGAGAAGGGATTGCGGGTAGATGGAAGACGTACTGATGAAATCAGGCCTATTGAATGTGAAACTGATTATCTGCCGGCTACCCATGGTTCCGCATTGTTCACAAGGGGAGAAACGCAATCACTGACAACAGTCACACTCGGTACGAAACTGGATGAAAAGGTTATTGATGAAGTCCTTATCCAGGGTACTGATAAATTCGTTATTCATTATAATTTCCCTCCATTCTCAACAGGCGATCCAAAACCGCTTCGAGGCCTCAGCCGACGGGAGATAGGACATGGAAACCTAGCCCACAGGGCACTCAAAAAAGTTATGCCTCCTGATTCAGAAAATCCTTATGCTGTAAGAGTTGTTTCAGACATCCTGGAATCGAATGGATCTTCCTCCATGGCAACTGTCTGTGCCGGAACGCTGGCCCTTATGGACTGCGGTATAAAAATTAAAAAACCGGTCTCAGGTATTGCGATGGGCCTTATAACGGATGAGGGATTGACGAAATACGCAATACTCTCAGACATCCTGGGAGATGAAGACCACCTAGGCGATATGGATTTCAAGGTAGCAGGAACTAAGGATGGGATCACGGCCACACAGATGGACATTAAAGTCGCCGGATTGAATTATAAGATCCTTGCTGAAGCTCTGGAGCAGGCAAGAAAGGGTCGTCTTTTTATACTTGATAAGATGACCGAAGTAATACGTGAGCCAAGGGCTGAATTCAAGCCCCATGTCCCAAGGATAATCCAGATAGTTATTCCAAAAGAAATGATCGGAGCGCTGATTGGACCCGGAGGAAAGGTTGTTCAGAATATACAGAACGAAACGGGGGCAACAATTGTAATAGAGGAGGTTGATCAGAAAGGTGTGGTTGATGTTTTTGCAGATAACCAGGCAGCCATTGATGCAGCGATGCTCAGGATCAAAGCTATTGTGACGGTACCTGAAGCTGGTCAGATATATAAAGGCAAAGTAAAATCAATCGTTCCTTTTGGCGCATTTGTCGAGATTTTACCAGGGAAAGAAGGACTTCTTCATATTTCCGAGATCGAATGGAGACGCATAGGTTCGCCGGATGAGGTCTTAAAAGAAGGACAGGAAGTTGAAGTAAAGCTTCTTGAGATTGATAATAATGGTAAAATGAAACTTTCCCGCAAAGTGCTTCTTCCAAGGCCTGAAAAAAGGAATAATTAGCAAACAAATATCCAATATAAACTTTATACAAGTTTATTTGTTTACCAAGAGAACTTATAAGGAAAAGCCACGACAAGATCCGCTATATTATAAGAAATTCATTGCATTACAGGATTTAAACCATGGATTACAACTATATTGTAATTGAAGGTAATATTGGATCAGGAAAAACTTCCCTTGCGGAAATGATCGCTGAAAAAAATAATGCAAGGCTTATTCTTGAACAATTTGGCGATAATCCTTTCCTTCCCAAGTTTTATTATGATCCTGAAAGATATTCTTTTCCTCTGGAACTCTCTTTTTTAGCCTCCAGGTATAACCAGTTAAACAAGGAACTATCAAATATAGACCTATTCAAACCCCTTGTAATTGCGGATTATGTATTCTCTAAATCGCTGATATTTGCAGGGATTACTTTAAAACCTGAGGAATACATCCTTTACAAACAAATATTTAATATTATTAACAGGAATCTTCCCAAACCAGACCTCCTGGTTTATCTCTACATGCCTTTAGACCGGCTGCTGAAAAACATAAAAATCAGGGGACGTGAGTATGAGCAGAGCATTTCCGCTGAATATCTTGAAAAACTTCATCTAGGTTATTTGAACTGGCTAAATTATCAGCGTGATATAAAGATATTGATCATTGATACCAGCGGAATGGATTTTGTGACCAGAAAGGAGGATTTCGATAAAATTGAGAATTGCATTTTTGGCAAAAAAATGAAAATTGGAATCAACAGGCTCCTTTTGTCCTGATTTACTGCGTCAAATTTGATGGAAAGTTTTTAAATATTGAAAAACATTATTAAGTTTGTAAAAAGAATACATTTTTAACCTAGAAATAAACCTAATAACCAAGTAATTATGAAAAAAATTAGCATCTTTTTAACTTCCATCGCTGCCATGCTTCTTGTGGTAAGTTGTGGTGGTCCACAGAAAATGGCAGACAACGTCTCACTTGTTAAATACAAGGTAACCCCAAGTCCTCTTGAAGTTCATGGAGGAAAAGTGGCTTTGAAAGTTGATGTAAACTATCCGGAAAAATATTTCCACAAAAAAGCCATTGTTACAGCGACTCCATTCTTGAAATATGCAACAGGACAGACAGATCTGAAATCTGAAACCCTTCAGGGAGAAGCAGTTCAAGACAATTACAAAGTGATCTCCTACACAACGGGCGGAAGTTACTCATATTCAGATGAATTCGAATATCAACCTGAAATGATGAGATCAGAGCTTTTTGTAAAGGGTGTTGCAAAAGTTAAAAATAAAAGCGTGGATCTTCCTCCTGTTAAAATTGCAGATGGAATTATTACTACACCATTGTTAGTAATGGTTGATCCAAAACCGATTCTCTTTGGCCATAATTTTCAGAGAATTACCCCCGCAAGTTATGAGGGCAATATTTATTATGTTATAAACAGGTATGATGTACGGCCTTCAGAACTTAAAAGTACAGAGGTCGTTGGTTTGAAGGATTTTATTGTTAATTCCAGCAAGGATCCGAGAACCACATTAAAAGGCATAAAAGTTTCCGCATATGCATCACCTGACGGCCCACTTGACTTGAATACGAGACTCTCAAAGAACAGGGAAGGTTCAGCTACCACTTTCATCGAGAAAGAGCTTAAAACTGATAAGATCCAGGTTCCCACAGACAAGGAATTCTTCTCACTTCTATCGACACCAGAAGACTGGGACGGATTTAAAAAACTTGTGGAAGGATCAAATGTCCGCGATAAGGATTTGATCCTCCGTGTTCTTTCAATGTATTCAGATCCTGTTGTCCGTGAAAAAGAGATCAAGAATATCTCTGCTGCATATGAACAACTGAAAGTCGATATCCTTCCGAAACTGAGAAGGGCAATAATGACTGTTGACGCCGAGAAAGTCGGATATTCAGATGCTGAGCTTGTTGATCTGGTTAAAAATGATATAGACACATTACAGCTTGAAGAACTTTTATATGCTGCAACTCTTGTCAGTGATAATCCGACCAAGCTGAAAGTATATCAGAGAGCATGTGAAATATCCCCGGAATGCGTAAGAGCTCATAATAATGCCGGCGTTGTGCTTATTGCAATGAACAGGATACCAGAAGCCAAGCAGGAATTACAGAAAGCTCTGCAGCTGAAAGATCATAATATTGTCAAGAATAACCTTGGCTGTGTTGCACTGCTTGAAAAAGACCTGGAAAAGGCCGAACAGCTTTTGACATCAGCAATGGGTGCAGGACCGGAAGTAAACTATAACCTTGGCATAATTAAGATCATAAAGGGCGATTATCAATCAGCTCAGAATTATTATGGCAACACTGTGAGCTTTAACTCTGCTCTCGTAAAACTGCTTCAGGGAAATGCGGCAGCAGCTGTCGAAACGCTGAAGAAAATAGAAAATCCGGGTGCCAAAGATTATTACCTGATGGCAGTAGCCAGTGCAAGGGATGGCAATGTTGATGCAATGTACAATTCACTGCGTGCTGCAGTTGCAAGAGATGCTTCTTGGAAAGCATATGCCATGAAGGATGTTGAATTCTATAAATATTTTGAAGAAAACCTGTTTAAGGAAATTGTGCAGTAATTATTTGGATATTACGGTTAGAAACGGCTTGCCTTCTGGCAGGCCGTTTTTTATATTTTAAATTTTACCTGCCGAAAAACTTCCCATAGTACCACTCCTGCGCTGACCGATATATTAAGTGAATGTTTTGTGCCAAATTGAGGAATCACAATACAGGAATCGCATGCATCGACAATTGACTGGTCTACGCCACGAACTTCATGTCCAAAAACAAAAGCATATTTTTTCCCGGGCACTATTTTGAAATTCTCAAGTGATATACTGCCGGCCGTCTGTTCAACTGCAATAAGAATATATCCTTCCCTTTTCAGAGTGCTGACTGCATCAATGGTACGTTTATGATATTCCCATGAAACTGATTCTGTCGATCCCAGGGCTGTCTTATGAATGTCTTTATTTGGCGGTGTAGCAGTTATCCCGCATAAATATATTTTTTCTGCCCTGAAAGCATCAGCAGTACGGAAAACTGATCCGATATTATTCAGGCTCCTGATGTTGTCAAGAACAATGCAGAAGGGAGATTTTTCTGCTTTCCTGAAGTCTTCAGTGCTTAATCGGTTCAGCTCGCTGTTTTTTAATTTTCTCATTTATGAGTTTAACGCGGTTACGGAACAAAAAATGGCACCTTCATCCGGTTATGCACAAAGTAAGAGATAATAGTCAGAAGTTACAAGTATGCCAAAATAAATAAATATTGATATTTTAGCTTATTATTTTCCGGACTGAATTCACTACCAATGAATATTCACGAATATCAGGCAAAATCAATCCTGAAGCAATTTGGAGTCCCTGTTCCGGTTGGGATTTTTGCAATTACTCCTGATGAAGCAGTAAATGCTGCCATGCAGATTCAAAAGACGACAGGTACAGCTAGCTGGGCTGTCAAGGCACAAATACATGCCGGTGGAAGAGGTAAAGGAGGCGGCGTTAAGATTGCAAAAACGATCCAGGAGGTGCAAAAATATGCTGGAGAAATACTAGGCATGAACCTGGTAACCCACCAGACTGGCCCCGAAGGGAAAAAAGTGTCTAAAGTACTTATCGAACAGGGTATTTATTATGAAGGTGAAAGCAATATCAGGGAATTGTACGTCAGCCTGCTCCTTAACAGGTCAACAGCCAGGAATACCTTTGTATACTCTGCCGAAGGAGGAATGGATATAGAAACTGTCGCTGTAAAATCGCCTCAACTCATATTCCGGGAAGAAATAGATCCGTCCGCGGGTTTTCAGGCTTTCCAGACCAGGCGGATAGCTTATAACCTTGGATTGAATGGGGAAGCTTTTAAAAGAATGATAAGGTTTCTCAGTTCCCTCTATGAAGCATATCTTGGAGCTGATGCATCACTGGTTGAGATAAATCCTGTAGTAAAAACGTCAGATAATCTTATCCTGGCAGCTGATGCGAAAATCATGCTTGATGATAATGCATTGTTCAGGCATCCTGATTATGCAGCAATGCGTGACCTAGGTGAAGAGGATGCATCCGAGGTTGAGGCAGGAAAATACAACCTGAATTTCATTAAACTTAACGGAAATGTAGGTTGCATGGTTAATGGAGCCGGCCTTGCCATGGCAACTATGGATATCATTAAGTTATCAGGCGGGGAGCCGGCAAATTTCCTCGATGTAGGTGGTTCTGCAAATGCCGGTACAGTTGAAGCAGGATTCCGGATCATCCTGAAAGATCCGAATGTGAAAGCAATACTGATTAACATTTTTGGAGGAATTGTAAGATGCGACAGGGTAGCACAGGGTGTTGTTGATGCTTATAAATCAGTCGGAAATATATCTGTGCCGGTTATAGTAAGGCTTGAAGGGACGAACGCGCAGGAAGGAAAATCGCTTCTCGATAAATCAGGCCTGAAAGTCCTGGCCGCTCTTTCCCTGCAGGATGCTGCTGACCTTGTAAAAAAATCGGTTTAACTGTTCCTGATAATAAGCGTTAATTTTATCTGCTAAAATATTCCCTGGTCCGTATGCGTTCAGAATATGGCATAGAAGTTGATCATTCAGGTATAAATTCTATTGATGTTTAAAAAGACAATTATACTGGCCTGGCTTGCACTATTAACCTGGATGAGTTATTCGCAGGTTCCAGGCAGGATAAATCCTGATTCACTAAGAACTGGAACTGATTCAGTAAAAACCTCCCCGGATTCAGTTAGAACCTCGAATGATATTTATGTGGCCAGGCCTGAAATAGTCAACGGTGACACTATCTGGGTTGCTAATGTGGACGAGGTTTATATTTTCCCCGAAAAAACTTTTGAAAATCTGCACCAGCAGAGAAAATATAACAGGTTGATAATGAACGTGAAGAAAGCTTATCCATGGGCTAAAATGGCCGGACAGCTTATGATAGAAGTCAATAATCACATTCTCACGCTACCTACTGAAAAAGAACAAAAAGAATATTTAAAACAGGTTGAAAAAGGCCTTCTGGATAATTATACCGAGGATATGAAGAAATTGACTGTAACACAGGGCAAAATCCTTATTAAGCTGGTTTACAGGGAAACAGGTGAAACCTCCTATGAAATTGTGGAATTCTACAGGGGTAAATTCTCTGCATTTTTCTGGCAGGCACTTGCGCGGCTTTTTGGCTCCAATCTTAAGCTGAATTATGATCCCTATGGCGAAGACAGGCTCATTGAGGAGATCGTCATCCAGATAGAGCATGGTGAGTTATGAAAAGGACTTTCATTGCAATTAAGATCAATGCCGGTGTAAAATTGCTGAACCTCCTGTCATATTTCAAACAGGCACTGCAGCAGGAAAAAATCAAGTGGGTTGATCCGGTTATTATGCATATTACTATTACATTCCTCGGGGATACGGATGAAAAAATAGTACCTTCTGTATCAGAAATAATCAATAATACAGCACTTGTCAATCCTCCCTTTGAAATGATTTTCAGAGGCACAGGGATCTTTAAAAACCTGCGTGATCCAAGGGTTATCTGGATAGGAACGGAAATCAATCCCAAAATGCAAAACCTCAAGGCAAGCCTTGACACCGAATTGTCAAAGTTCGGATTTGAAAAAGAGTCGAGGGAATTCAGGCCTCATTTGACTCTGGGCCGGATCAAATGGATAAAAGACAGGTCGGCCCTGCAGGAGGCGTTAGAACAATTTCAAGACCAGGAGGTTCAAAAAGAACTGATCACTGAATTAATTTATTATGAAAGTATCCTGAAGCCTGAGGGGCCCCAATATCTTCCTATTTTAAAGGCACCGCTTTCGGGCAGAAATGAGTAAAGTGGGAATCACTCTGAAAATACCGCTACCGGGAGAATAAAAGTTTTCGCTGCATCACGGATATGGTTTCTTCACCAGGTTCAGATCAGATTTTCAAACATGCCTGCTGCTGAATATTTTTACCAGGGTATAGATCAGGATCTGGAAATCGACATATAGCGACATATTTTCCATATAAATCAGGTCGAACTCCAGCCGCTTAATCATTTGTTCAACATTCTCAGCATAACCGTATCTTACCTGACCCCATGAGGTAATGCCAGGCTTTACTTTATGAAGATGCACATAATAGGGAGCTTTTTTGACTATTTTGTCAATAAAGAACTGTCTTTCCGGCCGCGGGCCGACCAGAGACATTTCCCCTTTGATGACGTTCCAGAAATTCGGGATTTCGTCAATTTTCCTTCTCCTCATGAAACGTCCGAAAGGCGTTAGTCTTGGATCATTTTTTTTCGTCAGCTCTGGCCCATTGGTTTCGGCATTCTCGTACATCGAGCGGAATTTATAAAGCAGGAAAGGTTTCCCAAAGCGGCCGATTCTTTCCTGCCTTAAAAATATCGGGCCTTTTGAAGTCGCCTTTATAGCAACGATGATAAAGAGTATCAGTGGACTCGATATGGCTAATGCAAGCGTTGAAAATAATATGTCAATAATTCTCTTCAAATTGGCTTGCCAGTGAGGCATCAGCTCGCGGGAGATAGTTATAAGAGGGGCTCCATAGATTGTTTCCAGCTTGACTTTTCCTGTAAGAATATCATGAAGGTCCGGAATTGCCTTTATGACAACATTGCACTCATGAAGGATATTAATTATACTATTAATCTCCTGGTGTTCTGAGGATTCAAGAGCTATTATTACTTCCTCAATATTATTTTTCCTGACTATTTTTTTAAGGTTCGTAAATGATCCCAACTGGGGTATATAAAGATCGAGCTGGTTTTTAATGCCATTGCCAACGGGAACGAATCCAATTATTTTATTTCCGCTGTGTGATTCCGGACGCTCAAGTTCTGAATATACCTCAAATGCCTTATCACTGCTGCCAACAAGAAGGGTGTTGAAAGTTATGAGTCTTTTCCTGATTTTCTTTTCTGTCCTGGCAGTGATTATATATCTGGGTATATAAGTCAGGATGAATTGCAATGAAAATAAAACCAGGAATGAAGTATAGTAATTCTTATAGGATACAATCTCGTCATTAAGAATCAGGGCAAAGAAAAGAATTGTGACTCCAAAAAGGCTGAAAATAAAGGTCTGGCCGAATTCATTTAGCCGCGTTTTGTGAAAGGGATCCCGGTAGAAGCCTGATAAATAGTACAAACCTGCCCAGAATATTGGTATAATAATAATTCCCAGTAAAAAATTCAGGCCAAGATCCAGGGGTACTTTATAGCCAAAAAGGTGAGGCTCTACAAGAGTTTTACGATAAATATAGAATAATGACCAGCTAGAGGCCGACGCAATTATATCAGTTATAAGATAACGAAATGCGTAAAACTTTTTATTCACCTGCCGGGCATTTAGTAATGGCAGTGAAGATAACTAAAAATCAGGAAAAACCTATTTCAGGCAGGATACAGCTCATAGCAAATTTTCTCAAGTATCTTCCGTGAGATCAGGTAAACCTGGTATCCGCTTTCAGATTGGCTCAGGCGGAATGTATTCGTGAGGATATTTCTTGCAAAACCGGATAATTCGTCATCCAGCGGGTGATTGCCGGCAACATCAATAAGCCCGGAAGAAAAAGTGTTATTTGAATTCTCAAATCCTGCAAAACTTACCTGGCAACCGGCAAAATCGATATCGATGTACTGGCTGGCCTGGTGTACGCGGCATATGAACCTATCAGCATTTGCATACCTGCTTGAGGTGACATTGGCAATACAACCATTATCAAATTCTATTCTTGCGTTTATTACGTCAGGTATACCGCTGTTTGCAGGGATACTCACTGCCTGTACTTTTTTCAGGCCGGTCTGATTGATACACACAGCTGGCTGCACACATTTATGCACAGAATCAATAAAAGATTCTGTTTTGTCTGCAGATTCATTACGTATTTCTAAAAGAACCGGATTCCTTATATATCCAAGAGCAGCTTTCATTGCAGAATTGTAGTGCACCGGTTGAATAACCTTGAATATGACGTTCGCCTCTTCTGACAATTTGAACAAATAGTCGACAGATTCATAATCGAGATTCAGTGGGGTTCCAGTCAGGATATGTTTGGAATGTTTCAGAGCAAGAATAATAAGATTATGTACTTCAGCGGTTATCCTGGGGAATATCAGGGCTTCTGATTTATTTAGGAATTCTCTGTAATCTTTCAGACGCGAGATTTCAGCCTGAATATTTTCGCCAGGTAATTCATCAGGCTGAAGATGATAAAGTCCGGATAAATAAAAATCATTTGATCGGCTGATTGCATCTGCAAAAATACCTGAATCAGATGCATTATCAATTAACCCGACTTTAATCATTAATAATCAGAGTTTTTGCAAACTTATACCATTTACAGCCCTCAATTTTATTTTTTTTTCAACTACTCGACAAATTCTGTTGATAAAGTTAAATTTGTACTGTGTCATAATCATCAGTATGGAAGATACTTTCAGGCATAAGGGATTGCGCAGGAAACTGGTTGAAACTGTAAGGAGCAAGGGCATTACTGATGAAAATGTCCTGAATGCTCTTAATTCAGTACCTCGTCATCTTTTCATGGATAGCAGTTTCATCAATTTTTCATACCAGGACCAGGCTTTTCCTATTGGGGCAGGACAGACAATTTCCCAGCCGTATACTGTGGCTTTCCAGACTCAGCTTCTTGAGGTCAAGCCGAACGACAGGATCCTTGAGATCGGCACAGGTTCAGGCTATCAGACTGCAATACTCATTGAACTTGGCGCGAGGGTTTATACAATAGAACGCCAGAGGGAACTATTCCTTAAATCACAGGAACTTCTGGGGAAATTAGGTTATAAACCGCATTTCTTTTTCGGAGATGGCATGGAAGGTAAGCCCGCGTATGGACCATATGATAAAGTCCTGATCACAGCAGCTGCAGACGAAGTTCCTGAAAAACTACTCCAGCAGGTCAGGCCCGGAGGGATAATTGTCGTCCCTGTAGGCGGACGGTTTTCACAATCGATGATGAAAATTGTCAAAATTTCTGAAACCGAGTTTAAGAAAACAAGTCACGGTGCATTTGTATTTGTCCCGCTGCTCAGGGGTACTGAAGGCTGAGCCATAATTTCAACATCATGATAGAAGTCAGAGTCTTTGCCTTTAATCCTTTCCGTGAAAATACCTATATTGCTTCAGATGAATCAGGTGATTGTGTCATTATTGATCCCGGGTGCGAAACTGCCGAGGAATGTGAAATATTAAAATCGGCTGTGCAAAGTTACAGGTTGAAGCCTGTAAAGATCGTTAATACTCATTGCCACATCGATCATATCCTGGGATGTG
>Ga0153915_10006843_pt1 | contig 10723 bp, 6 predicted proteins | sample Opewatmetagenome_2_FD_107003 | JGI IMG/M metagenome (GOLD analysis project Ga0153915, IMG submission 107003) | Freshwater wetland microbial communities from Ohio, USA - Open water 3 Core 3 Depth 3 metaG | ecosystem: Environmental > Aquatic > Freshwater > Wetlands | place: USA: Ohio, Lake Erie...
CAAGACCGAGCCGATCCACTTCTTCCTGTTCGAGCGCAAGAAGGGCCACTGCGAGTACTTCGCATCGGCGTTCGTGATCCTCGCGCGCCTCGCGGGCATCCCGACACGCCAGGTCAACGGCTTCCTCGGCGGCGAGTGGAACGAGTACCAGAGCTATGTCGCCGTCCGCGCCGGCGACGCGCATTCGTGGGCGGAGGTGTTCTTCCCCGGCGAGGGCTGGGTCACGTTCGATGCGACCCCGGCAGCCCCCGGCGGCGAGCTCGGCCGCGGCGGCAGCGGCTGGAGCGCGAAGCTCGGGCGATTCATCGACACGCTCCGCTTCCAGTGGTCGAAGTGGGTCATCGAGTACGACCTCGTCGCGCAGCTCCAGCTGTTCAAGGACATCGGCCGCGCGTTCAAGACCGCCGCCGGCGCGCTCCGGGATGTGTTCAAGGGGCTCCTGCGCTTCTGGCCGATCCTGCTGGCGCTCGTCGCGGCCATCGCGGCGTTCCGGATCTGGCGCCGCCGCGGTCCCGACCTGCCGATCGCGCAGACCCGCCGGGGTCCCAGGGTGACGCGGTCCTCGATCGCGGGCGTCTACGACCGCGTGCTCAAGCAGCTCGCGAAGGCTGGGACCCGCCGCGAGCCGGGGGTGACGCCACGCGAGCTCGCGGCACGTCAGCTCGCGAAGGATGCTCCCGGTGCGCAGGAGCTGTCGGAGCTGACGGAGCTCTACTACGCCGCCGAGTGGGGTGGTCGTCGAGACCCTGCCGCCGAGAGCCGGGCCGAGGAGCTGGCGGCGGCGATCCGATCCCAGCTCGCAGCCGCACGGGCCGGCTAGCCCGGCCTCGGCCCGTTGCCGCGGTGACGTAGCGCACCTCGCGGGCCTGCCAAACTGGCACCGGCGTGCGGCGATATTGAAGCGCCGATCTGCCCGTGATATCGACGGTTGTCGTCGGTCGACCTCTTCTGGGAGCGACGGCAAACCCTTTGCAAAGAGCAGCGCCGATGACGCGTCTCGTAGTGCTGGCCTTCCTCGGTCTGGGGATCGTGGGGGGCCGCGCGCACGCCGAGGGCATGCTGCCCGGCGGAGCCACCCTCAAGTTCAACAAGTTGCTCCTCCACGAGGACAACTCGCCGGATCTCGCCCAGCCGAAGATCGATCCGGACTCGCTCTGGCACTACTTCAACCTGGCGCACTGCGTGTGCAGCCAGTCCAACCTGGCGACGCCCGATCCGACGTTCTTCGCGGGGGTGTTCGACTACGAGGTGACGGTCGAGAACTACTCGACCGCGATCGATCACCCGGCCGAGGTGTGGGTCGGCACGAACTGCAACACCGATCAGACGACGCAGCGCGAGGCCGACTGCACCAAGATCACGACGACCTCGAACATCGCGGCGATCGACGCGGCCGGCAAGACCGAGGTCGAGATCCCGATCTTCCAGTTCATGACGCCGAAGCAGACCGACCGCAACATGAGCGGCTGCATCACGCGCAAGCTCAGCGCGGCGACCTGGCTCCTCGTCGATGCCGACGTCAATGGAACGTTCGAGTACTCCGAGACCACGACCATCGAGACGGACGCCGAGCCGCCGCCGTTGCCGACGGAGTTCAAGGCGCTCGGCGCCGAGAGCGCGATCGAGATCTCGTGGAAGCCGCCAACCGATGTCTCCGACGTCGCGTACTACCAGGCGCTCTGCGCGAGCGGCACGAACGGTGACACGCCCGCGACGTCGAGCCCGAAGGCTCCCCGCTACCAGACGCCGGTCATGCTGTGCCCGAATGCGGCCGGGACCAACACGGGTGTGGCGCTGATGCCGTCGGATATCAGCTCGAACACCGATCCCGATGCAGGCGTCGACTCGGTCAGCCTCGGCGAGCTCGGCACTCTCAATCCGTCGTTCATCTGCGGCGAGAGCACCACGAGCACCGCGACGAGCCTGCGCATCGAAGGCCTCAAGAACGGCACCGCGTATACCGTCGTGCTGCTGGCGATCGACAAGTACGGCAATGCCGCGGGCACCTACTTCACGTCGCGCCTTACGCCGGTCCCGGCGACGGACTTCTGGGAGGACCTCCACGATCAGGGCTCGAAGGTCGAGGGCGGCTTCTGCCTGATCGCGCAGACCTATGGCGATGACGACCCACTGACGACCGCGCTCCGCCGCTTCCGCGACGACACGCTCGCCTCGACGGCGTTCGGCCGCTGGCTGATCGATGTCTACTACGGAACGGTCGGCTCGCTCGATCTGCACGGCAGCGTCGCGCTGCGCATCGTCGCCGCGGTCGTGCTCGAGCCGTTCGTGGTGCTCGCCCTGGCGTGGCACGTACTGACGCTGCCCGGCCTGCTCGGCCTGCTCCTGCTCGGTGTCCTCGCGCGTCGCCGCCGCGTGTGGCGCGCTCGCCTCGCGACCGCTGCGACCGTCGGCATCGTGCTCCTCGTGCCGGCTCGCGCGCATGCCCAGGCGCCGTACTGGGAGAACCAGGAGATCGGCGCGAACCAGAACGAGCTCCCGCCCGGCGATCCACTCCGCGTGAAGTGGCATGCGGGCATTCGCGTCGGCCCCTACGTGCCGGGCATCGATTCGCAGCTGGACATGCCGGTCGGCAAGTACGCAGGTCCGTACGAGCAGATGTTCGGCGGCTACTCGATCCTGCCGATGCTCGATGTCGAGCGCTTCCTGTGGCGCGGCTTCGGCCAGCTCGGCGTCGGCATCTCCGTCGGCTACATGGCCAAGTCCGCGCACGCCTGGGTGGCCGGCAGCTTGCCGAGCGATCCGAACCGCGCCCGCGCCGAGGGCGACACGAACAAGTTCCGCCTGTTCCCGTTCTCGGTGAACGCGATCTACCGGCTGACCTACCTCGACGACGAGCTCGGCATTCCGGTCGTCCCGTACGGTCGGGTCGGTCTCGCCTACTACGTCTGGTGGATCGACGCACCGAACGGCGACTTCGCGACCGCCTGCACCAGCGGCGGCAGCGATCCGATGTGCCCCAAGACGACGGCCGCCGGCGCGAGCATGGGCCTCGTCGGCTCGGTCGGCCTGGCGATCCGTGCCGAGCGCATCGACATGGCCGCGGCGCGCTCGATGCGCGAGAGCGGGATCGAGCATGCCGGGTTCTACGGCGAGTACAGCATCGGTAAGGTCGACGGCTTCGGCTCCGACAAGAAGCTCTCCGTCGGCGACGCGACGTGGTTCGCCGGCGTCGACTTCGAGTTCTGAAAGAACTTCTGGCGCTGCGCATGAAGCGCAGGGGCTAACAGGTTCCGTCAGCGTGCAACGGGTGCACGCCTCGATGGGTCGTGTTATCGAGGTCCCCATGAAACGTGCGCTCCTGGCTCTCTTGATGGTGGTGGCGGTTCCGATCGCGTCGGCGGCTCCGGCCGCGAAGCAGACGACAGCTCCGCCACCGAGGCCTGCGGCGACGCCCGCGAAGCCGGCGTCGAAGGCGAAGAAGATCCGGACGGTCGAGGGCATCACCGAGTACCGGCTCGAGAACGGCCTGCAGGTGCTGCTGTTCCCCGATCAGACCCAATCGACGGTCACCGTGAACATCACGTACCTCGTCGGTTCGCGCTTCGAGGGCTACGGCGAGACCGGCATGGCGCACCTGCTCGAGCACATGATGTTCAAGGGCTCGCCGCGCCACCGCAACGTCCTCAAGATCGTCGGCGAGCGCGGCGGCCAGCTCAACGGCACCACGTGGCTCGACCGCACGAACTACTTCGAGACGCTCCCCGCCTCGCAGGAGAACCTCGACTGGACGCTCGACCTCGAGTCCGATCGCATGCGCAACGCATCGATCTCGCCGGATGACCTCAAGACCGAGTTCTCCGTCGTCCGCAACGAGTTCGAGATGGGCGAGAACAACCCGCAATCGATCCTCGACGAGCGCATCGTCTCGACCGCGTTCCTCTGGCACAACTACGGCAAGAGCACGATCGGCTCGCGCGCCGACATCGAGCGCGTCCCGACCACGGCGCTCCACGCGTTCTACGACAAGTACTACCAGCCCGACAATGCGGTCCTCGTCGTGTCGGGCAAGTTCGACGATGCCGCCGCGCTCGCATCGATCGAGAAGTTCTTCGGCTCGATCGCGAAGCCGTCGCGCCAGCTCGCGCCGACCTACACCGTCGAGCCGCAGCAGGATGGCGAGCGCACCGTGACGCTGCGCCGCAACGGCGACGTCAACGTGATCGGCCTCGCGTACCACACCGTCGCGGGCACGTCGGATGACTTCCCGGCCGTCGAGGCTGCCGTCGACGTGCTGACGCGCGAGCCTGCGGGCCGCCTCTACAAGAAGCTCGTCGAGACGAAGCTGGCAGCGTCCGTCTCCGGCTACGACATGTCGACCCACGACCCGTACCTCGCGCAGTTCTCGGCGCAGGTCCGCGACCCGAAGAACGTCGACAAGGTGCAGCAGATCATGACGACCGAGATCGAAGGTCTCGCGGCCGGCAAGATCGAGGACAAGGAAGTCGAGCGCTGGCGGACCGCGACGCTCAAGGAGCTCGAGCTGGCGATGGCCGACAGCCAGCAGATCGCGGTCGAGCTGTCGGAGTACGCCGCGCTCGGCGACTGGCGCACGATCTTTGCCTACCGCGAGCGCGTCAAGAAGGTGATGACCGCCGATGTCGTCCGCATGGCGAAGACGTTCTTCAAGCAATCGAACCGCACGACCGGCCGGTTCATCCCGACCAAGGACATCGATCGCGCGCCGCTCGTCGAGACGCCGGATGTCGCTGCGTTCGTGAAGGGCAGCGAGGGTGGCCAGGTCCAGGAGCAGGGCGAGGTGTTCGCCGCGACGCTCGAGAACATCGAGGGGCGCACGAAGCGCAGCGAGCTCAAGGGCGGCATCAAGGCCGCGTTCCTGCCGAAGAAGACCCGCGGCGGCAAGGTGTCGCTGACGCTCCAGCTCCACTGGGGTGACGAGAAGTCGCTGCAGAACAAGTCCACGGCGGCGGATCTGCTGTGCCCGATGCTCGCGCGCGGCACCGCGAAGAAGAGCTACCAGGACCTCCAGGATGCCGAGGATCAGCTGAAGGCGCACATCTCGTGCTCGAGCAACGCCGACGGCGTGACGATGCGGATCGAGACGCTGCGCGACAAGCTGCCCGGCGCGATCGATCTAGCAGCGGAGATGCTGAAGGAGCCGAGCTTCCCGGCGAAGGAGCTCGAGATCGTCAAGCAGGAGCAGCTCGCGTCGCTCGAGGAGCGCAAGCAGGATCCGATGTCCGCGGCGTTCACGACGCTGCAGCAGCTGACGTCGAAGTGGCCGAAGAGCGACCCGCGCTACCCGCAGTCGGTCGACGAGCAGATCGCGGCGATCAAGAAGGTCTCGCTCGCCGAGATCAAGGCGTACCACAAGGACTTCGCGGGCGCCGGTCACGGCGAGCTCGCGGTCGTCGGCGATCACGATCCGGCGGCGATCACGGCCCAGATCGAGAAGCAGTTCGCGAGCTGGCAGACCAAGAAGCCGTACAAGCGCCTCGATGACAAGGCGTGGGGCGTCGCGGGTCAGGAGAAGTCGATCGACATCAAGGACAAGGAGATGACGACGCTCGCGATCGCCGAAGACGTCCAGATGAAGGACAGCGACGCGGACTACCCGGCGTGGCTGATGCTCGCCCAGGTCCTCGGCGGCGACGGCGGCTCGCGCGCGTGGATGCGCATCCGCGAGAAGGAAGGCCTGTCCTACGGTGTCGCGACGTGGGCGACTGCCGACGCGTTCGAACCGGTGGGCTCGTTCGGCGGCTACGCGATCGTCGCGCCGCAGAACCTCGCGAAGGCGAAGGCCGCGCTGATCGAGGAGATCGGCAAGATGGTCACCGGCACCGTGACCACCGAGGAGCTCAAGCGCGCGAAGGACAACTGGATCAAGGAGCAGGACACGAGCCTGTCCAACGACGACTACGTGATGCAGATGCTCGCCCGTCAGACGTACCGCGGCCGGACGAACGCGTTCACGAAGGAGCTGCGCGCGAAGATCCAGGCGGTCACCGCCGACGACATCGCGCGGGTCGCGAAGAAGCACCTCGACCCGAAGCGGCTCACCGTCGTCGACGCCGGCGACGTCGCGAAGCAGAAGGCGAAGTAAGCGGTCTACAATGGCGGGATGCGGGCGGCTGCCGCATCGCCGAGGGTCCGGTCGACGGCATGTACTTCTCGGCGCTGCAGTCGGTCTTCTACTCGACGCAGTGACGCTCAGCTGTACATGTAGACGATGAAGCCGATGGGAATCGCGAGCCCGGCGGCGACGAAGTACTTGCCGCGTCCGAACAGGCCGCGGTCGCCCTTCATCATCGTCATGCCGGTGAGCGCGAGGACGATCAGCGCGAATGCGAACACGTCGGCGACGTAGGTCCACACGCCCTTGAGGTTGTTGAGGTGCAGCGAGTTGACCTCGAACAGCCCGGTGCGCGTCGACAGCGTCTTGAGCGTGCCGCGTCCCGTGTGGATGTCGACGACCGCCTCCTGTCCCTCGTCGAGGAACACGCGCAGCGTCGTCTCGGTCTCCTGGAAGTGCCCGCGGACCGCCCCGCGATCGAGCCGCAGCCGCTCGACGACCTGCCCTTCCATCTCGGAGAGCGATCCGGACAGCGCGCCGATCGCGACGTCACGCCGCTCGAACTTGTAGTTCGGGTTCCAGTCCTCGATGTGATTGACCGCGATTCCCGAGATCCCGTACGCGAGGATCAGCGCGACAGCCGTATAGCCAATGTCCCGGTGGAACGCGCGGAACCACCTGCGCCAGTTGCGATGGCGCACTAGTCGAAGATCGCGCCGGTGCCGTCGAGCCGCACCACGGTCTTCGGCTCCGTGATCTTGTCAGGGTCACAGTCCTGACCCTTCTCCTTCGCCTCTTCGACGGCCATCGCCTTCGTGTCGTCGAGCGTGAGGTCCTTCACCGCCACGACGCCCTCGGCGACCGCGTGCTTGCCCTTGCTGTCGACGGGGAACACCATCTCGCCGTCGGTGACCTTGAAGCGGAGCTTCTCGCCCGGCTTCTCGCCGGCCATCTCGAACCAGCAGCCGCGCATCTCGCAGACGTCGGTGACCATGCCCTCGACGCGCACGGTCTGACCGGCGAACTTCTTCGGCTCGGCGATGATCGCCGCGATCGGCGTCGGCGTCGTGAGCTTCACGCCAGCGCCGAAGCTCTGGCCTTTGCCCTTGGTGGGCGCCGTGCGGGCAGCAACGCCCGGCGCGTGGGAATCGGACTTCTTCGACTCGCTCTTGCTGCAGGCAACGAACGAGGCGGCGACGAACAAGATGGAGGCCAAACGGGTCATGGCGGCCGCACTTTGCTGCGCCACCCGGGCGCTGTCAACGGTAGGCTTCTAGACATGCGGACGATCGTCGCCCTGTTCGTCGTACTGCTCGCCTCCCCTGCAGCATTTGCACAGCGAGCGACGACGATTGCCGACCAGCTCGATCTGTCAGCAAACGTCAACGCGAAGGTCGTCACGGTCTTGAAGGCCTACGACGCCGAGATCGCCCACCTCGACGCGCAGCGCCGCGACGTCCGGCGCAAGCTCCTCCCGGCCCGCAGGGATCCGGCCGCGGCCGACAGGCTGATCGATGAAGGCCTGGCGAACCAGCGCGCGCGCCTCCGTGCCGAGGAGACGCTCATGACGAATCTCCGCGCGCTCCTCACGCCGACTCAGATCGCGGCCGTGGTCGTGATGCTCGAAGCGAGCGAGCCGGACACCATCTCGCCAGAGCCGCGCGAGGCGCCGACCCAGCGGGCGCAGACCCGCACCGCCACCTATGATCGCGAGGCGCTGTGGCCGCCGGGCTCACGCCAGCGCTTCAGCGCTGACTGCGATCCGTTCGCATCGATGCACGGCTGCTCGCGCCAGTAGCGCTCAGGACTCTGCGGTCGCTGGCGGCGGCGTTCCCGCGGCCGTCGGCAGCGCGGCCTCCTCGGGCTTCACGCCTTCGAGGCGGCGATAGACCGAGCGGCGATCGATGCCGAGGATCTGCGCCGCGCGCGTCTTGTTGCCCTCGACGGCGGCGAGCACCTGCCGGACGTAGCGACGCTCCATCTCGGCGAGGCTGATCAGCTCGCTCGGCTCGGTCGAGATCACCATCTTCGACTTGTGATCCTCGAGCAGCTTCTGCGGCAGATCGTCGACCGTGATCTGATCGAGCTTGCACAGTGCGACGGCGCGCTCCATCGAGTTCTCGAGCTCGCGGACGTTGCCGGGCCAGTCGTAGCCGAGCAGGTAGCGCGCGGCATGCTCGGAGATCCCGCGGACGTCCTTCTTGCTGCGCAGCGCCGCGCGACGGATGAAGTGCTGCGCCAGGACGAGGATGTCGCTCGGCCGCTCGCGGAGCGGCGGCACGGGGATCGCGACGACGTTGATCCGATAGAACAGATCCTCGCGGAACCGCCGCTCCTCGACCTCTTGCTCGAGATCGCGGTTGGTCGCGGTCACGACGCGCGCGTGCACCGGGACCTCTTCGTCGCCACCGACAGGGCGCACCTTGCGCTCCTGGAGGACGCGCAGCAGCTTGACCTGCATCTCGAGCGGCATCTCGCCGATCTCGTCGAGGAAGATCGTGCCGTGCCCCGCCTGGACGAACAGGCCCTGCCGGCTCACCTTCGCGTCGGTGAAGGCGCCGCGGAGGTGACCGAACAGCTCGCTCTCGAGGAGCGGGGCCGGCATCGCGGCGCAGTTGACGGCGATGAACGGCTTGTCCCGGTGCGGAGACAGGTTGTGGACCGCGCGTGCGACCAGCTCCTTGCCGGTGCCCGACTCGCCGGTGATCAGCACCGTCGCATCGCTGTTGGCGACGCGATGGACCATCTCGAGCGTCGTCCGGATCGCCGGGCTGTTGCCGACGATGCCGTCGGTCGCGAACGCATCGAGCGCGGCGTTGTTGAGCTGCTTGAGCTCGCGGCGAAGTGCGAGGTGCTCGAGCGCGCGCGCAATCGCGATCGCGAGGACGTCGATCTTCACCGGCTTCTGGATGAAGTCGAACGCGCCGGCGCGCATCGCCTGGATCGCCATCTCCAGGTGGCCGACGCCGGTGATCACGATCGGCAGCGTCTCGATGCCGGTGGCACGGATCTCCTGGCACAGCTCGATGCCGGTCATCCCGGGCATCTGGACGTCGGTCACGACGACATCGGCAGGCTGCCGCGTGAAGCGCGCGAGCGCCTCCATGCCGGACCGTGCCGCCTCGACCTCCCAGCCGCGCTTCGCGAGTGCGTCGCGGAGCAGCTCCGCGGTGTCTTGGTCGTCGTCGACGACGAGGATCTTGCCTTGCCTGGAACCCATCTTGGTCCACCGCCACAATGCGAAGGGAATGCCGCCTGAGTGTCGCGCCGGCGCGCGTGCCTACTGTGCCGGATCGCCGCGTTGTACCGCGGGTTTGCGTCAACTGACGACAACGATTCGCCGCCCCTGGCGTGTGCCCCAGAGCGCACTGTGCCGGATGGCTCGTGGCTCCCTAGGTGAGGGCGTCGATCGCAGGCTGCGACCGCCCGTCACATCCTCGAAATCGTGGGGATCGCCCGAACTGATTTTCGCTCGGGATCGCGGGGCTGCGTGATAGGGTCCGCGCCCACATGCGCGGCCGGCTGATTCTCCTTCTCCTCATCATCCTGGGTGCTTGCGGAGATGACGCTCAACAACCAATGGACGCCGGCGTCGATGCGCCACCGGATGCAGGTCCGGGCGAAACGGTCTGCGAGAACTTGCCGGCGAGCTCGTCCGGCCAGACGTGTGACGTCACGACCCTCGGCGCGACGAAGCTGATCAAGGGCAACATCCTCACGCCGCAGACGACGTTCCGCGGTGGCCAGGTCGCGATCAACGCCGACGGTCAGATCACGTGTGTCGGCTGCGACTGCGCGCAGGGCGGCGAGACGACGATCGTCTGCCCGGGCGCGACGGTGTCGCCTGGCCTCATCAACACGCACGACCACATCACGTTCACGCAGAACGCGCCGTACACGGCGACCGACGAGCGCTACGACGATCGCCAGCAGTGGCGCAAAGGCCTCGACACGCACACGAAGATCCCGGCAGCAGGTGGCGCGAGCGGCGCGAAGATCAGCTACGGCGAGATGCGCTTCCTGATGGGCGGCGCGACGTCGATCGTCGGCTCGGGCGGCCAGGCCGGCCTGCTCCGCAACCTCGACAACGCGACGCTGCAGGAGGGCCTCAACCACAAGGAGGTCGACTTCGAAACCTTCCCGCTCGGCGATTCGTCGGGCGCACGTCACTCGACGACCGAGGCCACCGGCACGAACTGCAACTATCCGTCGATCGTCACCGCGAGCTCGCTCGCGTCGGTGAGCTCGTTCGAGCCGCACACCGCCGAGGGCATCGACCTCTACGCGCAGAACGAGTTCCGCTGCGAGAGCTCGACGACGTACGACGCGGTCTCGCCCGGGACATCGGAAAATCTGTTGTTACCGCAGACGGCGATGATCCACGCGATCGGTCTGACGGCCGACAACTACGGCTCGATGGCGCTCGCCGGCACCGCGCTGATCTGGTCGCCGCGCTCGAACATCACGCTCTACGGCGACACCGCGCGCGTGACGACCGCGGCGCGCTACGGCGTCGAGATCGCACTCGGCACCGACTGGACGCCGACCGGCTCGATCAACCTCCTGCGCGAGCTGCGCTGCGCCGACAGCCTCAACAAGACCTACTTCGACAACTACTTCACCGACAAGCAGCTGTGGGAGATGGTGACGCTCAACGCCGCCGCGGTGACC
>Ga0153915_10006844_pt1 | contig 10722 bp, 5 predicted proteins | sample Opewatmetagenome_2_FD_107003 | JGI IMG/M metagenome (GOLD analysis project Ga0153915, IMG submission 107003) | Freshwater wetland microbial communities from Ohio, USA - Open water 3 Core 3 Depth 3 metaG | ecosystem: Environmental > Aquatic > Freshwater > Wetlands | place: USA: Ohio, Lake Erie...
AGGCTTTAGTAGGATCTAGAGTAAGGCGAATCCATGATGATCCTGGGAAAGAAAAAAGCCGTTCGCCTTACGCAAGAGGTCAAGGCCGCGGGTTGAGCCGCCAAGCTCGGCCCCGCCGATCTCGTGCAAGTTTTGCACGGCTTACCCAAGTTTAATAACCCCGATATGATCGTCGGAACCGAAACCGGCGACGACGCCGGGGTGTTCCGTCTGCGCCCCGACCTGGCCATCGTCAATACCGTCGATTTCTTCACTCCAATCGTCGACGATCCCTACGTGTTCGGCCAAATATCGGCAACCAATGCGCTGAGCGACGTCTACGCCATGGGCGGCGACCCTAAGACGGCATTAAATATCGTCTGTTTCCCCAAGGGGAAGATGGACATTGAAGTTCTCGGCGAAATCTTGCGTGGCGGCGCCGACAAGGTCAAAGAAAGCGGTGCGGTAGTTATCGGCGGCCATAGCATCATTGACGAGGAAATTAAATTCGGCATGGCCGTTACCGGCGTTATTCACCCTGATAAAATCTTTCGCAATGTCGGCGTGCAAGACGGCGATGCGCTTATTTTGACCAAACCACTCGGCACCGGAATCGTCACCACCGCTCTTAAAAAGGGCAAAGCTTCAAAGGAAAGCATCGATGGCGCGGTGCGCGCCATGACGACGCTCAATGCGGCGGCCTCCCGGGTGATGCGTGAATTTCCGGTTCACGCGTGCTCCGACATTACTGGTTTCGGCATACTCGGGCACGCTTTCGGAATGGCCAGCGGCAGCGGTGTAACCCTGGTGATTGAATCGGCGAAGCTGCCGGTTTTGCACGGTGCGGAGCGCTTGGCCGGGAAGGGGTACTTGACCGGCGGATGCAAGCGAAACCGCGAATACCTAAACGACAAAATGCACATCGAAAAATCTATCGGCTCAGGGCTGGTCGAAGTCGCTCTGGATCCGCAAACCTCCGGAGGGCTCTTGATCGCGGTAGCGAAGACGCACGCCGGAGAATTGATCGCCGCGCTTCATGCCGCCGGCGTCAGCGACGCAGTCGAAGTTGGCTATGCAACGCCGCCGCAAGCCGCGTCGGTGCGTTTGGTCTAAATCTTATTCCCTCAGTGCAACCCCTCGTCGCCCTAGTCAGAGGAAAACTACGCTGCCAGAGATAGCCTCCGATTTGCCTGCCGATTCAATTGCTTCCGACAGAACGGCCCGCGCTCTGATATCGGGCAATCAGAACGGACATAGGCAACACCGATAAATATTCATCGGATGCGTTGTCGGAACATTCTGATGCGCTGCTGCAATAATGATCCGCTCGGCCCGGCGACAAAATTACCGCTCGGCTTTTTGGCGCACCGCCGGACGCGAACTCGCTTACCGCCGCTTTTTGGACATCAATACGCTGATTGGCTTACGCGTGGAGAACGAACGGGTCTTGACAACCGGTTCCATAGCGCTGATTTGGCTAAACAATAGAAATCCGCTAAGGTGGCAAAAAAATCTCCGGAGAAGGAAGGTGCCTGGTGGTGCCGCTGGTCTTCAAAACTGGCAAGCCCGATTCAATACGTGAAAATCTTATGGCCGTCGTTCTCCGTGTACATGCCTCTATGCAAGCCCGACCCGAGACACCCCTTTTGCGCTATTTTTATCAACTCGATACTTCACGTCCCAAAACAATTTTTCTTCACGCGCTCACACACCAGCGAACTAAATCCGAATAGCAAAACCCGAAACATCAAATCTGAAGGCTGAAGTTCGACACCCGGAACCTGAAACAGAAACCTTTTCCTCGACGCTCACATGTTAAGTATCCTCGGCTAGACCCTACCTAACGTTACTCTGATCAGGCTTCTGGCCGCTCGGAGCAAAGAGCTTAATCGCCTCCAGCGGGATGCCGAGGATTTTCAGGGGCATATTTAATAGCTCTGTCCCGACGTCCGCCGGCGATAAGTAAGTGACTTCAGGTCGGTCAAGCGAACCGGCAACTCGCACCGGTATGCCTACGATAGAGCCGCCGAAGAGGGAACCGACCACGGGTATCCGACTGATCACCTCGTCCACGGGTTTGAGGACGGCGATGAGACCTTTCCCGTCGACTTGCTTACGCGCCAGGTCGATCTTCCCCTGGCCGCTCAAGTTAATTAGCGATGACTGAACAATGATTTCGTCACCCACAAGTGTCTCGCCGTCAATTCTTCCCTTGACGCTGACAAGGCGGAACGGAAATGTCTCCTTGTTTAGGTCAGGGAAAACCACTTTAAAGTCACCCGTCGTGTTCAAGTAATCGAACGTAGCATCCATCGCACTTGAACGTACGAACTCGCCATCAAGGGCGCTCAACTCAAAGTCTCCCTTGAGCGACGACAACAGATGCTGACGGTCGCCACGTCCTGTGATGCGCCCCTTGAAAGAGTAGATTCCCTTTACGTCATTTCGCCTGTCCGTGAGGCAGACACTGGTCGGCTCGAGCTGCGCCTCCGTGGCGGCGAGCTTAACATCGAGGTCTATCTGTTTGCCCGCGATATCGACGCGTCCCGTTGCAGTGATTCCGCAAGCAACCGCTTGGTCGATATCTGCTTTAATCCCGGATGACGAGAGGCCAGCTGTCATCTTAAGCGGGCTAATTTTATAGCCTTCAAGAGTGAAACTATCGGTCTTGAGACGAATCGTACCTTCCACGGGCGGAAGCGATGGGACTTTGGCTTCTTTGGCCTTTTGCTGGCCGCTCTCTCCGCCGAGGGAACGGTTAAGCTCTTCCCAGTTAAGGCGGTCGGCGAATACATCCATGTCCACTCGTAGGGCCTCTTTCTCCCCGGAAACTTTACCTGAAACCGCGAAGCGACTGTTGCGCCAGCGCAGATCTGCGGATCGAATGAGCACGCTTCCTTCACCCGCTTCGATGCGAAACCTTTCGACCACAGCCTTCTCCTGCCCCAACGGCACCAAAAGATTGCTTCCTTCTAATTGCCCTCGGGCGGAAAACTGGTTGGGTTTTCTCAGCGAAGCACTCACCTGGATGTTGCCCTGAAGCGCGCTGCCTGGTGAGGGGAACGATGCGAATATCCTGTTAAGCGTTTGCTGCCCCAACGCGCCTTCGAAGGACAGATCGAGATTGTCCTTCGCGAGTTGGAGTGCTATGCGGGCACGCCGGCCGCCATCTTCCACGATAAGATCCCGCACGGTAATGCTCTGAGGATGCCGTTCGGCATCGACGGAAATCTGTGGACCGCCCGCGACCGTCACCTGCCCGCGAAAAAAGATATCGCCGGCGCCGCGCCAATCAATGCGCCCCGCGGCGATCTTCAAGGGGGACCGGACCAGTAGCTCCTTGGGCAATTCGACCTGCCGACTGAGCCATTGGATCATTTGCTCACCGATGATTCCCGTCCCGCTGGCCTCTAACTTGAGTGGATCCCCTTTTGTGTTTTCAAAAACTCCGCCGGCGACCAGGGAAGCGTCCATCATGGCCACCGCCGCATCGGAAAATGTGATTTTTGCTTGAGTCGCTGCGAATTTTCCATGCGACAACGCCAAGGGAGCCGGAAGGTCCGCATGCGTTATCGTAACCTGTTTAACCGTGCCCTCGCATTTAAAGTTCCATCCCGCCGGATCGTCCAGGGCACCCGTAAGAGTCAGATTTCCAAGATCGAGTTTGCCCCGGGCAGACCGTAACTTTACGAGATGAGATCGAAGATCCTGGAAGCCACGGAGCAAAGTTTCAGCCTGTTCCAAGTCCAATGAAACCCGGGCCGAGTCTATTTTTATTCGGCGGCTCCTGTCATGCTGCAAAGTCGCGTTCAGCCCCTCTATGGCAGACCGGCCAACCGATCCCTGCACGTTTTCGAGCGTTATCGTGCTCGGGTCATAGTTGAAACGACCGCCTCGGATGGCGACGGGAAATGGAACGGGATCGTAAGTGGCGCTTATGTCGGTTTTCAAAACTGACACGACCGGAGCGATAGCGTCGAGCCTCTCGCCAAGAATCAATCTGCCGGATAGCACACCTTCGAGGTTTCGCACCTTTAATAATTCCCTGCGGAATGTTTGTTCCTTGAGGAGCTTGAGAAGGACCGACTGAAGTTCTGCGGCGCCAGTCTGCACCGCGATATCGAGGTGAAACGGGCGATTTTTTCCCTCAAGCCCAAGCCGAAACTTGCCGTCTGAGCCTTTGGTCGTGCCGAGGTTCGCGGTGAGATCTTTTGCCTCTAAGACGCCGCCGGAAATCCGGACGGATCCGGTTACGTTCCTCAAGTCGAGTTCTGGGCCGGGGACAAGAATACTCCCGTTACGCATCGACCCCGACACGGCGATATTTTTGATCCTTGCCATTTCTTTAAACGAGCGCCCGCTACTCTGCAAAACCATCTCGGCAATGGTCCCGGCTTGAATAAACTGGAAGAATTTCTTGACGCCGGCAACATCATCGGCGAATCGTAGCGCCATGTCGCGGATCTCTCCGACGTTGACATCCCGAACTTTGATGCGCGCCGATGACAAGGAGGGCGTTGATTTTAACTCCGCCGCGGCACGAAGCCGCGGCGAGACGAGGTCTAGCTGCTCTACCTTGGCTTGAACGCTGCCTTCTTCGTAAACAAGGTTGCCTTTCAATCTTTTCGCTTTGACATTGACCTTCCCGCCTCTCCGCGCCAGCACAAGCGCGCCAACCGATCCATCGATCTGCGCTTTGATTTTCCTTAAACCGAGGGTGGCAATGTCCAGATTGAAGCTTACCTCGCCTTGCTGCGCGTATTTGAAAAGATGTTGCGGTAAATAAATAAGGGATTCTCTAACCTTGAGCTGATCGACGGCGACTTCAAACTGTGCTGCGAGATTTTCTCCGCTCATCTTGCCTTCAATGCGCAAACGATTACAGAGATTCGAGCGCGCGCTTAACTGAAAACGCAGATCCTTAGATGAAGCGCCAGCTTGAGCAGCCACGTTTTGGAGAGTCACCGGGGGCTTGTCACCTATCTCGATCTCGGCTGAGCCATCCGAAAGGTCGATGCGTAGTCCAGGCAGCTCCGTGGTGAAATAAGTCAAAGCGGAGCGCAGGTTCATTTCCAACTCCTCGATATCGAGCGGTTGCTCCGAAGGCGCAGGCAGATGAACCTTAACCTGGGGCGCCTGCAACTGCACCCGGCGCACGACCAAGCGGCCCGCGAGCAGATAAAAAATCGACGGATAAACTTTGATGGATTGGATGGTCCCCTGTTTTTTTTCGTCCAGGGAGAACTCGGCACTCTGAATCAGCACGGCGGGTCGGGGAAACCACAGAAGGTCGATCTTGCCTAGGGTCACGGTCCCGTTCGTCTTTTCCACCACCACGGATGCGATCTTCTCTTTAACCAGCTGACTGTCGATGAGCCAAGGAAGAAGCAGCGCGCCAAGAACCAGGATGACAATGACCGCGGCGGCAATGCCGCCGAGCCCAATGACCATGCGTTGCATTTTCATTGAAAGACCCGCGGCGCTAGAGGAATTTTTCTCTTAGCTTTGATCGGACACATGACACGGCTCCAGGGATCTAACCAAGGATTCACCAGGAAACAGAACGATTTTCACCGACGAAACCTCGCTAAAGTCCGCGATAACCGGTCCGGGCAGCCACAGGAGATGCAAATTTTCGATTTTCGCCCCACCATTGCCATGCCGCGACGAATTCGGCCAGTCTATCGGGCACCGATATGCTCCCGTAGAATGCGACGAACTTCCTCGATCGTCTCGGGATGCCCTTGCGTCGAGTGGCCGGAGCGCACGACCTTTTCCGACTCGACACCGTCAATATGAGCGCTCTCATAGGCGACAACGCCGTCCGTTTTTCCAGTTACGGGGCCGTCACCGAGCACGGCGATGATCGAGTGGGCGGTGATATTAGGAGCGATGGGAAGATCATTTAACGCTCGAAGGAATGGATGCCCTGGGCTCATATTATCCACTGAAGTCGGCAGCTGGCTCATATGGAGTTCCGCGAAAGCCGGTTGCACCAGAAGATCTTGAAATTGCGAAACCAAAGTTCCCGGCAGGTGGATGAACCTTCTGATCAGATTGAGAGCCCAGCCGGTTGCCTGGTAGCTGCCGCGATGCGGCGTGGCAATAAAGACGACGCGCTTGACACTCGGGACAGGCTCAAAAAACATCGCCTCGCGCAATAGCGCCCTCGTTTCAACCGGCATCTCCACTTCGTCGAACGGTGCGCTGCTCACGTTTTCCCAGAAGCGGTTACCGCTACTGACGGCCATCAACTTCGTAAGCAAGCCTCCCTGGCTGTGTCCGATGACGACCATGCGCCGCAGCGCCGGATCCTGCCCGTTGGGGTCCACCTCATTGACAATATTGCCGAGAGCGCGGCGCAAAAGCATTGCCGAATAGAGAATCGGCTGGCCGGTATTATATTGAAAAAACCAGACCTGGTAACGCCCGCGGAGCGACGGGTCGTTCGTGAGCTCGTTGATCATGTCAGCCCATCGCGCCGGGCTCGACGCAGTTCCGTGCACCAATACGACGGGAATGCGACCAGGACGGTAAGGTTGCATCATAATCAGGCCGTCGCCAAATATTTGTTGCTGATCCGCGAAACGAAAACCCGCGAGCTCAAAATCCCAAACTGGCGCACCCTCAAGTAGCAGGGCAATTGCCGCCGTCGGCTCGAGCTCTAAGGGAACGTCACGCCCCGCTAAGCTAACCGCGGACGCAACGTCGGCGGCATATAATTCCACCTGCGCCTCGAGCTTGCCGTCGAGCACCCCGCGGCGCGGCTCGGCAATTCTGATAAAAGCCGTAACCGGAACCTTGATCCGCGGCGGTATCCGTTTTCGTGCAGCTTCCGCGGGTCCCGCTTCCGTAGGTTCAACCTCGGCGGCGAGCGGCGCGCCGATACCGGCCTGGCGATAGCGATTCAGCAGACCGCGCACTTCAAACTCGCCTACAGCTATAAAGCGCTTAAAACGGTAGCCTCCCCAGAGAAAATCATTCGGTCGCGTCGTCAGCACAAGTTCACCGAATGGCAGCGAGAGTGTTCCCGCCTTGAGAATAACTTCTTCTCCATCCGGCGAAGCTAGCCCTTTCGTCCAGCCAAGATTATAGAGATCCGCCGCCAGGCGAACGCGCGGGTCGAGGGAATCGGGTTGTTTGCCCTTCTCGGGAAAGAGAAAGGCATAGGCGTAGACGGCAGCTGCGAGATAGTGCTCGGTCCGCCCGGACTCCTCGGCGTGAAGAAACGACAGCTCTGACAGCGCAAAGAGGCGATCTTGAACTCGCTCCTCGCTGGACGGCTGAGCGAGTATCTTACGCAGCTCACTGAGAGTTGCCTCTGGGTCGGCCTTGAATCGTTCGAATAAATTATTGCGTTGGAGAACCTGACTGGACCAACTGCTCAACTCACCCGCCGATAACACGTTCGCTGTCAGCAAGTGGTTGATTTCCTGAGTGGTGCCGCGAACGACTCCAATCGGTGTCGAGCACGCCGACACAAGAAGTAGCAAAACACTAAGAGCTGCCCATTGAGCCATTTGCCATTGCCATAAAACATTAGAAACTCTGTGCGATTTCATAAGAAGAAACCTTGACTGTGAAATTGACCTATCGAAAGACCTCGCGACCGACAGACGTAGCTGCTCCAATTTACTTCCTCGCAAGAGACTCCGTCGCTGATACAAACGCACGATTCTCGTCGCTCTTGTTTTGGGACTCGCTTTTTAACTCCTTGGTTGGATCGGTCGCACCTCCCGGACCGTCATGCCAGTGGACGTGCAAATCTTGTTGGGGGAATGGGATCTGAATGCCGGCTTCCTTAAGCGCATTATTAATGGCAAGGGACAATTCCCCCTGAACGCGAAAGAATTTGTCGACGTGGGTCCAGCAGAATAGGGTAACGTTCAACGAACTTTCACCGAGAAGATCCAGTTGAACCTCTGAAGCAGGCTCAGACAATACGTCCGGATGCCTTCGCGCGATGCCCAACAAAATATCGCTGACGCGGGCCGGGTCGGTATCGTAGGCAACACGGACCGAAAGGCGGAGCCTTCTCGACCGATCGGTGAGCGACCAGTTGATAAATCTTGACCCGACAAGCTCACCATTGGGGATGATGATATCGGCACCATCGGCCGTGTGCATCACGCTAGCCCGAAATCCAATTTTGTTAACCTTTCCGAGAACAGATCCAATCTCGACGGTATCGCCGACCTGCACGGGATGCTCAAACACGAGGATAAGACCCGATATAAAATTGTTCACCACGTTTTGCAGACCAAACCCGATACCGACCCCGAGAGCACTTATCAAGAGTGTCACTTTACTCAAATCCACTCCAGCCGCCGCCAGGGCAATAAGAAAACCCAATAGTAAAACCCCGTAACGCGAAAGGACATCCACAGCCCCGGGCACGCCGCGTCGCAATTCAAAGCGCGGGAAGATTTCCTCGGTCAGAACAAAGCGCAACAGCCGCGAGACGATGATTGCGCTGAGAAGCACCGAGAGAAACATCGCCAAGCTCTCCAAGGATATTTCAGTTGCTCCCACCTTCCAGCGCAATTGCAGAAAGGCTGCTCCCGCCGCCGACAGAATGTTAAGCAGACCGAGCATGTAAAGGCTGAAGATAACCCAAAGGATGATGGCGGCAAGCCGGATAACGACGCGGCAGCGGGATACAAACATCTCGCTGTGTTCCCTTACGCTATATAAACAACGCGCCAATCGTGATTGTAGCGCAACAACGGTCAGTGTGATCAGCAGGTGAGCGCCGGCAAATATCAAAGCAGCGGAATACGTCATACGCACCGGCGCACCGGCAAGCAACTCGGCGAGCGTCATGTTACCGATAAAATTGCTGACGAGAGACGCGGCAAATAGCAATAATGCCGAGCGCAAAGTCAGCATGATGAGGCGCGCTCCGAAGGCCGAAGCTGAAAGCTCCGCTCTTCGTGAACGCAGAAACAAGCCGAGACCGACGCACCCACCGGCAGCAATCAACAACAGCGTCAGCCGCGTCAGGAGCCAATCCTGGGGAAGCAGGTAGCGGCAAAAATCGAGAAGATATAGTGCCACAAACATGTAAATCCAACGCCGGAACATTTTTGGCAGCAACCCGGGAAGCAGTCTGATCACCGGAATCACGGTCGGGACCATGGCGACACGCAGAATATTGGCTGCGGCTTCGGGATAAAACAAAGGCGATGCGAGGAGTGCCAAGAGGAATGAAGCAGCAAGCGGCCGACTAAGGACAAAAATTGCGGAATCGACACCCAGTCGTTCGGCAATTGCCGGCGTTAGACCTCGGCGGAGAAAGTAAAACAACGCCACGATCATCAGAAAAACCACGACGTGCAAAAGAATTCGATCGCGGAATTTTTTTAGAAACTCTTGCAAATCGTCAAGGAACCCTCGGGCGCTATCAACAGCCTGCGCCACGATTGCATCTTGAGCCCCGGGTTGCAGCAGCGCTTGCCAAATCGGCAGACTGTCGAGCACTAAAAGCTGTCGGCCAGACTCTTCGCGGGCTTTATCAATGTCTTTCCGAATCTTAGAAAGAATTTCCCGGCGATTCGCCAGTTGGTTCTGCAGGTTCAGCAGCTTCGCCATGTCATCGCGGAGCATCGTGCGTACAGCGTCCGCCTCACGCAAGACTTCGGCCATTTTCTGCAGCGCCACTTTTGGAAGCGCTTGCTGCTTACCAGCCGCCCGCGTGGCTTGCCAGGTCTCGATTATTCGGTCGACATCGTCCTGCTGGGCAACAAGAATCTGCGACCTCCTCGATAATGCCCTGTCCCAACCGTCGAGCTGACTCTGCTCCAGACTCCATTCACGCAAAATATCGTTGAGCCGCTGCACCGAGCGCAATTGATCAATGGCTTGCGCTTCACTCTGCCAGCGCCGGTCGGATCTTTCTGCAAAGGTGGCTAATTCTGCCTGGACGGAACTCAATACAGTGTCAGTATCGGCCGCTACCTGGAATCTGATTTCTTGCAGCGATCTTATGGTCTGTTCAGCGCGAGGAATGATTTCCGATGCGGGTATAATAACCGGTGCCGGAGGCGCTTGCTGGGTCTCGCCGGCTTGAGATGGGGTCTTGGATTGATCGGCTGCCTGAACCGGCGTACCACCAATTAGCCACGCAAAGACTACCCAACAGCGGATCGAACGAACCGTCCATTTCAACAGCCAGCTTGGCTTTTCCTGTTTTGTATTCATGAGAATTCTCGTTGCCCAGTTCCGCCCACAGAGCTTCTAGCGCTCAATTAAATCGACCTCGCTTCGACTCAGTTCAAGGCTGCCGTTTCATCGCGGCGCCACCAAGGGCAACCCCTCCCTGATGCGCTGTGAAAATGCCGGGTCCTTGTCAGCGGCGTGGGCTCGATCGTTCACACGCGAGAGTTTCTCTAGCTCAGCAAAAGGGCGCGACGTGTCGATCCGTTTAAGCTCGTAGAGATAATCCGGCACATAGCCGCTCAGCAGGACTTTCCAAGACATCGGCGGCGACTCCGGGTTCATCCGCGTGTGAAACAGTATACTCGTCGTGCAATTGGTCGTTAGCGTATTGTAATAGCTCGGTCGCTCGTGCAGCTCATTAATCGACTTTATGTAATCGAGAAAAATCCGGCGGACGTTTTTGATTGGCCCATTGACTCGGTAAATATATACGTCCTCTTGCGGTTTGCGGTAAGTAGTGCGCACGCGAATCACGTCGCGCTCGTCGGCGACCACGTAATAAAGTTCGTATTGTCTAAAGAAGCC
>Ga0153915_10006845_pt1 | contig 10722 bp, 14 predicted proteins | sample Opewatmetagenome_2_FD_107003 | JGI IMG/M metagenome (GOLD analysis project Ga0153915, IMG submission 107003) | Freshwater wetland microbial communities from Ohio, USA - Open water 3 Core 3 Depth 3 metaG | ecosystem: Environmental > Aquatic > Freshwater > Wetlands | place: USA: Ohio, Lake Erie...
CGCCGCGGAAAACGCCGCCACGTCGATCTGCGGCGGCGTGATCAGATAGAGGCGGCAGGTGCGCGGGGACGCGGCGGTCATGCGCGCCATACTAAATGCCTCACCCTGAGCCTGTCGAAGGGTGAGGCGAGGTCCCCATCCTTCGACAAGCTCAGGATGAGGCCCTCGCGACTATCAAATCCGTGTCGCGCTTAGCGCGGGGTCGCGGATGACGTTGCCGCTGGAGGCCTCGTCCATTGCGTCCTCCCATGTTGTTTTGGGAACGGGAGAGACGCGGGCCGCATCGCGCTATTCGGCCGCGGCGCGCGCGGACTGCGCGGTCTCCACGTCCTTGCCCTGATAGATCCGGATGATGTTGTCGAGCATCGCAAGCGCCTCGGCCTTCGGGCGCTGGAACGAATTCCGCCCGATGATCGATCCGTTGGCGCCACCGTCGCGGAGCCCCCGTACCTCGGCGTAGATGCCCTCCAGATCCTTGGCCTCGCCGCCCGAGAACACCACCATGCGCCGGCCGTTGAAGCACGCCTGCACGACGTGGCGCACGCGCGCCGCCAAGGTCGAGGTGTTGATCTTTTCCTTCTCGTAAACCTTTTTCGCGGCGTCGAGGTACATCGCGGCGGTCGGCGGCTTAACTTTCACGATATGCGCGCCCAGGAGGCACGCGATGTGCGCCGCGTACGCGCACACATCCACCGCGGTCTCGCCTTCCTTGGTGAGCGCGCCGCCGCGCGGATAAGACCACATGACCACCGCAAGCCCGTTCGCCTTCGCCTCCTCGGCGAGCGCGCGGACTTCCTCGATCATCTCGTACTGATCTTCCGATCCCGGATAGATGGTGAAGCCGATCGCCGCGCAGCCGAGCCTGAGCGCGTCCTTCACCGTCGCATACACGCCCTGGTCCTTGTCGGTGGCGAGCGAATTCGCCGAATTCATCTTGAGGATCAGCGGCAGCGCGCCCGCATAGGTCTCGGCGCCGGCTTCGATCATGCCCAGCGGCGCGGCGTAGGCCGACAGACCCGCATCGAGCGCGAGCTGAAAGTGGTAGTGCGGATCGTACGCGTCCGGGTTGGCCGCGAAGCTGCGCGCCGGCCCATGCTCGAAGCCCTGGTCCACCGGCAGGATGACGAGCTTGCCCGAGCCGCCGAGCTTTCCCTGCATCAGGATGCGCGCAAGGTTCGCCTTGGTGCCGGGATTGTCGCTCTCGTAGTTGTCGAGGATGCGCTTGACCTTCTGCGTGGCTTTCATGGCTCGTCCCTTGAAACCGGATCGCGAGAATCTGATCGCGAAATGTTTCCTATCTTAGCGCCGGTCAACGCCTGGTTAAAGCCGCGCGCACCGCAGCGCCGGGATCGGCGCAATCCAGCAAATCGACGGTTACTGCGGCATTTTCGAGCGCCGCGCCGTAAGCCCGTGCGATCGCCGCGATCTTGCGCTTGACCGTCGCGGACCCGGTGAACCGCACCATCGGTACGCCGGCGCGCAGCGCCGCGAGTGCGAGACCGGCATCGGTCGCGCAATCGAGCGATGCCTCGAGTTTCGCGGACGGGAATTCTTCGCGCACGAGCGACACGAGCGCGGCGAACCAGCCGGCGCCGGCGTACCGCGCCGCGCCGGGCGCGCTGCGCAGCCGCACCGTCCTGTCGAGCGTTGTCGCGACATCCGCCGCCGCGCGCGCGTGCGCGAGGTTATGCACAATGATCACCGGCCGACGCATTTGCGACATTCGCGCACTTTGCCATGTCCGCGCGGCTTCGCGTAAGATCGGTGCATGGCGGACAGCGGACGCAACGGTGCCAGTCGGCTCGAGCAGGCGTTCGCGCGGTTGGAACAGGCTATCGCACGGCTTGAGTCCATACCGGCGCGGACTGCACCCGGACAGCGTGGCCAAAGCGAGGTCGAAACGTTGCGCGTGCGCTGTGCCGCGCTTGCCGACGGCGCGCGCAACGCGACCGAGCGCCTCGATCAGGCGATCGAGCGCATCCGCGCGCTGATCGCGGAATAGCCGCATGGCGCAGATCGACGTCACCATCAACGGTCGCAGCTACCCGATCTCGTGCGACGACGGGCAGGAGGACCACCTGCGTACGCTGGCGGCATACGTAGACAAGCGCGTGCAGGAGCTGGTGAACAAGCTGGGGCAGGTCGGCGATCTCAAGCTCCTGGTCATGGCGAGCCTCCTGATTGCCGACGAGCTTTCCGAGGCGTTCGCCGCGATCGAGCAGCAGGCGACGGAAAGCACGACCGATGAATTCGCGATCGCGCAGCACATCGAACGCATCGCCAAGCGGATCGAGGGCGTTGCAGCCAAGCTCGGAGCAGCCTAGGTTGCCAGGTGGCGGGGCTGTGCGATGCGTCAGGCACGGTGTCCCTGGGGCCAATAGTGAACCTCTCGGGAGCTGTCCCTGCCGGAACCGTGGTTTCGGCACATGGCGCCCACCTGCATCACGCAGGCCGCAGAGGACAATCCAACGCCAACGGTCGAGGCGGCTCCGCCACTTTCGCTTGATCGCAATGAACATCGCCACCGATAAAGCCACGCTGCGCCGCGAGGCGATGGCGCGCCGGCGCTTGGCCGCGCAGGCGAGCCCCGATGCCGGGGCGGCGCTGCGCGACCGTTTTCTGGCCGCGGTCCCATTGGCGCCGGGCGCCGTGGTGTCCGGGTTCTGGCCGATGGGCGATGAAATCGACGTGCGGCCGCTGCTCGACGCGCTGATGGCGCGCGGCCATCCGGTCGCGCTGCCGGTCGTTGTGGGCAAAGGCAAGCCGCTGGTGTTCCGCCAGTGGCATCCGGGCGATGCGCTGGTTCCGGGCCCGCTCGGCACCAGAACGCCGTCCGCCGACAAGCCGGAGCTTCGCCCGACGATCGTCATTACGCCGCTGCTTGCATACGACGCGCGCGGCTTTCGCGTGGGCTACGGCGCCGGCTATTACGACATGACGCTCGCCGCTCTGCGCGCGGCCGGAAGCACGCTCGCGGTCGGCGTCGGCTATGACGCGCAGGAGGTCGACGCCATCCCGGTCGACGTTTGGGACCAGCCGGTGGACTGGATCGTCACCGAGCGCCGCGCATTCCAGGGACGGCGATAGCGATGCGCATCCTGATGTGCGGCGATGTGATGGGGCGCGCCGGGCGCAGCGCGCTGATCGGCCTGCTGCCCGACCTGCGCGAGAAGCTCGACCTCGATTTCGTCATCGCCAACGGCGAGAACGCCGCCGGCGGATTCGGCATCACGATCGATATCGCGAACCAGATGTTCCAGTCCGGCGCCGACGTGATCACCACCGGCAATCACGCCTGGGATCAGCGGGAGATCATCGGCCATATCGATTACGAGACGCGGCTGCTCAGGCCCGAAAATTTTCCGCCGGGCACGCCGGGCCGCGGCCACGGGGTGTTTCTCGACCGCAAGCGGCGGCCGATCCTGGTCGTGAATCTGATGGCACGCCTGTTCATGGATGCGCTCGATGATCCGTTCGCCGCCGCGGACCGGCTGCTCGAAGCGCATCGTCTCGGCCACGAAGTCGATGCCGCGGTGATCGATTTCCACGGCGAGGCATCGAGCGAGAAGATGGCGATGGGCGTGTTTGCCGACGGCCGCGCCTCGGCCGTCGTCGGCACGCACTGGCATATTCCGACCGCGGACGCGCAGGTTCTGCCGGGCGGCACGGCGTACCAGACCGATCTCGGCATGTGCGGCGATTACGATTCCGTCATTGGCATGGCGAAATCGACCGCGGTCGAGCGGTTCGTCCGGAAAATGCCGACCATAAGGCTCGAACCGGCGCAAGGCGAGGCGACGGTGTGCGGCGTGTTCATCGAGACCGACGACAAGATCGGCCTCGCGAAGCGGATCGCCCCGCTTCGCATCGGGGGCCGGCTCGCCTCCAGTTGGCCGCTATAGACCTACGCTACGCGGCAGACCGCGCCGGGCCGGCGGATCTTCGTCCGGGGCGGCCGCTGTCGGTCGGCGCGAGACAGGGAAGCGGCCGAATGCAGCTAGGCCAAATTCCTGCCATATATTACGGGCAGATCGGCCGTCCGATGAGGGCTCGACCGCATGAATTCACGAGATCATGCGGCGATTGGCCGATTGGCCACAATATATGGTAGTTTGACAGCAGCGGGAGGATCGACGGCGCATGGCCGGCCATTCGCAATTCAAGAACATCATGCATCGCAAGGGCGCCCAGGACGCCAAGCGCGCGAAGGTGTTCACCAAGCTGATCCGCGAAATCACCGTCGCGGCGCGGGCCGGGTTGCCCGACCCGAACCAGAATCCGCGCCTGCGTGCCGCGGTGATGGCGGCGCGCACCGCCAACATGTCGCGCGACACGATCGAGCGTGCGATCAGCCGCGGCGCGGGCACCGCCGGCGGCGAGAACTACGAGGAGGTGCGCTACGAAGGCTATGGTCCCGGCGGCGTCGCGATCATCGTCGAGGCGCTCACCGACAACCGCAACCGGACCGCGGGCGAAGTCCGCACCGCGTTCAACAAGTTGGGCGGCACGCTCGGCGAGACCGGCAGCGTGAGCTTCCAGTTCGCGCGCGTCGGCGTGGTGCGCTACCCGGCATCCGTCGCGACTGCCGATGCGATGCTGGAGGCCTCGATCGATGCGGGTGCGGATGACGTGGAGTCCGGCGAGGAGATCCACGAGATCTACTGCAAGCCCGACGACCTCAATGCCCTGCGCGATGCGCTTGAGGCAAAGTTCGGCGCGCCGGAGCACGCGGCGCTGTCGTGGCGGCCGCAGAACCTGATCGAGGTGTCGGGCGAGACCGCGGAGCAACTGTTGAAGCTGGTCGGGACGCTCGACGACAACGACGACGTGCAGACGATCTCGGCCAACTACACGGTGGCGGAAGCGGAATTGGCGCGGTTGAGCGCATGAGTAGTTGTGCAAAGCGACCTCGCCCTTCGAGACACTCCGTTCCTCAGGGTGAGGTCGCTTTGCATTTTCCTCATGCTGAGGAGCCGGCGAAGTCGGCGTCTCGAAGCATGAGAGTCATACTGGGGATGGCATGCGGCTGATCGGTTTCGATCCGGGGCTGAGCGCGACGGGATGGGGCGTCATCGAGGTCGACGGCAATCGCCTGTCGCACGTCGCGAACGGCACCATCCGCCCGCCGACGGATGGCTCGACCGGTGCGCGGCTCGCCGTGCTCTACGCCGCGCTCGTGCGCGTGATCGAAGCCCACGCGCCGCATGAAGCCGCGGTCGAGGAGACGTTCGTCAATCGCAACCCGGCATCGGCGCTGAAGCTCGGCCACGCCCGGGGCGTCGTGCTGCTGGCGCCGGCCGCCGCCGGACTCAGCGTTGCCGAATATCCGGCGAACCTGATCAAGAAGTCGCTGGTCGGCGCCGGTCACGCCGACAAGCACCAGGTCGCCGAAATGGTGCGCCGGCTGCTGCCGGGCGCCCGGCTCGCCTCGGCCGACGCGGCGGACGCGCTCGCGGTCGCGATCTGCCATGCGCATCACGCGGCGACGCGGCGTCGCTGGCTCTTAAGCGAGATCGCGGTGCGCGCATGATCGCGAAACTCACCGGCGTGCTCGACTCGCTCGGCGAGGACTGGGCGGTCGTCGACGTCGCCGGCATCGGCTATCACGTGTTCTGCTCGGGAAAGACGCTCGCCAAGCTCGGGGGGATCGGCGCGCCGGTGCGGCTCGCGATCGAAACCCATGTCCGCGAGGATCACATCCATCTCTACGGGTTCCTCGATCCGGCGGAGCGCGACTGGTTCCGTCTTCTGATGACCGTGCAGGGCGTCGGCGCGAAGACCGCGCTGGCGATCCTTTCCGCCCTGGCGCCGGCCGATCTCGCCGCCGCGATCGCGGACGGCGACAAGGCCGCGGTGACGCGCGCGCAGGGCATCGGGCAGAAGCTCGCGCTCCGCATCGTGACCGAGCTCAAGGACAAGGCGGCGGCGCTCAGGCCGGCCGACGTGCGCATCGACGCGCGCCAGGTATCCACCTCGAACGACGCGGTTTCGGCGCTGGTCAACCTCGGCTACCGCCGCAACGACGCGATGAATGCAGTCGCCGGCGCGCTCTCGCGGGTCGGCGCCGATGCGCCGCTCGATCAGCTCATCAAGGCCGGGCTGAAGGAGCTTGCCACGTGACCGAGACGCGGCTCATCGCGCGGGAAAAACTCGAAGGCGACGCCGACGTCTCGCTCAGGCCGCAGACGCTGGACGAGTTCATCGGCCAGCGCGCGGTATGCGACAACCTCCGCATCTTCATCGCCGCGGCGCGCTCGCGGCACGAGGCGCTCGATCACGTTCTTTTGTATGGCCCGCCGGGCCTCGGAAAGACCACGCTGGCCCAGATCGTCGCGCGCGAGCTGGGAAGCGGATTCCGCGCCACCTCGGGCCCGGTGATCGTGCGCGCCGGCGATCTCGCCGCGCTGCTCACCAACTTGGAGCCGCACGACATCCTGTTCATCGACGAAATCCACCGGCTGAATCCGGCGGTCGAGGAAATCCTCTATCCCGCGATGGAGGACTACAAGCTCGACCTGATCATCGGCGAAGGTCCCGCGGCGCGCTCGGTGCGGATCGACCTGCCGCCGTTCACGCTGGTGGGCGCGACCACGCGATCCGGGCTCATCTCGACGCCGCTGCGCGACCGGTTCGGAATCCCGCTGCGGCTCGACTTCTATAGCCATGCCGATCTCGAGACGATCGTGCGCCGCGCCGCGGGCAAGCTCAACGCCGGGCTCACCGATGACGGCGCGGCCGAGATCGCCAAGCGCGCCCGCGGGACGCCGCGGGTCGCGACCCGGCTTCTGCGCCGGGTGCGCGACTTCGCCTCGGTGGACGGCAAGGCCGTGATCGATGCCGCGACGGCGGACAAGGCGCTGAAGCGTCTCGAGGTCGATGCGCTCGGCCTCGACGCGATGGACCGCCGCTACCTCCTCTGCATCGGCGAGAAATATGCCGGCGGCCCGGTCGGCGTGGAGACGCTCGCCGCGGCGCTGTCGGAAGCGCGCGATGCGATCGAAGAGGTGATCGAGCCGTTTCTCATCCAGATGGGGCTGATCCAGCGCACGCCGCGCGGACGGGCGCTCGCCGCCGCCGGCTATCGCCACGTCGGGCTCAATCCGCCTCCGGCCGGCGCGCCGCAGCTCGATCTGTTGGACCGCACGGGATCCGACGATGCCTGACGCGCTTCGCGCCGACCGCACGCACGTGTTTCCGGTTCGCGTCTACTACGAGGACACCGATGCCGGCGGCGTCGTGTACCACGCCAACTATCTCCGCTTCGCGGAGCGCGCGCGGAGCGAAATGCTGCGCGCGCTCGGCATCCCGCACACCCAGATGCTGCACGACGACGGGCTGGCGTGGACGGTAAGCCGCTGCGAGGTCGATTTCGTCCAGCCGGCGCGGCTCGATGACGCGCTCGAGGTCCATTCGCGCGTGCTGGAGCTCGGCGGCGCGAGCCTGTGGGCGGAGCAGATCGTGCGCCGTGACAACCACGACTGTGCGCGTCTAAAACTGCGGCTAGCCTGCGTCGACCGGGCGGGGCGGCCGGCCCGGCTGCCCGAAAACGTGCGCGCCGCGCTCGCGCCGGCAAAACCTCCGAAAGCCAGAAAGAGAGCCTGATGGAAGCCGTTCAAACCCTCACCGGCGGCGGGACCTTCACCCATGATCTGTCGATCATCACGCTGTTCCGCCAAGCCGATATCATCGTCAAGCTGGTCATGATCATGCTGCTCGGCGCCTCGTTCTGGTGCTGGGCGATCATCTTCGACAAGCTGCTCAGGCTGCGGCGGCTGCGCGCCCAGGCGGCGCAGTTCGAGGAGGTGTTCTGGTCGGGCAACTCGCTCGACGACCTGTACGACCGGCTGGGCAACCGGCCGTTCGATCCCATGTCGGCGGTGTTCGTCTCGGCGATGCGCGAATGGCGGCGCTCGGCCTCGCGCGGCCTTTCGGACCTGCAGCAGGGCGAGGCGCTGCACGACCGGATCGATCGTGTCATGCAGGTCACCGTCGGGCGCGAAATGGAGCAGCTCGAACGCTACATGCCGTTTCTTGCCTCGGTCGGCTCGACCGCGCCGTTCATTGGCCTATTTGGAACGGTGTGGGGAATCATGAACAGCTTCAACTCGATTGCGGCGACCAAGAACACCTCGCTCGCGGTGGTGGCGCCCGGCATCGCCGAAGCCCTGTTCGCCACCGCGCTCGGCCTCGTCGCCGCCATCCCGGCGGTCGTTGCGTACAACAAGATCTCCAACGATTTGAATCGGTTTGCCGGGCGCCTCGAGCAGTTCGCCGGCGAATTCTCCGCCATACTTTCGCGACAAATCGAGGAGAAGATCTGACATGGCGCGCGGGAAGGTGATCTAGCGATGGCGATGGGGGGCAGTGGCGGCGCGGGGGTCCGGTTTGGCCGGCGGCAGCCCAAGTATCGCCCGATGGCCGACATCAACGTCACGCCGCTGGTCGACGTGATGCTGGTGCTCCTGGTCGTGTTCATGATCACCGCGCCGCTTCTCACCGCCGGCGTGTCGGTCGACCTGCCCAAAACCAATGCGCCGGAGATCATCGGCCAGGAAGAGCCGCTCACCGTCACGGTCGACGCCCAGGGCAAGATCTTCATTCAGGAAACCGATATCGACATCAGCGAGCTGGTGCCCAAGCTCGAAGCCATCACCCGTTCGAAACTCGACACCCGCATTTTCGTGCGCGGCGACCGCACCGTCGCATACGGCAAGGTCATGGAGGTCATGGGCATGATCAACCTCGCCGGTTTCACCCGCGTCGCGCTGCTGACCGAGATGCCGCGCGATGTCGGACCATCGCGGCCGCCGGAGCAGCGTCGCGCGGCGCCACGCCCAAGGTAATGTATGCGCCGGGCGGTCATCATATCGGCGGCGCTGCACGTGCTTTTGCTCGGGTTCGTGATCTTCGGTCTGCCGCAGTTCTTCCGGGTCAAGCCGCCCGAACAGCAGGTGATCGCGGTCGAAATGGTGACGCCGGACCAGAACCAGCCCGCACCGAAACCGCAGCCCAAGCCCGAACCGCCCAAGGCCGAAACCGCGCCGCCGGCGCCGCCGCCACTGCCCGAGCCGAAGCCGCAGCGGGTCGAGACCCCGCCGCCTCCGCCGCCGCCGGTTCCCGAACCGAAGCCGCGCGTGGTTGAGGCTCCGCCACCGCCGCCGCCGGCGCCACCCCAGCCCGCGACGCCGGCGCCCAAGCCGCCGGCACCGCAGGTTGCTGCCGTGACGCCGGAAAAAATGCCGGCGCCGGCGCCGACGCCGAAACCCAAGCCCACGCCGCCGCAGCCCGAGGCGAAGCCGGCGCCGCCCGTGCCGGCGCCCAAAGCCAAGCCGCAGACGCAGCAGGACGATTTCCAGGCCCTGCTGAAGAATCTCGAGAAGCAGAAGCAGCAGACCGAACAGACCGAGAGCACGCCGCAGCGCCAGCAGGCTCAGCCGCAGCAGCAGCAAGTGCAACCCGCGCCGCAGCGCCAGCAAGCGTCGTCGATCGACCAACGTCGCGCCGCGGCCGGGCTCGCCCAAATGGTGAAGGATCAGGTGACGCCGTGCTGGAACATCCCCGCGGGCGCCAAGGACGCGCGGGATCTGCAGATCGTCGTCGTGATCGATCTGAATCCGGACGGAACGCTGCGCGGCAGCCCGACCATTTCCGATGCCTCGCGTTACGAAAGCGATCCGTTCTTCCGCGCCGCTGCGGATTCGGCGCTCCGCGCCCTACGTAATCCACGCTGCACGCCGCTCAAACTGCCCTATGAGATGTACGAGACCTGGAAGCGCATTGAATTCACATTCGATCCGAAGGAAGTAATCGGCTGATGCACATGAAGTTTGTCACCCCCGCGAAACCGGGGGTCCAGGCAAGAGATGCCTCCGGCGGATTGGTCCGCTCCACGGCATCGATCGGCTTCACCGCCCGATGGATTCCCGCTTTCGCGGGAATGACAGTCTGGTTGGTTGCCCTATGCCTGACGGTCGCGCCGGCGCGCGCCGATCTCAGCGTCGACATCAACCGCGGCTATTTCGAGCCGCTGCCGATCGCGATCCCCGATTTCCAGGGATCGACGCAGCCGACCGCGGAGACCGGACGCAACGTCTCGCGCATCATCTCGGCGGATCTGGAGCGCTCGGGCCTGTTCAAGCTGGTCGATCCGCGCGCCTTCATCCAGAAGGAAGTCTCGCTCCGCGCCAACCCGCGGTTCCAGGATTGGCGGCTGATCAACGCTCAAGCGCTCGTGGTCGGCGGCGTCGAGGCCATGCCCGACGGCCGCATGCGGGTCGAGTTCCGCCTGTGGGACGTGTTCGGCGAGCAGCATCTGGTCGGCTTCAACTTTACCGCCGCGCCGACCGATTGGCGCCGGGTCGCGCACATCATCGCGGATGCGATCTACAAGCGCGTGACCGGCGAGGACGGCTATTTCGATACGCGCATCGTGTATGTGGCGGAGACGGGGCCCCTGGAGAACCGGGTCAAGCGCCTCGCGATCATGGATCAGGATGGCGCCAATCATCGTTACCTCACCGACGGCAGCTCGCTTGTCCTCACGCCGCGCTTTTCACCGACCGCGCAGGAAATCACCTACCTGGCTTACGTCGGCGGCCGGCCGCGCGTGTACATCGCGAACATCGATACCGGTCAGCGCGAGGTTCTCGGCGATTTTCCCGGCATGACCTTCGCGCCGCGCTTCTCGCCCGACGGCAAGCAGGTGATCCTGTCCATGGCGCA
>Ga0153915_10006846_pt1 | contig 10721 bp, 12 predicted proteins | sample Opewatmetagenome_2_FD_107003 | JGI IMG/M metagenome (GOLD analysis project Ga0153915, IMG submission 107003) | Freshwater wetland microbial communities from Ohio, USA - Open water 3 Core 3 Depth 3 metaG | ecosystem: Environmental > Aquatic > Freshwater > Wetlands | place: USA: Ohio, Lake Erie...
GCACTTTCAGGTCATGCTTCGTGTGCGCTCCCATCTGGTAGCGTCGCATGCGATCACATTACACTATCCTTCCCTTCGCCTGCAAGGCGAGGGATTTCAACCATCCCCGAGGGAGACATTAACTCGATTTAAGATATTCCGCACAAGTGCGACCTCGAGTTCTCGGCCGCGCTCGTGCGGCTCCCTCCGCAAGCCCCGGTCGCTGCCGGCGCACCGGGACAGGACCCCTCCGACCCGAACACGCTTTTGCATGGAACGGGCGAAACTGATATTATTGCGTGCTGAGAGCCGGCATGGTCAACTATATCCTTCTGTACAAGATCCACAAGATCGTCAAGAAGATCCTCAAGGACAAGATCGCCGACGAGGAGATCGCCACGACGCCCAAGTCCTGCATCGGCTGCCTGGCCGACGACATCAGTTGGGAGGTCTATTACCTGCTCAAGGAAAAGGAAGATAAAGCCGCCGGCCCCGAGGCCGGCAAGGACGGGCGCTAGGACGTCTTTTCGCCCCTGATTTTGGCCTTCAGGGCCTCCCACCAGTCCATCCGCTTCCGGACCTCTTTCTCGAAGCCGTAGGGGCCGGGCTCATAGTACTTCCGGCCTTTCAAGCGTTCGGGAAAGGTTTCCATGTCGGTTGTGCCGGCCGCGGCGTCGTGGGCGTACTGATAGTCCTTGCCGTAGCCGATCTCCTTCATGAGCGGCGTCACGGCATTCCTGATGTGGAGCGGCACCGGCTCGTGCGGGCTGTGCTCGACGTCCTTCACCGCCGCCCCGTAGGCCGTGTAAATCCTGTTGCTTTTGGGCGCGGAGGCCAGGTAGACAACGGCCTCGGCCAGGGCCAGTTCGCCCTCGGGCGAGCCGAGGAAGTCGTAGGCCTCCTTGGCGTGGAGGGTGACGGCCAGCGCCTGCGGATCGGCCAGCCCGACGTCCTCGGAGGCGAAGCGGACGATCCGCCGGGCGATGTACAGCGGGTCCTCGCCCGAGGCGAGCATCCGGGCCAGCCAATAGAGCGAGGCGTCGACGTCGCTGTTCCGCAGGCTTTTGTGGAGCGCGGAAATGAGGTTGTAGTGTTCCTCGCCGGATTTGTCGTAAAAAAGCGTCCTTTGTTGGAGCGCCTCCTGGACGTTGGCCACGGAGATGGTCGCCGTCCTGGCCAGGCTCGAGGCGATTTCCAGGGTGTTCAGGGCCCGTCGGGCATCGCCGTTGGCATAGTCGATCAGCAGATCCATCGCGCCCGGTTCGATCCCGAGCTTCATCCTTCCCAGCCCGCTCTCCTCGTCCTCCAGGGCGTCCCGAATGATCCTGGCCAGGGCCTCGCGGTTCAGGGCCTCCAGCACCAGGACCCGCGTCCTCGACAGAAGCGGCGCGATGACCTCGAAGGACGGATTCTCCGTCGTGGAGCCGAAGAGGATGATATCGCCCTTTTCGACGTACGGCAGGAAGGCCGCCTGCTGGGCCTTGTTGAAACGGTGGATCTCGTCGATGAACAGGATCATGGGCTTGCCGAAGAGCTTCCGCTGCTGCTCGGCCCTGGCCATGAATTCCTTGACCTCTTTGATGCCCGAGAGGACGGCGCTGAAGAACTCGAACGGCAGGTCGAAATGGCGGGAAAGCATGACGCCCAGCGTCGTCTTGCCGGAGCCGGGAGGCCCCCAGAAGATGATGGAGACCAGCTGGTTCGTCTCGATGAGTTCGGTCAGGATCTTGCCCGGACCGAGGATGTGGTCCTGGCCGTAGACGCGGTCGAAGGTCTGGGGCCGCATCCGCTCGGCGAGCGGGGAGCGCATTTCCTTCGCCCGGGGTTTCTGCTTGTCGGCCATGGCAATGGTCCGATTCGGATTATAGCACAGGAGCCTCCCGCCCGCCTTGACCGTCGGTCCGGAAAATGTTAATGTTGGCGCAAAGCGGATGACCGTGAGAAACGACGCGGACGAACAGAAGTTTCCGGACAAGGACGTCAAGCCCAAGGGCAAGCTCGTCTACCGGTTCGAGGAGGCCGCCCGGCTGGCCAGGATCGACAAGGACACGCTCGAATCATGGGAAGAGGAGTTTCCCTTCCTCAACTCCGGCCGGACGGGCTCGGGACAGAAGTTCTTCCGCCAGAAGGACCTCGACATGATCCTCCGGATCAAGGAGCTCCTGGCGGCAAAATCCCTGACCATGGCCGGCATCAAGCGGAAGATCGAAGAGGAATTCGGCCTCGCCCCTTCCTTCCCCATCCACGCGGAGAAGCTGAGGAAGGCGCTCTACGGCGTTCGGAGCGAGCTCCAGCAGGTCGCCTCGCTGCTCGAAAAGCCGCGGAAAAAGTGACAATTTTCCCGCCGTTTCTGGTATAATGAGAAACCGCAGTTCGGGACGTGGCGCAGCCTGGTAGCGCACATGCTTGGGGTGCATGGGGTCGGCGGTTCGAATCCGCCCGTCCCGACCATTTCCTCATCCCAATGAGCAGGAAACAGCTTGTGAGCAACTCCGCCGGCAAACGAGGTTCAGCCGAAAAGCCCCTGATCCTCCTGACGAACGACGACGGCTTCTTCCGGGAGACGATCCAGATCCCGGCCCGCCGCCTCCGTTCCCTCGGCGAGATCCACATCATCGCCCCGGACCGCGAAAAGAGCGCCTCGTCCCTGGCCATCACGCTCCGCCAGCCGCTGCGCATCCACCACATCAAGCCGCGGGTCTGGGCCGTCGAGGGCACGCCGGGCGACTGCATCTATTTCGCCCTGCAGAAGCTCCTCCCCCGCCGGCCGGCCCTGATCATCTCGGGCATCAATCCCGGGCCCAATCTCGGCCAGCAGGACGTCAACTATTCGGGAACGGTCGCGGCCGCTCTCCAGGGGACCTTCCTCGGCGTCCCCTCCATGGCGGTCTCGATGCTGCCGGACGCGCGGGGCCGGTTCGCCGTCGCCGCTGCGGCGGACGTCGTGCGCTTCATCGCCGAAAGGATCCTGGCCTCGGGACTGCCGGCCGGCGTCACCCTCAACGTCAACGTCCCGCCGCCGCCCGTCAAGGGCGTCAAGATCACCCGCCTCGGCTGGAAATTCTACGACCCCGAGATCATCGAGAAGAAGGACCCGCGGAATTCCTCCTACTTCTGGATCGGCACGGGAACGCCGAAGCGCGTCGGCGACAAGGACATGGACGTCATCGCCGCCCACGAGGGTTTCATCTCGCTGACTCCCCTGCACACCGACATGACGGCCCACCGCGCCCTCGCCTCTCCGCGCCTGCGCCGCCTGGCGAAGGCGCTCGCCGCCCGCTGAGCCGGGGCCGAACCCCGTCTCCCCTCTCCTTTGATGGCAGATCCCGGGGACGCAAGTCCGTGGAGCTTCAGCGGGCGGGAGGGACGTTCCCGGGCTTTTTCCTGCGGGCCCGCAGGGTTTCGGTCACGGCCGGGATGGTCGAGATGATGATGATGGCGATGATGGCCAGGGAGAAGTTCTTCTTGACGAGGGGGATATTGCCGAAGAAGTAGCCGAGCCCCGTGAGCGCGACGACCCAGCCGATGCCGCCGATGACGTTGTAGGAGAGGAACCGCCCGTAGGACATCCGCCCGATCCCCGCCACGAGGGGCGCGAACGAGCGGACGATGGGGACGAAGCGGGCGATGATGATCGTCTTGCCGCCGTACTTCTCGAAGAAGGCGTGCGTCCGGTCGAGGTGTTCCCTCTTGAAGACGCGCGATCCCTCCTTATGGAAGATCCTGGGGCCCAGGGAGTGGCCGATCCAGTAGTTGACCGTGTCGCCGATGATCGCGGCGGCGGACAGGATCAGGATCAGTCCGACGATGTTCAGGGCCTTGAGGGCCGCGAACGTCCCGGCGGCGAAGAGAAGGGAATCGCCGGGCAGGAAAGGCACGACGACGAAGCCCGTCTCGATGAAGATGACGGCGAACAGGATGCCGTATGTCCACAGGCCGTAGTGCTGGATGAGGACGCTGAGGTAGCGGTCGAGGTGGAGGGCGATGTCGATGATTTTGGCGATCAATCCAGGCTCCGATCGTCAGATCCGGGCGGGCCGGAGAGCCGCCCCGCGCCCGGAAATGAGCCTCTACTATACACACGGCCGCCCGTCGAATCAACCGATCTCTGGTTCATAAGTATCCGGAAGGACAAGCCGGACGGGGCCTGTCCTGGTGCGTCCCTTTCCGTCCTCACGTCGCTCTGAGATACCCGCCTTTTGAAATGGTCTCCATAGCACGCTTCGCTTTGTCCAGGCTTCCAATGATCCTTGTGGGGCGTTGCCCACATCATCCCCGGCATCACTTCGCTTTCCAGCGCCAGAGCGCCGTTAATAGCTGCAGCCGCTCGAATGTTCTTTTCGGATATTTCCTAAAAGCGCCGCTCCGAGTTGCTCCGCGGCGCTTTTATCGGTCGCTCCGAAGACTCCGCTCCCTGCCGGCGGGAAGGGACTGGCACCGGCCACCCGTCCGGCAGTGAACGGAGTCTTGGATATTATCAGCTTCAGGGAAATATAAGGAACGAATTTGTGATGTGGTCTTTTTTGATACAATAGGGTTCTGAAGGTGCGTAATTCGATGATAGACAGGGATAAAAAAGTCCGGCTGATCGACAGGGCCCTGGACAAGCTCGCCCCGCTCGAGGCCCGCTGCACGCTCTGCCCGAGGAACTGCCGCGTGGACAGGGCCGCGGGCGAAAAGGGCGTCTGCCGGACCGGCAGCGGCGCGGCGGTCTCCCACGCCCTGCTGCATTTCGGCGAGGAGCCCGTCCTCAGCGGCCCGGGCGGCGCCCCGGGCCGGGACGCGGCGGAAAGCGGCGGCCGGGCCGGATCGGGGACGATCTTCTTCACCGGCTGCAACCTGAGATGCCTCTTCTGCCAGAACTACCAGATCAGCTGGCTCCTCGAAGGCGCGGAGGTCACGGACGAGGAGCTGGCCGGGATGATGCTGGGCCTCCAGGCCAAGGGGGCGCTGAACATCAACCTGGTTTCGCCCACGCACGTCATCCTGCCCGTGCTGAGGGCCCTGCGGATCGCCTATGGGCGCGGCCTCGACCTTCCCCTCGTCTACAACTCGAACGGCTACGACGGCCTGGATGTCATCCAGGCCCTGGAAGGGGTCATCGACATCTATCTCCCCGACCTGAAATACCGCTCGCCGGCGGTCTCCGGAAGATATTCGGGGGCGGCCGACTATTTCGACCACGCCTCCGCCGCCATCAGGGAGATGTCGGTCCAGCAGCCCGTCCTCGCGCTTGGCCCCGGCGGAACGGCGCGCCGCGGCCTCATCGTCCGCCATCTCGTCCTGCCCGGCTGCGCGGCGGATTCGTCGGCCATCCTCGGGTGGCTCCGCGAACACCTGTCCCCCTTCATCGGCCTGAGCCTGATGAGCCAGTACCAGCCGTGCTTCAAGGCGCCCGACGAGATCGGCCGCGCCCTGACGGCGGAGGAATACAGGCCCGTCGCGGACCTGGCCGTCCGGCTCGGCTTCGAACCTCTGTTTCTCCAGCCGGAGCCTTTCGGGCCGGACGAGCACCTCGTCCCCGATTTCAGGAAAAAAGAGCCGTTCCGCTGGAAATGAAGACCGGCGGGAAGCGCCGTCCCCGCGGATCCGTCCGCCTCACTTGGTCTTCAGGATCTTGACGTTTCCCCGCCCGGTCTTGAGCTTGATGACGGCCCCCCCGGCTCCCAGGCGTCCGGCGAGAGCATGGGCGTGCGGCTTGAGCCCCAGGTCGTACTCGCTCGTGATCTCCCCGCCCGGAGCCTCGGCCTCGATCCGGGCGCTCGCGTCGCCCTCCAGCCGGACGATGATGTCGCCCTCTTTCACGCTGATATCCACCGCGTCCGTCTCGCGGACGTCCAGGAGTTCGACATCGGCCCCCCCCGTCCCCACGGAGGCCTTGAGGGGGCCGGAGAAATTTCTGACGGTCAGGCTGCCCGTCGCGATCTCGGCCGCGATCCGGCCGTAGACATCGGAAATCGCCACGTCTCCCCGGGTCACGGTGAGAGGGTCCAGGTTGACGGAGCTCGGCACCTCGATGGAATAATCGAGGCCGCTCGCGACCCACGGCCCGCCGAGGGACCGCGTCCTGATCCTGACGACGCCGTCGCCGCGACGGACATCGATCGAGGACTCGTATTCGGTCGGACCGTAGAACCGGACTCCGCCGCCGGCGCCCGGCTCCGCGCGCCGCCCCGAGGCGACCACTTCCACGGAATCCTTGTCCCAGCCCGTGACGATGACGTTGCCCAGCGAGTGTGCCACCGCCACCGTCCCGCCGGCTTTGAGGTCCACCGTCTTCCGGAACTCGCCGCCTTCCCGCCAGGACTGGGCCTGCTCGGGATCGACGACCATGATGCAGGACGTCGCCAGCACGACAAAGGCCATCAGAACGAGCGACGGAAAAGTTTTCATCTCCATCTGTTCTCCTTGGCGGGAATCCGGCATCGGCGCCGCGGTCCCCGCTCCCGCCAACCGAGTCTTCTCCAGAGTTTTATTATACGCTCTTTCGCCGCGGGACGGCACGGCCGGCCTGGCCGCCCCCCCCGGCCTGAAATCATCCGAACCGGCCGGTGATGTAGTCCTCCGTCCGCGAATCGGCGGGATTGGTGAAGATCCTTTCCGTGACGCCGAACTCGACGAGCTCGCCGAGCAGGAAATAGCCGGTGCGGTCCGAAACGCGGGCGGCCTGCTGCATGTTGTGGGTGACGATGACGATCGTGTACCGCTTCTTGAGCTCGTACATCAGGTCCTCGATCCCGGCCGTCGCCGCGGGGTCCAGGGCCGAGCAGGGCTCGTCCATGAGCACGATCTCCGGCTCGACGGCCACCAGGCGGGCGATGCACAGGCGCTGCTGCTGCTCCCCGGACAGGGCCAGGGCGTTCGCATCGAGCCTGTCCTTGAGCTCGTCCCAGAGATGCACCGACTCCAGGCTCCGGACGAGCCGCTCCTCCAGGATCTTCCCGTCCCGGAGGCCGTGGACGCGCAGGCCGTAAACGACGTTGTCGTAGACGCTCAGCGGAAAGGGGTTGGGACGCTGGAAGACCATGCCGACCTTCTTGCGGAGCTCGAGCAGATCGGTCCCCGGCCGATAGATGTCCAGGCCGTCGATGAGGACCCGGCCCGAGACGCGGGCGTCGTCGATCAGGTCGTTCATCCGGTTCAGGCAGCGGAGGAAGGTCGACTTGCCGCAGCCCGAGGGTCCGATGAGGGCCGTGATTCTCTTTTCCGGGATGCCCAGCTCGATCGATTTCAGGGCCTGGAAGGTCCCGTAGAAGAGGGAAAGATCGCGAACTTCGATGATGTCCATGAGGTCCTATCCGAAGCGTCCCCGGAGGTAATCGTCCGTCCGCCGGTCCGCGGGCGCGGTGAAGACGTCCGCCGTGGGCCCGATCTCGACGAGCTTGCCGTTGAGGAAAAAAGCGGTCCGGTCGGCGACCCTGGCCGCCTGCTTGGTGTTGTTCGTCACCAGGATGATCGTGTAGTCCTTCTTGAGCTTGCGGAGCGATTCCTCGATCTTCATCGTCGAGACGGGATCGAGCCCGGACGTCGGCTCGTCGAGGAGGATGAACTCGGGCTTGAGGGCCAGGATCCGGGCCAGGCACAGCCGCTGCTGCTGCCCGCCGGAAAGCTTGAGAGCGCTCGTGCCGAGCCGGTCCCGGACTTCCTCGAGGAGCCCTCCCTTCTCCAGGCTGTCGCGGACGACGGCCTCGAGCCGGGCCCGGTCCCGGACGCCGGCCATGCGCGGCCCGAAGGCGATGTTTTCGAAGATCGACCGCGGCAGGGGGACGGGCGTCGCGAAGACCGTGCCGAGCTTCCGGCGCAGCTCGATGACGTCCGTGTCGGGATCGTAGATGTTCCGGCCGTCGATCTCGATCCGGCCCTCGACCCGCGAGCCGCGGACGAGGTCGTTGAGGCGGTTGAGGGCGCAGAGAAAAGTCGACTTGCCGCTCCGGGCCGGGCCGATGATGCCCAGGATTTCGTTCCGGAAGACGTCCAGGCTCAGGCCGTCGAGCGTCCGCTCGGCGCCGTAGTACTGGCTGAATCCTATGACCCGGATGGCGACGGGATCGGCGGGCATTGTTCTCTCTTCCGGCCTCACGAATATTTCTTGATGAACCTGTTCATCAGGGTGTACGTGGCGATATTGACGATCAGGATGGCGATGACCAGCACGGCCGCGGTGCCGTAGGCCCGCGGCATGGAAATCCCCTCCCGGGCCAGGATGTAGAAATGGACGGACATGGTCCGCGACGAGGAGAAGAGCGACGTCGGGATCCTCAGGGCGCTGCCGGCCGTGAAGATGACGGCCGCCGTCTCGCCGATGCTGCGGCCGATGCTGAGGATGATCCCGGTGACGATGCCGGGCAGGGCCGCGGGCAGGACGACGCGGGTCACGGTCTGCCACTTCGTCCCGCCCAGGGAAAAGCTGACCTGGCGGTAGGCGGCCGGGACGCTCTTGATGGCCTCCTCGCTCGTCCGGATGATGGTCGGCAGGATCATGAAGGCCAGGGTCAGGCCGCCGCTGAGGATGGACCAGCCGAAGCCGAGCTTGGTCACGAACAGGATGAACCCGAAGAGGCCGAAGATGATGGACGGGATGCCGGCCAGGCATTCGGCGCCGAAGCGGATGATCCGGGTGGCGGCGTTTTCCCAGGTGTATTCCGTCAGATAGATCGCCGTGCCGACGCCGAGGGGCGTGGCGATGAGGATGGCCAGCGCCGTCAGGACGGCCGTGCCGATGACCGTCGAGAAAATGCCGCCCTCCTTCCCCATGTCGATGGGATTTTTCGTCAGGAATTCGAGGCTGAGGACGGGCAGCCCCTTCCTCAGGATGAAGAAGATGATGAACAGGAGAACGGCGATGGTCAGGGCCGTCATGGTCCAGAGGACGGCCCGGGCGACGCGCTGGCTCGTGCGGGGATCGAGGCTCATGCCTTGGTCTTCCTTTTCCTGCCGGACGAGGTCACGTTGGCGATGGTGTTCAGGATCATGATGATGATGAAGAGGATGACGCCGGTGGCGAACAGGGCCTGGCGGTGCTCGCCGGCCGCGTAGCCCATCTCCAGGGCGATGTTCGAGGTCAGGGTCCGCACCGGGGCCAGGAGCGAGCCGGGCACGCCGACGGCGTTGCCGGCGACCATGATGACGGCCATGGTCTCGCCGATGGCCCGGCCCATGCCGAGAATGATGCTGGCGATGATGCCGGACCGGGCCGCCGGCATGATGACCATCCGGACGGTCTGCCAGGGAGTGGCCCCCAGGGCGATGGAGCCCTCGCGGTAGGCCGGCGGAACGGCCAGGATCGCGTCGACGGAGATGCTGATGATGGTCGGCAGGATCATGATCCCCAGGATGACGGCGGCCGCCAGGACCGACAGCCCGGGGCCGCCGAAGGTCTTCCGGATGAACGGGACCAGGATGACCATGCCCATGAAGCCGTAGACGACCGACGGAATCCCGGCCAGGAGCTCGATGACGGGCTTGATGATCCGGCGCAGGCGCGCGGACGAGAACTCCGTCAGGACGACGGAGCAGGCCAGCCCGAAGGGGACGCCGATGGCCAGGGCGCCGAGAGTGACGTAGAAGGATCCGACGATCATCGGCCAGAGGCCGAAGCTCTTCTCGGAAGGATACCAGTCGGAGCCCGCCAGGAAGCTCTTGATCCCGTACTTGAACATGATCGGCGTGCCCTGCTCGAACATGAACACGGTGATGACGGCCAGGATGGAGACGGCGGAAAAGGCGACCATGAGAAGGGCCAGGCGGATGAGCCGGTCCTTTTTCTCGAGCCTGTTCATGTGTCCTCTTCCCTGCTCTTTCGCGCCCGCGGCTTCCGGCGGACCTCACTTCACGGGAATCAATCCTTCATTGGTGACGAGGCGCTGGCCCTCGTCGGACAGGACGAAATCGATAAAGGCCCGGGCCGCGGCCGTCGGCTCGCCTCTCGTCAGGAAGAGGAACGGCCGGACCAGCCTGTAGCGGCCGTTCCGGATGTTCGCCTCGTTGCCCTCGACGCCGTCCAGGCCGAGGGCCCGGACCTGGCCGTTGACCAGCCCGAGCGAGATGAAGCCGATGGAATGGGGATCGCCGGCGACGATCTCGCGGACCGTGCCGTTGGAGTCCTCGGTGATGGCCCCGCGGAAGATCCGGGTCTTGCCCATGACCAGCTCCTGAAAGGCGCCCCGGGTCCCCGAGCCTTCTTCCCGGGTGACGACGGTGATCGGCTTGTCCGGGCCGCCGAGGAACTTCCAGTTCACGAGATCCCCGGCGAAGATCTGCTTGACCTCGGAGAGCGTCGCCCCGCGGACGGGATTGGACGGATGGACGATGACGGCCAGCCCGTCCCGGGCGACGATGATTTCATGGAGGTCTTTTTCGTCCGCCTTGAGCTCCCGGGAGGACATGCCGATCTGGCAGGCGCCGCTCTTGCAGGCCTGGATGCCGGCGGACGAGCCGCCTCCCTGGACGCTGACGCCGAGGTCCGGCCGCGTCTTGGCGAAGATCTCGGCCCACTTGTCGGCGAACGGCTGGAGGCTGGTCGAGCCGGCGACGATCACGTCGTTTCCGGAGCGGCGCCCGCCGCAGGCCGCCGCGAGGACAAGGCAGAGAAGGAAAGACGACATATAAAACGGAGATCTCATCAGGTCGCTCTTGATTCTCAAGCGTAGGGGAAATTATAACCTAAAGGAAGGCGAATAAGAAAGGGGGAAACTTGCGCGCCGCATAAAACAGGACGGAACGCGGCGGGCCGGGCCCGAGGA
>Ga0153915_10006847_pt1 | contig 10721 bp, 9 predicted proteins | sample Opewatmetagenome_2_FD_107003 | JGI IMG/M metagenome (GOLD analysis project Ga0153915, IMG submission 107003) | Freshwater wetland microbial communities from Ohio, USA - Open water 3 Core 3 Depth 3 metaG | ecosystem: Environmental > Aquatic > Freshwater > Wetlands | place: USA: Ohio, Lake Erie...
AGATCGCCGAGCTGATCCGCCGGGATAAGGAAATCATTATAGTTTCTTCAGGCGCCATCGCTTTAGGGATGTCGGTCTTGGGCCTGGATTCAAGGCCGAAAGAATTAGCCGACCTGCAGGCTTGCGCTGCGGTGGGCCAGCATGAGCTGATGGATATCTACCGCAGGGTCTTTAAAAATAGAAAGCTTTCCTGCGCCCAGCTACTGCTTACCTGGGAAGATTTTGCCAATCGCGGCAGGTACCTTAACGCAAAGAATACGCTTCAGGCATTGTTAAAGTTCAAGGCTGTACCGATCATCAACGAAAACGATACTATATCCGTCGATGAGATAAAATTCGGGGATAACGACCGTTTATCCGCACTCGTTGCGGCTTTGACAGGCGCAGACCTGTTGGTGATACTTTCGGATGTCGATGGGTTGTTGGACAAAGAAAAGAAAGTGGTCCGGGTCGTCGACAGGATAACGCCTGAGATCAAATCTTTGGCCAATCCTACGGAAAAAAAGACCTGCGTCGGCGGGATGATCACCAAGATCGAGGCTGCGAGGATAGCGGTAGATTCGGGAATCCTTTGTGCGATCGCTAACGGCAGGCGCAAGAATGTCCTGAACAGCTGCATCGAAGATCCGCTTAGCTGCGGAACGGTCTTTATCGCTAAAACCGGGTCTTTGACGGCAAAAGAACGCTGGATGGTTTTTAGCGCAAAAACAAAAGGCTCGGTTATTGTCGACCAGGGAGCTAAGCTGGCTTTAGCCAATAAAAAAAGCCTGCTTTCAGTAGGGATAAGCGCAATCAAGGGAGATTTCAGGGCCAGGGATATAGTCAGCCTAGTAGGTTCTGACGGCCAGGAATTTGCCAGAGGTAAGATCAGGTTATCCAGCAGGGAATTGAATGAATTAAAGGGAATCCGGCTGGATAAAGAAGTAATCCACAGGGACGACATAGTCCTCTTATAAAACCATGACGCTAAAACATGAATTATTGGCGGCCGCTCAAGCTGCGCAGGCAGCTGCAAGGCAGGTAGCAGGTCTGTCCTCGACGCAGAAAGACCAGATCTTAAAGGATATGGCCAGGAACCTGACTATATCCAGCGACACTATCCTTAAGGCTAATAAAAAAGATATAGCGCTGGCCAAGTCGTCAGGCTTAAACAGCGCCTTGATCGACCGCCTGACCTTGAACGACAGCAGGATCGCAGATATGGCTAACAGCCTTTTAGAGATCGCTAAACTGCATGATCCGGTAGGGGAAGTGATCAGGGCCTGGCGTATCCCTAACGGCCTATGGATCCATAAAGTCCGTTCGAACATCGGTGTTATCGCGATCATTTACGAATCAAGGCCTAATGTTACCTCGGATTGTATCGGTTTGTGTTTCAAATCATCGAACAGCGTGATCTTAAAGGGCGGCAGCGAAGCGATAAATTCTAACCGGGCGATCTATAAAGCCTTAAACAGCGTGCTTGAGGCGCATAACCTGCCTGAAGGAGTGATCAATTTCATCGATTCTACCGACAGGGCAGCGATCGACGAATTATTGAAATTAGACAAATATATTGATGTAGTCATCCCCAGGGGAGGAGAAAGCCTGATCAGGAAAGTGGTCAAGGCCTCGCGGATCCCGGTGATCAAGCATTACAAGGGTATTTGCCATGTCTATGTGGATGAATGGGCGGATTTAAATATGGCGCAGAACATCTGTTTTAATGCCAAGACGCAGCGGCCCGGCGTCTGTAACGCCATGGAGTCGATGCTTGTGCATAAAGACGTTGCCGCCAGGTTCCTGCCCGGGATGCTGAAAAAATTTGACCTTGCCGGTGTGCAGATCCGCGGCTGCGAGATGACCAAAAAAATCGCCAAGTCCATACATGTAAAGCACGCTACGGAGAAAGACTACCGTACCGAATACTTAGATTTGATACTTTCGGTGAAAGTCGTAGACAGCCTGGATCAGGCGGTGCAGCACATTAACGAATACGGATCGCATCATTCGGATTCCATAATCACGGAAAATTACGATAACGCGCTGAAGTTTCTCCGTCAGGTGGATTCGGCGTGCGTTTACGTTAATGCCTCTACGCGTTTTACCGACGGCAACCAGTTCGGTATGGGCGCTGAGATAGGCATATCGACGGATAAATTGCATGCCCGCGGGCCGATGGCTCTCGAAGAGCTGACTACTTATAAATACATGGTTTTCGGCAACGGGCAGATCAGGGAATAAGCTTTAAAATGAAGATAGGCATTCTTGGCGGGACTTTTAATCCGATACACATCGGCCATTTGATCCTGGCTGAAGAGGCAAGAGAAAAGCTCGGCCTTGACAAGGTGGTCTTTGTGCCGGCCCATCTGCCGCCGCATAAAGATAATTCTGATATCGCCCAGGCGGATGAGCGTCTAGCGATGCTCAAGCTTGCCCTTAAGGACAATAGCTGTTTTGCTGCTTCGGATATAGAGATTAAAAGGTCGGGCCGCTCTTATACGATCGATACGATAAAAGAATTCAAGCGGACAAACCCGCTTGATGAGCTTTATTTCCTCATTGGTTCGGATTTATTGAAATACCTCGATGAATGGAAGGATTTAGGCGAGATCATCAAGATGGTAAAATTCGTCGCTGCCACCAGGCCGGGGTATCCATTGGAAAAGATCCCGGCTTATATTTCTACGCTGCCGATCAGGGCGGTGGATATCTCCGCTTTTGAAATACGCAGCGCGATCAAGGAAGGTAAATCATTCCGCTATCTGGTGCCGGAAAGCGTCTTCGGTTACATCAACAGAAAGAAGCTTTATAGATGAAAATAAAAGTCGCACCTTCAATTCTGTCTGCAGATTTCAGTTGCCTTGACCGGGAGATCCGTAAGGTCGAATCTGCCGGAGCTGACCTGATTCATATCGATGTGATGGACGGGCATTTTGTCCCGAATATAACCATCGGTCCGGTGGTGGTAAAATATATCCGTAAGGTGACCAAGCTGCCGCTGGACGTGCATCTGATGATCGAGAATCCGGAAAAATATACGCAAGCTTTTATCGACGCGGGCGCCGATATGATCACGGTGCATATTGAAACGATTTCCGGAAAAGCGCTGAAAAACTTGAGCGTAAGATTAAAAAAGAAGGGGATTAAGCTGGGAATATCCCTGAATCCGGCAACGCCTTTGATCAAGGTCAAGAAAGCATTGGGGTTAGCCGATTTTGTCCTGGTCATGTCCGTAAACCCGGGTTTTGGCGGCCAGGAATTTATCAAGAACGCAGTGGAAAAGATAAAAGAATTACGTAAGATTTATGACGGGGATATATCGGTCGACGGCGGAATCAATGACCGGACGGCAAAACTGGTGCTTGATGCCGGGGCCAATATCCTTGCCGCAGGTTCGTATATTTTTAAATCGGGCAACGCGAGGGCAGCAATAGAAAGGATCAGAAATGCAGGAAACAGCAAAAATTAAATTCGGGACGGACGGCTGGCGGGCGGTAATCGCCGACAGTTATACTTTTGAAAATTTAAAGAAAGTCGCCCAGGCAGTGGCGGATTACGCAGGGCAGGGGAAAAAAATAGCCGTAGGGTTTGATACGCGTTTTATGTCGGATAAATTCGCAGCAATAACGGCAGAAGTGTTTAAAAACAACGGCTTAGCTTGTGTGCTTTCCGACCGGCCCATACCTACGCCGGCTTTGAGTTTTGCTGTGAAATCCCGGAAAATGGACCTGGGGATTATGATCACGGCATCGCATAACCCGGCCGAGTATAACGGTTTTAAGATTAAGAATTCCTCCGGCGGCGCAGCCAGCGAAGAGATAACTAGGGCAGTCGAAGGCCTGATAGGCAAAACAGAACCTAAGCCTGAGCAAAGCGGTTTGATCGAAAAGGCCGACCTGGCCCGGGATTATGTCAAATTTATCCGCAATTATATCGATTTAAAGAAAATCAAAAACAAGAAGTTCAAGATCCTTGTTGACGCTATGCACGGTTCAGGCGACAGCTTCATCGCTGAAGTACTCAAAGGGACAAGTATCCGCCTGGAATTCATGCGCAATACAATCAACCCGTCTTTCGGCGGGAGAAGGCCGGAGCCGGTTGAAGAAAACCTGGAAGAATTAAAGCAGAGAGTAAAAAAAGAAAAATTCGACTTAGGCATTGCTTTGGACGGCGACGCGGACAGGATTGCTGCTGTTGCTCCGGGAGGCGTGTTTATCCACCCCCAGAAAATCCTTGGGTTGCTTGCCCTGCATTTAAATCAGGACAGGCACTGGTCCGGCGGCATTGTTAAGACTATCTGCGGCACGACGATGATCGATAATATCGCCAAAGCGCTGAATGTAAAACTTTACGAGACCCCTGTCGGGTTTAAATATATATCCGATCTGATGGAAAACGAGGATATTGTCGCCGGCGGAGAAGAAGCAGGCGGGATGGGCGTAAAAAATTATATCCCGGAGCGCGACGGCACAATGGCCGGGTTGTTGCTTCTGGAAATGATGGTTTACAGGAATAGGGATATCCTGAAGATCCTGAATGAAACTGAAAAGAAATTCGGCAAGTATTATTATGTGCGCAGCGATTTCCACCTTTCTCGGCGCGTTGAGCCGAAAAAAGAAGACCTGCCCGGGGAACTGCTGGGGAAGAAGGTCATCGAGATCAAAGATTATGACGGTATAAAACTGATCTGTGAAGACGAAAGCTGGTTGATGTTCCGCGCTTCCGGTACAGAACCGATGATGCGTACGTATGCTGAGGCAAGAAGCCTGGTTCAAGCAAAGAAACTGCTTAAGCTGGCTTACGAATTACTGCCTAAAGATGCCTTATAGATTATCAAGATTCTTGCTCTTTTTATTCTTAAAAACCTTCTTTTGGTTAAAAGCTGAAGGCAGGCAGAATATCCCTAAGGATGGCGGAGTGATCATCGCCAGCAACCATACCAGTTACCTTGATCCTTTGGCAGTAGGTTGTGCTTGTCCTAGGCCGATCGATTTTATGGCCAGGGATACTTTATTTAAGGCTCCCTTATTGGGCGCTTGGATGCATGCAGTCAATGCTTTTGATGTAAAACGGGAAAGCGCCGATCTTTCGGCGATGAAAGAAGGTATCCGCCGGCTGAAATCAGGCAGGGTTTTAACGGTTTTCCCCGAAGGGACCAGGCAGGCAAACGGTCAGATGGGCAAAGCCCAGGCTGGAGTAGGTTTTTTGGCTGTAAAATCAGAGGCAACAGTCATTCCGGCGTTTGTTTGCGGCACAGAGAAAGCATTGCCTAAGGGCGCTAAATTTTTCCGTCCGGCGCGCGTAATTGTTAAATTCGGCCAGGCGGTTGAAATCGACAGTAACAAGCCGTATGAAGATATAGCTCAGGATATTTTAAACAGCATACGGCTTTTGGCAGCAGATCCAAAATCCTCTTAAGAAAGGGGGACTTTTACAGGTGGTAAATTAATCAATAAACTAAGACTAAGTCAAAAGTAAACATTTAAAACTAAAGTTAAACAATCAAACTGAAAGGAAGTTACTTTAAAATGCCGGACACAAAGAGCGAATTAGAAGCACTATACAATCAAAGTATCAAGATCATGCATGAAGGCCAGGTCGTCTCAGGCAGGATAGTGGCGATCAAGCCTAAAGAAGTGCTGGTTGACGTTGGTTTTAAATCAGAAGGGATCGTCCCAGTAGCCGAATTCTCCAAGGAAGAACTGGAAGTCGGCAAAGAGCTTGAATTTTACCTTGAGTCGATTGAAAACGATGCGGGCCTGATGACCTTATCCAGGGAAAAAGCCATGCGTATCCAGGGTTGGGATAAGATCGTCAAATTCTCGCAAGACGGCACCCTTGTCGAAGGCAAGCCCGTAAAGAAGGTAAAAGGCGGTTTCCTCGTCGACGTGATGGGTGTGGAAGGATTCCTTCCTTCTTCGCTTTCATCGTTTAAGAACGTAGCTGACAGGGATATTTTGTACAGGCCTTTCAAGTTCAAGATCGTCAAGGTGAACAACCTCAGGCGCAGTATAATCTTGAGCAGGCGAGAAGCCGTGCAGAAAGAACGCGACGTTGCCAAGGATAAGATCTGGCAGGAGCTGAAAGTCGGATCGACCAGCCCCGGCACAGTCAAGGCGATCACCGATTTCGGCGCATTTGTCGATTTAGGCGGGGTTGACGGCCTGTTGCATATCACGGATATGTCCTGGTCAAAGATCAGCCATCCCTCGGAAATCGTCGCTTTGGGCGACAAAATCGAAGTGATGATCCTGAATATGGACCGCGAATCGGGGAAGATCTCGCTTGGATTGAAACAAAGGCTGCCTGATCCGTGGCAAAATATCGACGAGAAATTCACCGTCGGTACCAAAGTAAAAGGTAAAGTCGTCAATATCCTGCCTTATGGAGTTTTCGTGGAACTTGAAAAAGGCATAGAAGGCCTGGTCCATGTTTCGGAGATCTCCTGGACCAAGAGGGTGAATAATCCGGCAGAGATGTTTGCTATCGGTGATATGCTCGAAACCCAGATAATCAGCGTGGATAAGGATGCGCGCAGGATTTCGCTTTCCTTAAAACAACTGGAGCAGAATCCCTGGACTGATGCCGAAGGCAAGTATCCGGTCGGAGCAAAGGTCAGCGGGAAAGTGCGCGGTTTTACCGAATACGGCGCATTTATCGAGCTGGACAGCAACCTTGAAGGCATGATTCATGTGTCGGATATGTCCTGGACCAAGAGAGTGGCTCATCCTCAGGATGTCCTGAAGAAGGGGCAGAAAGTGGATGTGTCGATACTTTCCGTCGATTCTCAAAACCGCAGGATATCTTTAGGCTTAAAACAGTTGATGCCTAATCCCTGGAGCGAAATAGCGCAGAAATACCCGATCGACACAGAGCTTGAGGCAGAAGTCGTCAGCATCACCGATTTCGGCGTCTTTGTCAAAATCGACGAAGAATTGGAAGGATTAGTCTACTCAAGCGAGATCGACAAGGAAACAGTAGCGCAATTGAAGCCAGGCGATAAGATCAAAGTGAAAGTGATCAAGGTCGACGTAGAGCAGGCAAAGATCGGCCTTTCAGCAAAACTATAACTCTAAAAAGGTGTCAGGCACTTTTTGCCAAAAAGGTGCCTGACACCGGTTTAAAGATTTTTGATATGGATATCAATAAACAGCTGGAAATAATCAGGCGCGGGGCAGTAGAGATAATCTCCGAAAAAGAGCTTAAGGATAAGCTCGCGGAGAACCGGCCGCTTGTTATCAAGGCCGGGTTTGACCCTACTGCGCCGGATATACATCTGGGGCATACCGTACTTTTGCGCAAACTCCGCCACTTTCAGGAACTGGGCCATAAAGTAGTCTTTCTGATCGGGGATTTTACCGCCCAGATCGGTGATCCTACGGGCAGGTCGGAGAAGCGTAAACAATTAACCCGGGCAGACGTGATCACTAACGCTCAAACATACAAAAAGCAGGTCTCCAAGGTCCTTGATGCGGATAAAATGCAGATTGTTTTTAACAGCGACTGGTTTAACCACATGTCCGGAGTTGATTTCCTCAGCCTTTCGGCTCATTCGACAGTCTCCCAGATGATCGCCAGGGAGGATTTTAAAAAGCGTTTGAGTAAAAATGAAGACATTTCGCTGATGGAATTCATTTATCCGCTTCTCCAGGGCTACGATTCGGTCCATTTAAAGGCTGATGTCGAGATCGGCGGCACTGACCAGATCTTCAATCTGCTGATGGGCAGGGAGATGCAGAAAGACTACGGCCAGCCGCAACAAGTCGTCCTGACCATGCCGCTTCTTGAAGGAACCGACGGTATTGCTAAAATGAGCAAGTCATTGGGAAATTATATCGGTATCAATGAACCGGCCAAAGAAATATTCGGCAAGATAATGTCAATTTCCGACGAGATGATGCTTAAATATTATACCCTTCTTACGGATGAGGAGTTGGAGAAGGTCAGGAAGATGCATCCGAAAGAAGCCAAGGTAAACCTTGCCAAGATAATCATCGCTCAATACCATTCCCCGGAAGAAGCAGAGAGCGCTGAAATAGAATTTAACCGCGTTTTCGCCAAAAAAGAGTTTCCCGAAAGCATGCAGGAATTCAGGACCGACGGTAAAAAGACGGTCCTGATGATAATGACTGAAAGCGGATTGTGCAAAAGCGGCAATGAAGCCAGGCGGCTTTTGAAGCAGGGAGGCGTATTTTTCAACGACGCAAAGGTCGATAAAGAAAGTTTCTTGCCGCAATCCGGCATACTGAAAGTTGGCTCCCGCAGGTTCCTTAAAATCACCCAATAATGAAATTGAAGTACGCGGTAGACAAGGATAACCGGCTTAAGGTAATTCCTCCCAAATCCCATACCTCGCTTCGCCCCAGGGGTAAATTCCGCATCAACAAAAATAATCAACTGGAGTATTGGCTCAATGAACCGCTTGCCTGGCGCAGGCTTTATGGTTTGCCTGGTAAAATTTCATTTAAAGGCAGGTGGAAGCTGACCGCTAATCATGACCTTGAGCTAACCCTGCAAGAAAACCGCTGGCAGGCCCAGCCGGACAGGCTGCTTCTGAGGACAAAGATTATTTCGGCAGGAGAAAACTCGCTTGTTTTTGAGTTTGCAGCTAAAGATGAGGCAACAGGGAGGCTGTCGTTTAACATAATCAGCCTAAGCGGCACCTGGAATACGGATGAAAATAACAGGCTGATTTTTGAAGTGAATCGAAAAACCGCTCCCGAAACGCTTGTTTTTAAGTCTTCCTGGCAGCTGAATAAGAACCAGCAGATTGAGTATACCTACGAAAAAACCAGCCTTATCCGGAAAACCAATGACAAGCATACATTTACTTTGCAAGGGTTTTGGAAGATTAGTTCCAGGGCCAAGCTTACATACATTCTCGGCGCTGATTCCTCGTCGGGAATCCAAGTAAGGGCGCACTTGGAAAAACCCGATATTTATCCCGGAGGCAGGAGGATCGAATACCGCCTTGGTGCCGGTTTCAGGCAGTTGGCTCAAAAAAATCAACATATTCTCTCTTTATACGGCCAATGGCAGTTTAGCCCAAACCTAAATCTTTCTTTTTTAATGGATTACGGCAAGGCCGGTTATAGAAAAATTGAATTCAGCGCCGACCTGTCCTTCCAAAGGAATAAGATTGTCTGCACCCTGCAAAACGAAGAGGGGGAACCTTTAGGGATCACCCTGACAATAAGCCGCCAGCTGCTTAGCCGCCTTCATCCCCAAGCGTTTTTACGCCTTAAATCCCGAAAAAATGAACTGGGAGTTGAGGCCGGATTGCACATACCTTTCTAGTACTAAATTTATCCTTATTTGCCTGAAAACAATCGACTTAAGAGCCTAATTAATCCTTGAAACCAGGCCTGTTTATGGTATATTAAAGGTTACTTTTTCCATTAAAGGAAAGGAGCCTTATGAAGGGGATAATCCTGGCCGGCGGCAAGTCAACCCGCCTTTACCCGATCACCCGCAGCCTCTGCAAACAGATGCTTCCTGTTTATGACAAACCGATGATTTATTATCCCTTATCGGTATTGATGCTTGCCGGAATAAGGGAAATTTTGATCATCTCTACGCCCAAAGATACGCCGAGATTCAGGGAAATGTTGGGTTCCGGCAGCGATCTGGGCCTGTCTTTAAGTTATGCAGTACAAAACCATCCTAAAGGAATTGCCGAAAGCTTGGTCATCGCAGAAAAGTTTGTCGGTAAAGATACTGTTTGCCTGATTCTCGGCGATAATATCTTTTACGGCGATAATCTTGCGCATTTTGTCCAGGAAGGAGCGCTGCTGGACCAGGGAGCGCTGGTGTTCGGTTATTACGTCAACGATCCGCAGCGCTACGGTGTAATCGAATTCGATGCTGCCTGTAATGTTATTTCCCTGGAAGAGAAGCCGCCGCATCCTAAATCGAATTGGGCGGTTTGCGGAATATATTTCTACGATAATCAAGCGGTAAAGATGGCCAAACGCCTTAAGCCGAGCAGGCGGGGCGAAATCGAGATAACCGATTTGAATAAGGAATACCTGAAAAAAGGCAAGCTGCAAGTGCGTTTGCTCGGCCGCGGATACGCCTGGCTTGATACAGGTAATGCGGATTCCCTGCTTGATGCCGGAACCTTCATTAAGACGATTGAGCAGCGGCAGGGCCTGAAGATCGGCTGCCTGGAAGAGGTGGCTTTTCGCATGGGCTATATCGGTCAAAAGCAGCTTAAAAAACTTGCAGAGAATGTAGACACAGGGTACGGAAGCTATCTAAAAGGGATCCTTGATGAAAAGTAAGATATTGGTTCTTGGCAAGGGGTTTATCGGCAGCAGGCTCCAGGAAGAATTAGATTGTGCAATTTCCGATAAACTAATCAATTCGTTCGATGATGCAGAAAGATTGATCAATGCGCTCAAACCGAAAGTCCTGATCAACTGCATCGGTGTCACAGGTAAAAACAACGTTGATGACTGCGAACTGGCCAGATCCAAGGTTCTGGTTGCCAATTCTTTCGTGCCGGTTATGCTGGCGGAAGCTGCCCTAAGGGCAAAGGTAAAGCTGGTCCATATCAGTTCCGGGTGCATATATCATTATGACTATAAAAAAGATAAGCCCTTGAAAGAGGACCGCCAGCCGGATTTCCTCGATCTTTTCTACAGCCGGACAAAGATCTATCCGGAACAGGCATTGAGTATCCTTGCGCGTAAACATGATATCCTCATCCCCAGGATCAGGATTCCTTTGGATAACCG
>Ga0153915_10006849_pt1 | contig 10718 bp, 6 predicted proteins | sample Opewatmetagenome_2_FD_107003 | JGI IMG/M metagenome (GOLD analysis project Ga0153915, IMG submission 107003) | Freshwater wetland microbial communities from Ohio, USA - Open water 3 Core 3 Depth 3 metaG | ecosystem: Environmental > Aquatic > Freshwater > Wetlands | place: USA: Ohio, Lake Erie...
AATGTTTGACCTGGGCGATATCGGCCCCCATGGTGTGACTGCTCAAACCAACCTGTACAGAAACCATCCTAATTGCAAATATTTCCTGAATACAACTGTTAAGAGCATTTCCGGAGGGAAGGTGATCTTTACGGATTCGAAGGGCGCTGAAAGCTCTATTCAGGCGGACAGCATCGTTATCTGGTCCGGACTGAAAGCGAGGACCGAGGATGCGGATATTTTTACGGGCTCTGCGCCAGAGGTCCATCTTATCGGCGACTGCATCGGCGATAAAAACAGGATCAACAGGGCGATACGCAACGCATTCTTTGTTGCTTCTCGGGTGTAGTAATGGCCGAAGGCTGTAAATCAAATATAATGTACTTAAAAAATCAGTCCGGAAAAGGCGAAGGATCAGCCGGAATAAAATATCAGATATCTTGCGATAATCCGGACTGAATATTTATAATGTGAACAACGGCAAAATTATGGATTTAAACATTTATTATATAGAACCAGGGAGGAAACGATATGAAATTATCACGCAGGTATTTCCTTAAGGGTGTTACGGCAAGCGCAGTTGGCGTTGCAGCCGGAAGGGTTCTTGAAACATCTCCAGGCAATGCGGAAACCATTGCATCTAATACGGCTGCAAATGCAGGTTCTGCCGGCTCAAAAAGTGCAAATCCATTCTGGCTGGAGGAAGCTCCAGTCATCAGCGATGATAAGATTGTGAGCACCGTGGAAGCGGATATTGTCGTTGTAGGCGGTGGCAATGCCGGTTCCATGTGTGCCATGGCCGCTGCGGAAAAAGGCGGAGTAACCATTGCCGTTATTGAATCCCAGGCCAAAGATAAAATCTCTTATTATGGTTTGCATGATATCGGTCACCTCAATTCCCGGTACTGCATGAGCCGGGGGATACCAAAAATTAAAGTTGGTGAATTCATCGCAGAATGGCAGCGCCGTAACAACAACAGGAGCGACCCCCGTCTGATAAAGAAATTTGCAGAGAACAGCGGAGAATTGGTGGACTGGCTGATGACAAATGCTCCTAAGGAGGTGTTGGATGCTGTTACCATCATTACCGGCCTGGACAGTAAGGCCAGACAAACGAACACAAGATATTTTGAGATGGGCGCTGAGATTAATAAGTACCGTTGCTGGCAAGGCTCCATCAATATGAATTATAATAAGGCCGCTCCAGCCTATATTGCCAGGGCAGAAAAGCAGGGCGCGACCTGGCACTGGGGGCACAAAGGCATCGTCCTGATTACAGAAACCTCTGAAGTTGTCGAAAAGAAGGAATCATGGGATGAGAATGGCGCGCTTGTTATGAAGGATGCCCTGGTTCCGCAGACTGCGGTAAAAGGCGTGATTGCACAGAATGCGAAAGGCCAATATATCAGGTTTCTGGCGAAAAAAGCAGTGGTTCTCTCCGGCGGCGGTTACGGTGGAAATTCCAAAATGTATCGTGCGCTTCAGGATGAACAGCGCGAGACATGGGAGAGCCGTGGTCTGGATACCGGCAATATGCATACTTCCGGATTTGGCCGTGATGGAAGCGCCATAAAAATGGGCCTATGGGCAGGCGGCTATGTGGATCCGGGTTCACGCGTCCTGCTGGACCCGCAGGTAATGTTCTCATCCGACGAGTGGAAGGCGCCAACCAACATTTGCAGCTGGGGAGGACCTGCAGGGGGATCGACCCCGCAAATATGGGTGGATAGCAAGGGCAAACGCTTTCATGACGAATCCTTTATGGGGATTTATGGGAGTGTATTCCGTACGGACCGTATGAAGTCCCAGAGGTTTTTTGGATTTTTTGACTATGGCCACTTCGAGGAACTGAGATCTCGTGTGGCCCCGGAACACTTCTCCGGCGCACAAATTTCCTTGGAAACGCTAAATTCCTGGGTAGAAAGAGGGGCATCAGGCGCTCAACCGCAGGGCGGCCCAGGAGGTGGTGGTCCCGGTGGCGCTCCCGGCGGCGGTGCGCCCGGTGGAGGCAGTCAAATGCGAAAAGGCCAGGCTGTATCCGGCTGGGGAGCTAAAACACTGGATCAACTATTTGAGTACATGGGATTTGATGATAAAATGAAAGCCAATGTCAAGGCCGAAATCGACCGATACAATAAGTTCTGTGAAAACGGTGAAGATGAGGATTTCGGCAAAGACCCCAAGCTGCTGCTACCCATCAACCAAGGGCCTTTCTTCGGCGTGTTCTGTATGCCGGAACATCCTATGACCGGGACTGTGACCCTGAGCGGACTGATGGTTAATGAGGACCAGGCTGTAATTGATAAAAACTACAATCCCATCGTGAACCTGTATGCCGTCGGCAACAGCAGCGGCGGAAAGTTCTCTAACCATTATGTCACACCTATGCAGGGCCTTACGTTGGGCATGGCAATGACCCTGGGACGTGTGCTTGGCCAGGAACTGACTGCAAAAATATAATGTTTGCTGGGGGCGTAAAGAAAAGTAGACCATAAAATATTAGGCCCTTCTTTTGATTTATAAAAGAAGGGCCTAATTTTTATAGAGAAAATCTGTTTAAGGAAGTTTGTTATTCCTTGAAGATAGCGCCTGTGCTTGCGGATGTTACCTGTTTAGCGTAGCGATACAAATATCCTTTTTTTACCTTGTAATCAGGCTGCTTCCAATCCTTTGATCTCTTCTTTATCTCATCTTCGCTCAGTCTGACATTGAGAGTTCGTGCAGGGATGTCTATATCAATAATCTCGCCTTCACGTAAAATCCCTATGACGCCGCCTTCCTGGGCCTCAGGAGATACGTGTCCTATTGCGGCGCCGCGCGTCCCGCCTGAAAACCTGCCGTCTGTGATAAGGGCCACTTCTTTATCCAGGCCTGCGCCTGCAAGGGCGGAGGTGGGCGACAACATCTCCCTCATCCCCGGGCCGCCCTTGGGGCCTTCATAACGGATGACTGCAACATCTCCTTTTTTGATCATTCCGTTCATAATGGCCGCCATGGCATCCTCTTCACTGTCAAAAATCCTGGCAGGACCTGAATGCTTCAGCATGGACGGATCAACTGCCGATTTCTTAACCACGGCCCCGTCCGGCGCCAGATTCCCGAACAGGATTGCAAGGCCGCCGTCAGGGGAATAGGGCGATTCAATAGGCCGTATCACGCCTTCGTCAAGTGAATGCGCCTTTCCGATAATCTCCTTCAATGATTTTCCTGATACGGTTTTCTGCGTGAGATCAAGCAGGCCTTTTTTATTCAACTCTCCCATAACAGCTGTTATTCCACCGGCCCTGTAAAGGTCTTCCATGTGGGAAGGCCCGGCGGGTGAGATCTTGCATAGGTTCGGCGTCTCAGCGCTGATGCTGTTGAACTTCTTCAGCTCAAGCTTGATGCCTGCCTCATGGGCAATAGCGGGAAGATGGAGCACGGTATTGGTTGAACTTCCCAGGGCCATCTCCATATGCATGGCGTTTTCAAAGGCCTTTAAGGTGGCGATGTCCCTTGGTTTGATATTGTTCTTTACAAGGTCCATGACCTTTTTCCCCGCATTCTTTGCAAGTCTTATTCTTTCTGCATAGACAGCCGGTATGGTGCCGTTGCCCGGCAGTGCAAGCCCGAGGGCCTCACAGAGACAGTTCATGGAGTTTGCCGTATACATGCCCGAGCAGGAACCCACGCCCGGGCAGGCATTGTCTTCCATTTCCAATATCTGGTCATCGCTGATCTTATTCGTCTGCCTGGCGCCCACGCCTTCAAAGACGCTGATCAGGTCAATAGGTTTATCCCCCATCTTGCCTGCAAGCATGGGTCCCCCGCTAAGAATCAAGGCAGGAATATCAAGGCGGAGCATAGCCATCAACATGCCCGGGATAATCTTATCGCAATTGCCGATCATTACCAGTCCGTCGAACGGAACAGCGGTAGCCATAATCTCAACCGAATCAGCTATGAGTTCCCTTGAGATCAATGAATACTTCATGCCCTGATGCCCCATGGCAATGCCGTCGCATACGCCGATGGTTGAAAACTCCATAGGGGTCCCGCCTGCCATTATAATGCCTGTCTTTACAGCAGCAGCGACTTCCTGAAGATGCTTATGGCCCGGTATTACCTCATTGGCGGAATTGGCTATGCCGATTATCGGTCTTGCCAGCTCCTCATCCGTATAACCCATTGCCTTGCAAAGGGACCTGTGGGGCGCCCTTTCAAGGCCTTTTTTCATCAAATCAGACCTCATTACCTGTAATCCTCCTTTTTAATAAACCTCTCTCCCTCTTGCAATGGGATATCTCCGTCCGTAACCGAAGGCCTTGGATGTAACCTTGAGCCCCGGCGCCGCCTGTCTCCGTTTGTGTTCATTGAATACTATTCTTCTCATGACATCCTTTACAACTACAGGATCATACCCTATTGCAACAATATCATCCAGGGAAAAATTCTTCTCAATTACCGCCTCAACAATACCGTCCAGCACGTCGTAGGGCGGAAGTGTGTCCTGATCCTTCTGATCATGCCTCAGTTCGGCCGAAGGAGGCCTTGCAATAATATCCTCAGGTATGACCTCGCATTCGCGGTTGATATAATGCGCAAGCCTGTAGCAGAGGGTCTTGGGCACATCGGATATGACGGCCAGACCGCCGCTCATATCACCATATAATGTGCAATATCCCGTAGCTGTCTCTGACTTGTTTCCGGTCGTCAGAAGAAGCGCATTGAATTTATTTGAAAGGGCCATAAGGATATTGCCGCGGATCCTGGCCTGTATATTTTCCTCCGTAACGTCTTCTTTCATGCCTTTAAAGCTTGAAGAAAGGGATGTCTTATAACTTTCAAATATGCGTGTTATAGGTATCTCCCGAAAATCTATGTTCAGATTTTTTGAGAGTTCTCTTGCACATTCCCTGCTCATATCCGAGGTGAAAGGAGAGGGGAGGCTTATCCCCATGACATTTTCAGGACCCAGAGCGCGTTGCGCAATTACCGCAACAAGTGAAGAGTCGATTCCGCCACTCAATCCCAGAATCACTTTTTTAAAACCGCATTTTGTCGCGTAATCCCTTGTCCCCATTATAAGGCCGTTAAAAAGGGATTCTTCTTCCTGATGAAGGTAATCTTTTATCTCGTCATAATCCTTATCAGTGTCCCATATGACGGCATCCTGTTCAAATTCCTTTGCCTTAAGAATCAGTCTTCCTGATCGATCAACCACCATGCTTGAACCATCAAAGATCAGGTCGTCATTCCCTCCCGCCTGGTTGCAGTATATTATCGGGATATCATGTCTATGCGCTATGGTTTTCAAGACAGCCATGCGCAGCCTTGATTTGTTCAGGGTAAAGGGCGAGGCGGAGATATTTATAAGGATCTCAATCCCCCTGTCCTTCAGATCAGCCACGGGGTCCTGACTGTATTTAGGTGCTTCCTCAATGTCTCCAATATTCCATATATCCTCACATATGGTCACCCCTATTTTTTTGCCCTCAATATCAAACAGAAGGCTTTTTTTTGCAGGTTCAAAATAGCGGGTTTCATCGAAGACATCATAACTGGGCAATAATATCTTGCCGCCTTTATGGAGGACCTTGCCATCCTTTAACAGGGCAACGCTGTTAATAAAAGACTTGCCGGTCTTTTCAGGATTTCTGTCAACATATCCGCAGAGGATATGAATGCCTTCGACGGCTGAAGAAAGGTCCTGAAGATATTTCAGGTTGGCGGATATAAACGCCGGCTTTTCCAGGAGGTCCCTGGGCGGATAACCCATTAATGACAACTCAGGGAAAACGGCCAGTTTACAGCCTGATGCCGCGGCCTTTCCGGCTGCCTCAACAATCAGCGATAAATTATGCCGGAAATCGCCGATGACAGGATTTATCTGACATATGGAGATCTTCATTTGAATCGCCTGATAGTATTCGGATCAGCCTAAGGCCTTTCCTGCCGCATCAATGGCCTTGATGATCTTAGGGATATCCTGCTCCATATTGATGTTGATGCCTATTGTCAGGCATCGCGACAGGAGGTCTGCTGTCTTTGGCAGGGCTTTTTTATCATAGGAGAATCTTTTATCTCCTGTCTCCGTTTTAAAGGGATATCCGGTCTTCAAGATGCTCTTGCCTTCCAGGAGATGCTCCCACCTCTCATAATAATGCCAGTTATTTTTATACCAGGAGGTAGCGCCCGCGCCTTCCTTTGCCATGACATCATTGAATCTGTCGGCGGTCTCGGCAGAGGGCAGGAAAAACATCACAAATGTCGCGGTATCGCCGGAGGGGTCAGGGACATTTCTGAAGGTTACCCCTTTGATCTTTGCAAGCGCATCCTTGATGCGCGTCTTGTTTTCCCTCTGTTTCTTCAGTATGACACTGTCAAGTTTCCTGAGCTGGGCCAGTCCCAAAGCGCCCTGGAGTTCCATCATCCTGTAATTAAAGCCTATGAAGTTCCTTTTTTCAAGGCCGCGGGACACAGAGGGGTTGTGATCATGGCCGTGGTCATGGTATTCGGATGCGCGTATATAAAGATCCTGATCATTTGTAATTACCATGCCGCCTTCGCCTGTGGTCATAGTCTTTACCGAATCAAAGGAGAATGTCCCCATATTTCCAAAGGAGCCGACTGCCTTGCCCTTATATCGACCCCCGCAGGATTGTGCCGTATCTTCTATAACGGCAAGTCCGTGTTTCCCGGCCTCTGCAGTAATATCATCTATCCTCGCCTGAGCGCCGCACATATGGACAGGTATGATTGCCTTTGTCTTTTCAGTGATCCTGCGGGAGATATCCCCGGGATCAAGACATAGGGTGTCGTCGATCTCGGCAAATACAGGCGTCGCCCCTGTCTCTAATATAGCCTCCCATGTGGCCACAAATGTGAAGCCCTGGGTAATGACCTCATCTCCAGGGCCGATGCCCAGGGCCATGAGGGCGACCTTTAAGGCCGCTGTCCCTGATGAAACGGCAAGGGCGTGTTTGACACCGCAATAATCGGCAAATTCTTTTTCGAATTCTTTAACCTTGAATATGCCTTTTCTCTGCGCATCAAAACCATAACGGAAAAGCATGTTTCTTGAAAGGACGTCAAGCACCTCATCCCTTTCTTCCTGACCTATAATCTCATATCCCGGCATTATATTCTCCTTTGGTTCTTGTATAACCTAAAATTATATCTAATTAAGTTTTCGTTCAATATTATAATGCCGTCAGACGGAATGATAACCTGTATCTGGCGGCAGGCTGCCTTTTAAAGCTGCAATCAACCCTCAAATGCCTGCCTGTAGATCTTTTCCGCTATCTCAGGGTTCATGGGCCTTGGGTTGTTCGCAATGGGCACTGCGATCTTCATTGCTCCTTTGACCAGCTCAGGGATTGCATCCTCCGGTATATTGAGTTCTTTTAATGTAAGCGGGGTTCCGATATCTTCGGCAAGGTCATAGGCCGTTTCAGCGGCAAGGGCGGCAAGTTCCCTTGCTGATAATCCTTCCGTATCCTCGCCCATTGCCAACGACACATTGCAGAATTTCTCAATATTGCCGGGATAGTTGTATTCAAGCACATATGGAAGAAGACAGGCATTTGCAACACCGTGAGGAATGCCGAATAATGAGCCCATAGGATAGGAAAGCGCATGAACGGCTGTGACGCCTGCCATGGCAAGCCCAAGACCCGCCATATAACTGCCCATCATCATTTTTTCACGATAATCGATGTCACTGCCGTTGAAAACCGCCCCTCTAAGATTCTCTGATATAAGTTCAATGGCCTTTAAAGATATGGTTTCACTCATCGGGTGCGCCTTGAGAGATGTATAGGATTCTATTGCGTGGATCAAGGCATCCATTCCGGTGTAGGCAGTGGGGTAGGGAGGGAGGCCAAGGGTAAGTTCGGGGTCAAGAACGGCAGTATGGGGGTATAGAAATGGACTGTTAATACCTCCTTTGGTTTTTGTGTCTCTCATGGTGAAGACGGCTGTAAAGGTTGTTTCACTGCCAGTGCCTGATGTGGTCGGAACCATTATTGTCGGCAAACCCGCCCTTTTAACCTTATTGAGACCGATATATTCAACAGCCTTTCCGTCATTTTTTACAAGGGCGGCTATTGCCTTTGCAACATCCATAGTGCTCCCTCCGCCTATTCCTAGGATGCATCCGATCTTTTCTTTTCTTGCGAGATCAGCGCCCATATCCGCCAATGAAGGATCAGGCTCAGGGGTCACATCGCCGTATAAGAAAGGCTTTATCCTGCCTTTTTTAAGGATATCTTGCGCCTTCAGGCAGATTTCGGTTTTTGCCAGGGAAGCGTCCATGACAACCATGACCCTGGCGGCATTAAGCGCCCTGCATTCGTTTGCTATTTCATTAAAAGATCCTTTTCCAAAAACAGTTTTTTTTACACCTTCGATAGTTATAAGCCTGTTCATAAAGACTCCTTGTTAATTTATTGGCACAGATTTCATAGGAACCTGATAAACCAGTTTTAAAATATTTCATCGTGTTATTTAATAATATGAATAACGAAAATGATTACATCAATAGAGAGAATATTTCAAGACATTAAACATCATGAAAGTATGCCTTTTTAAAAAGGATTGTTTCACTAAAATGTCAAAAAAACGACGTGTCCTGTCAAATGGATGACTGGAATATCTTATTTGGCTGGAGGCTAACATGTTGTTTTTATATTAATAATTTAAAAATAGTTTTTAAAAAAATTGGCACGGTTATCGCATAAGGATGTATGTACAGGATTTTATAACAGAAATATCGTAATAATATCCGGTCAGAAACTTATACTAATTTCCAGTTTTCCGGTTAATTAAAATCACATGCCAGATTCAATATAGTGTTAATATTATGGAGGACCATATGGCCAAAGAAAATAAGAACATCGCAAAGAAGACAATCAAGCCAGGTAAAGATCTAGTTTCTTCGACGGTTGAAGATCTTAAAGAACAGGCGTTATCATTCATGGATCAGGGAGTGAAAGAGATTACTATAGATTTCAGCGGGATTGAAGACTTAGATTCAAAGGGATTGGGTCTCCTTATTGCCTTGAACAATTCATTAAAAGGCATCGGAGGTAAACTTAAGATCAAGAATATATCCGGAAAGATATACAAATTTTTTCAAACAATACATCTGGATAAAAGCATTGAAGTTGCTTCACCCGGTTAGGCAGATGATTAATCGGCAACATTTTAAAATAATATCAAATAAAGAGATGGCTGATAAGAGATATCGGCATTTTATAAGTAAAATAATTGTTGTTAAACCCCGCATTTAAAACGTGTTAAACAAAAAAGCTATGGAGGATATCATGAGCTTTCAAGAAGATGAAACTTTGAGACTGTATGTTGAAGAGTCTCTGGAACATTTATCGAATATCGAAAATGACCTGTTGGCAATCGAAAACGACGGCGCAGATATCAATGAGGAACTTGTTAACAAGGTGTTTCGGGCTGCGCATTCAATTAAGGGTGGAGCCGGTTTCATGGGACTTGATAATATCAAGGAACTATCCCACAAAATGGAAAATGTGCTGGGCATGATAAGGGAAAGAGAAATGGTCCCTAATCCTGAGATTGTCAACATTCTGCTTTTAGCCTCCGACACCCTCCGGAATCTTCTGATAAATGTGGGAGAAAGCAACAGTATGGATATATCCGGACATGTTGAGGCGCTCGTAGGGCTTACTTCCAGCACTATGCCTGTGAAGGAGAAGAAAAAGACATCGGATATTGTCGACATAGTCCTGGAAGGAAAGACTATATTTAACATATCTAAAAAAGAGATCTTGAATGCAAGGAATAAAGGATACTTTATCTACCTTGTTGAGCTTGACCTTATTCGTGACATACATGAAAAAGGTTTAACCCCGATAGATTTTATAAGCAAGATACAGGAGAGCGGAAATTTATTCGACTGCCGGGTGGATATTGAATCTGTCGGCGACCTCCATAGGGATAACATATCTGAACAGATACCGTTCATTATTCTTTTCGGCACCATATTGGAACCTTCCATGGTTAATGCCTTATTTGATATTGAAGAACGATATATTTTTGAGGTCAAGGAAGATTTCTCGTTGATGCCTGTCGGGGAAACTCCATCTGCAGAAGACGCGGGTGATTTGGGAGGTGAACAGCAGATAGTCAAGGAAGTTGCAGATGTTGTACAGGAGAAAGATTTTAACATAAGTACGGAGCAAAACATTACAGCCGGGCCGCTGTCGAATGAAACAAGGAAAACGGATAGCCAGGTCAGCGCCGGTACAAGTGATACAAGTCTCAGGGTGCATGTCAAACTTCTGGATTCACTAATGACATTGGCAGGAGAGCTTGTTCTCGGCAGGAATCAGCTTCTGCAGGCTATTGCTTTGAAGGATATTCACTCGGTGGATGCATCAGGGCAACGTTTGGATCTGATCACCTCTGAATTGCAGGAAGCTATCATGATGACAAGGATGCAACCTATAGGAAATATCTTTAACAAATTTCCCAGGGTTGTAAGGGATCTTTCAAGGTCATTGGGGAAGGATATCATTCTGACCATAGAAGGGGAGGGCGTCGAACTTGATAAGACCATACTTGAAGCAATAAATGATCCCCTTACGCATCTGGTAAGAAACGCCGTTGATCATGGTATTGAAACTCCGGCAAACAGGAGTAAGGCAGGTAAAAGAACGACGGGTCATGTAATGTTGAAGGCTTATCATGAGGCCGGTCAGGTAAATGTTGAGATTAAAAATGAC
>Ga0153915_10006850_pt1 | contig 10718 bp, 8 predicted proteins | sample Opewatmetagenome_2_FD_107003 | JGI IMG/M metagenome (GOLD analysis project Ga0153915, IMG submission 107003) | Freshwater wetland microbial communities from Ohio, USA - Open water 3 Core 3 Depth 3 metaG | ecosystem: Environmental > Aquatic > Freshwater > Wetlands | place: USA: Ohio, Lake Erie...
TAGACATTCACCGCATAGGATGCAGCGTTTGTTGAATTCATTGATATGAGAAATTTCCCCTAAAAACAGGGTGTCAGTCCCAGCGACAATCTCCTTTTCAGGGAACAGCCCGGCGAGGGTCTGTGCACCATTCCCACAGGCAAGAACAAGAATTTTTTTCGCTTTTTTCAAGTCTTCTTTATGATCTTTCAGTAAACGCTTATCGTTCATTTGATGGCATGCAGGTTCAAGGATGATCCACCCTGAGACCGGGACGTTCTTTGCTTCAAGTGCTTGCTTTAATGCTACTACTTCATCCTTCCCACCGGTTCGACATAGAGTTGCACATTGGCTGCATCCAACAAGAAACACGGGTTTTGAACCGATACTGGAAAGAATATCGTCGAAATTTTTTTGTTTAGTAATAATCATTTGACGTCAACATAGAAAAACAGGTTTATAATATGTTTTCTTAGATTATGGAAATATTTTACCGGACAAAAATCCAAAAAAATACATTATAAAAACATTATTAAGACCCAGGAAGTTTACCTCAAATTGAGTGTGACATGGAGAAAACCATTGTTCAATTCATCCTCGAAAACATCTGGGTATTTCTCCCGTTAGGTGCGACCGGGATACTAGCGACTTTAGTTCTATTTTTTCTACCCAGACATGCCGCTCCCTCAAAATACAAAGAAGTGCAACCTGATTATATCACAATTTTCAATAGACGGATGAATGCCTATGTCGTCGTGTATCTCATTATTTGGATAATGATTATCCTTATTGGATTATTGTCAGATTTTTTAATTCCGACAATTATCGGAGGAATCATCGCAGCTGTACCGCTTATCATCTTAATACTTTTGGAATACAAAACGAACAAATCAAAGGTGTCCTAATCACATGTCCTTCATTGAAATTAACCAAAATTTTGGAGAAAATACCCAGCTGCTCGCCCCATTTATTGCCGTGATTGCAATCGTCTGGGTTTTTCTCGTATATTACTCCTACAAAAAACATGGGGCGAAACGAACGATTGTGTATTTTTTACCCATCATCATTGCAACCCTTCTCATTGAATCAGCAGGGGTCGCGGGGGGACGATACTATTATTCTGGATATATCATCTATCTCTCTGTCGTCGGCGGTGCTGTTCCGTTAATCATTGTGCTTGCATGGAGCGTCAACCTCTTTTTATTCATGAATCTCGGCAAATATTTTGTCTCAAAGTTGTACCAAAAACAAAATTATCTACAAATTTTGTTTATCTCATTGGCAGCAGGAATTTTTGGTGTATGCCTCGATTTACTGGAGGACCCTCTCGCCCATCACAACAATTGGTGGATCTGGGGAACAACTCTGAAAGGGATTAAATTTTTCGGAGTTCCCATCCTTAATTTCATTGGTTGGTTCGTGCTCATTTTTTTTATGTCGATTGCTACTTTGCTTATAGAACGCTCACGATTTTCGGAGAACAGAAAGGTTCTTCTTTCGATCTCATCACTTGCGATTACTGGTTCTATCATCTTCCTGGTCCATGCACTTATTGTGAAACTTTTTGAATTTATGAATCTGGCTTAAAAAAAATTCTTATTTCTTGTTTACTAAGAGGAAACCATTAAGGTAATATAGGAAATCTCCATTAATGGAAGCCATGGGTTTAGGGACATTAACAATCGCTTGGATACGAATGATTCGTCCTCCGATTTTATTTCTCTGTTCCTTTGGAGCTTTGGTCAGTGCGTTAAATTGTGCGATTTATAACAATCAATCCCTATCAATTTTCCAAATTCTGCTCTTGATACTCGCCCCTGCGTTTCTTTCGACAGGTACTATGTTTCACAATGATATCACTGATTTAGAATCCGATAGAATCAACCGGCCAAAAAAACCAGTCCCTGCGGGGATTCTAAAAGAAAAAACAGTCTACTACACAGGAATCGCATTCATGATTTGTTCGATTTTTCTTGGAACTTTTGTTAATTATTTTGATACAGGTGTACTCAACTGGGAGTGCGGTCTGTTCACCTTCCTTTTAGTGGTCATTGGTTTGTATTACAATTATTATGGGAAGCATCATGGACTGTTCGGACACATGGCAGTCGCGTTCGGTGTTGGTGCAATCCCATATTGGGGTGGTCTCGCCGTGTTTCCGGATCAACCACTGCTAATGGTACCTTTAGCGGTCGCGATCTTCTTCCAGGAGACCGGGAGAGAAATCATGGTCTGCGCGGGGGACTTGGTTGGTGATTTGAAAGCAGGTTTCAAAACGACACCGGTCCGTCATGGACGAAAACGATCTATGCAAATCGCGTTGTTATTTTATCTGTTGTTTATCCCGATCTTTCCTTTGTCTGCATGGGATTGGGCAGGTATACACATGCCGCAGGTCTTCGGTGTCATTTATCTCATCGGTGGTGCAATCCTGGCGGCGTCTCTGCTCCTGACCTGGCTTCTTACGTATCGGGTTGTTGTTACGACCAATGACGAAAAAAGAATTTGGAAATCATTCGAACGGTACGAACGGACCGGAACTCGAGTTATGATTATCGTCTTCCAGATTTTTATTCTCCTCGAGGTATTTTACTAATCAGAAGGCATATAAATTAGAAAAGCTCATATATAGTCGCACTTTAACACAGCCTCATGAGTAAGATAGTTGCGTACGCAAAACTCCTCCGCCTCCCAGGTATTGGCGCCCTTGGAATCGTCCCTGTTATTGCTGCCTTAGTCATGGGAACCACTGATATCTACTCCCTAACCATCATCTTTATCATTGGTGCCTTGGCGAGTGTCTTTGGGTTTCTCATCAATGACTACGTGGATATCGAGTTGGACGGGTATGTCGATGAGCTGAAAAAGAAACCGTTGGTGAGCGGGGAAGTCTCAAAAAAGAACGCATTGCTCATCGCATTCTATCTTGCCTTCACCACATTCTTTTTTATTGCTTTACTGTGGTTTAACAAACCGATTGATACGTTTAAATTTAGTGCGTTGATCTGCATTGTCCTTGCAGGCATTCTTGGGACCTTTTATGATGTCTATGGGAAAAAGGTCGTGGGATCTGATTTCTTTGTCGCAATTTCCGTCGCGTTGATATTTTTATTTGGGGCACTCACGTATGGTCAACCAACGGTGATGATTTGGGTCATCTTTATCCTTACGTTCGAAAACATCCTGTACATGAATGTGGTTCAAAACGGAATCAAAGACGCCGATCATGATTACAAGCTCGGAGTCAAAAACATCGCACTAACTCTGGGCGTTACGGTACAAGAAAACAAGATTACAATCCCTCGTAGTTTCCAAGCATTTGGTTTTGGGCTTCGCCTTTTCGCTGCCGTGCTGTTTTTTGTCCCCTTCCTGGTGTTTGGATACGACTCCTATCTCTGGCAATTGATTCTGCTGGCTGTGCTCATTATCGTATATTTGTTTTTAGATGCAAAACTGCTTACGTTAAAAACCTTTGACCGCAGTCGGATTCGCAAGCTTATCGGCATCCAGTCGTTTCTACGGTATTCCCTTGTCCCGGTCATGCTCTTTAAAGTTATTGGAATCTTGCCTTCCATCCTTCTGATTCTCATCCCGATTGTATGGTATAGTATCTTTACGCTGTTCCTTGGAGAGAAATTATTCAAACCAAGAATGTAAGGAGTTCATGATTGGGAGATTCTATGAAATATGATGTCATAATAGTTGGGGCAGGACCGGCAGGATCAACTACTGCGAAATTTCTTGCTGAAAAAGGGTTTAAGACCTTGTTGCTCGACAAAGAAAAATATCCACGTGACAAACCATGTGGCGGGGGATTGCCTATACGAGTGCTCCAACGATTTCCCTATGTCGTCAATGATACCATAATCGAATCGTATTCGCTCAGTGGAACGGTCTTTTCACCATCCTTACAACATCGGATTGAAATCAATAAAAAGACACCTATTTTAGCAATGACTCTCCGAAAAAAATTCGATTTTGAATTGATGAAATTCGCGACCGCTGCCGGTGCTGAATTTCAGGAGAGAACCCCTGTGTCATCAGTTCAACTTACCAATGATGCCGCACAGGTAACAGTGGGTCAAGGAAAAAAAATCGAATCAGAAATAATCGTTGGTGCTGATGGGGTAAATAGTACTATAGCACGAAACACCGGACTGCGGACAAACCGAACAGAAAAAGGGGTATGTGTCTTACAAGAATTCAAAGTCGATGAAAAAATTATGGATGACTATTATACAAAAACACGCCATGGGTATATTCATTCAAGGTTCAAATCGATCGCAGGCTATGGATGGGTGTTCCCTAAAAAGGAACATTTGAATATTGGATTTGGAATCATTCAACTTGGAAAAGCACAGGAACAGAGGCTCAATCTCCTCAACTCATATCAAGACTATCTCACATTATTGAAAGAAAGTGACCTTATCCCAAGAAACCTCGAAGAAACTCCGATAAGAGGTGGAGCGTTATTGACGCATCCTTTGGAAAAAACCTTCGCGAATCGTCTACTTCTTGTCGGAGACGCGGCAGGTTTTATCAATCCATTAACTGGTGAAGGAATTTATTACGCGATGGCCTCGGGACAAATCGCTGCGGAAGCCATCATTGAAGCATTGGAAAAAAAATTGCCGACAGAAGAGGTCTTATCAAAATATCAAACCCGATGGCAAAACGATTTCGGAAAGGATATCGATTTAATATTGAAGATTGTGAAACGAGGTAGCATGGAGTACGCGGAAAAGGTGTTTAAAATAGCAAGTAAAGATTCAATTCTCACAGACCTAATGATGGGTGTGATCACAGGGCAAACCAGTGCTCAACAACAAAAATGGAAGATTGTACGAAGATTTTTTTACAGCTCATTGAAAAACCGGTTACATCTGTTAAAATGATTCCTAGATGGGGATATTGAAGATGAATAAAAAAAAAGTCTGCATCATTGGTGCTGGCATCGGTGGTTTAACCGCTGGGGCACTTCTCCTTAAAAAAGGATATGAGGTAGATATCTTTGAAAAAGAATCAGTGGTCGGGGGACGAGCGCTTTCCATGGAATTGTCTACCCAAACCATCGACTCGTATAGGGAGACGTTGACCAAATTCAATACAGCGATTGTTTTTTCTGAACCTCCTTTGGAGGAAATCTTTAAGAGAAAGATGTTAGAAGGATACACCCTTGATCTAGGATTTCATATGATAGGAAGTGGAATCGTCCTCAAACTCAGAGATATTCTCAGGGAGTATTTTGAGAATATCACCATGTTTAAATCCCGATTATATGAACAGAAAAACAATCATTTCGGTTATTTTGTGACGACCGCTGATAAAATTGCGATGTTTCCTAATATCGCAAGACTCCTTCTTTCCAGTGAAAAAACAATGAAAGGCTTAGATAGAGTGTCCATGACGGATACCATAAAAAAATATGGAAAAGGGAAAATGAAAATTGTCCTTGAGGTCAATTCGCGTTTGATAAGCACGATAAATAATCTTGATATGATATCGACTGGTGAGGTGTTCAGGACACAAAAAGACATGAGACTCGGAGGAGTAAATTACCCAAAGCATGGTCTGTTAAAAATATCCCAGACAATCGCAGAATATATTGAGAAAAACGGGGGAAAAATACATTTGAATTCCCCAGTATCAAAAATTATCATCAAGAATAAGAAAGCAGAGGGAGTATTTGTTGCTGACAAAGAATATAAGTTTGATATCGTCCTGTCCAACATCTTGGTTCAACACCTGTTTTCCATAGCAGATGAACAGCAGTTTCCGAAAGAATATGTCTCTGTATTGAAAACTCTTGAAGGTACGGGGAGCTTATGTGCATATTATTCCTTAAAACAGATTGATCCTCAATTGGTGGGAAAATCATTTATTTTCATCGAGCGGAACTTAGGGGTTGATGGAAATGATGCTGTCGGCATGATTGATTTTATTACTGCGAAGGAAGAAACAGGGTTATCACCTTCGTCTCATTATCTTGTTCAATCATATATCATCTGCACGCCGAAGGAGGCGAGGGACAAAAAGATTCTTAAAAAACTCAAAGGAGCTTTAGACAAAAACCTCGAACGAATCATCCCTGAGTATCATTCACGGTTAGAATGGGCTATTTATCCGACAGTCTGGCATCTCGATGGTGTTGCAAAAACCTTGGTGAACACAAAACCAGATATTCAGACGCCCATCCAAAATCTTTATATTATTGGTGATTGTGTGAAAGCACCAGGGATAGGAATTAATTGTGCGATAAATTCTGCACGAATCATTCAAGAAATGCTCAGTACATCTGTATAACTTCATCCTGTTTTCATCAGATAAATTCTAAAAAAAAAAAAGAAATCGAAACCTCCCAGAGTAATTAATATAATATCCATCGGTATTCACAACAACGACTTACCGATGATTCCGGTGGCAGAATGTCCGTGAAATTGACAATGAAAGAACCGTACACCAAAGGGAGATTTCTTTCAAAGAAATTTAGAGGATATTTTGACCTGCTTCGACCGTTTACACTCTTAGCACCTTTTTTTGTCTCGATGTTTATCATGTTCGCAAGTCTTGTGTACAATGACAAATTCATTGAATTTCCTAACTGGTGGATCATCATCGGGCAAGCAAGCCTGACCTTAGCGTTTCTCAATGGTGCATCGAATGCACTGAATCAAGCAACAGATATAGAAGCGGATAAAATTTCAAAACCATACCGTCCGATTCCTCGAGGAGTCGTTGAACGAGAAGAGGCACAAAGCATTGCGTACATTCTGTATCTCTTCGGTTTGTTGCGTGCGGTGACGATCAACACCTGGTTTGGAGTGTTTGTGTTCCTCATCATGTTGTTTACGGTGGTCTATTCTCTTCCTCCACGGATGAAACGATTCCTTTTTATCAATCAAGTATGGATCGCTATCCCTCGAGGATTATTCGCGATTTTAGCTTCATGGAGTGTCTTTGGTGACCCATTCCAAAAAGTCCCGTTACTCATTGGTGTTATTGGACTTATGTATTTCATTGGAGCAATGACGACCAAAGATATCGTTGATTGCGAAGCTGATAGAAAGACCGGGACGCGCACCCTTATCAACACGTTTGGTACGAAAAAAGCAGCGTACATCTCTCTCCCCTTCCTTGTTATTCCATTTGCACTGTTCCCAGTGCTTATCCATTATCATTTGATAGATGCTTACTTTTTACCCCTAACGATTTTCATCATTCCCGGATTCATTATCTTTTATTTAATGCTGAAGCAACAACAGAGTGAAACTTTAGAAAACGTTTCAGCATGGTCACTGATGTATGTGACGTATCTTTTTTATGCCATCGGATTTACAGCACTCATCATTTTAGGAGAATTAGGGCAACTGGATTTTATCCCTACGATTTAAATAAACCTTGCCAGTTTTAAAATCATTAAAAAATAAGAGATATAGGGAGAACAAGCATCTCATTGTACTAAAAAGGTTCTTATATATAGAAAACAACTCTTTTATATAGAATAATAAAATAAATATAAAGAAAGGAAACCTATGCGAGGGTCGAATATATTCGTAATTGGGATACTTCTTCTACTAATGATACCAGCGGTAAGTCTACCAGGATCATCCCAAGATGATGGAGGACCATCATGGGATGCAGACTTTGTAGAGTGGTCCTATAGACAAGAGATTCTTCCCCCTATTGAAACAAATGATTCCCTCGCTCATTTTCAGCCGATCGATCTGCGTGTCCGGTTCGAAAACCCGTGCTGGACAGAAAACGAAAATAGAACATCGATACGGATTGCTTGTTGGCATGACGAAACCTGGCATGACCTAGAGTCGCAAATCTATTCTATTGAAAAAATTCAAGGAGAAACAAGCATCATCAGTGAATGTAACGTGATTTTTTTAATCCCTGATTTTGCGGATGGAACTGAACAGTATTTCATGTACTACGATGATGAAAAAACATCTGCACCAAATTACGAAGATCATGTTACGATTAAGGATTTAAACTATTCTTCATCACCTCTTCCTGAGATTTCCGCCGTCGCAAAATTCTATGGAATCATAGAGGACGGATTTTGCGTGTATGGAGTTGGACAAGAAGGACAGCTCTTGGATCGATCCTGCGCTCAGGTCGTGGTAAAACAACAGAAAAACAGTAAGGAATTCGATCTCATTACCTCTGATCAAATCGTTTCATTTGCTTTTTCCTATTATTATGGGGATAAAGAGAAGGATGAAAGTTCATCAGATCAAGTGTTTCTCGATAAAAAAATCCTCATCGATGGAAACCTTATGGTTGAGTTTGGAATATTTAGTGAGTCAAATAGGAAGGATGTTCAAACGACAGCGATTTATCGATACTATTACTGTCCCATTGAAGAGAAACGCATAAATGTCCATGTAAAACACGAGATGTTAAAAGATGCAACCGTGCAAGGGATCGATAACATTGATGGGAGATTTGGTTCTCTAATTTCGCTAAAATCACGAAGCGCTGCGGTGGAATCCTTGAACTTCGGAGACATTTATCCGTATCTTAATTTTTATAGTGAGAACGAAAAGATTGAACAATATCAGCTCAACCAGAATCCTTCGACAAAAGAACGGGAATGGATCATCTCTTATAAAAATGACGCTGCTCTTGGTTCAGAGGCATGGTTATGCTATGGATATGGAAAAAAAGGAATCGCAAATGCGGTTCTCTTCGCTTCCAATAAAGGAGTAGTGACCTCTGGTACAGACGAACGAGATGGTATACAATTAAAAGTCGCGGAAAAGGAATATGTCAACTTCCTCGGAACAGAGGTGGATTACGTCTCGATTAATTTTGGGAGACATTCATTTGAACCAGGGCATAGTCATGATGTCACCATACCAGCAAATCTCGTTGTTCAATTTGATGCAGAAATGTTTTTATCGGAGACGGGTGGATATGACAGTGTTGAAAAAGAATCTTCTTTTTACAAGGCATTACTTCAATCTCGCAGATACTCTGGTGATGTCCCTTTTGAAAGAGAACAAAAAAGATACAACGTCACCATTATCCCTCGTTTTGGTCGAACACATTTCTCATACCCAAGGTTGTCAAATCTCACTGGTTATGCATTTCCAGTAACATGGATCGAGCTTCACCAAGATGGACGTTTGGTTTCTGAAGGAGCTGCAAACCGTTCTTTGTTCATTCGGGCAAAGAAAACCTTCTCAAATATCCTCGAGGGTGAGTATCTAGTCAAAATATTTTTCAAATGGGGTGAGAAGAAGATCTTCACAGGATCAACCGTCATCCAATTAAACAAAGATGTACGAGTAAATGTTTTTTGCACTTGGGAGCGGACCATTAAGTTTACATTCCTTGATCAAAACGGGAAGGGGATATCAGATATTCATGGTTGGTTAACCAACAAAAACGGTGTTCTATACGATGAAAACATCTCACAAAATACTGGAGAATTACTCGTCAAAGCACCTTTTGATAAAAGAGATCCATATACCCTTAAAGTTGAATACAAAGGGTTGATCCTCTACGATGAGAGACTCCAAAAAACCATAAGAAAAATAAATAAACAAATGACTCTGGAGCTCTATGACCTTTCCGTTGACATTACTGATGAGCTTGATTTACCGCCAGGAGTTGAACTCACCCCCACCCTTCTCACACCAGACGATAATACCACCGTTCAAATAACCCCAAAAGTAAATGGGAAAGGATCGTATGTTTTTGAGAGCGTCCCTGCAGGCGATTATCATATTCAAATCAGTTACGGAGAGTTTATCGATGATGTACATGTGACTATTCCAAGTTCAGAAAACAACGTTCACATGAAATTTTCTGCTCTGTTTACTCTCATCATTGATTTATTTGATTCGAAGGGAAACACATTAATCAATGATGATATTGAATTCGTTATCTATCGAGATAATCAAACCATAGACAGAACTAAGGAAAAAACCCTTGTTCTTCCCCCGGCACGCTACTCAATCTACGCCTACCTAGACAATACATTAATTGGATTAAAACCGGTCGAGCTAACCAATGATAAACATCTCACATTTGTCACAACCATAGAATCATTGTTCCCCCTGTTTCTCTCATTATTTTTCTATGGTTTATTTGGTTTTTTTGTCATCCTGACATTTTTAAAGAAATTTTCAGTGTCATCATTACTCAAATCTCTTGCCATCCTGCTTGTCATCGTTTCTTTCATCCAACCCTGGTGGTTATTCACTGCAACCAGTGCGACGCTCCCTGCAGAAAAAACCACTGCATTATACGTCAACCCTGGGATGATGATTGAAACAAAAACCTACTACGGCGAGGTCTCGCTAAACTTGGCTGAAATGCCTGATATGTTCCTATTGTTCCTCGTATGGATTGTCCCGATTGCATCTCTTGCCTGTGTCAGTATCGGAATCGGTATAGTACTAAGGAGAACGATGAAGAAAAATTATGCATTTCTCTTAAGTATCATTGGAGTAATCCTCTTAGGAATCTTACTTGCCGCATTTTCATTTGGGACGACACGATTAATTGACGCCAGCCTTGGTTCCGTTCAAGGAGAGAAGAATCTTTCCATCGCAATGGGCTCAGAAGATATCTTGATGCATTCAACCTGGGGTTTTAGCGCTGGATTTTATATCGTCTGCATCGCAGTGGTCGTGGCCGTGATAGGAATCTTTTTAGATATTAGAATGAGGGTAAGGCAGAAGAAAAAATTATGAGAACCGCGAAACTGAATGCAAAGAGAA
>Ga0153915_10006851_pt1 | contig 10718 bp, 8 predicted proteins | sample Opewatmetagenome_2_FD_107003 | JGI IMG/M metagenome (GOLD analysis project Ga0153915, IMG submission 107003) | Freshwater wetland microbial communities from Ohio, USA - Open water 3 Core 3 Depth 3 metaG | ecosystem: Environmental > Aquatic > Freshwater > Wetlands | place: USA: Ohio, Lake Erie...
CTCCGAGCTGCCGTACGCGTTGATCAGCGGACCGTGAAGAGATTCGGATTTCCGGCGCGTGGCCTCACTGGTCGCATCGCCACCGGTGAGCATGAACCGGTACGCGCGCGGCGTTCTGCGCGCCCGCACCAGCGTCTCACAGAACGTAGGGATGACGACCGCGATGTTCGGGTTGAATTCCTCTTCGCGCTCGAGAAAGCGCAGCACGTTGGCGCGCTCCTGAAGATCGATGGAAACCCCGCAGTGCACGCCGACGAGGAGCCCGCTGCCGAGCCCGAACATGTGGAAGATCGGCGTCGGCAGCGCCATTCGCATCGCGGGCCCGAAGCGATACCTGGCCGCCATGTTCAGCAGATTGAGACGATAACGCTCATAGGTTCGCACCACGATCTTCGCAGCACCGAGACTGCCCGAGGTGCGCGTGTACACGCGCGGATGCTCTCTTCTTGGCGCACGCGCGACAGGGTCGTATTCCGGATTCGGGCGCACTTGAACATACGTGGAGGGTGTCGACAGCATCCCCGCCTGCGCCGGCACATCCGTGCGGATGCTCACGAATGCCTTTGCAAAGCGCATCGCGCCGCCGCTACGCGCGCCTCGTGCCGGCACTTGCTCGAGAACGACGCTGTAGCCGCCATCGAGCAGGGCGAGAATGAGCACCGCCGAGCACAACGAGTTCGAGAGCTCGGCCGTAACGCAGTCACCTGGCTGTAATCCCTGCTCGACCAGAAATCGCTGCACGCCTTCCATGCTGGGCACGATTTCGGGATACAGGCATTGGTGATGCGTGTCCACGAGGACGCTCGCTCGATGCGCCGGATTGTCGGCACCGGCGCGAATCAGCGACCGGAAGGCGAGCGGTTCTGCAACGGCAGCGAAATGCAGGCTGGATATCGGCGCCGTTGCGTGTTCCAGAATCGACACTGCCCCGTGCGGCGGATTTGCCGCGAGGCTCCGCTCTTGTCTGTCCATTTGCCACCTGCCGGTGAGGATACGAGGCAACGTTAGCACGAGGGCCGATTGAATCCGCCCCTCTATTCCATAACCGGCAACCGGGGAAACCGCGTTGATAGCGCCCCGCCGCGGCTTTGTATAAGCTGCCGGCCGCTGCGACACGCTGCAATCGCGTGCGCCGGCAGGCAAGAACACCGGCCATGAGCCGTTGCACACATTGTCCACAGTGCGCGCAACGACCATCGTGGCAGCGGGGACGATCCTCCCCAACAATTCCGGTCACTGATGGAACGAAAGCCCGACACGCTCGCCGACGGCGAATTCGATCTTGCGATCATCGGCGGCGGAGCCTTCGGCGCCACGGCGGCGTGGAACGCGTCGCTGCGTGGCCTGAAGACCGTGCTCATCGAGCGCAATGATTTCGGCGGCGGCGCATCGGCGGAATGCTTCAAGATGGTCCACGGGGGCATCCGCTACCTGCAGCACATGGACGTGCAGCGTCTGCGCTCATCCTGCCGCGAGCGCAGCGCGATGCTCAGAATCGCACCTCATCTCGTGACGCCGCTGCCCATCGTGGTCCCCACGTATGGCCACGGCCGCAACGGCAAGATGGTGCTCGGCACCGGGATGCGGCTCTACGACGCGCTCACGCTCGGGCGCAATGCCGGCATCCCCGATCCGAAGCGCCACATCCGCTCGAGCCGCTTTCTGGCCCGCAGCGAGATCCTGGATCTGTTTCCGGACCTCGAGACCCGCTCGCTCACCGGTGGCGCGGTATTCGAAGACGGCCAGATGTACAGCCCGCCGCGCCTGGTGCTGGCCTTCGTGAGGTCCGCCGTGCGCGCCGGCCTGGTGGCATGCAATTACGTCGAGGCCACGGGCTTTCTGTGGCAAGGCGATCGGGTGTGCGGAGTTCGCGCCCGGGACCGCATCGGCGGAGGCACTCTCGACATCCGCGCGCGCCTGGTGCTGAACGCAGCGGGCCCAGGAGCCGAGTATCTGCTCGAGAGCGATGCGCGGTTCGGGCAGTGGAAGCGCGGCAACTTTTCGCGCGATGCCTGTTTCATCGTTAGGCGCCCGCCTCGCTCGCAGTACGCGCTGGCCGTTCCGGGCCAGACGCGCGACCTGAACGCCGTGGTGAGCCGCACTGCCCGTCACATGTTCCTGGTGCCATGGCGCGAGTTCACGCTCGTCGGCGTGTGGCACAAGCTCTTCGCGCAGCATCCGGACGCGGCCGAGGTCGAGGAATCGGAGCTCGAAGCCTGGCTTCGCGAGATGAACGCCTGCCTGCCTGCGCTGCGCCTGACTCGCGATGAGATCGTCCAGGCAAATTGCGGGCTCGTGCCGTTCGGAGTGGGCACGCGCGGCCAGGAGGAATTGAGCTTCGGCAAGGAGTCGCGCTTCATCGATCACTCGGCGACGCATGGCGTGCGCGGCCTCGTGAGCCTCATCGGCATCCGCTACACGACGGCGCGCGCAGATTCCGCGCACGCGCTCGATCTGCTGCTGCGGCAGATGCCGGGAGCGCCGCCCGCACCCGACACGGAGCGCACACCGCTCATCGGCGGCGACATCGCGGATTTCGAGGCGCTGCGCAGCCGCGCACAGGCGCAACGGCACGCGAACGTGCCGCCCGAGACTCTCGATGCTTTGCTGCGCAACCACGGCACCGAGCATCGCGCCGTACTCGAGCTCGCCGCTGCCAATGCTGCGGACTCACGGCTCGTGCCCGGCTCGAAGACACTTGCTGCCGAGATCACGCACGCAGTTCGCAACGAGATGGCCGTGCGGCTCGAGGATGCAGTGATGCGTCGCACGGATCTCGCGTCCGCCTGCTACCCAGGCCGTGCGGCGCTCGAGTTCGTGGCCGCTCAGATGCAGTCGCTGCTCGGCTGGTCGGACGCGATGAAGCACAACGAGATCCAGGCCGCTGAGGTTACCCTCGAGCGCCACAGGGGCCACTCGCCTGCCACAACCCGAGCTGCGGAAGAGATTCATTCATGAAACTGCTGTTGACCGGCGCCACGGGCTTCATCGGCTCGCGCCTCGGGCTCGCGGCGCGCGCGGGCGGCATGGACGTTGTCGTGACGGGCCAGGTGAACAACGACACCGAGCGCGCCCGCCTCGCCGAGCTCGAAGCCGCCGGCGTCACCCTGGCCGTCGGGCCATTGCAGGACGCCGAGTTCGCCCGCCGTGTCGTGAAGGACTGCAACGCGGTGATTCATCTCGCGGCCGCACAACACGAAGCCAACGTGCCCGACAGTTATTTTCACGACGTCAACGTCACCGGCACCGGGACGCTGCTCGCGGCAAGCCGCGAGGCAGGAGTCCGCCGCTTCGTTTACGGCAGCACCATCGGTGTGTATGGATCGGCCGCACGTGGAGTGCTCGACGAAGAGAGCGCACCAAGCCCGCAGAACGTGTATGGCCGCACGAAGCTCGCCGCGGAGGGCGTTGTCCGGCAGTTCGGCAACTCACTCGAGACATGCATCATCCGCATTTCCGAAACGTACGGGCCCGGCGACTACCGGCTGCTGAAGCTGTTCAAAGCAATCGATCGCGGCTCGTTCGCGATGATCGGCTCCGGCGAGAACCGCAGACAATGCATCCATGTGAACGATCTGGTGCGTGGCCTGCTGCTCGCCGCGGAGCATCCGGCGGCGCCGGGCCAAACCTTCGTCATGGCCGGGCACGAGATCATGACCACTCGGGAGATGGTGGCGCACATCGCAGGTGCGCTTGGGCGGCGCCCGCCCCGTTTGCGCGCACCGCTCTGGCCGTTCCTTGCGGCCGCCGTCGTGCTCGAGACCACACTCAAGCCGCTCGGCATCCAGCCGCCGCTGCACCGGCGGCGGCTCGATTTCTTCCGCAAGTCGTTCGTGTTCGCGACGGAAAAGGCGCAGAACGTGCTGGCCTTCAGGCCGACGATCGCGTTCCGCGACGGCGCGCGCGAAACCGCCGAGTGGTACAGGGCGCGCGGCCTGCTGTGAGGTTACGCCGGGCGCTCGGCGACCGCGGCAATCTTCTTGGTGAGAATCGTGACCTTCTTGCCGTACATCATGAAGATGATGCGCATGCCGAGCTCGAGCAGGGTGGTTACGGCGAGGCCCACGTAGTTCAGCGGATTCTTCCAGAACACGTACAGCTTGAGCGGGAACGGACGGGGATGCGCGAACCCTCCGAGCTCGAGGATCTGCCCCAGGCTGTACTCCGTGACGTTGTAGAAGTGGTCGATGTTGTGCGCGATGTTCTCCGACCCGACGAGCGGATTCGCGCCATTCATGGCATACACGATCACGCGTCCGCCCGGACGCAGTGCCACCCTGCACAGCCGGAGGAACTCGATCGTCTCATCGAGCGTGAGATGGTTCAGCTCCTGCTCGGGGATGATGACGTCGTACTCGGCACGGCGGGACTCGAGAAACGGGAACGCTTCGGCAGCCTCGCAGGGCAGGCCCTTGCGCTTCGCGTGCTCGACTTTTGCGGGATCGGAGTCGATGCCGAGCACGTTATGGTAGCCGGCATTCGACAGAACGTTGACCAGATAACCGGGCCCGCAGCTGATGACGAGGATGCGCGCGTCCCGGTTCTGCGGGAGATTCGGCAGATAGTTCGCCCGGTAGTAGGCGCTGAAGGACCGGTAACCGCTCTCGACATCCTTGGGCGCCTGCCAATAGGAATCGAAAGGCTCGAGGCGCGCGGCCAGTCTGGTGCGCGCGGACGCCTCTCTGCGATTCACGACTGTGGATGGCTGCGAATTCGCGGACATGTCACACTTCCGAGTGATCGGGCCCGGCCGCCGGGACTGGTACAGTCTTGTCTAACATAATCGTCACGTACTCCGGCCGGTGACGTCACTAGATTAAATCAGTTGGCAGCGAAGCGCTTGAGGATTCTGTTCTGCAATTTCGAATATCCGCCGCTTGGCGGCGGCGGCGGGGTCGTCATGGCTGCGCTTGCGCGTGAGCTTGCCAAGCGCCACGAGGTCACTGCCCTCACCTCGCGCGCCGGCAACCTGCCTGCAACGAGCCTGGACGGTGGCGTGCACGTCGTGCGCGTGCCGGTGTTGTTTCGTCGCGAGCTGGCCGTGGCGAATTTCTCCTCGATGCTCGCATACCTGCCGGCAGGCGCATGGCGCGGCCTGCGCATGCGGCCGGCGCGCTCCTTCGATGTGATCAACACGCATTTCGTCGTGCCGACCGGGCCGGTCGGTCACTTCCTGAGCGCGATGTCGGGCGTGCCGAACGTTCTGTCCGTGCACGGTGGCGATCTCTTCGACCCGAGCAAGAGCCTGTCGCCTCATCGGCACGCGTGGCTGCGCCGTCCGATCGCATCGTTGCTGCGCGGTGCTGATGCCATCGTCGGACAGTCACAGGACACTGTGCGGCACGTCCACGAGATTTATGGCGTAACGCGTCCGGTGGAGTTGATACCACTTGGAATCGAGCGCCCGCCGCGTGCAGTGGCCGCTACGCGCGAGCGCTTCGGCTTGCCCGGCGACGCGTTTGTCATGGTCACCATCGGCCGGCTGGTTGCCCGCAAGAACACGCCGCAGCTCGTCGAAGCGCTGGCCGCAAGCGCTCTGCCGAAGGCGCACTTGCTGATCGTCGGAGATGGGCCGGGCGCCGAGGCCATCAGCAAAGCCGCGCACGATCGAGGTGTCTCGGATCGAGTACATCTTCTGGGCCTCGCGACCGACGAGGAGAAATACAGTGCGCTCGCGGTATCGGACATCTTCGTCTCGACGAGCCAGCACGAAGGTTTCGGCCTCGTGTTCCTGGAAGCCATGGCATTTGGCCTGCCCGTCGTGTGCTACGACCACGGCGGGCAGACGGACTTCCTGAAGACCGGCCTCACCGGCCACGTGGTCAAGCTCAATGACCTCGGCGCCTTCACCCGCGCGCTCATCGAGCTCGAGAGCTCCAAAGAGCTGCGCGAGCGCCTCGCCGCGCACAACCTGCGGCGAGTCGAGGAGTTCTTCATCGACCGGTGCGCCGAGCGCTACGAATCGCTCTTCGAAAGTGTGGTTCGTGCACGCGCAGACGTGCGCGGCGAGCGGGTACGCTGACACCGATGTGCGGGATCGCAGGAATCATCGGCGGAGGTCCGGAGCAGCTGGCGGGGATGCAGCGGATGCTCACGGCCCTGCGGCATCGCGGCCCCGATGGCGAGGGCATCGAACAGGACGCAGCGGCCATTTTCGGCCACCGGCGGCTCTCGATCATCGACCTCGAGGGCGGACGGCAGCCGCTCACGAATGCAGACCGTTCGATCTGGCTGGTCTGCAACGGCGAGATCTACAACTACCAGGAGCTCAGAGCCTCTCTCGAAGCGGACGGCTACCGGTTCCTCACGCATAGCGATTGCGAAGTCATCATCGCGCTGTACGAGCGCTACGGCGACCGCCTCCTCGAGCATCTGCGCGGCATGTTCGCTTTCGGGTTGTGGGACGCGCGCCGCAAACGCTTTCTCGCTGCTCGCGATCATCTGGGCCAGAAGCCGTTCTACTATTCGCACAATGAGCGGGGCCTGGCTTTCGCCTCCGAGATAAAGGCCCTGCTCGCCTTCGATCCGTCCCTGCGCACGATGGATCTCGAAGCGCTCGACCAATACCTCACGCTGCGGCTCATTGCGCCGCCGCGCTCCATGTTCCGCGGTGTGCACAAGCTGCCCCCCGGGCATCTGCTGGTGCTGGAGGAAGGGCGCGAGCCGGTCATCCGCTCGTACTGGGACCTCAGCTATCAGCCGAAGCTCGAGGGTTCGGAAGAGGCGCTGGTGGACGAGCTCGAGGAACGGCTCGAGGAGACGCTGCGCCTGCACATGGTGAGCGATGTACCCGTGGGCGCATTCCTGAGCGGCGGGCTCGACTCGAGCCTTCTCGTGGCCATGCTCGCCAAGCGCATCGGCGTGAAGAATCTGCCCACATTCACGGTAGGCCTGCCGTACGCGCAGTTTGACGAAGCGCCGCACGCAAGGGCGGTGGCGCGCCTGTATGGCACGGAGCATCACGAGCAGGTGTTGTCGCCGTCTCTCGTGGCCATCCTGCCCGACCTCGTCTACCACCTGGATGAGCCGTCGGACCCGCTCTCGCTCTGCACGTATCACGTCTCGCAGCTCGCGCACCGCTACGTCAAGGTGGTCATCGGCGGCGACGGCGGTGACGAGCTCTTTGGTGGCTACGATCGCTACTACGGCAACCTGTACGCCAGTCACTACAGCCACGTGCCCTCGGCCGTGCGGCACTACGTGCTTGGTCCGGCGCTCTCTCTGATTCCGGAGGCGGGCTGGTACAAGAGCGTGGGTCACCAGCTGCGCTGGCTGCATCGCCTGTCTTTCCTTTCCGGCGGCGAGCGTTACGCGGCGAGCCTGTCTTATTTCTATTTCGATCGCGAACGCCGGCGCGAGCTGTACACGCCCGAGGCATCCGCTGCCCTCCGCAACGCCGATGCGGAAGCCGCCATTCGCGAGCCCTTCGAGCGCGCGCAAGGCGACCTCATCGATCGCATGTTGTACGCCGACTCGAAAGTGCGCCTGCCGGACCACCCGGTGATGATCAGCGACCGCATGTCGATGGCGCATGGCCTGGAAGTGCGCAGCCCGTTCATGGATCACCGGCTCGCCGAATTCACCGCACGACTGCGCTCCACCATGAAGATCCGCGGCCGCTCGCTGCGCCTGGTGCAACGGAAGCTCGCCGCGCGGTACCTGCCGGATGAAATCCTCTCGCGTCCCAAGCAGGGGTTCTCGTCCGCGCTGCCATACATCCTGCAGCGGGAATACCGGCTGCTCTACGATCAATTTCTCACGGACTCGGAGCTCGTGCGCGCCGGCGTGCTGAGGCGGGAGCCGATCCAACAGATTCTGCACGCTCATCTTGCGGGCAAAGCGGACCACGGCAACCGGCTGTGGCTGCTGATCAACGCCGAGATCTGGTACCGCATGATGATTCAGGGCGGCAGCCGCGAATCGTTGCGAGCCGAGCTGTCTGAAGCCGGCCTCTCCTCGACCGCGGCGCCCTCTTCGCGACGACGCGTCGCGTAAAGCGTGCGGCGCTGTGAAGGGCGTTTCCCGATTTCTCTTCAAGCGCTTCGCGCGAGCGGCGCGTCCTTTTCTCAAGTCATACGGTCTGCTTCACACGTCGATGGCCTACAAGCGCACGGCGCTCGTGTGGGAGCCGGGGGCGCAAAGCGTCGTGGTGCTCGCGCCGCACATGGACGATGAAACAATCGGGTGCGGCGGCACACTGGCGCTGCATCGGCGGCGCGGCGCCCCGGTAAAAGTCGTGTTCCTGACTGATGGCCGGTACGGAAGCAGCACACTCGCGGCATACAGCGGGGAGGCTCGCCTCCAGAAGGAAGTCGAGCTCACGCAAACTCGCAAGAGCGAGGCTCGGCTTGCGTTACAGACGCTTGGCGTGAACGACCATGCGTTTCTCGATGCGGAAGACGGCGTGCTCAAATCGACCGCATCAGTGGCGCCTGCCCTGCGCGAGATTCTCGAGGAGCGGCGGCCCGACATCGTGTACGTGCCGTTCTTCCTGGAACAGCATCCGGATCACTGGGCGGCGAGCGCCGCATTGCTCGATGCGGTCGAGGGAACGAAGCTCGGCTTCCAGTGCATGTCCTACGAGGTGTGGACGCCGCTCTTCCCCAATTGCCTCGTGAAGATCGACGACACCGTCGAGCAGAAGCGGCAAGCACTCGCGCACTACGCCAGCCAGCTCGTGGATTCCGACTACCTGCACACCGGGCTCGGGCTGAGCGCCTACCGCTCATCGGGCTTCGCCGGTCACTACGCACGGTACGCGGAAGCATTCTGCTCATTGCCGCTCGAGGAATACCGCGCGTTGTTCAAATCATGCAGCGATAGCTGAGCGCCAGGACACCATGCGCATCGGCGTCATGCTTCGGCACTACGACCAGCACGGCGGGGGCGTGAAGGTCTACACACGCGCACTGCTGCGGCATTTCCTGCGGTGCGCCGGCTCGCACGAGTTCGTGTTCTTCTACAAGAGCGAGGCTTCCGCCGGCGACTTCCGCGGCGAGCCGCGAGTCAGTGAAGTCATAGTTCCCAGCCGCTCCACCTTTCTGTGGGATCAGGTCGCCCTGCCGAACGCAGTACGCAAGCTCGGCATCGACGTGCTGTTCAATCCGAAGTACTCGATTCCGCTTGCGGTGAGCTGCCCGACGGCCTGGGTTTGCCACGGACTCGACTGGTACGTGATGCCGTGGGCATCCCGGTGGGTGGATCGCCTGAGCCACCGGTTCCTGGTGCCGCGTTATGCCGCGAAAGCGGACGCGATAGTCGCCGTGTCCGAGATTACCCGCGAGCACGTCATGGAATTTCTCGGCGTGCCCGCGGAGCGGGTGCATACGGTGTACACCGGTATCGACGACGCATTCCACACCATGCTGGATGCGCAGACGCGCGCGAGCGTACGACAGAAATATCAGCTGCCGGAGCGGTATCTTCTGTACGCAGGGGCCGTCTATCCGCCCAAGAACTTCACGCGAATGATCCAGGCGTACGCGAAGGTCGGGCCAAAGCTGGGTCTGCCGCTCGTCATCGCAGGCGGTGAGAACCGTTTCCTCTCGGAGCACGAGCTCAAAGAACCGGAACGTCTCGGGTTGGGAGACTGGGTGCGCTGGGCAGGCTGGGTGGAGAACACGACGCTACCCGCCTTCTATCAGATGGCCGAAGCGCTGCTTCTGCCCTCACTGTTCGAGTCCTTCGGCTTGCCGATCCTCGAGGCCATGGCCTCGGGGTGCCCGGTGGTCACGTCCGATTGTTACGGCTCAAAGGAAGTTGCCGCGGACGCGGCTGTGCTGGTAGAGCCCGAGTCCGTCGAATCCATCGCAGCGGGCATCACGCGCGCCGTGACGGATCAGGCGCTGCGTGAACAGCTGATACGCAAAGGGCGCGAGCGCTCCCAGGAGTTCACGTGGGACCGCTGCGCGCGGCAAACGCTCGCGGTTCTCGAAGGCATCGCGCGGAAATAGACCGCGCCAATAGCATCCATCACGGAGAGCCTCCATGTCAGAAGAACAACGAGCGAAGCGTGAAGCCGAGGTTCTGCGTGGCAACGAACGGTTGGCCACCAGCGCATCCACCAGAAACCCGTTGATCCGGCTGTTCACGGATCGTCGCTTCGCGACACGGGTGGTTCGATACTTGCTGGGCAGGCCGGTGCCTTTGGAAACCGAGGACCGCAGAGTGCTCGAGCAGGTGATCTTTCCCTATTACAGTTCGCTGCCAGGCATACGCCGCGTGCTGTTCGTGGGATGCCGCTGGTACACGAAGCACTATGAGAAATCCTACTTCAGCGACAAGGATTTCTGGACGATCGATCCGGACGCCGGTTCGGGCAAGTCGGCCGGACGGCAGCACGTGATTGCGGGGCTCGAGAGGCTCGATGAGTTCTTCCCGGAGGAGCGCTTCGATCTGATCATCTGCAACGGCGTGTATGGCTTCGGGCTCGACGGGCGCGAGCAGTGCGAGCGCGCATTCGATCTGTGTTATTCGCGGCTGGTGCGCGGCGGGCATTTCGTGTTCGGCTGGACCGATGTTCCGGCGCGGACGCCCGTACCGCTGGACGAGATCGAGAGCCTGAAGCGCTTTCAGAAGTACACGTTTCCGCAATTCGGCTCGTGGCGTTACGTCACGGATACGCCCTATCGGCACACGTACGACTTCTACTGCAAGTAAGGGCGTCAGATTCTGAAGTCCAAGCTCGTCCAGCTGATCCGTTCCCCATCCCTGCGTGC
>Ga0153915_10006852_pt1 | contig 10718 bp, 6 predicted proteins | sample Opewatmetagenome_2_FD_107003 | JGI IMG/M metagenome (GOLD analysis project Ga0153915, IMG submission 107003) | Freshwater wetland microbial communities from Ohio, USA - Open water 3 Core 3 Depth 3 metaG | ecosystem: Environmental > Aquatic > Freshwater > Wetlands | place: USA: Ohio, Lake Erie...
GTAAGGCTGAAGTTTGGAACGCCCGACAGCCGTTTTCTTATTTCGCCGATGGGCCTTGATATTAAGACATTGTTAAGCGGCTTAAGACGGTCTGAGAAGACCCGGGAGCCTTTAGCCTTGATTGGTGTTACCGGAGCACTTATTCAGTTTTTCAACGTCTGCGAAAAAGAGGGAATAAAGTTTAGTCTTCCACAAGGGAGCAGGATTTGTGATGTAGAACGCCGCAGGGGACAGTTCGGAGAGTGCTCGAAAGAGGAATATTTCAGGAAGTGCAGGGAAGTCCTTGGGGTAGAGGAGGATTTTTGCATAAATGTTCTCTGGATATGCGAGAGCAGCACTGTCTATTTCGACAATGCATTAAGAAATCGCCTCAAGGGCGTAAAGAAAAACAGATGCAAGGAGATTCCTCCATGGACGAGGATCACAGCGGCAGATACCGGTGAATTCAATAGATTGCCCAAGGGAAAGATTGGTTTGTTGCGCCATTATGACCTGACTAACTCGATGTCCTTTGCTGTGCAGACTGCTAACCTGGGTTTTGAGACAGAAGAGGGGTTTGATACTGTCGGGCTGTGGAACAAGAGGATTGGGGGCACGGATGTTGATCATTCAGTGGGACACCCCGGAGGAAAAATTATCACCCGGATGTTGGTTTATTTGATGCGCCGTCGGTTGTCTAAAATCGGAGAAATTTATTCGCGTTTGGAATAATTTGAAGAAAATGCCTGACTATTTTCTGGAATCAGATTTTGTGAAACAGCTGGATCATGATATCCTGGACTTCATACACAAAGGTATTAATAATCATGATGAGGAAGGATTCAATGAAATGGCCTTGCGGGAGTTCGAACTACAGTATCATACCATTAAGCCATATAGAGAATATTGCCAAAAGAAAGGTGTGTCTCCTGAATCCGCAAGCAGATGGGACCAAATCCCTGCTGTCCCGTCGTTAGCCTTTAAGAAATTCATCCTGACTTCTTTCCCTATTGACAGGGCGGAACATGCCTACTTTACGAGTGGGACAACAGACCCTTCCATGAAGGGAAAGATTTACAGGGATAAGGGTGCTGTTGAGCTGATTAATGCTGCCAATGGGCTCCTTACAAAAGAGTATGTTTTTCCTGATGTGAACAAAATGAAGATACTTTTGATGACCCCTTCTCCGGAGATGGCACCAAACATAGGGATGACTGTAGGATTGGAACGCGTAAGAATCCAATTCAGCACGCTTGAGGGTTCTTATCTTATCAGCAAACGTGGCCTGGATGTGGAATTATTGTTGAAATCTCTAATAGAAGCGGAGAGAAGTGGTAACCCGTTGGCCTTAATCGGATCTACGTCAGGTTTCATTTATTTTTTAAAAGCATGCGAAAAGGAAGGATTGAGTTTTGATCTTCCAAAAGGAAGCAGAATTTGTGACGGTGGCGGTTACATGGGGCAATTCGGGGAATGTCCGAGAGAAGAGTACCTCGAAAAATGTCAAAGAATTCTCGGAGTTGAAGAACATTTCTGTATCAATGTTCTTGGCATGGGTGAAATAAGCACTAATTTCTTTGATAATGTTCTTAAAGATTACCTCAATGGAAACAAAGGCCAACGCTATAAGGTAATCCCTCCGTGGACAAGAACAGAAGTAGTAGACATAAATAATTTTCAAAAGCTTCCTAAAGGGGAGACAGGCCTTTTAAAACATTATGATTTAGTAAACAGGGCGATGGTAATGGCAGTTCAGACAGACAACCTCGGGTATGAGATTGATGAAGGTTTTGAGATTATTGGAAGGTGGAAGAAGAAGCCGGGAAAATTTGAGGCTGAAGAGATCAAAAACATACACGGAAGCAAAATTATGACCCAGATGGTACACCTTTTGCTAAAGAAGAACCTAAAGAAAATAAAAAATATATATAATAATATTATGTTAAAGGAAAACAGCAAACAATGAAATCTGCAAAAGTAAAAAAGATCACTGATAATATGATAGGCATGGATCATAAGACATGTAGTTGCTCTTCCATTGTAGGAGACATAATAATATCGCAAGGAGAAAATAATAAAAGTAAAACTTCTTTCAGAAAGATAGTCTATTCGCTCAGAAAGGGCAAAACGGAAAAGCGAACAGGAGATAGATCTTAATTATGAAAAGGGTTCTTCTAATAACCCCTCCTTACCATTCGGGAGTAATAGAAACAGCAGGCGTATGGCTTAATGTTGGGTTTGTTTACATTGCCGGAAGTCTGCGTTCCGCAGGATATGATCCCATTATCTATGATGCTATGAGCAACTGGCATGGATATGAGGAAATAGCGAGGACAATGGAAAGTCTTAAGCCTGATGTTGTGGCAACTACGGCATTTACAGCCGAGATAGTTGATGCCCTGAAAGTTTTGAAGTTAGCTAAGGACATAAATCCCCGGATTGTGACCGTAATAGGGAATGTCCATCCAACCTTTTGCTATGAAGAGATTCTCAGAGAGCACCATAAGTGCGTTGACTTTATCGTCCGCGGAGAAGGCGAGGAGACGATGGTTGAACTACTGAACGCTCTTTTTGCTGAAGCGGACAAATCAAAGGTCCAAGGCATAGCTTACAGCGAAGATGGAGAGATAGTTGTAACACCTCCAAGAGGATTTATAAAAGATTTGGACTCGCTTCCTATGGCATGGGATCTCATAAGTTGGCCAATTTACACCTATAAACCTGCGGATAATTCAGTGCTTGCCATAGTGAGCTCTTCACGTGGGTGCAACCAGCAATGCAGTTTCTGCTCGCAGCAGCTTTTCTGGCAGAGACATTGGAGGGGAAGAAGTGCGGAGAACTTTGTTAATGAACTTGAACATTTGAGGAATGTTTACGGCGTGGATGTTGTTATGATATCCGATGAAACGCCCACACTATCGAGGGAAAGATGGGAAAGGATTCTTGACCTCAAGATTGAAAGGGGTCTTGATACAAAGCTGCTTCTTGAAACAAGGGTTGATGATATATTGCGGGATGAGGACATAATGTGGAAGTATAAGAACGCGAATGTCGATCACATATATGTCGGCGTTGAATCTACCTCCCAGGCGACATTAGATATTTTTAAGAAGAACATAAAGGTTGAGGAGTCAAAGAGGGCCCTTGAAATTATAAACGAATACGATATTGTTTCCGAGACCTCCTTTGTTTTGGGGATGCCGGAGGATACAAAGGAGTCGATAAGAAACTCAGTAGAACTTGCAAAATACTATGCCCCGGATTTGGCGTTCTTCCTGGCGATAGCTCCGTGGCCGTATTCTGATATCTATTCGGAGCTTAAGCCTTATATAGGAACCAGAGATTACAGCAAATATAATCTTGTTGAGCCGGTTATTAAACCCAAAGGAATGACACTCGATGAACTGAGGAATGAACTCGGCAGGGCCTCAAGAGAATTTTACATGCATAAGCTTCTGACCCTTGATCGGATGAGCAGCCGCAAGAGGGACTTTATGATAAAGGTCGTTAATCTCATAGCAACCGACTCTTATCTCGCTAAAGACATGAAAGGGACCATACCTGAAGAAGTAAAGAGATTGCTTGAAAGAATGAGTATCAAAATATAAGATATCTCATTGCTGTCCGAAATATTCGGAGAAGGGATATAACTCAATTTCCGAATCAAAATGAGCTACGTCTTTTTATTTTTAAACCCTTATCTGACTTCAATACATTGCAAACTTCAGAGCTGAGACCTCCGCTTCGTCTTCGGCCTCATTCGAGGCACTAAGCCAGACCTAGCCATCAATCAGACCATTAACTACAGGGGTATCAGGGTATATCAGAGTCAGAGTTTCGGAGATGCCTTTTTTGTTAAGCTCGCTGATAAGGACGGTACAAGTACCGGTATAATACTTCAGATTCAAAATCCTGATAAAAGGGACAGGGCAAGCTTTGCAAATCGTCAGGCTTATGAAATACCTTATCTTATAGGGGTCAAATATTTTGCTGACGTAGATAAAAAAAGTATGTTGAGCACAAAGCCGTTACTTGTAATGCAACTTGTTGATAAAGGCAGTGTGATCGGTAAGGTTTCTTTAAAGGATGGAGAAAGCGGACAACTTGGACCGTATACTGCTACAGTAGCTGGTATATCAAGATGGGCAGGGATTATTTTTGTAGATATTACAGGTATGCTCGGCATTTTCCTGGGATTTTTCATTATAATTATAGGAGGAGGGCTCACATATTTCATGCCTCCAGGGGAGTTCTATCTTAAGAAAGAGGGTGAAGGCTTCTCAATCACATGGAAGGCAACAAAATTTGATAGGTTTTTTGAAGAGGAGTATGAAAAGATATCATCATCTTTTGGATGCCCTAAGTCACCTTGACTAATCCCCTTATTATCGATACAAATCTCCACTGGGCAGCAGTAATCGTCTATGTTTCGGATTATTTCAGATGAAGAAATTAACTTTTGTTGTATTGCTGACATTCCTCTGGCTCGGCGGCTGTCATGTTGGGACCGGGAGGGATGTCCAGAAAGTCAAAGACACTATCCTGAGATATAACCAGCTCCTATCTGAAGGATATGCAAAAATGAATATGACGCCTTTGCAAGAGGTAGCTACACTCGAGCAGGCTACCAAGGTTTATCACCATATGGCGGCACTTGGAGAGGCTGAGATAAGGATGGAATCCCAGTTGGCGGGCATCGAATTTTTGGATATTCAATTTCATGGGAAAGACTCAGCAAGGGTGAAGACCAAGGAAAAATGGAATTATGTGCACATTAGTATTGGTTCAAAAATGCCGGCGCAGAGTGTCGTGCAGGATCTGATTTACAATCTCTCCTATGAGCTCATAAAGAAAAATGGTAAATGGCTTGTGTCATCAGTATCGGTATTGGAAGAGCCCGGGGCTCCGGAGAAGAAAAAATAGGACCTTGCCGAATTGCTGGAAGATATCCGGGATTGAAACCCATCTATATGATCTTGCCCTGTCGTAACGAAACTTATCCGAAATTCCGTCTCCCATGTTCCCTGCCGGTCACATTTTCCCAAATTATGTACTTTTTACTTGATAAAAAGTAATTATTGTATATAAAGTATGATGAAACGGTGTTGTTTTTTCAGGTGAGAGAAAATCGGCTCAAGTGCGCAGCAGCTCGCAAAAGAAATTTGTCCTGCCAGATGGTACAAAAATTGCTTTAATTCAAAGATATAGGCAATACTTAATTAAAGCTGCAAGAGAAATTTTGATGTTTTCTTTTATTTGAGGGAGTTTAAGCCTATGAAGATGAAGACAAAAGCGTCGATTATCATTATCATAGGGCTGATAATATTTGTCACTTCTCAGTTTAGTTTTGCTATTGACGCTCCCCACGAACCACATGACGGAACCAATGTCTGTGCCAACTGTCACGCTGATGCGTTAGTAGGAGGAGTGCTCGAATCGCCTTTCTGGGGTGGCACCGACGAATCTGCTTACGACCTGATCTGCACGAGTTGTCATACCGACCAGTCATGTGGTACTGAATACGCCGACAAGGGACCTATTGTAAAAACACATTCAAGCGAAAACACGAGCGAGAAATACGGCACATGGGCAATACAATGCCGCACCTGTCACGACCCCCATTATCAGAGGCAGAAGAACTATAAGAGTTCAGACCCGAATGATTATTATCTTGCCACAGGGACGATCGCAGCGTCTCCGGCTCCGTCCTATTATTCTACCGAGAATACGACCATCTTGTCTTACTCATCTTTAACTTATAAGCCAGGCTGGGATGCTACAAAGCTGGCGCACAAGACAGGAGATTGCAGGCGTGCGATATTGTTTCCCAATGTGAACAGGCTTGGATACAACTATCCGGTAATAGCAGTAGATGAGACCGCAAACACGATAACGGTGAAGGGGGATGCGACAGTATATTTATATCCTCCGACCAGCTTTGCAGTGATCTATGGTCAATACGTTAAAGACAGTATATATGTTCAAAATCAGGATGGCAGTGGCATTGATAAGACAGTGAGGCTCTTTGATAAGATAGGCCAGAATTCTTTCGCGTTTAATGAGAACGGGGCAGGAGGGGATCCGACACCTAACGGAATATGTCAGGTATGCCATTCTGACCAAACTAATCCTTTACATCTCAAACCAAGTCATTGGAGTGCAGATGGAACAGGCACCGACCATTATAATAATAACGTTTATGAAGGAGGTTGCATCTACTGTCATCCTCACACAGAGGGGTTTAAGCCGAACTGTAACGCATGTCATGGTTATCCGCCTGTTGTTGATACCCCGGCATCTCCTGATGGACTTGTGTGGGTTGCGCCACTGACAGGTTCGACAACTGCTGGGGAACATCAATTCCATGCAACTTCTTCCGGGAAGAACTATAAATGTGATGTCTGCCATTATAACAACCTCAACTCCGTGGAAGACAAGCACAATAAAACTCCTCGCAAAATCACGATGGGGTTCTATATTTTTGATGGGCTATATCAGGGCGGGAAATATGATGGACAGGTATTAATCCCCCCTGCTGATTACGATTTTACAACAACCAATCCAGGTACTTCAGTATCGAAATCGGGGACGAAGGAATGCAGCAATGTCTATTGTCACGGCGGGACAATGGCTCCAGATGGAGGGACAGGCAGTGCCATATGGGATACCCCATCAAGCGCAGCCTGTGGTACGTGTCATGGTGCAACAACAGGAGCGCCTCCTACAAGGGGAAGCCATACAAAACATGCCGGAGAAAGGCAGCTTGCATGCACGGTATGTCACAGCGGTTCTGCCCATATAAATGGCAGTGTTGAATGGGCTTATGATACTACGACCTACACATGGCTTTCGGGTGCGTTATATAGAGGTACTGCAAGTGGCTCAGTAGCGCCCGTGCCAAGTTCAAGTTACGGGCAGTGCTCAAACCTTTATTGCCACAGCATAGCCCAGACCTCAACCGGCGGCGCTTTGACACCGGATACCTCTGACTATAAGACTCCCACATGGGGGCAGACGTTCTCAGGAATATGCGGTGGCGGTGCCTGTCATAATGTGGGGTATGCCCATCCAAGCGATTCAGGCTATACAGCACTTGCATCAGGGAGTCACGGCAAGCATCTCCTTTACAAGTTTGACCAGGTCGGGAGTTGCCAGGCGTGTCATTTTGACTATAGTTATTGTGAGTGCGACAACTGCCACACCAGGGATGTAAATCATATCAACGGCAGTATTGAAATGGCCTTTGATCCGGAATTCCCAGCGAAACCGACCGGCGAGGGTGGAGGCTCCTATTCAGGCGATTCTGTCCCCGGGACGCCGTACGGTTCATGCTCGAACCTCTATTGCCACAGTCCTGGAACAAAGGCTGCTCCGCCTTACGACAGTCCAAATACAACGAATATAACCTGGGGGACGACACCACTGCCGGGTGACTGCACCGGATGCCACAATGGCGACAACAATGCCGCCAACAAAATGTCTTCAGGTTCACACCTTAGGCATATTTTCTCCTATGACTGTTCCCTGTGCCACAAATATTCAGTTTCTAACAGCAGAACGCTCAACCCTCAAATATATAGTGGTAATCTTGCCTACGGGCATCGCTACCATGTGAATGGCTGGATAACGATCGTATTTGACAGTTCCATTGCTGTAAACGGTATATATGCAGGGCAGACAAGCCCCATAAACTATAGGGCACCCGGCTCAGCCTATGGTTCCTGTACAAACATATCCTGCCACGGCGATGGCACAAATATATGGACAGGCGGTAGCCCGTCAGGCACAACACCTCAATGGGGTTCAGGGCCATTAGTATGTAACGGCTGCCATGGGAATACCACATATACTGATTACAGGAAGGGAACCCCTCTTTATGCTTCATACCCGACGGGAACAAAGCCGAACGCCCATCAGTTGCATACTGATGCAAGGACAACACCTTCCGGCGAACCACAGTGTAATAATTGCCATAGATCAGTGACTAATGCAAATACCGCGATTGATGGAACAACACCCTCTGACCATGTAAATGGTGCTTATAATGTTGTTGCCGGAAATACTTACAAAGACGGCGATAATGTTGGCGGTGCTGCAGTGTCCGTAACAACAACTTATAGTTATAGCGGAACACCCAACACAAGCACATGTTCCAATGTCTCATGTCATCCGACGGGAATAGCAGGAACAAAGGCAGCAAGCACAACAAAATGGAGCAATGCATATAGCTGTACAGACTGTCACAAGATTAACATGAACAACACATCAGGGTATCACCATGTTATGGATTCAACGGCAATGGCAGACAGGACTTATCCAATCCCCCATGGTACTGGCGCAATACGCAAATGCACTATGTGTCACGTTGACCATGATATTTTTAGTCCTATGCTGAATACAAATAGCAGCGGAAGGTCATACAATCTGAGGACAGCAATTGGTACTACACCTACAAAAACAAGTGGATTTACTAACAGTGATTATATTGCTGGTGGAGGTATATGTATAAGCTGTCATGGTAATAGCTTATGCCTTACATGTCACACAGGGGGAATGCTTAAAAACACTGTAAATCAAAGAAATGATGGTACTACTGTTGCGATGATAGTAACGGATGCCCAATACTCAGCATCTGCTCATAAATATAATGTGACATCAACAATGGCAAATGGTTCAACGACTTTTAATTCCAACTGTTCTAAGTGCCATAATGCAAAGAATGGTGAGACAACGACATTCCAGAGTTCGACGAACAAATTCGGCACACACGACTCTACAGCGAAAAGGCTTGTTGCAGCCCTCGGTGGTACACTTGTGGAGGGTTATGAAGAGGCGTTCTGCTATAGATGTCACAGCAAGGCAGGAGATGCAATAGGTGGCACGAAAAAGTCTGCCGATGCCAATGACTGGTATGGTGCTGTAACAAATATGAGTTCTCCGTCAACGAGTATTTATCCGGTATTCCAGAAGACATACAAACACAATGTGGCAGGCTATAGCGGAATTCACAAGCCTTCACCGACGGATGAGACAAGAACATATCTATCTGCAAACAAACATGTAGAGTGTGACGACTGTCATAACCCTCATGCTGCGAAGGCAGGGTTACATTCCAGCAATCAGGTACATGTTGCGGCAGGTACAAACCTCATCTCCGATTCAGGACCTCTGACAGGCGCGGTGGGGGCGGAGCCCACATGGTCAGGCTCGAACTGGGGAGGTGCATCCTCATGGCCTGCGACATCATCAACCGCAACAAAGGAATATCAGATATGCTTTAAGTGTCATGCAGACTATAATACAAACCCATCAGGATGGAATTCTGCAAATATTGATTGGATAAACACAACAGGTCCATCGGCATGGACGAATGTTGCTCTTGAGTTCAATCCAAATAACCAATCATATCATCCTGTAGTTCAGGCGCTTCCTGTAACAGACCCCGGCGATAACGGTTCCAGCAGGCTGCATCCTGCATTCATCAGCCTCATGATCGGTGATTCAGGGTCTGCAACAATTCCTAGTACGTATGATTCCCTTACAGACACTGCTAAAAGCTGGACTGCTAACCAGTGGCAAAACTGGGGGGTAAGAATAGGTTACAAGAATTACAGTAATAGAGATGTATATAACAATATTAGAAGAATTACTTCAAATACAACGGATACTCTCACCGTTGATGCCGCGTTCCAGGGAACATACGCAATATTTACAAGTAATAACTCATACTCCATTGAATATTATGCAGGAAGAGGTACCAAAGCGGGAACAACGGTTACTGATATGAATAAGAATTTCAATCTTTATCTTTCCTCACTCGTCGGCTATGTGGTGGTTGTCCTTGACGACGTGGGCATGTATGCGGGTAAGGGCACAGTCGTATCCAATACTGCGACATCGTTTACTGTCGGCGGATGGACTCCTGCAAATACGTTATGGGCACCCGGTGACGGGCCTGTAAACTATTACTTCTCGGCGAGTGGCAGGACGATGATGTGCTCTGATTGCCACAGCGATGACGTTATTTCATCGACTGCAGCACAGGGGCCGCATGGCTCAGCAATTAAATGGATGTTAAAGGGCAGGAACAAGGCATGGCCGGAAACATCGGCTTCCGGGTTCGGGGACTTAAGGATACTTGGCTCAACAAATAATTTTTATGATAATGACGGGAAGACCGACGGTTTATTCTGCCTGAACTGTCATCCAACAATCAGTTTCGTAAAAGATAGTTATGGCTTGCAGAGCAACAACTCCTATTATAATATTCATCTCAGGCATGGAGGCCGGCCATGTGTCAGATGTCATATAGTGATACCTCACGGCGGCAAGATGTCGAGATTGATCGGAGATAACGACAGCACTATGCCTGCCCGTTATGCCTATGACAACAATCTTTCAGGTATGTGGGTAACGTCCTTTTTAAAGGCTGACGGCGCTGCTAGCTATTCTCCCGGCGATAATCATTGCACGACCATCTGCCACCACGGAGCATCAGGCGGAGGTAACCCTGCCTGGGAGAACTGGTGAAAAAATATTACAGTGCTGCAAGAGGCTTCGATTTACGTCTTATAAGGGAATCAGGCAAGTAGAGGGTGCATAGCAGTTATTCTGCTATGCACCAGTTGCGAAATATTCTATCAAGATATGGAACCTGTAAAGATTATCGAAAAATACTACGACCCTGAATCAAAGGCATATCAACTTGTCGTCCATCACAGCAAAATGGTCACAGAAAA
>Ga0153915_10006853_pt1 | contig 10717 bp, 8 predicted proteins | sample Opewatmetagenome_2_FD_107003 | JGI IMG/M metagenome (GOLD analysis project Ga0153915, IMG submission 107003) | Freshwater wetland microbial communities from Ohio, USA - Open water 3 Core 3 Depth 3 metaG | ecosystem: Environmental > Aquatic > Freshwater > Wetlands | place: USA: Ohio, Lake Erie...
AACCGACGACGCGCCTGCCTCATGGCTTCACCGGCAGGAGATTTCCAGGCACCGCGATAAAACGCGAGGGATATCTCGGCGCAAATATGGTCGGGAACCACGTAGCTCGCTGCGACGACGCCAGGGGCACCGTGCTGCAACAGTGCCACCGCGAACCCTTTCAGCCTTCCACCGGCGAGATGACGCCCTCGTCCGACGAGGCACGCACTGAGGTAGACGAAGGGCGTGCGGCTGCCTTCCAGCGCATCCAGCTCGAATGCGGCCAAATGCTCGGTGGGCCCGAGAAACAGGTGCTCACCGGCTTCCACCGCCATGCCGTGACCGATATAGTGGACGAGGGCAATGCCAGAGCCCAGGGTCCCCAGCAATTCCCGCGAGGTGGGTTTCCGGTCGATCTGCGCGGTGAGGCCGAGGATGCCGAGACTGCGCCGGGCCTGCTCGGCGTCCTCATCGGCGTTGTCCAACTGATCCAGTTCGGGGGGATCGGCCGCACGTACGACAGCGGCCTGAGGGAGCGGGACCCGGTTGGCCCGGTTGGGTGCAAGGATCCGGAGGAGGTGCTGCAGCGACGGAACTCTCGCCACGACGCGCGTCAACGCCAGGTGATCTTCGCCGATATATATGAGCTCCAGCGGAATATCATCGAAATCACCCATCGAACTCGGCGAATAGAGGATCGTGGCTTTGCGGGTCAATGCCTGCCTCACAACCTCAGGAACAGTCCGCGTCAACCCCTCGCTTGCCGCATAAATCGGCGTCGCGTCGACCGCCCGCGCGCTTACCGCGCGGGTGATTAAAAGATTACTTGTCGCGCGGATCTCGTGAAGGAGACTCGTTGCGGCCTCGCCGAATACCTTGCCTGCGGTCGCAACGATCATACGTTCCGCGAGGGGTGCATCACCTCCACTGAGCGCGATGAACACGACGCAGTCTACGCCCGGCTCCGAGATGAGCAGGATCGCGTCCGATAGCCGGCGCAGGCGGCGATCGAGTAACGCGATGGGCAACCTGAGGACCCGGGGCAGGTCGGCGGCTGGAACTCCTCCCGTCTGATGGGATTCTACCACCGCGGACTCCTCGCGCAGCGCACCAATGATGCCAAATAGTTCTTGCAGGGATTCGACGTCCTTGGGCTGCTGCTCGGCTACGATGGTGAGGAGCAGGCGGTACGGCTGCTCTAGGACTGCCTTTACCGTTGCATATTCCCCTCTCTCCCTGCCCATCGACCCCAAAAGCGCCTGGTATTCGGCCACGAGGCGCCGGAGGTCATCTCGGATCGCCGCTCCTTGTCCCTTTTTCCACAGAAGATGCAGCCGGGCGTAACGCGCCCGCAGCGCGGCCTCCTGCTCCTGTGCAAGGATAAACTCTTTCTCGACATGCTCAAAGATTGGAATCGCCTCGGCATCCCTGCCGCAGCGGGCCAGACCATTGGCCCGGTTGAATTCGAGCTGCAGGATACGCCCTCTCACAAGCGGGTCGCTTGAGGCCGGTTTGAGGGCCTTGATCCCCAGTTCTGCCTCCCTGACTGCCTCATCGGCGCGGCCGATTTCCTGATAGTGGGTTCCGAGGTCGCGGTGGATGTCGGCCCTAAAAATCTGACGACCCATGCCATCGACGGCCTTTGGCACCCATTCTAGGAGGACATTGGCCGTCTGTTCGGCAATTTCCGTTCCACCCACGTAACTGGCAACCCGAATCAGGCCCAATCCCGCCCGGACTGTGCCCGGAATCAAACGCTCCTGAACCCATGAAATGATGACCTCCGGCGACCCAGGGTCGATGCCTCCCGTCTCCTCACCGAGCATGACCTGAACGAACTCCTCGACGGACCGGCCTATGGTCCGATCCCGTCGTGCTTCGGTCAGAGAGGCCTTCATGATGCCAAAGACCGCCTGCCACGCCTCGAAGGCCTGGCCCAGGAAAGCGAAGGCCTGGCCTGGCTCTCCAACGGCAAGCAGAAGTTCGCCGGTTGTCAGGGAGTACTCAGCCGCCCAGACCACATCCGGTGGTGGCTGTTCCTCACTCAGACGTCGGGCGACATCCAGCCACCGGGAGCACTGCGTGATGTCTTCTCGTAACCTGGCCTGCTCGGCGTGCACCCAGCTCTTCCAACGCCTTTCCGCGAGTGGTTTCGACGAGGAGAGAAAGGTCGACCTCTCATCAGAAACAAGGCCAGCATCTGTTTGTGCCAACCTCTCCATGAGTGCGCCAATCAGGCCCATCACCGAACCGCCCAGAACGGGAGATCGACCTGAACACCTGCAACCCGGTAGGGAGTGAAGAACACCTTCGGAGGAAACGTGTAGTCAGCGCTGCAGGTCAGCTCAATGTCCCGTTCTGCGAACAACCCGATATTGCCACTTCCGCCGAGTCCCGGGATGGGTACCTGCAGCTCGATCTCTCCCCGGTGGTTCACCGAGAGCTGCACGATCTCCGATCGCTTCTGTCCGACGTCATCCTGCCTGAGGTCGAGGCCGGGGCCTGCCTGCACGTATGTAAAGGGATCCAGATCATCGGGTGATCGCCCACACACCGGACACGTATCCCACGTTCGGACCTCCAAATGCCGCACGGCGGTTACACTCGGCTCGATCTCGGGACTCTCCGGTCCCCTGCCAATATCGAACGTCCGGACACGCACCGTGACATGCTGTATCAGCCGAGCGCAATGTTTGCGTTCGAGGAAGTTCTGGTTTACCGAGAGCATTATCCCCCGGCCGCTGCCGATGCCCGCGCCGAGGAGCTTCAAGGTCACCCCGCTCTTCTGCTGGGATCTGTTCTCAATGGCAAACGAGGCTGCGCCACCTGGCGGAACGTGTAAGGAAAGCCATTCCACAGCCGCCGGGTATTCGCCCCAATCCCTGATCAGCCGTCTGCGCTTCAGGATATCAAGGAGCCACGCGAACCCCTCGCTCGTTCCCCGTCCCGCGGGTAAGGGAAGCCGCATGTCCGTGGCGTGGCGGCGGAGGCGCTCGATGGCCTCTTCCGAGCTTGCTTCTTTTTCGAGCTGCTCGTAGAACGTGCCGAGACCGTCGATTGGCCACTCCTTGACGACCTTGATACCCTGGAGACTGTCGTGGCCGGCCTCCCCCGGGGCGGGATGTCTGCCGGGCTCCGGGGAAGGGGAGGGTCTTTTACGCTCCATGGTTATTTCCTCCCCCGGGATCCCGGCGGGCTCTCGAGGGCAGTCGCTGATTGGCTGCTCACCCGCTGGTCTTCGAACTCAGACCCCATGGGTTCACCCCGGAACCCGCATCTTCTGCCTGATATACCCCACGAGGCCGACGCCTCCCGTCAGGTGGATGGCGTCGAAGGGGCAGGACTCCTCACACTGGGCACAGCGCATGCACCGATCGAGATAGAAGATCGGTATCTGTTTTCTCACCCGGCCCTTCTCGAGCGGCTTCTTCTCGAGATCCTCGACCATCTCGATTGCCTTTGCCGAACATACCGTGAAACAGATCCTGCACCCGGTACAGGCTTCGTTGGACCAGACGATCATCCCCCGGTAGTCCCGGGGCAGGGGCCACTGCTCCTGCGGATAGAGAAGCGTGAAGGGTTTTTTCAGGAGGTGCTCGAAGAGCAGGGGAAGGAGAACCCCCGGTTTTCTCATGGTATCCCACCCACGGAGGATCCCACATACATCACGGCGATGAACATCTGGAAAAGGCCGCCTATCGCGAGATATTTCCATGAGAAATCCAGCATCTGGTCGATCCGGAGTCGGGCAAAGAGGGTCCTCACAAGAGTAAGAACGAAGACGATGATGAGGGATTTTGCGACGTACAGGATGAAGTTAATCCATGGCGTGATATCGGTGCCGTACAAGACAAAGCTACTGTCAAGGAAGATAAATCCTCCCAGAAAGATGGCGGCAAGGAGGGAGGACCCCACCACCATCCCGATATCATCCACAAGGTGCATCACGGCAAGCTTCTTGCCCGAGTACTCTGTCAGGGTCCCCCCGACGATTTCCGTCTCAGCGTGGGGGATGTCAAAAGGCGTACGCTCGAGTTTGGCCTCAAGGGCGAGGAGAGCAATGATGAACCCCGGTACAAGGACAAGCATCCCGACAGGCTGCAGTGCCAGGTGTGCTGTGATATCACTGATGGACCATGAGCCTGCAATGACACCCGCGGAGAGGCAGGTGAGGATGAAAGGTACCTCAAAGCCAAAGAGCATGGTAGCGGCACGGAAACCCCCAACCAGGGGATAGAGGCTCACGGATGACCAGCCGATGACAAAGAGAGCAAGCGTGGGGATGGTGAGCAGGTACAGGGTTATCAGGAGATCCCCCTGCAGGGGAAACAGTGCCTTCACACTCCAGATGGGAATATTGAAGATCGGGGTCATGACTGCCGCAAAGGCGATGAGGGGCGTATACTGAAAGAGGACCCTGTCCACGTTTCTGGGGATGATATCCTCTTTTCCCAGGAGCTTGACAAGATCCGCAAAGGGTTGAAAGATGGGCGGGCCCACCCTGTTCTGCATCCGTGCATACACCTTCCTGTCCAGCCATTCACAGAAGAGACCAAAGAGCAGGAGAAAGAGAAAGCCAGGAAAGATAAGGAGGTACAGGGCTACATCAAGGGGACTCGTCACGAAATCCCTCTCCTGTCCATTCCTCTTTTCCTCAAGGCATCAAGGGTGGTCACCATCCTTTCTCCTCTGGAATGATCAGTAATGGTCACTCTTCCTGAACAACACAGGCAGGGATCAATTGCATCGGTGACTATTGGCACATCTGCAATGTATACCCCCTTGAGCATCTCGGTCATGACGAGCCAGTTGGCAAGGGTCGGTGAGCGGATCTTGATCCTCTCCGGCGTATTGCCCCCGTTGCTCTTGACGTAATAGATCAGTTCGCCCCTGGGGGCCTCGTACCTGGTTACTGCTTCTCCGGCAGGAACTCTGGACGGTGCCTTCACCCGTACCTCCCCGCCCGGGAGTTCATCGAGGATCTGGTTGCACATACGGATGCTCTGGAGGACCTCTCCCGCCTTCACATACGTCCTCCCCCATACGTCGCAGGTATCGGAGGTTACGACGGAGAAATCGAGATCCCCGTACGCGGCATAGGGATCATCGGCCCGGACGTCAAATTTTACATTCGATCCCCGGATTGTCGGACCGACGGCACAGAGCCGCTTTGCCATTTCCGTGGGGAGGAGACCGAGGCCCACCGTCCTCTTGAGAAAGGTCTCTTCCTCTGTCATTACATGCATATAGTATCTCGTTCTCTCTTCGAGAAATCCGAGCCCCCTCTTCAGTCTCTCCATATCCTCCTCTCGAATGTCCCTCCTCACACCCCCGACGGTATTCAAGGCATAGTGCACCCGGTTTCCGGTTGTGAGCTCAAGCATGTCGTTTACCCTTTCACGGTCTTTCCAGGTATACATCAGGAAGGTGTCCCACCCGATCATATGTCCCGCAACCCCAAACCAGAAGAGATGGCTCTGCATCCTCTCAAGCTCGCCAATGAATGTCCGTATGTACTGCGCCCGTTCCGGAACCTCAAGCCCGAGGATCTCCTCCACTGCCTGGCAGAAGCAGTTGACATGGCTGTGGGAGCAGATTCCGCATACCCTCTCAATCAGGTAGAGATTCTGAGTATAGGTTCTCGCTTCGGTAGCCTTCTCCACCCCGCGGTGATTGAAGGAGACGATGATGTCGGCGCTGACCACCTTCTCCCCATCCACGGAGAGATCAAGCCTCATCGGCTCCTTGAAGGAGGGGTGCTGGGGACCGACGGGAATGACAATATTTTCCTTCATGCAACCTCGTTCCGTCTCAATTCATTTCACCGTGTAGTCTTTCCGGAGAGGATACACACCCGCAGGCCAGTCATCCGGGAGGAGAATTCTCCTGGGATCCGGGATATGCTCAATCCTGATCCCGAACAGATCCTGAACCTCCCGCTCATACGGGAGGGCTCCCGGAAAGACCGTTGTCACTGTGGGTATAACCGGGTTCTCCCTGGAGATCTCTACCCTGACGGTAATCTCATTGTTCTCCCAGTAGAGATGGTAAAGAACTTCGAAGAGCTTCTCCTCCATCCGGTCCACCGCCGATATGGTCGAGACATGGGTTACGCCCTGATCGCGAAGAAATCCCAGCACTTCCATCAGACGTTCCTGGGGCGCGTGCACCATGACCCTCCGTTCCCTTGGAACCCTGATTACAATACCCGGGACCTTTCCCTCGATGAGACCCCTGACCTGCTCACTCTTCATCGCTATCCCTGATCCTCACGGTGCTGTACTTTCGGTGGCCTGATCCGGACGTGTCATTTTATTGAGGACCTGTACCACCCCGTCAATAATCTCGCTGGGCCTTGGGGGGCACCCGCCCACATACGCATCTACGGGAATCACCGTATCAACGCCACCCCTCACATTATAGCATCCATGGTAGACGCTCCCGGAACAGCCACAGACACCGACTACAAGTACAGACCTCGGTTCGGCCATCTGGTCGTAGACCCTTTTTAGCCTCGCCTCACTCTGCAGGGTCACCGGGCCGGTGACGATAAGGATATCGGAGTGCCGCGGACTCCCCTTGAGAAGGATACCGAACCGTTCAAGATCGAACCGCGGTGTAAGGGCCGCAATCACTTCGATATCACAGGCATTGCAGCCGCCGGTATTAAAATGGCATATCCAGGGGGATTTCATCCTGGCCCATTGCATGAGACCCATCTTTTACCTCGCGATGAGAATTGCCATCCCGAAAAGGACGAGGCTCAAGTATGCCACCGGCAGGATGTAGGTGGTTATTCCGAAGGAGGTGCAGGTGCCAAGGGCCCCGACGTGAAGGGTGGTGAAGAGGTATGCGAAATGGTAAAAATTATAATTCGGCCTCAGCTTCCTCCCTGGTGCGACCTCCCCGCATGCATAGGATGAGAGCTTCCAGCCGGCATCCTTGAGAGGTGGTGCCAGCACTTTTCCGGCCGTGTACAGAAGGGCGCCCACCCCGAGGTAGACGGTGAAAACCACCACAGGATTCAGGATGTCGGGTGGAGGCATGGAGACACTGGACCTATATAAAATTCGGGGATGATAAAGGTGAAGGTTCACACCGGAAAGAACCGGTTATAGAGGTAGGCTGCAGCAGGGGAAACGATACCAAGCCCTGCCTGGGGAAAGATACCGAGAATGAGGATAAACAGGGTTGCAATCAGGATCGTCACCTGCATGAGGAATGGGACGGGTCGCATCCCGGTGAGCTTCGGTCCCTCCTCCTTCGAAAACATGATGGCATTGATGGAGGGGATGTAATAGCCCAGGGAGATGACGATGTTTCCCAGCATGAGGAGGACGAAGACCATGGCAATTCCTCCTGATTCGATTCCTGCACGGATGATGAAGAGCTCGCTCACGAATCCTGTCATGGGTGGCATCCCGTTCAAGGCGAGGACACAGAGTGTGTACGGTATCCCCACGAGCGGGAGGATCTTGCCGATCCCCTTCATCTCATCAAGGTTTCTCGTGCGGATGGCGTAGAGGAAAGCGCCTGCGCAGAGGAATGCTCCACCTTTCATGAAGACATGCCCAAGGATATGGTACAGTCCCCCGATGAAGCCAAGTTCGGTCCCCTTCCCCGAGAGCCCCATACCAAAGGCAAAGGCGAGCATAATGTATCCCATCTGGGCGATGCTTGAGCATGCGAGCATCCTCTTCAGGTCCCGCTGTTTCAAGGCAATGAGATTTCCGACGGTCATGGTGAGGGCGGCGAAGAGTGCAAGGGTGAAACCAAAGGAAAGCTGGGTCGCGAGGCCTGAAAGGGGCGAGAGTGCCTTGATGATGGCGATGAACCCGGCCTCGATGACTATCCCTGAGAGCATCGCGGAGATTCCGCTCGGTGCCGCGCTGTGCGCATCAGGGAGCCACGTATGGAAGGGGACGATGGCCGCCTTGACACCAAAGCCTGCCATCACGAGCCCTCCTGCCATGAGGACAATACTCCTGACCGTCCCCGGGGCAACCGAGGAGAGGGCCGGCCCGATTCCGTCCATCTGGAGGGTCCCCGTGTAGATGAAGAGGGTGGAGATCCCGAAGAGTGCGGTCACCGATCCGGTAGCACTCATGAGGGCGTATCGTGTTCCTGCCTTCACAGGCTCCCAGGTACTCGTATGGTAGGCCACGAGGGGGAAGGATGCGATGGCCATCAGCTCAAAGAAGACATACATGTTGAAGAGGTCCTGGGCTAGCCCGATCCCCAGGACCCCCGCTCCCATGAGGAGGAGGAGCGCGTAGTATTTCTCGGTCCCCTTCTCCACCTCCAGGTACCGGATGGAGTACAGGCTGGAGATGATGAGGAGCCCGGTTCCTGCGCAACCGAGGAGGAGTGCCAGGGGATCGAGGGCGAGCCGGATACCCCCGGGGGTCACGCTCACAGAGGGGATCTTCCCCCCCAGAACCACCGGGATGGCGGTTGCGAGCACCCCCAGGGTCGCGATGGCAAAGAGGGTGGCGATGCCCCCGGCAGAACGGCTCCATCGCCTTCTTCTGATCCTGCCAAAGGTATAGGTGGTGAGAGCCCCGAAGAGGAGGAGAAACTCCGGCAGGACCACCCATACCGCATCTCCCGGGATCAAAGGACCACCCCGCTATTCCAGACGAGGAGTGCAACGAGTATCCCCAGGCCGCCAAGGGCGAGCCCGGCGAGGTTCCAGTTCACGTCCCCTTCATCCATTTCCATGGCGACTCCCCCGGCAGAGAAGAGCCCCCCCACCGTGGCGCCCCTCGCGCCCTGGTAGGTGGCCCGGAATGCCGACTGCAACCACCCTGAAAAGGCGACCACGGCCTTCCCCGCGGCCACGTAGAGCACGTCCGCATCCCTGAGGCGGGTGTCGTGGGGTTCGAGAAGCCGCCGGCCAGCGAGGGCGAAGAATGCGGCCGCCGCACCGAGGACAAGGAGGGCTTCAGCGATATGGAGGGGATCATACGCATGGTAAGCGATGGAAACGGGGAGGATCGAGTACAGGAGCGGCGGATATATGCCGATCGCGATGCAGAGGACAGCTGTCCCGATCATGGCTGCCTGCATCGGGAGGGGCGGATCCGAGGCTTCCGTCTTCCCGGGCCTCAGGAACGCAAAATACCCGATCTTGAGGAAGGAGAGGAATGTCCCGAAGGAGGCGATGACGAGGAGGGCCCAGAGGACCAGGCTCGTCTCCTCGGCCGCGAGCATCACCATCCCCTTGGAGACAAAGCCATTGAAAAGGGGCATACCCGAGATGGAGAAGGCAGCAACCCAGTACACAAGGGCGGTGACGGGCATCTTCCTCTGGAGTCCCCCGATGCGGGAGAGGGAATTTTCCCCGGTCTTCCAGATGATCACGCCGATGGCCATGAAGAGGAGTGCCTTATAGAGGACGTTATTAAAGACATGGGCCATGCCCCCGTTCAGCCCGAGGAGGCCGATCTCGCTCCCCCCACCGAGCCAGCAGAAGATCCCGACCCCCGCGACCATGTATCCCACCTGGGAGACGATGTGGTAGGAGAGGAGCCTGCGCATGTCGTTCTGGAAGACCGCGAAGCTCACCCCGTACACCGCCATGAGGGCCCCCATGTATGCGATGACCAGGGTGGGGGGCTGGGCCCGGGCGAGGAGGTAGACCGCGAGCTTCGTCGTGTACACCGAGAGGAAGACGCTTGCCGCGAAGTGTGCCTTCGGGTAGGCGTCGGGCAGCCAGGTGTGGAGGGGGATGAAACAGATGTTCACCCCGATCCCGAGGACGAGGAAGAGGGCGCCCCAGTACCCCATCGTGGACCCCATGAGGCCGCCGATGGGGCCGACCACCGTGGAACCACCGGAGAGGATGATGAGCGCGATCCCGGCCCCGAGGAGTGCCCCGCCCAGGGCATGGAAGAGGAAGTACCGGAAGCCGGCGCCCACGGCCTCACCGCCCTCCTGCCAGATGAGGAGGGTCGAGGTGATGGCCATGAGCTCCCAGAAGACGAGGAGGGTGATCCAGTCCCCGGCGAAGACGGCCCCGATGGAGACGCCCGCATAGAGGAGGGCATAGAGATGGAGCCGGGGATGATCGAGAGTCACCGCGTAGAGGACGGCGAGGAAGGTGATGAAGGCAAAGATAGTCCCGGTCAGGTACGAGAGGGGATCGACATGGAGAAGGGTCAGGGTATAGCCCATGAAGGGGATCTGCCAGAGGGAGACCCCGGTGGCGGCGGCCGCGCCGAAGTAGCCCCCCGGGAGGAAGAGGACGTCGAGGAGGGCGATGCCGGCCACCGCGACCAGGGCCACCTGCCGGGCCCTCCCCGAGAGGAAGAGCACCAGGGGCCCGCCGACGAGGAAGATGAAGAAAGGCGGTATCACGAGGGAGGGGGAGAAGCTCCCGTAGGTCATCATCGCCGTCCCGGTCACGTCCGCGGCCATCTTCGCGGCGACGGTGAAGGGGCCGTACGGGATGCCGGGGAAGATCCCGAAGAGGAGCCCGAGGCCCGCGGTCGCGAGGATAGGGATCTGAAGGGTGGGCCGTGAACCCGAGGCCGTCCCGGTGTACGCGGGGAAAAAGGCCCGGATGATGACGGGGAGGAAGTAGGCGAGGTTGAGGACCGTCGACGCGGCGAAGACGAGGAGGATCCACCAGTCGCCCGAGCCCCATGCCCCCACGGAGAGATACCACTTGGAGACGAAGCCTGCCATGGGAGGGAGCCCGGCCATGGAGAGGGTGGCGAGGGTGAAGGCCCCGAAC
>Ga0153915_10006854_pt1 | contig 10717 bp, 7 predicted proteins | sample Opewatmetagenome_2_FD_107003 | JGI IMG/M metagenome (GOLD analysis project Ga0153915, IMG submission 107003) | Freshwater wetland microbial communities from Ohio, USA - Open water 3 Core 3 Depth 3 metaG | ecosystem: Environmental > Aquatic > Freshwater > Wetlands | place: USA: Ohio, Lake Erie...
CGCAGGCCATGATCGACGCGAGCCGCACCAGCACCCACCACCACGCCCTCGGGCCGCGACCACCGCACCTGGTACGACCAGCAGTGCCCGGTGCTCTTCGCCGAGGCGTTCAAGGGCGCCAAGCAGCGGCTCGATCCGCGCTCGGTGATGAACCCGGGCGTCATCGTCGACGCTTGGAGTAAGCGGCGTGACAGGAGGAGATGACTTCAAAGCGGACGCTCAGATAAGCCGCGCTCAAATTTGGGTGAAGTGACCCTCGCTGCGTCCCGCTAGAATCGCGAGAAGAAAATGCGCGCCCAGCATCGGGCGGAGCCACGGAGGAGAGGTGGCGCTTAGGTCGAAAGAAGAAGCCCGCGCCGAAATCTTCCGGTTGCTGAGTGCAGCAGTCGGATTGGTGCAGGACATTAAGGCCGTGAATCTGTACACGGCGCTGCGTTCATAAATCGGGGCGACGGACTGTGGCTGACTTACACCCAGGTCGCGCCCGACGGGAGGCCGCAACGTGATCACAGGCGACATCAAGAACCAAATCGACCGGATCTGGGACTCGTTCTGGTCCGGCGGCATCTCGAATCCATTGGAGGTGATTGAGCAGATCACTTATCTGCTCTTCATCCGTCGGCTCGACGACCTGCAGACATTGGAAGAGAACAAGTCCGCCAGGCTTAAGAAGCCCATGGCACGTCGGGTCTTCCCTGAGGACGTAGACCCTGAAGGGCGCCCCTATGATGAATTGCGCTGGTCGCGCTTCAAGCACGTCTCGCCAGCCGAGATGTACACGGTCGTAGGCGAGCATGTTTTCCCGTTTCTACGCGGCTTGGGCGGCGACGACTCGACCTACTCGCATCACATGAAGGATGCGCGTTTCACCATCCCCACGGCGGCGTTGCTGGCCAAGGTTGTGGACCTGCTCGACGCCGTGCCGATGGAGGACCGCGACACCAAGGGCGACGTCTACGAGTACATGCTCGGCAAGATCGCCACCGCCGGACAGAACGGCCAGTTCCGAACCCCGCGCCACATCATCCAGCTGATGGTGGAGCTGACCGCGCCGCAGCCGACCGACATCATCTGCGACCCGGCCTGCGGTACGGCGGGTTTTCTGGTTACTGCCGGCGAATATCTGCGCGAGCGCCACCCAAACATCCTGCACGATGCCAAGCTGCGCGAACACTTCCACCACCACATGTTCCACGGCTTCGACTTCGACAACACCATGCTGCGCATCGGCAGCATGAACATGCTGCTGCACGGCGTGGAGAATCCCGACATTCGGTATCGCGATTCACTCGCGCAGGACCACGCCGGCGAGGAGGAGAAGTACACGCTGGTGCTGGCCAATCCGCCCTTCGCTGGCAGCCTCGACTACGAGAACACCGCCAAGGACCTGCTGCAGATCGTCAAGACGAAGAAGACCGAACTGCTCTTTCTCGCGCTCTTCCTGCGCCTGCTCAAACCTGGCGGCCGCGCCGCGGTGATCGTGCCCGATGGCGTCCTGTTCGGCTCCAGCACAGCGCACAAGGAGCTGCGCCGGATGCTGGTCGAAGAACAGAAGCTCGACGCCGTGGTCAAGCTGCGCGGCGGCGTCTTTAAACCCTACGCCGGCGTGTCCACCGCGATCTTGGTATTCACCAAGACCAACTCCGGCGGCACCGATCAGGTCTGGTTCTACGACGTTGAGGCCGACGGCTGGAGCCTCGACGACAAGCGCACGCCGCTGCTGCCGGAAGACAAGCTCGGGCCCGTGCCGCGCACCGCCCTCGGCGCGGAAGAGCACGGCAAGAACAACCTGCCCGACGTGCTGGCGCGCTGGGCCGGGCGGAACGGCGCAGAGCGCGATCACCCGCGCGCGGCGCAGAGCTTCTGCGTGCCGAAGGCCGACATCGCCGCGCAGGGCTACGACCTCTCGCTCAACCGCTACAAGGAAGTGGTGCACGAGGATATTGAGCACCGCGCGCCGAAGGAAATCCTCGCCGACCTCTGGAAGCTGGAGGAGGAGATCCAGCGTGGTATCAAAGAGCTGGAGGAGATGATCGGGTGAGCGCGTGGCGCACTGCAACGCTTGGGGACATTGCACAACCCAAACAATGGCCGACTCTGTCGATGGCAGAGATGAAGCCAACTGGGTTTCCCGTCTATGGTGCGAACGGACGCATTGGCTACACTGATAAGTTCACTCACGAGAGGCCGACGATCTTGATTGGGTGCCGTGGCTCATGTGGGACAGTTCACATAACGGAGCCACAGTCCTACGCGAACGGCAATGCAATGGCTCTTGACGGTCTCGACGAGACCCGGATCGATCTTCACTTCCTCGCGCGTTTCCTTCGTCACCGTGGTTTCCGCGATGTAACGACCGGCACTTCACAGCCGCAAATCATTCGTCAGAACTTGGTCCGAGTGGGCGTGCCGCTCCCACCCCTCCCCGAGCAGCAGCGGATTGCGGAGATTCTGGAGAAGGCGGACGGACTGCGGGCCAAGCGCCGCGCCGCCCTCGCCTTACTCGACACGCTCACCCGATCCATCTTCCTCGACATGTTCGGCGACCCCATTTCCAATCCCAAAGAATGGCCGACAGTGCGCTTCGAGGAAATCTGTGAGCGAGTCACTGTCGGCATCGTCGTGCAGCCGGCATCTTATTACGTCTCGGAGGGAGTGCCCGCACTCCGATCGCTGAACATCAAGCCTGGAAAGATCGTGCTTCAGGACTTGGTTTATTTCTCCAAGGTGGACAACGATACGAAGCTCGCTAAAACGAAGCTAAAGGCGGGTGACGTTGTTCTGGTTCGCTCAGGTCAGCCCGGCACAGCGGCCGCTGTCCCGCGCGAGTTGGATGGCGTGAACGCGATTGACCTACTCATCGCCACACCATCTCCGAAATTGACCGACGCGACGTTCCTATGTGAGTTTTTCAACTCAGCAGGCGGACGTGACCTTGTGCTCTCGAAGCAGCGTGGGCAGGTGCAAAAGCACCTGAACGTCGGCTCCCTCAATCAAGCAATCCTGCCACTTCCCCCTATTGGCTTGCAGCGAGAGTTTGCCCTTCGAGTTGCGGCGGTGGAGAAGCGGAGGACGGCGCAGCTCGCGTCCTTGACGGTGTCGGACGCACTCTTCGTGTCCCTCCAGTACCGCTCCTTCCGGGGGGAGCTGTAGCGATGCGCGGCGAGTTCATCGGTGTGTGGTCCGAGACGTGGCGTGAGATCTGGATGCCGCTGATCGAACATGAGAACGTGGCCGAGGACATTTTCTGCGAGCTGTACCGCGAACTCGCTCCGGCGCTGAAGGCAAGGCCATCGGTCGAAGACCTGGCGGACGTCATCGACAATCCCGTGCAGAGTCGGGAGGCGCTCGAGAACACGAGCGCGAACGACCTCGCTGGCGAGCGCGCGCTCGTGACCTTCCTTGAAGCGGCCCATCCGGCACTCGACGACTTGGGCGGTGACGAGCTCTCGAATCGCTACTTCAACCTGCTCGCAGGGTTCATCGAGAAGTTCAGCCTCCGGTACGACCTGCGCCGGCCGTGCACGCTGTGCCCGACGCTGCCTGGCGTATTCGCGAGCCTGGTGCGCGATCTGCGGGTGGTGACGAGCAGGGACGTGCACCTCGACAGCCTCAGGAAGGACTTCGAGGATGCGATCCGGGACCTCCGCATCGACTGCTCGGATGCTCGAATTCGAAACTGCATTCAAAAGCAGGTGATCCTCCTTGAAGCACTTGGCCAGCGCCACCCTGGCGTCACGGAAGACACGCTCGGCGCGATCTGCGGACAAGTCGGCACCTGGCCTCACGAAAAGGTGCAGGACGCGATCAAAAACCTTTACAGGTTCACCAACAGTTATCCTGGCATTCGGCACGCCGGCACACCGGCGACTGCTCTGCGTGTGATTGACATGCGCGATCTCATAGCAGTATCCATCCTGCTCGCCGGATTCACACCCTATCTAAGCGACCAACTCGACGCTGACGTGGTGTACCGGGGAAGCTGAGTAATGGCTGCCGCCACGCACACGTTGACGCTTCCAGCCGCGATGCTGAAGCGCGGCTTCTGGCTTTATGTGTGGCGTGTAGAAGGACCGGCCGGAGAGCATCTCTACGTCGGTCGGACAGGTGACAACTTCTCACCTAATGCGAAACCGCCCTATCAACGCATGGGCCAGCATCTTGGCCATCAGAAGAATCAGAACGCACTGCGTAAGTATTTGGAGAATAGGGGGATCAAGCCCGAGCGATGCTACGCATTCCATTTAGTGGCGCATGGCCCGCTATTCCCGCAGGCCGTGGACATGAATGCGCACAAGCGCCCGCGAGACGTTGTCGCGGCATTAGAGAAGGCACTCGCTGATGCATTGACACAGGTCGGCTACGAGGTCATGAACAAAGTAAATAGCCGAATGCCTCTCGACCGAAGGCGGTTTGCGCAGGTCAGGCGAGCCTTTGCGGTCGCATTCCCAAATCTTCGCAGAAGGGGCAAGAAGAGATGAAAGCTACTGAAGCCAAGTTGCTCGACTTTCTGAAGAAGTCCCCGCAGTTCGTCATCCCCATTTATCAGCGTACCTACTCGTGGACCGAGAAGGAATGCCGACAGTTGTGGGACGACATTCTGCACGCAGGCGGCGACGACGCCATCCCCGTGCACTTTGTCGGCTCCATTGTCTATATCGACAAGGCTGACGCCAACCTCACCACGTGGGAACCGTTGCTGGTCATCGATGGGCAGCAGCGCCTCACGACGGTCACCTTGCTCATTTCAGCCCTCGCCGCCGCGCTTGGCGACACCGAGCCAGTGAACGGGTTCTCCGCGCGAAAGCTGCGTAACTACTACCTTCTCAACCCTGAGGAGACGGGTGAGCGTAACTACAAGCTGCTGCTGTCGCAGACGGACAAGGCATCGTTGATCGCCGTCGTCACTCACGAAGAGCAGCCACGGGAGCACTCATTGCGTGTGACGCAGAACTTCGAGCTCTTCGAGGAGCTCATCGCCGGTTGCAAGAATGACCTGGTGACGGTCTGCAAGGGGTTGGCGAAGCTCATGATGGTGGACATCAAGCTCAAGAGGGGCGAGGACAACCCTCAACTCATCTTCGAGAGCATGAACTCCACGGGGCGCGAGCTGAGTCAGGCTGACCTGATCCGCAACTTCATCCTCATGGGGCTCGAGCCAGTGCTCCAGTCCCGCCTATACGAACTGTACTGGCGGCCGATGGAGGTGGACTTCGGTCAGGAAGCATACGGGACCCATTTCGACGGCTTCATGCGCCATTACCTCACGCTCATGGGCGGCGAGATTCCGCGACTGGACGAGGTCTATGAGGCATTCAAGACGCACGCGCGTTCGCCTGCGGTCGCGCAAGCCGGAGTGGAAGCGCTGGTCAAGGACATTCGGGACTGCGCCCGCCACTTTTGCGCCATGGCGCTCGGTGCAGAGACCGATCCGGTGCTCAAAGCCGCGTTCCATGATCTGCGCGAGCTGAAGGTTGACGTAGCGTATCCGTTCTTGCTCGAACTTTATGGTGACTACGCCCGAGGCGTCCTGACCCCGTCGGACTTTGCTGCGGCGGTGCGGCTCGTCGAGGGGTATGTGTTCCGGCGCGCGATTTGCGAAATCCCCACGAACTCGTTGAACAAGACCTTCGCCACCTTTACCAAGGCACTTAGGAAGGATCGCTACCTCGAGAGCGTCCAGGCACATCTGCTGAGTCTCCCGTCGTACCGTCGTTTCCCCAGCGACGACGAGTTTCATCGCGACCTCCAAACGCGCGATCTCTACAACTTCCGCAGCCGCAGCTACTGGCTGCGGCGCTTGGAGAACCACGGCCGGAAGGAGCGTGTAGTGGTGGACGAGTACACCATTGAGCACATCCTGCCGCAGAACGAGCAACTGCCCGCTGCCTGGAAGACGGCGCTGGGACCTGAGTGGGAGCGCATCCAGAAGACGTGGCTGCACACTCTCGGCAATCTGACGCTGACCGGCTACAACTCGGAGTACGGAGATCGGACATTCGTCGAGAAGCGCGACCATCCGGACGGTGGATTCAAGGTGAGCCCGCTCAAGCTCAATGCGGGGCTGGGTCAACTCGACGCATGGAATGAAGACACGATCAAGACGCGGGCCGGAAAACTGGCGGACCAAGCGCTGGAAGTCTGGATGGCGCCGAAGCTGCCGGCAGATGTGCTGGCGGCGTACCGGCCTAAGGCGACGCAGGGCGCCAGCTACACGATTGACGATCACCCGCACTTGCTCGCGAGCCCGATGAAGGAAATGTTCGAGGCCTTTCGGCGGGAAGTGCTTGCACTTGATCCGTGTGTGACAGAGGAGTTCCTGAAGCTTTATGTGGCATACAAAGCCGAAACGAATTTTGTTGACGTGGTACCGCAGGCCAAGCGGCTACGCCTATCCTTAAATATCGCGTTTCCCGAAATCAGCGACCCGAAAGGGCTGTGCAAGGACGTGTCAGGCCTGGGCCGGTGGGGCAATGGCGATGTCGAGGTCGGGCTCAGTTCGATCGATACGCTTCCCTATGTCATAGGGCTCGTGCGTCAATCTCTTGAAAAGCAAATGGGCAACGAAGGAGAGGCGTGAGCAACTTCGTCTTCCTTCAGCGCGAATGGTCGGCAGTGTTCGATGCCGCTGCCAGGGCGGAAGCAGCGGTGCACGCAGACCCGCGATCCGCCTGCTTCTACGCCCGGCGCGCGCTCGAACTGGCTGTCGCATGGGCCTACAAGTACGACCCCGCCTTGAAGCTGCCGTATCAGGACAACCTCTCGGCGCTGATTCACGACCCCAGCTTCAAGGAGGCCGCGGGCGAGGCGGTGTTCAGCAAGGCTCGAGTGATCAACACGCTCGGCAACCGCGCGGTTCACGGTCATCGGGTGATTCCGCTCGACGACGCGATGGTCGCTGTGCGCGAGCTGTTCCATGTGACTTACTGGCTGGCGCGCACCTACGGCCGTGCGGCGCGGCCGGCGCCCGGGTTGGCGTTCGACGCCACCGCGTTGCCCAGGGCCGCGCCTGTGCGCGGTCAGACGAGCGAGCAGCTGCAACAGCTCGAAGCAGGCCTGCGCGAGCGCGACGAGAAGCTCGCCGCCCTTCTGGCCGACAAGACCACGCTCGACGAGGAGCTGAAGCGCTTGCGGGCCGAGGTAGCTGCGGCGAAGCAGGCCGCGACCGCGCAACCGGACACGCACGACTACTCGGAGGCCGAGACCCGCGACTACTTCATCGACCTCCTGCTCAAGGAGGCGGGTTGGCCCCTGGATCAGACACGGGACCGCGAGTTCGAAATCAGTGGCATGCCGAACAAGGAAGGCAAAGGCTTCGTCGACTACGTGCTCTGGGGAGACGACGGAAAGCCGCTCGGACTCGTCGAAGCCAAGCGCACTCGGCGCGATGCTCGGGTGGGCCAGCAACAGGCCAAGCTTTACGCCGACTGTCTGGAGCGCCAGTTCGGCCAGCGCCCGCTGATCTTCTACTCCAACGGCTACGAGCACTGGCTCTGGGGCGACACGAACTACCCGCCGCGCGCGGTGCAGGGTTTCTACAAGAAAGCGGAGCTGGAGCTCGCCATTCAGCGGCGCGGCACGCGCAAGCCGCTCGCGGAGGGAGAAATCAACCCGGCGATCGTCGAGCGCTATTACCAGACGCGCGGTATACGGCGCATCGCTGAAGCCTTCGAGCGCGACCACGACCGCAAGGCGCTGGTGGTGATGGCCACCGGCGCGGGCAAGACGCGCACGGTGATTGCGCTCGCCGACCTGCTCATGCGCTGCAACTGGGCCAAGCGCGTGTTATTCCTCGCGGATCGTGTGGCGCTGGTGAATCAGGCAGTGAACGCCTTCAAGCGTCACCTGCCCGACGCCTCGCCGGTGAACTTGGTGACCGAGAAGGACGCCGAGGGGCGGGTCTTCGTCTCGACCTATCCGACGATGATGGGGCTGATCGATGAGACGCGCGACGGGCAGCGCCGCTTTGGCGTCGGGCACTTCGACCTAGTCATCATCGACGAGGCGCACCGCTCGGTGTTCCAGAAGTACCGCGCCATCTTCGACTACTTCGACTCGCTCCTCGTCGGCCTGACGGCGACACCCAAGGACGAGGTGGACCGCAACACCTACAGCCTGTTCGATCTTGAGAATGGCGTGCCCACAGACGCCTACTCGCTCGATGAAGCGGTGCACGACGGCTTCCTCGTGCCGCCCAAGGCCGTCTCGGTGCCGCTCAAGTTTCAGCGCGAGGGGATCAAGTACGACGATCTGTCCGAAGAGGACAAGGACCAATGGGACGCGCTGGAGTGGGACGAGGAAGGCGACGTCCCCGACCGCGTCGAGGCCGAGGCGGTCAACAAATGGCTGTTCAACGAGGACACCGTGGACAAGGTGCTGGAGCACCTGATGACGCGGGGCATGACCGTGGCCGGCGGCGACCGGCTCGGCAAGACCATCCTGTTCGCCAAGAATCAGCACCATGCCGAGTTCATCGCCGAGCGGTTCAACGCCAACTACCCGCACTACAAGGGGGAGTTCGCGCGCGTCATCACTTTCAAGACCGAGTATGCCCAGAGCCTGATCGACAACTTCTCGGCAAAGGACAAGGCGCCGCATATCGCTATCTCGGTGGACATGCTGGACACCGGGATCGACATCCCCGAGGTCGTGAACCTGGTCTTCTTCAAGCTGGTGCGCTCGAAGACCAAGTTCTGGCAGATGGTGGGGCGCGGCACGCGACTCTGTCCCGATCTGTTCGGACCGGGGCAGGACAAGGAGCTCTTCTACCTGTTCGACTACTGCCAGACCCTGGAGTACTTCAGCCAGAACATTCCGGCCACCGAAGGCGCACTGGGTGGGTCGCTCGGCAAGCGGCTCTTCAATGCGCGGCTGGAGCTGATCGGCGAGTTAGACCATCGGGGCGGAGAACAGCAAAACGGCGAGGTCGTCAAGGAGGCCTCGGCCACTTACGGCGACCCGAAGACCGACGACGAGGTTCGCCGTGCGCTCGCCGCGCTGCTGCATCGCGAGACCGCGGCGATGAACCTCGACAACTTCGTCGTGCGGCCGAAGCGCCGCATCGTCGAGAAGTACGCCAAGCCAGAGGCCTGGGCTGTCTTGTCGCCTGAGGCGATCTCGGAACTATCGCATGAGGTCGCGGGCCTGCCGTCGGAGCTCGACCCCGAGGGGGAAGAGGCCAAGCGTTTCGACTTGCTGGTGCTCAACCTCCAGCTCGCCATGCTGCGGGCGGAACCGGGATTCGCCCGGCTACGCGATCAGGTCAAGGAGCTGGCCGGACTGCTGGAAGAGAAGTCCGCGATTCCGATGGTGCGCGACCAGATGGCGCTGATCCAGGACGTGCAGACCGACGAGTGGTGGCAGGACGTAACCGTCCCAATGCTCGAAGGAATGCGCCGACGCCTGCGTGATCTGATCAAGCTCATCGAGAAGCAGAAGCGCAAGCCCATCTACACCGATTTCGAGGATGAGATGGGCGGGGAGACGGCGGTCGAACTTCCCGGCTTCGGTCAAGGCACGGACTACGCGAAGTTCCGCGCCAAAGTACGGGCCTTCCTGCGCGCGCATCAGGACCACGTGGCGATCCGCAAGCTGAGAATGAACAAACCGCTGACGCCTTCCGATCTAGCCGAGCTCCAGCGCATGCTCGCGGAAAGCGGAGTTGGCGCCGCGGAGGACATCCAGCGTGCCGCGGAGGAGTCGCAGGGGCTGGGCCTCTTCGTGCGTTCGCTGGTAGGGCTGGACCGGGAAGCGGCGAAGGCAGCTCTGGCTGGGTTTCTAACTGGAAAGGCGCTTACCGCCAATCAGATCGAATTCGTGGATCTGATCGTGAATCACTTGACGGAGCACGGCACGATAGCCGCTGAAATGCTCTACGAGTCTCCGTTCACCGACCTCACCCCGCGTGGCCCAGATGGGCTGTTTAGTTCAACGGAAGTTGACCAGTTGATCACTGTGATCGCGGGAATCAGAGAAACTGCCCTTGCCGCCTGAGATACCAAATCGTTCGCCCACTTGCATGAAGTGCGACATCGCAAAACTTGTGAACGTGTGTAGAGCAACGCCTTCGAGAACCTGGTCCAGAAAAACGCGTGATATGCCAAGTCGGGCGCTGGAAGTGATCGCGCAGAAAACCGTGGAAGATCGAAAGGTGATACTGGCGTATTTCCGGTTAATTGCGGATGCTCCGGAGGGCAAGATCGAAGTTGAGGGAGGGGGCTAGCTATGGCGAGAACGAAAAAGACCGTCCTTGTTTCTCAGTTTCTCGAAAGGGTGTCTTACAGGGCACTTGAGCGCTATCAGGATCTGCTCAAAGCTTTTACGCGCCACCGTAACGGGGTGTATGCGCTGTATCGAGGCGACCGACTCTATTACGTCGGACTGGCACGTGATCTGCGCAGTCGGATCAATCAGCACCTGAAGAACCGTCACCGGGGCGCTTGGGACCGCTTCAGCATGTATCTCACGATTGGTGACGACCATGTCCGTGAGTTGGAGTCCTTGGTGCTTCGCATCGTAAGACCAAAGGGGAACAAGCAGATCGGGAAGTTTAAGAGCGCCGAGGACCTGCGACGTGCGTTGCGCCGCCAGGCGAGACAGGAGAGCCAACTTGAACTCGAGGAGCTCTTTCCGCGCAAGATGCTTGGCAAAAAGGCTAAGAGCAAGCGAGCTGCGTCGGGGGAGACAAAGCACCCCGTGTTGGCTGCGTTTAGCAATA
>Ga0153915_10006855_pt1 | contig 10715 bp, 10 predicted proteins | sample Opewatmetagenome_2_FD_107003 | JGI IMG/M metagenome (GOLD analysis project Ga0153915, IMG submission 107003) | Freshwater wetland microbial communities from Ohio, USA - Open water 3 Core 3 Depth 3 metaG | ecosystem: Environmental > Aquatic > Freshwater > Wetlands | place: USA: Ohio, Lake Erie...
ACAACCTGCTGGCGATTCCGGCGGCCGCGGCCGGTTACGTCACGCCGTGGATGGCGGCACTCGGCATGTCGCTGTCGTCGCTCTTCGTGGTAGGCAACGCCTTGCGCCTGGCAAGGCGCAAGGCGTGAGGAGGAAATACCGATAGACGCCTCACCCCTCACTCCTCACACCTTACTCTTTCCCCACGCCGAGACGTATGATGGGCCCATGGAGATACTCTATTTGCTGGTTCCCCTGGCGGTACTGCTGGCCGGGGTGATCGTGTGGGCGTTTTTATGGTCGATCCGCTCCGGGCAATTCGACGACCTCGAGGGACCGGCGCACCGGATCCTGATGGACGACGACGATCGGCCACCCGCGCCGGCGGATCCGAAATCCGGCGGCGAGAAGTCACCGCCCGACGATTGAATATCGCGAACGCGGCGCGCGTCCTCGGTAGAGGTTTCCGGCGCGCTGGAATACACTAGCGCCCAGTGCCCGAGGCGAATGCTCTTTCGGCAATGGGCGCAGCTAGCCGCAATGAGCCATGTTTCCCTGGGCGCTTCTGCCGCCGTCTCCGAAAGAGCTGCGCCTCGGGATCCGGCGGCTAGGGCGCCCTGTAGCCGTGAAGGCCATGAGCACGGTCAAATACAATCGACAAGGCGCGCGTCGGAAATGTTCATGTTGATGCGTGGCACCTCAATAATAATCGCGGTTCCCCCGACCGCCCGGGCACGTCATTCCCTTCCGGCATTCGTGACCCCATCGCCAAGGAGAAATCATGCGCAAGATCATGGTGCTTAACGCCAAGGGCGGTTGCGGCAAGAGCACGCTCGCGACCAACCTCGCGAGCTATTACGCCTCGCAGGGAAAATCGGTGGTGCTGGCGGACTTCGACCGGCAGGGATCGGCGATGGAGTGGCTCGAGGCGCGCCCGCAGGACCGCGCGCCGATCCGCGGCATCGCCGCGTGGCGCGAACCCCTGCGCGTGCCGCGCGCGACCGATTACGTCATCATGGACGTGCCGGCTGGCAGCCACGGCGGCGATCTCACCGCGCTGGTGCGGCGCGCGCATACGCTGATCATCCCGGTGCTGCCGTCGCCCACCGACATCCGCGCGGCGGCGCAATTCATCCACGAGCTGCTGCTGGTCGGGAAAATCGTGCGCGACGAAACGCGCCTGGCGGTGGTCGCCAACCGCGTGCGCGAAAATTCCTCCGTCCAGAACGCCATGGAAAGCGTGCTGAACAGCATGAGCATTTCCTACTCCACGCTCAACACCCAGATCTACCGCAACCTCGAGCGCTTTCTTTCGCGCCTCAAGATCCCGTTCGTGACGACGCTGCGCGAGAGCCAGAACTATCTCGTGGCCGACGCGCGCGGACTGGGAATTTTCGATCTGACGCGCACGCAGACCGCGCGCGATATCGAGCAGTGGCAACCGCTGCTGAAGTGGCTGGAGAGCAAACGCAGCATCCCTGATCCGGCGGCGTAGTCGCCGTTCAAACGGCGGCTACGCCGGTTTGTCGGGAGACGAAGCCGCTTGTTTGCTCAGGTCTCCGAACCCATGCGCGAGGGATTGTCCAGGTTGGTGGTGAAATCCTCGCCGGGATGTTCGGTCTGGATGTCCAGGTAAACCTTCCTGTTCTCCTCGTTCTCGAAATAGATCTTCAGAGCGCCTTCGCCCTGCCCTTCGATGACAAACGGATGGGCCTCGGGATTTTTGACGTCGGCGCCGGAGATGGGATCGGTCGTGGTTATGCGCATAACATGCTCCTTGATGTCGGGAATAAGACACGTCGGCATTTGCCTCGCCTCCATTACACCTACTCCCGGCGCGCCGGGCTGTCAATGACCGCCCGCAAGGCGGCATGGAAACCCGGCGAAAGCATTTGTTTTTTCCGCCTGTTTTCCGTATTACCCCCGCAGGGCTTATACTTTTTGTAACCATGAACTCTCCGGAATCATCCGGCCAAGGGGCAAGGGACCGAACCTGGTGAAGCTTTCGCGTTTTACCAATCTTCGATTGCGCACCCGTTATCTCGTCACGATGGTGACGATGTTGATTCCGCTGGTCGTGATCGCCCTGGGCTCCGGCATTTTCCTGCAGCACGCCGCCGACGCGCTCAACCGGGTCGTCGAACAACCGGTCTACAAACTCCAGGCAACGTCGCGCCTGCAGAATCAGATCCGCCAAGCGCACGCCCTGGTCACGGAATATGCCTCGACCGGGCGCTCCGCCCTGCGCACCAGGTTCGAAGCTGACGCCAGAACGGTGGGCGACAGCTTCGTCGAAATACTGAACAAACCGTTTCTCGCTCCACAGGAATACCAGCAGTTGAACGAGGCACGCCGGCAATGGCAGGACAGCATGCAGGCGGCCGGGAAACTGTTCTCGCCGCAACCATCCACGACGGTCTCCGATCGACTCGACCGGCAGATCAACCGGATTCTGGCATCGCTCGACCAGCTGCATGAGACCTACTACGGCGAAATCAGCGCCCAGCGCGCGCGGATCGACGAGGCCGAAAACCGCTTTCTGCTCATCATCGCCGTCACGGTCGGCCTTGGCCTGATCGGCGCCGTCGCCGGCGCCGTGTGGCTGGCGCGTTCGGTGCTGATCCCGCTGCGTGAATTCGAGAAAGGCATGGCACACTTCGCGCGCGACGACCTCTCGTATCGCTTCCCACTCGACAAGGAGGACGAAATCGGACGTCTGGCGCGCGAATTCAACAGCATGGCCGAGCGTCTGACGGAACACCGCAGCAAACTGGAGGAATTGTCGGTGCGCGACGGTTTGACAGGTCTTTACAATCGCCGCGAATTCGACAAGCGCTTGCAGGAGGAGATGCAGCGTTCGCGCCGCTACAACCACCCGTTCTGCCTGATCCTGATCGACATCGATCGCTTCAAGGACGTCAACGACCGCTACGGGCACCAGGCAGGTGACGAGGTGCTGATCGCCGTCGGCGACCTGGTCCAGCTCAACGTCCGGCCGGTGGACGTGGTCTGCCGCTACGGCGGCGAAGAGCTGGCGGTGATCCTTTCCGAAACCAATGAAAAGGGCGCGCTGATCGTGGCCGAGCGCATCCGTCGCACCGTCGCGGAGTCCATGACCGCCACGCCCCGGGGCGAGACGATTCAGGTGACGGTCAGCATCGGTCTCGCCGCATTTCCGCGCGACGGCGAGACGCCGGCCCAGATCATCAAGGCCGCCGACGAGGCGCTGTACGCCGCCAAGCAGGAAGGGCGCAATCTCGTGCGCAGCCACCAGCGATTGCGCCAGTCGGAAAAACAAAAAGCCCGCTGACGCGGGCTTTTTGCGTGCCGGAAAAATAACCTTCACCGCTTCGCCATGCCGGCCGTAATTTCCACAGGCCTGGTCGCGCGGCTAGCGCGCGGGACGCTCCCGGAGATTGCGTTTGCGCAGCTCGGCCGTTCCGATCTCTTCGTTTCCCAGCTCGGTCCGCAAGCGTGCCAGCGCCTGGCGCGCCTGTTCGTTGCCGCCGGCGGCCGCGCGCCGGTACCAGGCAAAGGCTTCCACCGGATCGCGCGCCACGCCATTGCCGTGTTCGTACATCCGGCCCAGCGCAAACTGGGCGTCGCGATTGCCGAGGCGTGCCGCGCGCTGCAGCACAAGATACATCTTGCGCTCATCACCCGCCGCTTCACGCCCTTCGAGAGACGGCGGCGTTACGCTTTCTGTCGGCAGCGGGTTTTGCGGCGCGACCGCGGCGTCCGGCTTCGGCGCGTCTTGCGACTCGACCGGTTTCCCGGGCGGCGCGGGCGGTGGCGCGAGACCGGTCGGCGCCGGCGGTTGCGCCATGACCGCCGGCGCTGATTCGTCGTGTTGCACGGCCTTGCGCGACACGCCGATCGCCAGGACGACGAGCGCCGCTACAGCCGCGACTTTCGTCCAGCTTCGTGCCGGACGCGGCGCGCTGATCTCCGACGGCGCCAGCGCCCGCTGCAGTTCGGCGACGCTGGCGAAACGCCGCGCCGGCTCCTTTTCGAGACAGCGCATGACGATCGCCTCGAAATGCGGCGGCGTGTCCGCCATGAGCTTGCGCGGCGGCAACGGACGTTCCTTGAGCTGCTTGAGCGCGACCTCCACCGCCGTGGCGCCGGAGAACGCGCGCCGGCCGGTCAGGCACTCGTACAGGATCAGCCCCAACGCGTACAGGTCCGCGCGCTGATCCACGGTCTTGCCCTGCGATTGTTCCGGCGCCATGTACTCGGGCGTGCCGGCGATCGTGCGCGTGGCGGCGGTGTCGCTGCCCAAGGCACGCGCAATGCCGAAATCGAGGAGCTTCACCAGGCCGTCGCGCCCGAGCATGACGTTCTCGGGCTTGAGATCGCGGTGCACCACGCCCTGCGCGTGCGCCTCGCCGAGACCCGCGGCGATCTGGCGCGCGAGGTCGATGGTGCGCTCCGGCGTCAGTCGTCCGGCGCGCCGCAGATACAGGCGCAGGCTCTCGCCATCGACGTATTCCATCGTGAGATAGGCGAGGTCGCCGACGCGGTTGAAGTCGTGAATGCGGCAGATGTTCTTGTGCGTGATGCGGCGCGCCAGGCGCAACTCGTTCTTGAAGCGCTCCATCATCGCCGGGTCGCGCGCGATTTCCGGGCGCAACAATTTGAGCGCGAGGATCTCGGTGGTTTCGCGGTCGCGCACGCGATAGACCATACCCATGCCGCCCTCGCCGAGGGCGTCCAGAATCTCGTAACGCGGCGCGAGCCGCGCGGTGACATCCGGCGCGACAGCGGTGTCGGCCACGGGCGACTGGGAGAGAATCTGGGTCTTGATGTCGGACGATGGCATATTGATCGGGGCGCGGCGGCGCCGGCATTTACTTCCAAAGTATATGCAACGCACGGGGATGCGTTTCCGTCGACCGCCGCGTGTCGAATCTGCCCGACCGGCCGGGACCCGGATCCCGGGAAGGGGGATCAGGCCATGAAAAATCAGCTGGGGCGGGCTTTTTACCGCACGTGACGAACGCTTACTTCCGTATTCGCCAGGAGGCGAATCTCGTACCGGCTGGAGTGGATAACGCTGCCATCGGGTCGACTTGCATGCCGCGGTCGGTACCATCGCGGCATGACCGGCGAATATTATCGATAACGGCGCCCCGATCCGGGCGCCGTGTTTTTGCCTGGACCGCTGTTCGCGGACCGCGAGGTTCAGCGCCCGTGGCGGGTCTTCTCCTGGCACAGCGCCAACCGATAATATGTGCGCTCGCATGGCCATCCTGGTCTTCAACGCCGGCAGCTCGACCCTGAAGTTTCGCTTGTTCGGCGAAGCACCGGGCGCCGAACTCGCGCTGCTCGCCGCCGGCGTCGTGAACGAGTTCGGACCGGCCGCGAGCCACCGTTGGCAGGCCGGCGAGGAGCAAGGACAGGAACGCGCCGCGATCACCGACCACGGCGCCGCGGCGCGCTACTTGATCGACTGGCTCGAGAAGTTTCTGCGCGCGCGAGCCGCCGAAGCGCTGCGCGCGGTGGGTCACCGCGTGGTGCACGGCGGTGACGACTTCTCCGAACCCGTGCGGCTTACCGGCAGCGTCATCGAGCGGCTCGAGACCCTGAGCCCACTCGCACCCCTGCACAACCCGATCGCACTTGCGGTGATCCACGCGGCGGCTGCGCGCCTCGGTCCGACCGTGCCCATGGTCGGCGTGTTTGACACCGCGTTCCATCACCACCTCCCCGAACATGCACGCCGCTACGCGTTGCCCGAACGCTGGACACGCATGCATGGCATCCGCCGCTACGGCTTCCACGGCCTCGCCCATCGCTACCTGCACGAGCGCTGCGCCGCGCTGTCGCGCGGAGCGACACCGCGGCGTACGATCACGCTGCAACTCGGCAACGGCTGCTCGGTGGCGGCAATCCGCGACGGGCAATGCATCGACACCAGCATGGGCTACACGCCGCTCGAGGGCCTGGTGATGTCCTCGCGCTGCGGCGACATCGACCCCGGGGTGCTGGTGCAACTGCTCGAGCAGGGCGTGAGTCCGGAGGCGCTGGGCCGCGGTCTGAATCGCGAAGCCGGCCTGCTCGGCCTGTCCGGCCTCAGCAGTGACATGCGCGAACTGCTGCGTGCCGAGGCCGCCGGCCACGTGGGCGCGCGCCTCGCGATCGATGTCTTTTGCTACCGTGCGCGCAAATACATCGGAGCGTACGCCGCCGTCCTCGGCGGCATCGATGCGGTGGCGTTCGGGGGCGGGATCGGCGAGCACGCGCCCGAAATCCGGGGCCGCATCTGTGCCGGGATGGACTGGTGCGGAGTCACGCTGGACGAAAGCGCGAATCGCGCCGCATCCGGACGCGAGGCACGCATCTCCGCGTCCGGCGGCGCAGACGTCTACGTCGTCCCGGTGAACGAAGAGCTCGTCATCGCGCGCGACACGCGTGCGTGCCTGCAACGCTAGGGATTCCCGGAGAGGCTCTTGATCGCAAGCCGATCGGCGTGCGCCGGCGGCGCCGTGGTGCCGCGCACCACCAGCCGCACCGGCAACTCCCGGCGCGCCGGCAACCGCCCGCCGGCGATCGCCTGCAGCAGATGGCGCGCCGCGAGCTCGCCCATCTCGCTAGCCGGAAAGTGCATGGTCGTGAGTCCCGGCTGCAACATGGCGGCGATCTCCATGTCGTCGAAGCCGGTGATCGACACTTCATCGGGGACCCGCAGCCCGATCGCGGCGCATTCCGCTATTGCGCCGATCGCGAGCACGTCGTTGCCGCAGATCACCGCCGTCGGCCGCGGCGCATGCCTCAGCACTTCGACCAAACCGTCGCGTCCGCTCTGCAGGGTATAGGGCTTTTCCACGTAACGACCCGGCGGCAGTACGATCCCGCGGCGCTCCAGCGCCGCGCGCACGCCGGCGGCGCGCTCGCGCGCGCGCTCATTGTTCGTAGTGGTCCCGGAGATCATGGCGAACTCGGTATGCCCGAGTTGCAACAGGTATTCGGTCAGGCTGATCGCCGCCAGACGGTTGTCAAACCCGATGCACGGGTGGCGGCTATTCTCTTCAAGCGCCCAGCTGAGGACGCAGGGAATATGGTGCCGGCCGATCAGCGCGTACAGCTCGGGATCGTGCTGTGCGCCCAGCAGCATCAGGCCGTCGACGCCGCGCTCGATCAACGCGCGCGCCAGCCGCCGCTCCGCCAGCGGATCGGATTCGTGACAGGCGACGAACAGGGTGTAGCCGGCCTCGCCGAGCGTGCGTTGCAGCGCGTGCACCGTGTTCGCGAAGCTCGGGTTGTCGAGGGTCGGGATGAGGGCGCCGATCGTGTGCGAGCGGCGCGAGGCGAGGGCCCGGGCGCTGCCGTTGGCCACGTAGCCCAGGCGCTCGATGGCGCCCTCGACGCGCGTGAGCGTGACGGGCCTGACCTTCTCCGGGACGGACAGCGCCCGCGAAACTGTCGCGATCGAGACGCGCGCCGCGCGCGCGACGTCTGTCAGCGTGACGGCGCGGCGGCCAGTCGTCACCCGCCACCCGCCTCGACCGCGGTCGCGCGCCGGGCACGGTGGTTAGCGCGCAAACGGGACACGCACGGCACCGCCAGTGCCAGCAAGATCAGGACCATGACGGTCCCGCTGATCGGTCGGGTGAAGAAAATCGTCCAGTCGTTCTGGTAGGCGATCATGCTGGTCATGAACGATGTCTCGGCCACCGGACCGAGGATGCAACCGAGCACCATCGGCGCGATCGGGAAACGGTATTTCTCGAACAGATAGCCGACGACGCCGAAAATCACGATCATCCACAGGTCGGTGACGCTGTTGCGCGCGCTGTAGGCGCCGACGAAGCAGAACAGCGCGACGAACGCCGACGTGACCGCCTCGGGAAGTCTCAGTACCCTGACCAGCGGCTTGATCGCGAAATAGCCGAGGAGGCACATCCCGATGACCGCGGCGAACATCGAGGCGAAGATCGTGTAGACCATGCCGGCTTCGTTCTGGAGAATCTGCGGTCCAGGCTGCACCCCGTGCAGCAGGAATGCGCCGAGGATGACGGCGGTCGCGCCGCTTCCCGGAATCCCGAGCGCGAGCAGCGGCACCATGTGACCGCCCACCGTGGCGGTCGACGCGATCTGCGGCGCGATGATTCCTTCCGGGATGCCGCTGCCCATCTGCGCGCGGCGCTTGCCGTGCTGCACCTCGACGCCGTAGGCGATGAACGAACCGACCGTGGCGCCGGCGCCCGGCACGATCCCGCACAGCACGCCGATCACCGAGCTGCGCGCCACGGTGGCCTTGAAGCGCCAGGTCTCGCGCCAGCGCGGCAGGCTGGTCTCGATTTTTCCGCCGCCGTCCACCGGTGTGGTGGCGAAGCCCTGTCCCATGCGCGCCAGCACCTCGCCGAGTCCGTACGCGCCGACCATGACGGTCAGGTACTCGACGCCGTCCGTGAGCATCGGCACGCCGAAGCTGAACCGGTCCGCGCCATACGTCGGGTCAACGCCCACCGTCGCCAGCAGCAGCCCGATGCACAGGCTGACCAGGGCATTGGTGACCGAGCCGCTGCCGAGCGCCACCGCCCCGGTCAGACCGAACAGAACGATCGCGAAGTATTCGGGCGCGTCGAACCGCAGCGCGAACTTGGCGAACGGCACCGCCAGTGCCACCGCCGAGACCGCGGTGATGAGGCCGCCCCAGAGCGCGGCCAGCAGCGTCCAGCCGAGCGCCTGCGCCGGACGTCCGTTGCGCGCCATCGTGTAACCGTCCCAAAGCAGCGGGACGTCGAGCGGTTCGCCCGGGATGCGAAACAGGATCGAGGTGAAGGCGCCGCCGTACGTTCCCGACAGGTACATGGCGGTCAGCAGCACGATCAAAGGGGTGACATCCATCCCGTAGGTGAACGGCAGCGCCAGCACCACGCCCATCACCAGCGTGAGCCCGGGGAGCACCGCGACCAGCATGCCCACGATCAGGCCGACGACCAGCGCGGCGGCGTTCTCGACCGACAGCAGATGATGAAAGCCCAGCGCCAGTTGATGCAGGACGTCAAACATGGCGCGCCCTCATCGTATGCCCAGGAGGCCGAGGATCCAGACCGACACGGCCTGGAAAGGTCCGGTTCCCAGCGGCAGCGAGACGTACACGACCTTCATGAACACGAACACGAACGCCAGGCTGCCGACGACGCTGGTGGCAGCAATGACACCGGCACGGCGATAGCGTCCCACGACCATGAACAGCGCGAGGTAGAGCGCGGTCGCGAGAAAAAATCCCAGGGTGTCGAGCACCAACACGTAGAGCACGGTCAAGGTGATTCCGGCCAGGAGTCGATACGGGTGGCGCGCCGCGTCCGCGGGCGGCGCCTCAGGCGCGGGATCGGCCGCGTCCGCTGCCAGGGTTTCGGTCGCCGCGACGCATTTGGGAGCGCGCCGGACGAACAACGTCCGGCGCACGATCTCGTACACGCATACCGCGATCAGCAGCAGCAGGATCGCCTTGGGCCAGACGCCCGGCCCGAGCTCGCCCGGCTTCGCGGCATAAGCGAAGCGCCCGGTCTCATGGTACAGAAACGCCGCCCCCGCCAGCAGCGTGGCGTACGGAACGACAGCTTTCAGCTTGTCAGTGACCATGGACCGCCCGCGTGCGTGGCGCTTCTACTTCTGCGCCATCGCGGCCTTCATGTCATCGAGCTGCTGTTTGAGGAAGGCGCCGGCCTTGTCCACCCCCACGAAGCTGTCCGGAATCGCGTACTGGTCGGCGAGGAACTGCTTGTATTCCGGAGTATTCGCCGTCTTGGCCAACGCGTCGGCCAGCACCTTGACGTGGTCGGCCGGCGTTCCCGCCTTGATGACCAGGGAACGGAACTGCGGCAGCGAAATGTGATAACCCAGCTCGTAGGAGCACGGCACGTCCGGGAACGCCGCGTAGCGTTCCTTGCCGAAAACGATGATCGGGCGTATCTGCTTGCTGGTGATGAATTGGCGCGTGTCGCCGGCCTGCTCGTACAGGGCGTCGACATGTCCGCCGATCACCGAGACGTAGCGTTCGCTCGGCTTGGAGTACGGCACCTGGATGACCTTGATGCCTTTGGACGCGAGAAAGGTGAGCGTCATGTCATCCACGCTCCCGAAACCGAGTGTCGCGACCTTGAGCGTGTTCGGTTTGTCCTTCGCAGCCTTGGCGAAATCCGCCCAGTTCTTGAACGGGCTGTTCTCGGCCACGAACAGGAACGACGGCGCCTGGATCATGACCGCGAGCGGCTCGATGTCCTTGAGCGACCAGCGCGGCGACGGCCCCGCGAGCAACGCGTTCGAGTCGGCGATGTACACGGCCATGGAATAGCCGTCGGCCGGACCGGCAAGCAGCTTCGCCATCCCGGTTCCGCCGGTGGCGCCCGGCACATTGATCACCGGGACCGAGGTCTTGAGCATCGGCTCGATGATCTTGGCGGTCATCCGGGCGAGCTGATCGGCGCCGCCGCCGGGACCCCATGGCACGATGGTCTCGACCGGACGGCTCGGATAGCGATCCTGCGCCAGCGCGGCGGACCCGGCGAACAGGGTCACCAGGGCACAGGCCAGCGACATCCAACAGCGACTGCGCTTGGTATTGCTTTTCATGACGCACCTCCGTTGTGGTTAGACGTAGGACTTGTACTTGTCGAGATACCGCACCGGTTTCTTCAGCGCGTCCCGACGGAACGGTTCGCCCAGCTCGCGCGTGAGATGCACGTCGAGCACGGTGGGCCGGTTGGACTTCACGGCCGCGGCCA
>Ga0153915_10006856_pt1 | contig 10715 bp, 9 predicted proteins | sample Opewatmetagenome_2_FD_107003 | JGI IMG/M metagenome (GOLD analysis project Ga0153915, IMG submission 107003) | Freshwater wetland microbial communities from Ohio, USA - Open water 3 Core 3 Depth 3 metaG | ecosystem: Environmental > Aquatic > Freshwater > Wetlands | place: USA: Ohio, Lake Erie...
CCTGCCGCAGGCAGGGATGAAGGGGAGGGGGAATGAACCTAACTTGGCACCCTCACCCGCACCCTCTCCCGTCAAGGGAGAGGGGAAATTTCTGGGAATTTCTATGTCCTAAATGGAGACACCCTTCTGTAAGGAAACAATTGCGACATTGTGGATTTTTTGCCTTACAGATCGATCTTCCAAATTGAATGAGATTGAGGTGAAGGGACATGGACTTTCCCTTCGGAACGAGAGGGGCCATCCATCCATGGGCCTTTTCTGCATCGATCTCTTCTGGAATGAAACAAAGACGCTTCCCAACTCGAAGTACATGTGTATCAACTGGAAATGCTTCTCTTCCTAAGCCAAAAAGAAGAAGACAGTTGATGGTTTTTGGTCCAATCCCTTTTAGATGCCCAATCGTCTTCTTGATCTCTTCAGAACTCATCTCTTTTAAGAAAGAAAGGTTCAAATTACCTTCATGCCTTTTGATCCAGCGAAGGAGTTCACGGATACGTCTTGCCTTCTGCTCAGCCAATCCACCCGGTCGGATGGCAGATATGACCTCTCTTGTGTTAGCTGAGAGAACATCCTCCCAATTGGGAAATCGGTTTTTCAATCTCTGATAGGCTGTGTCTCGATTTCGATCGTTGGTGTTCTGGGAGAGGATGGTCTGAATGAGGGTATCAAGAGGATCAACCCTCCTCTCTTTTTTGGGAATGCCATATCTCTTTTCTAAATGGAAGGTGACCCTTCCTACTTTCGCCTTTAAATGTTCACGCCCTCGCCATTGTCTTTCTAATCTTCTCACTGAGTCGTCCTTTGAGGAGATCCCTCACCCGCTCCTTCACCCTCTCCACAAAACCCTGGTAGGTCTCACTTCCCTCTAACACCTTCAGATAGAAGTCTCCCAATTCAGGATGGCGTTTCAGGGCTCCATAAGCCAATTTCGTAAATTGAAAAACAAATCGAGAAAAATAAAGGGCCCATTTCAGGTTTTCAAAGATGTGAATCTTGACTGCATCCTGATACAGATCACAAGGAGGGATCTCTTTCTCCTTCGCTTGGATGATTGCCTCCGAAGCGAGCATTCCGCTTCGAATTGCATAGTAGATCCCCTCTCCCATCAAGGGATCCATCAGATGGGCGGCATCTCCAACAAGAAGAATCCTCCCCTGCGAGACTTTTTGATTTTCATCATAAAAGGGAGTGAGGGGGTGGCCCATGACCCGTTCCATTTTACCTTCGTTAAGATAGGTGAGCCCATTAAGGAAGGGGGTGAAGTATTTATGAGGATTCATCTTTTCACCTTCCCTAAATATTCCCCCGATGCCAATGGAGAGCCCTTCTTTTTTGGGAAAAACCCAACCGTAGCCATTGGGAATTATACCGAAATCCAGATGGATGAGCTGAAGTTCCTCTTTTGGGAAAGAGAGGGCTGATCCAAAAGGAATCTCACTTTCGATGGCAACCCCCTTCCCATCATTATTCTGTGATGATAAAGACTTCGCAATAATACTCTCCGCACCGTCCGCGCCGATGAGGTATTCACAAAGAAACTTTTTCCCTCCAGCTAATTCTACTTTTACACCACCCTCTTTCTCTTCCACCTTTACTACTTTCTCGGCCTCTAATATGGTTGATCCACTTTCCAGTGCTTTATTAACTAAGAATTGATCGAAGCGATACCTCATCACCATGAAGGCAAATGGTTTTTCGGATTTGATGGAGAAAGGGTCTTTGAAACAGTAAGTAAATTTTGCGCCATAGATCGTGTTCTCTATCAAGGGATTGAAATCAAAATCGAGCAGACGAATAGTCTTAAGAGAGAGGCAACCTCCGCAGGGTTTGTATCGCGGAAACTTCTCCTTCTCAATGAGGAGCGTCTTCAATCCAGCTTGCGCGCAAAACCGCGAAGCGGTTGCCCCCGCCGGCCCTCCACCTACCACAATCACATCATAATCGAAATTCATGGCGACCTTCTTCAAATATCAGAAAAGAGGAACAAATGTTTCTTAATTGCTAACCAAAAATATTTGAAATTTCCCCCTACCACGTTTATAACTTTTTCTCTTTTATAATGGATGAGCTAGCTATGTCAATATGATTATTTACAGTCTTCAATTAAATAATCAACCGTTCAGCATTTTAGGGATTGGGCATTCCGATGAATGAACAGATCTTGATCCGAAATGGAGATCAGTCCCTCCAGCGAACATTCATTTTATCATCCTTGCAACATATTCGGCGATGGCAGGAGCAGCAGTCAATCCCGGAGATTCGATTCCCAGTAGATGAACCCTTCCCTTCTCTTGCTTCTCGATTACAAAATCCAATTGCAACTCACCATGGAAATAAACCTTAGGTCGATTGCCTGAATAGCCTGGATAGATTCTATGGATATTAAAGTCAGGGACCATGGCGAGAGCCCCTTTCTCAAACTCTTCCCGGGGTGTTCTAATTTCGTAATCATCTTTATCGGTCACATGGATTGCCGAAGGACCGATTAGAGTCTCTTCTCCAAGAGTCCGAGTCAGATGAATTCCCAAGGTATGAGGCGAATCCGGCACAGGATAGACTAACCCCCTAATCACCTCTTCTGTCGTATTATAATAATCACCCTTATGAGGAACGATCTCGTATCCCTCGAGGCCACACATTCTTGCGATCTTGTCGCTGTAAAGTCCTGCCGCATTAACGAGCATCTCAGCCTCCATTTCACCTCGGGTCGTAATCAATCTACCATGATCATCGATGGCCGTGACTTCGCATTGTTTCACGATCGCAACTCCCAATCCTTTAAGGATCTTTTCCATAATTCTCATATAGGCAGCCATGTCAAGAATCCCTGTTTCATGAGAGTGGAGAGCGGCTAAACACCTTACCCGAGGCTCCATCTTTCGAACATCAGCTTCATCCAATAGCCTCAGGTTTTCCACCCCATTTTCCTCACCTTTTTTTCTCAGGTCTTCCAGAGCCTGCCATTCCGCATTCACTAGAGCCACAATGATCTTACCGCATTTCCAATGAGGGATGTCGTGATTTCGGAGAAACTCATAGGTCAAATGCCTACCTCGGACGCACAATTTGGCTTTGAGGGATCCTTGGGGATAGTAAATCCCACCATGAATCACACCGCTGTTGCGTGTGCTCGTGTGCTCTCCTAAGGCCTTTTCCTTTTCAAGGAGAAAAACTTCCTTTCCCTCTTTCGATAAACGATAAGCAATATGACATCCCACAATTCCTCCACCAATCACGACAGCACCCATAGGTGATTCCTTTTTTGAAATTAATTCGATAGAGAAATTTTTATATCATATTTCGCTACACGTTTAAATTTAATTCCGCACTTTCCAGCTTAGTTAAACAAGCCTTGTTACTAAACGGGACAGGCTACTTTTTAAAATAAAAGATCGACATCATTCGACATAAAATGTTAAAACATTTTAGGATAAAAAAGTAGCCTGTCTCCTTTAGAAAATCGTCATCCCTCAGGTATAATGATAGGTGTTGATGAAAGAAACGGTTTGTCTCGTCAGTCTCGGGTGTCCAAAAAATTTAGTCGATTCAGAAGTGATCCTTGGACTTCTTTCAAAAGAAGGATACCTTCTCACCACAGATCCTTCGAAGGCTGAAATCCTCATCGTCAATACTTGCTCTTTTATCCAGGAGGCAACGAGGGAGGCAATCGAGACCATTCTTCAACTTGCCCATTATAAGATAGAAGGCCGTTGCCATCTCCTTATCGTCTCCGGATGTCTTCCCCAACGTTATGGGAAAGTATTGGAAAAAGAATTGCCCGAAGTAGACCTCTTCATTGGCACCGGAACATTTCAAAAACTTCCTCAACTGTTAGCCCAGAGAGGGAAGAGAAAGAGTTTCATCTCCAAATCCACTTTTCTCTATAACGCAAGGACGCCCCGAATCCTCTCCACCCCTCCCTTTACCGCCTATCTTAAGATCGCAGAGGGTTGCTCTAAATCTTGCACCTTCTGCACCGTTCCGAAGATCAGAGGACCGTATCGAAGTAGAAGTCCTCGGTCTGTACTGGAAGAGGCAAAAAGGCTTGCGGACCGGGGAGTCCAAGAACTTATCCTCATCGCTCAGGATACCACCGCCTATGGAGAAGACCGCAGAGACGGTACAAATCTTGAGAAGCTCCTGAGGGGTTTGGTCAAATTGGAAGGCCCCCGCTGGATTCGGATGCTTTATGCCTACCCAAAGGCAGACTATTTCACCGAGGGACTTCTTGAATTCATGGCCAAAGAAAACAAAATCTGTCCTTACATTGATCTTCCCATCCAACATATTGATGATGGGATTCTCAAACGAATGGGACGGAAATCGAAGAGCGAAGAAATTCGGAGCCTCATCCAAAAGATCAGAACCTTTCTTCCAAAAGTGAGCCTTCGTTCCTCCCTGATCATTGGCTTTCCAGGAGAAGAAGAAAGTCAGTTCAAGAGACTCTTGGATTTCGTTGAAGAGATCCAGTTCGATCATCTGGGGGCCTTCCAATATTCTTCCGAGGAAGGAACGCCTGCTTCCAGACTTCCTGATCCGATTCCAGAGAATGTGAAGGAGGAACGTCTGAGAGCTTTGATGGAACTTCAAAAAAGGATATCCTTCAAAAAATATCAAGAAATGGTAGGCCGAAGGATGGAGGTCTTAGTAGAAGGACAGGATCGTGGAGGAGGCGCCTTGAGAGGAAGGCTTCGAATTCAATCCCCTGATATCGACGGCTGTGTCTTCCTGAAAGGGAAAGCCCAGCCCGGCGATTGGGTAGAGGCTCATATCATTCAGGCCCTGCCTTATGATCTTGTAGGTCAGATTGAAAGATTTCTATAATGATCCCTCCTATCCTTCTTCCTCCCCCCTTAGAGAGTGGAAGGGGTTGGAAACCGCCCCTGAAAAAGACATGGGGAAGTGAAGAATAAACAACCTCCTTTTGGTTTCAGAGGTTTGGAGATATATCAATATCACCTGCAATGTTCCCCATTTTTCTATATCGGGATCTAGGTGTGGTCGGAGGACTTGACAAAGGGATGAGAATCTAATAAATTTTTTTAAGAATTTGTGAAAGGAGTCACAAAAATTGAAATATTCCAAAATACCTGAAGCTACTATTAGGAGATTATCAAGATATTCAAGATGTTTAGAAGAGATGGAGGGGAAAGGAGAAGAAGTTGTTTCTTCTGCACAATTAGCCAACAAATGCATGGTAAATGCTGCTCAGGTCAGGAAGGACCTTGCCTATTTTGGTGAGTTTGGAATTCGAGGTGTGGGTTATTATGTGAAAGATCTGCTTCACGATATTAGACGTATTTTGGGATTGAACAAGGAATGGAGAATGGCACTCATTGGTGTGGGGAATCTGGGCTCTTCTCTCCTTTCTTATAAGGATTTTCTAAAGCAGAATTATAAGATCGTTGCAGCGTTCGATATCGATCCTCCCAAAGTGATCGGAAGGGTTTCGGAAAAGTTAGGAAAGCCTGTTGAGGTCCTCCACATCAATCGGATCAAAGAGGTAGTCAGGGAGAGAAAGATCGAAATCGCTCTCATCACAACCCCACCCTCTGAGGCTCAGAATGTGGCCAATATGTTGGTGGAGGCAGAGGTGAGAGGAATTCTCAACTTTGCGCCTGCACAGATTACCGTCCCTGAGGGATTTGTTGTGAAAAGTGTCTTCTTCACTACTGTTCTGGACAATTTGGCCTACCTTTTATCGAATGATTAATAAAGAGATTCCCTTACCATATCTAGAAAATAAAAGTCATTAGTCCAAAGGACAGGGTAAAGATGTCAGTTTTGTTCAATGCCTATGTTTTTTGTCTTTAAAACCTTTAACCATAAGTCTTTGACCTTTTACCAAACTGGCTTCCTCACCTTGACCCAAAGTCGATTTTCATAGTTTTTAGCGACTTACCCATCATGAGCAATTACCTGACAAGGAAAATAAGGAGAGAAGGCATGAAGAAAACAGTCGGTTTTATTGGATTGGGAATCATGGGAAAGCCAATGGCCAAAAACATTCTGAAAGCTGGATTTTCTCTTGTCGTCTTCAGCCGGAGCAAAGGGCCAGTGGAGGAACTGGTCAAAGCAGGGGCACTCTCCGCAGATTCACCAAAAGGGGTGGCTGAACGCTCAGAGGTGGTCATCACCATGCTTCCTGATTCGGCAGAGGTGAAAGAAGTGATCCTTGGGAGAAATGGTGTGATTCAAGGAGTAAAAGGAGATTCTGTGGTCGTCGATATGAGTTCCATCAATCCTCTGGTTACCATAGAGATTTCAAGGGAATTGAAAGAGAAGGGAGTGAAGATGCTGGATGCGCCGGTCAGCGGAGGTGAAACCGGGGCAATTCAAGGGACCCTCGCTATCATGGTTGGGGGAGAGCATGAAGTTTTTGAGGATTGCTTTGAAATTTTTAAATCCGTGGGAAGGAATATTGTTCATGTAGGAGGGATTGGTGCGGGTGAATTCGTTAAACTGGTCAACCAGATTATTGTGGCACTGAACATCGCTGCTGTGGGTGAAGCCTTTAGCTTAGGGGTGAAGGCTGGGATCCATCCCCAGGTGATCTACCAAGCCATCCGAGGAGGACTTGCTGGAAGCCAGGTCTTAGAGACAAAGACCCCCATGATCTTTGAAGGAAATTTTAAACCCGGATTTAAGATCAAACTCCATCTGAAAGATCTGAATAATGCTCTCTCTACAGCCAGAGAATTAGGCGTTCCATTACCCCTTTCCAGTTTTGTTCAACAGATCTTCGTTTCTCTGGCGGCAGAAGGAAAAGGAGAAGAGGACCATTCCGCACTGGCCACTTTTTTTGAAAAGATGGCAGGCGTGGAGATCAGATCATTTTGATTGACCCCGTGAGGCGTGCCCCCGGGAGATTATGGTAAAGGCCAATGATGAGGGTTTCCAAACAGGGTGCCACAAACCACAATTTCGGTTAAGGGAATGGATCATGTTATGTCTGTGAAGCATCACCCAGGATATTTAAAATATCCCACGGGGTTGATCTATTCCACGAAACACCCTATATTCATGTCATAAGATAAAATACTTTCCTTTCTTACGATTAAAATTCAGGAAAGGGGGACATATGCCGTCCACGAAGAAGGGATCACCCTCTTATCCCTTTATCACTACAGAACTTCCTGGGCCTGAAGCAAAAAAGGTCCTGAAGAAGGACAAAAGATTTGTCTCACAATCTTACACCCGGGTCTATCCTCTGGTGGTAAAGAAAGCTAAAGGGGTTTGGGTGGAGGATGTGGATTCGAATCGGTTTCTCGATTTTACCTCAGGAATTGCTGTTTGCAATACAGGCCACTGCCATCCCCGCGTGGTGCAGGCCATCCAACGCCAGGCAGAGCAGCTCATCCATATGTCGGGCAGCGATTTCTATTATGGTCTTCAGGCGAGCCTCGCTGCGAAGCTTGCTGAGATCACTCCTGGACCAAAAGAGAAGAGGGTCTTCTTTGGAAACTCTGGTGCAGAGGCCATCGAGGCTGCGCTGAAACTGGCACGCTATCATACTAAACGACCTCGAATTCTTGCCTTCCTTGGCGCTTTCCATGGACGAACCATGGGCGCCCTCTCTTTAACAGCGAGCAAAGTGATTCACGAGAAAGGGTTCTCCCCGCTCGTTCCTGGGGTGACCCATGTCCCTTATGCCTATTGTTACCGCTGTCCTTATCATCATCTGCAATATCCCGGTTGCAGTACTGCCTGTGTCGATTGGATCCGTGAAGACCTCTTCAAACGGAGTATCCCTCCAGAGGAGGTGGCTGCCATCTTTGTTGAACCCATTCAAGGAGAAGGCGGTTATATCGTTCCTCCGCCAGAATTTCATCGGAAACTCTATGAATTGGCAAAGGAGTTTGGGATTCTTTTCGTTACCGATGAGGTTCAGAGCGGAATGGGTCGGACAGGGAAGATGATGGCGATTGAACATTGGGGGATCATACCGGATATCACCGCTTTAGCAAAAGGAATCGCCTCTGGGATGCCATTGGGAGCTACGGTCTCCCAAACCGAAGTGATGGATTGGGTCCCCGGTTCTCATGCAAGCACGTTCGGCGGAAATCCTATCAGTTGTCAAGCCGCACTTGCGACGATCGAACTCCTTGAAGAAGGACTTATTCAGAATGCTGCATGGATGGGTGAGTACCTCCTTGGCAAACTGAAAGAATTCCAGAAGCGATTCCGCCTGATCGGCGATGTCAGGGGAAAGGGCTTGATGATCGGAATAGAACTGGTCAGAGACCCTGAAACAAAGGAGAAGGCGATCGAGGAGAGGAACAGGGTCGTCCACGCCTGCTTTAAAAAGGGGCTTCTCATCTTAGGATGCGGGGAGAATGTCATTCGCCTCAGTCCGCCCCTGATCATCACAGAGAGAGAGGCTGATACTGCTCTCACGATCTTAGAAGAGGTTTTAAAGAAAATGGAGAAGAGCTGATTCTAAAAAGAGATTCTGCGGAAAATGAAGATTTTCACGCTGAACCAACCGGGCTTCGTAGCCATGACCCGATGACAATTCTCATGATTAGTTGGTGGCTTATTGGCCATAACCAAATTATTTTAATGTTCGGATCAACTCTCCACAGGTCATCAGGTAGGCAAAGCCAAAACCTAAATTCTTCAGGGTGGCAAGATGATGTTCTCCTCTTCCAGTGGCTGTCCCGTCGATCAGGAAGAATACCCGATAATCCCTCATAAAGGCATCTCGGGCTGTAGTCTCACAGCAGAGATTCGTCATCACTCCTGAGATGATCAAGTCCTGAATCCCTCTCGACTGTAAGATCTTATCTAGATCGGTCTCAAAAAAGGCACTGTAGCGTTTCTTAGGGATAACGATCTCATTTGACTCGACCTTAATCTCTGGAATAAATTTCCAATCCTCCGTGCCGCTGATAATCATCTGACTCCACCACCTCCCAAGTACTCCTCCATCCCTATCTGGATCGGTGTGACCATGCTGGGTGAAGATGATGGAAACATTTCGTTTCCGGCAGGATTGGATTACCCTCAAGATATTCCCCAGGACGGGTTGGACAATCCGACGAAAAAAGTTCTGCATATCGATGACCAGGAGGACACCATGCTTCGAATCAATCTTCGCCTTCCTCTCCCGGTAGGGTTTCAATTCCTTCAAGATGTTTTCAAGATCAAGTTTCATTTTTTCCCGACAAATAGTTAATCAAGATCAATCCATAAATTTGAGCTGCCTCAAGAAAAGAGGCGATTCCACCCTTCATATCAGAGGTCCCACGACCATAAATCTTACCTATTCTTAACTTTCCCTGAAAAGGAGGATATTCCATTGAAAGGGATTTCCTGCAGGGACAACATCGAGATGACCATTGAAGATGAGGCTTCGGCCACCTTTCCCCCATTTCCTCTCAGCAACGATGTTCCATCTTCCTTTTGGAGAGTGAAGAGTTTTGACTTTGAAACCCGCCCTTGAGAGGATGGGTTTCAAAAAGAGGACAGCCTGTTTCTCATTCCCTGGAGGATTCTCCGTGGGGATCTGAACTAATTGTTTGGTTAACTCCACCAGTTCCTTCTTCTTGATGTAACGATTTAGGTTCATCTTTGATATACTCTTTTTTTCATATTACAAAGAATAAGGGGTGAAGGCAACCCAAAAATGGAATGGTTGACAACCTTCATGTAAACTGATAAGAATAGCTCCAATTAAGAGAGGGCGATGATTCGAGAAAGAAGGAGGTGAAGAATAGAGTTAACGGCTTATCATTCCTTAGAAAGGAGGAATATTAATGATGAGAGATAAACGATTGATTCTTTTTTTCTTCGTATTCATTTTAACTGGTTTGATGATTTCTCCTCCCATTTTTGCTGCTGAAAAGGAGATCAAGATCGGTGTACTTTATCCCCTCTCAGGAGCACTGGCAACGATTGGGAGAGATCTGCAAAAGGCTGCTGAATTCACGGCGGAGAGTTTCGTCAACAATAAGAATCCGGATGTGGATATTCTAATGGCAAAATGGGGCGGGATTCCAAAGTTAGGTGGGGCGAAGATCAAACTGATTTTTGCCGACACTCGTGGTGAACCAGACCGCGGTGCAGATCTTGCTAAACGACTGATTGAGGATGACAAGGTGGTTGGCTTAATGGGCGCCTACCAGAGTGCAGTGACCAAAACAGTCAGCGCTGTGGCTGAACGGTACGGAGTTCCGATGATCAACGATTCCTCCACTTCTCCGGACCTCACTCGAAGAGGTTTCAAATGGTTTTGGCGTTGCACACCCCACGATGAATATTTTAACAAAGACCTTTTCGAACTTCTCAAGGGATTGACAGAGGGGAAAGTGAAAGGGGTTAAAGCCGTTCCCAAGGATCAACTTAAAACCCTGACCTATGCCTGCGAGAATACCGAGTGGGGATCCAGTGTTTCCACGAACCTTGTGGCCTTTGCCAAAGAATATGGATTCAACTTCGTGAAGGGGATCCTTTACGATTCCAAAGCCCCTGACCTGACTTCTGAAGCACAGGCTGTCGTTGCAGCCAAACCTGACTGTATGCTCTTTGCTTCTTATCTTGCAGATTCGATCCTTATGATTCGGACCCTGAAGGGAATGAAGGCTTCTCCTCGCTTGTTCTGGGGGCAGAATGCAGGTTTTGAAATGGCCGACTTCACCAAAACCCTTTGGGCGGATACCAACGGGATCCTGACACGGACTGTCTTCATCGCAAAAATAGCACAGGTGAAGAAA